>Ga0172379_10001585_pt1 | contig 44667 bp, 54 predicted proteins | sample GrowelOW334metaG_FD_119756 | JGI IMG/M metagenome (GOLD analysis project Ga0172379, IMG submission 119756) | Groundwater microbial communities from an aquifer near a municipal landfill in Southern Ontario, Canada - Groundwater well OW334 metaG | ecosystem: Environmental > Aquatic > Deep...
CGATGAGGACCATCGCAACAAGGAAACTGAACCGTGCGCCACCCGTGAAGTACATAAGGAGCGAGGCGGTGAAAATAAGCAGCGCGACGGTCGTCGCCGGTTGAAAAACGAGGAGGAGCATTGCGCCACCAACGAGCGCAAGGAACGGAAGGAATCCTTCGGTCAGGCTCCGGCCACGTGCGGTGTTCCGCGATATCCATGCGGCAAGGTAGATGAAGAACGTGAGCTTCAGGAATTCACTCGGCTGGAACGTGAACGTGCCGACCGAAAGCCACCGACTCCCCCCCTTCGCGCTGAAACCGATCGGTGAGAATACGAGCAGGAGGAGGATGATACTGAGAATGAGGAGCGGGGTCGCAAAACGCTCCCAGTGGCGATAGTAGAGGAAAAGCCCCACCAGGAACCCAACGACCCCGGGAATGAAACCAAGGAGGAGTTGATGTACAAGGTAGTAGGAGCTACTCCCCCGCTCGGCCGCACCGAGGTCGGAGGATGCGCTCGTCAGCATCACGAATCCAAACACAACAAGTACCCCGAGGAGAACGAGGAAGACAGCGTCGGGTGCCGATGCGCGGGGTGCTCGTAGTTTCATGCGTGCGTTCGTGCGCGGAGTGCGGTCCCCGAGCGTACCCCGGTGAATGCTCCATCCTCGAGTGCAACGGCACCGTTCACGAACACGGTCGTCGGTTTCAGGTCCCGAAGTATGACGATATCAGCATGGTACGTTTCGGCGATACGACCCCGTTTTGCGAGTCGGTACAGCGATGCGGGTATCGACGTGATGCGCGCGATAGCCTGTTCGAGCGGGATACTCTTCGATTGTTCGGCCCAGGCGAGGAACGTGGTGAATGTTGCTCGTCCTCGATCGTCGGAGAACTCCACAGGATCAAGTCCGGCACTGTTCGATGCGATGAGCGCGGCTTGACTCGTCATGAGCTTTTCGAGCGTCGGTCTATCTACGGAGCGACTGATGATGGTCGCACGGAGGCGCGAAAGCGAGAGTATCCGAAGGAATGCCTCGTGTGGTGTACATGCGCAATCACTCGCAAATTCGGAAAGACGTTTCCCTTCAAGGAAGCGAAGCGACGGCTCGAATAGGTGCCCGATACGAACATCAATGAGGTCGAGCGAACCAACGTGCGTACGTACGCGCTCATCCGTCAGTACATCATCCGCCCGATGCGCCCATGCGGGAAGCAATGAGACCGCGGGCCGTTCGACCGTATCGAACGGATACACATCGAAATGGATCGAGCTCGAGCCCGCGGCCTTCTCGATCGCCGCAATACCGTCGAGATACTTCGATGTCTCACCGACCATCGGCATGAAGTGGGAGAGTTCCATGTGCACGTGCGTTCTGTTCGCGATATCAATGGCACCTTGAACGGATGCGAGGATCGATGTCGGAACATCACGAACGTGTACCGCGTAGACGCCGTGTGCTCGTGCGGTAAGGCGAGCGACCTCCTCGATCTCCGTCGCCGGAATGTGTCCGGTCCCTGCCGTATCGGCACCGGTCGAAAATCCGAATGCGCCCTCATGGAGCGCCCGCTCGATGATACGGAGCATGAGTGCACGTTCCGGGGTACTGAGGTCGCGCCGTTCGTCTCCGACGAGAAGTCGCCGCACACCGGAGAATCCGACGAGTGTCCCGAAATTCACCCCGAGGCGTAGCTGGTCGAGGGCATCGAGGAACTGGCCCATGGTGCCCCAGTTGGTGTTCAGGTGCGTTGGATGTCCCCACGCAACGACCCGGTCGAGCGGAAAACCAAGGAGCGGGGCGAGTGAAACGCCGCACGCTCCCCCGATGATGGACGTAACGCCCTGCCCAATGAAACTCCGTTGCTCGGGAGAGGAAAAGAGAGAGAGGTGGTGATCGGAGCTGGTGTTGATATCGATGAAGCCGGGCGCAACAATAGCGTTCGCTGCATCGATCACGCGATCGGCGTGCCTCGATTGCTGTGCATCGACGCGCGATATGATCCCGCGGTCAATGAGGAGGTTCCGCCGGACCGGCGGCTCCCCACTCCCGTCGTACACCAGACCGTTCTTGATAAGGACCGTCATGTACCCTTAATTCTACAACACTCGATCGCACAAAAACCCACGCCGCCGCGTGGATGAATGGCCCAGCGAGCTACGCGAATCGGGAAAGGAAGAAGAAAACGAGCCCGAGCATTGAGACGGCCGCAGAGATGAACCAAAAACGCATCGTCACTCGTGTTTCCGGCCATCCGATCGCTTCAAAGTGGTGGTGTATCGGCGTCGAGAGGAATATCTTCTTCTTCCTGATCTTTTTGCTAATGGTCTGGACGATGACCGAAAGTGATTCGATGACGAGAATGAATGCAAAGAACGGGAGGAAGACCGCCGTGTTCGTGAGCATTGCCATAACCCCGAGCGTGATACCAAGGGACATCGAACCGGTATCCCCCATGAAGAACCGCGCGGGGTAAATATTGAACCAGAGGAACGCGAGGAGTGCTCCGAGGATGACGGCATTCATGACCGCAAGATCGTACCGCCCGAGAACGAAGGAAACAACCGCCATCGCAACGAATGCGAAGAAAAGGGTCCCTCCGGCGAGACCATCCAACCCATCGGTCTCGTTCGCCGAAAAGGCGGTCGCCACGAGCACGAAGATGAAAACGGGAATGTACCACGCACCGATCTGCACGTCACCCACGAACGGAATGAAGAGCGTGCTCCACCCGAGTTTCATGTAGAACCACCAGGCACCAACGATCGAGACGCTCGTGTAGAGGAGGAGCTTCTGCTTGATGTTCAATCCCCCGCCGTGCGGCCCCTTCCCGAGAATGCCGAACATGTCGTCGACGAGCCCAACGATCGCCGCAAGGAAGAGCGCTGCGAGCGGGAGGTAGGTCTCTGCGCGGTCGATGAAGTTGAAGTACTCGGCGAATCCATTCAGGACGAACTGCGCGAGAAAGAAAAGGAGCGCGAGGCCAAGGACGGTCGCCCAGATGATGATTCCGCCCATGGTCGGCGTCGATGACTTGTTCTTGTGGAGCGAGTAGAAGACCGGAGCACTCTTCTCGTCGCGAATGTTCTTCTTCTGGAAGTGGAACCGCTCAAGGAGATGCGCAACGAATGGCGTGACCATGAGCGCCACGACGAACGCGAGCGCAAACATGATAAGAACTCGAACGCCGGCAAAGATGATCATGGTGTGGTGTTACTGACCGCTCTGTATGGTATGGGCCTTTTCGACCCACGAGAGGAGTGAACGTACCTCATTCACCCGATCGGTGCTCCCCAGTACGATGACGACAATACGCGTGTCGTGGAACGAGAAGAGCGCGAGAAGGTTCTGATTCGCGTCACCCGACGTCCCGGTCTTACCGCCCAGGAAATCGCGGTCGGCAATGAAGGGATTGATGTTCGTGAGCGTCCTGCTCTCCGGAACGTTCAGTGGTTGGGCGATGAACGTTTGGAGGCGTGTCCACGTGAAAATAGTCGGCTGGTGTTCGACGATGTATTTCGTGAGTTTCAGAAGGTCACTCGCCGATGATTCATTGAGACCCGAGAGTCCCGACGCATCATGCACGATGGTCTGCGCGAGCCCGAGCGCTTCGATCTTCTTCGTCATCAATCGGACGAATGCTTCCGTTCCGCCCGCGGACTCCTCGAATGCGACCGCAGCATCGTTCGACGATGTGAGGAGCATGATCTTCACGAGGTCACGGGCAGTGTATACCTCTCCGCTCATGAGTCCGCCGGCCTCTCCTTCGGTCGCAACGGCCTTCTCGCTGATGGCAACCTTCGTGTTCTCTCCGATGTCCTCGAGGACCACGATGGCCGTGATGAGTTTCGTGAGTGACGCCATCGGCCATGTCGCGTATGTGTGGAAATTGAAGAACGGGAAGGACGACTCGAGTGACTGGATGAGCACCGCTTTCGCTCCGACCGTTGGGTCGAGGACCTGCCAATCACGCTTGAACCCATCAGTGGCGCCTGCAACTTCCGCCAGCCCATCGCGCTGAAATGCGACCGAGGGTGACGCCGCTGTCCCCTGCACATCTCCCGACGCGGGTCGTTCTACTACCGCAGCGTTCCCTGCGCCGCCGGGAGTGAAAAAGAACCTCGATATGCCGATGATAGCGAGAAAAACGAATGCAAGAAGGAATATATGCAGGCTGGTGTTTCTCATTGCATCTCTGCCGGCACGGGTTCTGCCGGCGCTTCACTCGCACGCGGCTGCTCTTCAATGCGAGCCGATTCGGTGCGCTGTGCCTCGAATTCGGTGAGCATGGCGTGGTAGCGCTCGTATTCGGGGAGTTCACGGATACCGGAAACGCCCATGTGTTTCAAGAAATCAACGCTCGTCCGATACTCAAAGAGATGCCCCTTTTCTGCGCTCTGCGTACGTTCGATGAGCCCACGCATCAGAAGGTTGCGGACGATGAAACTCGAGTTCACACCGCGAATGTAGTCGATCCGCGGTCGCGTGATCGGACCAAGGTACGCGATGAGCGAGAGCGTCTCGAGACCGGCGGGCGTGAGCTCCTCGCGAAACTCTTCTTTCACGAGTTTTTCGCCGATGACCTTGAGTGATGGTTTCGTTACGAGCTGGACAGTATCACCGTTCTGGAGAAGCATGAGTCCCCTCCCCGCATCCAGAGAGAGCGCCGCACTCCAGCGATCAATGAGCTCTCGGCACACATCTCTTTTCACTTCGAGGAGTTTTGCGATGCGATCGAGCGCCATTGGTTCACCGTAGAAAAAAAGGAGCGCTTCGATCTCCGCAAATTTCGGTTCGATGGTCGGTGCTGGGGCCTCTGGTTCGATCGGCACTATCGGGGTGTTCGTTTGTTCGTCCATGGTTTTGTGCAGGTCTATTTTACGCTGTCGGCGCTTTTTTGACAATCGTCATTTCGGAAAAATGTTCATCTTGGTCGACGGAGATGAGCTGCTCCTTGATGAGGTGGAGCACCGCGAGGAAAAGAACGACGACCTCGCTCTTCGAACCGGTGTGCAACGAAGCGAATTTTCGCGGGGCATCCGTCAAACGCATGAGCACCTCTTCGATCTTCGCTTTGAGGTTCATGATCTCCGCCCGCACGGAACGCTTCGGCGTGAGTAGTCGCTCAAGTTCACCGGCAAGCGCGCACACGGTCGTAGCAAGCGTTTCGGGCGTCACCGACCGCGGCGGATAGAAGAGCGGCTCCGATGCGCTCAAGAATTCGCGGCTCCACATGTACGGCGTCGCGCTCCACCCGGCCTTCAGGTACTGCTGCGCTTTCTTGAACTCGCGATAGAGCACGAGACGGTGCTCCAAATCGTGCATCTCGGCCTCCTCCTCTTCCGTGACCTCGAGTGTCGGCAGAAGTGCCTTCGATTTGATGAGGATGAGCTTCGAGGCAACGACGAGAAAGTCAGCGATTACCTGCGGGTCGTCGATCCCTCCCGCGCGCATTGTTTCAATGTACGCAAAGAAGTCGCCGGTCACCTGTGCGAGGTTCACCCGCGTTATCTCGAGCTCGCGTTCCTCGATGAGTTCAAGGAGCTTTTCAAGCGGCCCTTGGTAGTTTTCGAGCGAAAGTTGATACTGCATTAACGAGACTCTCTCAAGTATACGACACATTCCGACGACTTTCGAGTAATTTTCACGTGACGTATACTGGTGGTATGGCCCTCCACTCCTCGCTCCCAAAGACACTCGAACCGGTAGCCCTTCTGCGCGTCGGCCTTGGTCTCGTCCTCCTGTATGCCGGGGCACTCTCGCTCGTCGACACTGAGGTATTCTCCGGCTTCGTTCCGGTCTGGCTCGGTTCACTTATCCCCTCTGGTGCGTTCATCCTCGGACACGGTATCCTCTCGCTCGCACTCGGCGTCGTCCTTCTCGTCGGTATATGGGTCCGCGGTACCGCACTCGTTGTTACACTCGATATCGCGGCGATACTTCTCTCCTATGGTATCGACGAGACCACCTTCCCGCTCGTCGGCCTTATGTTCGCTTCACTTGCGCTCTGTATGCTCGTGGCTGAAAAAAAAGAAACCGCCACAGCGTAGGGCGGTTATCCGTGGCGTATCACCATCACGTCTCCGTCCTGGACAACGTATTCTTTTCCTTCGAGCCGGAGCCAACCTTTTTGCTTTGCATGCGGCCACCCTCCCGCTTCGACGAGTTTTTGATATGAAACAACCTCGGCACGGATGAATTTCTGCTCGAAGTCGGTGTGAATGACGCCTGCGGCCTGCGGTGCCTTCCAGCCCCGTTCGATGGTCCAGGCACGCGATTCGTCCTCACCGGTCGTGAAGAAACTCACGAGACTCAACACGCGGTACGCCTCTCGGATAACCTCGGGAATATGCTCTGCGACGGAGAGATCGGCAACGACGTACCCGGCGCCGTTCTTTGTGATGAGCTCGAGGAGCTCGGGCGCGACATCGGCCTCCGTTCCGTTCAGAAGGAAAAGCTGCGGCTTCGCGGTCAGTAGGTTCAGTGCTTTGATGACTTTCGTTTCCGGCGCGCGCTCATCGAGTGGTTCGTTCCCATGGCGGAGGAACTCCCCTTTCTCGAGTTGCGATTTCACTTTCATGAGCGCCTCCACTTCCGCGATGGCCTCTTTTGAGCGCGACCGTGCGTCCGCTTCCGCCCTCGGAAGACGTTTCTCGACCGTCTCGAGGTCCTTCAAAAGCAGCTCGGTCTTGATGATCTCGAAGTCGCGGATGGGGTCCACACCTCCTTCGACGTGGATGATGTCGTCGTGCTTGAAGCAGCGGATGAGCTGGAGTACGGCGCTCACGTCCCGGATGTTCGCGAGAAACTGGTTCCCGAGCCCCTCCCCTTTGTTCGCCCCCTTCACGAGCCCTGCAATATCGAAGAACTCGACGACCGCGGGGACCGTCTTCTTCGAGGCCGAGAGCTTTGTGAGTGTCGAAAGACGCTCGTCGGGAACGGGAACCACGCCCACATTCGGGTCAATGGTCGCGAAAGGATAGTTCGCGATGTGTACCTCCTGGGCGGTCAGTATCTTGAAGAGGGTCGATTTCCCAACGTTCGGGAGACCAACGATGCCGATCGAGAGTTTCATTTGACTTGAGTATACAATTGCGGGTACCGTGAGTGCAACAGAACATTCACAACTCAGGAGAAGGCGATGGGAAATGTCGCACACGGAACAACATTCCAGACGGCGGCCCGAAGGGCACACGAGACCTGCGAAATGTGCGGGGGAAAACGTGGGTCCGGCGATCCACGGAAGCGAAATTCCGAGATGCCCGGCGTGGTTCATGTACACACGGACATGGATGACTCGCACTACGAGCCATGCCCGGAATGTTTCAAGGGAGACCCGGAAACGATCACCCGTGGCGCTCGAGAAGCGGCAGGCCACATCTACGGGACGGCGGAACCGTTACATAACGTCCACCTCTTCGGATGGAAACTATGAACGCACTCACGTCGAGGTTGAAATGCCTCATCGCTCGGTGGCTCGCATTGAAACGGCCCATACTCTGCGCGGTCACGGGCCACTGGTACCGAAAATGGCACTACCGCGCGCTCTATGAGCAATTCTGGCGTACATGCGAACGATGCGGGAAGGTGCGAAAGCTCGACGCGACCTCCGCAGAGCAGCAGCTAAGCCGGTTTATTGCCAATTGGGGAGATCCTTCCTCGAATAAACGACTTGATCCGACGGTCGGATTGGCGGGTGAATGATGGAATTCATCGACCGCATTCCCACGCTCCTCGAGCTTTTGGATGTCGTCGTGGTCATCTGTGTTGCATTCGGGGTCGCGCTCGGCATCGCAGCACAACTACCAGTGAAAAGAAAACGTTCCCGGCGCTAGCGCCGGGTTTTTGTTGACGCACGTACAGAGCGCGCAGTACGATGAGCTCATTGTTCGTTCACAATCGAGGAGAGTGCACATGGATGGAATGTGCGATTTGAGGCCTGGGTGGCTTGAACGCCAACTCAAAGCCGCATCGGACGACGTGCGACAGTGGCCTACATGGCTGCGAGGGACCAATACGGGCAAGCGTCCCCAAAAGGATCGACCCTGTTCATGTCCGTGCTGCCGGAAAGACCGCACCCGATCGGAGCAAGAGTCTCCTTGAGACTCCGGCTCATCGCCGCTCGTGAAAACGGGCGGTTTTTTATCTCAATCTCAATTACCGACCGCGCCACCGCGTCAGCAGATCTAGGGTACTTTAATTAATTAAAGTACCCTGGGTGACACTCGCGGGAACTATCGCGTTATCGTTCGAGTGTGAAGCGCCACTTCCGACGGGACCAAAATGGTCCGGCATAGCCGACACCGATGCGCGCACTCCGTTCTATTCGCTCCGCGCGCACCCGCCTTCCTGCGTCCTCGATCCAGAGACCCGTTCTTTTGTTCGCGGGCATCCCGTTGAATCGCTTTCCTATCCCGAGGAGCTTCGTTGTTCGTGCGGGGCCATTCACACGGACCCCATCAACCTCGACGCCGCGGATGAGAACGGCCGCGGGGTATCCCTCCTCCCCTGTCACGACATTCAGCATCCAGTGCATTCCGTATGTAAAGTAGACGTACCAGCGGCCCGGTGGACCGAACATCACGGCGTTCCGTGCCGTCTTCCCGCGGGATGCGTGCGATGCCTTGTCGTGCGGCCCATCGTACGCTTCTACATCAACAATCCGGGCGCGGATAGTTCGCGTGCCGCGTCGTCGAACGAGATATTTCCCGAGAAGAAAACGGGCGATGGTCGGAGTGGAACGCGAGAATAACGTATCGACGAGCATGATTGACATTTATATATTGCTCTCGTATAGTATTTTTAGCACTTAATAAAAACAGCAGGAGAGGGTCGTTATGCAGCGCAGGACTCTTATCATGGTGGTAGGAATTTTCGTAGCGCAGTTCGTGCTGTTAGCGTTCGAATACTACATCCACTATGCCTATCCTCAAGAAATGGGGCCAGTTGAGAAGTGCAGTATTTTCTGGATAGTCGCTCTCGTCACGGCGTATTTTATTATTCGATTGCTGCCGCTCCGTTTCAAGAAACAACAGAACGCGAGTTAACCCTCGCGTTTTTTATTTACAAAAGCGCCTGCACTTCACGAATAATCTCTTCTGGTACAGGGTCCCTCTCCGAACTTATACCTGGATATCGCCAGGCGGTGATGACCCGGATCTTTGTTGTACTCGGTTTGTACACCTTCCACTCCGCGCTCTTGTCCTCCTGTTTCTTTTCGTGAGTCGCAGGCTTTGCAAGTTTATACATCACCCAAATCTCTTGCTTCCATGTTCGCTTCCCATTTATGGTCACGGGATTTGTGGGCTGCATCACCGCAACCGTCTGTGGTACTATCCCCTCCTCCGTACGTGTTGGGAACCGGATGATGCGCTTGATACGGGATTCGGATATCCCGTACTGTTGCATCTTCGTCCACGCATGCGCGGTCCACGAGTAGCGTGAATCTTCTTTCGGTGGCTTGAACATAGGAGCTAGGAATTAGGGGTTAGGAATTAGGTTCGCGTGGAGGGCGAGATGGTCGGAGAATCACTCGGTATCGTTCTTCCTATATCCTATCTCCTACGTCCTAGTTCCTACCATAGAGCCCAACGAGGTGCGTCTCCGCTATCACGTGTCCGGTCATCGCCGCCTCGAGTTCATGCTTCGTTGCTCCGTGTACAAGCGGGAGCGTTGCATCGAGTGCGTAGAGTTTGAAGAAATAGCGGTGTGCCTTTGCGGCCTTCGGCGGACAGGGACCATTCCACTTCTCATGGTTGAAACTCGTTTTGCCGAGCACCGCATCCGCCGGGACACTGTCTTCGGAGATGTACTGGGTCTTCGGGTTGATGTTCCACAGTATCCAGTGATCCCACGGGATTCCGCGCGTCGCATCGGGGTCGTCCACGATGAGCGCAAAGCTTTTCACGCCCTCCGGCGCGTTCCGGATCTCGAGCATCGGATTCACATCATCGCCATCGCAGGCATGCCGGGTCGGCATGTCGCCTCCGTCCTTGAATGCCGAGCTCTTCAGTACGAAATCTCCGTGTGCGTGTTCCATTCTGCATTCAGTATACCTTCTCTATGGCGTGTTTACGAGCGAAAACAGCGGGGGTATACTACGAGCAATGGTCCTCGCAATCTATCGAAAATACCGCCCATCAACCTTTACTGATGTCATCGGACAGGGTGCAATAGTAGGGATACTCAAGGAGGCGGCGCGCCAGGGAAAGCTCGCGCACGCGTACCTCTTCTCCGGGCCGCGCGGCACCGGAAAAACAACAACCGCTCGCCTCATCGCGAAGATAGCGAACTGTGAAAAACGCGCAGTGGACGACGCGTTCCGGGCGCACGGTGAACCGTGCAATGCGTGCCCGACATGCCTCGCGATCGACGAGGGGCGTAACATGGACGTCGTTGAGATAGATGCCGCCTCGAATCGCGGTATCGATGAGATACGGAACCTCAAGGAGAATATCCGCATGGCGCCCGTCTCCTCTCTCGCGAAGGTCTTCATCATCGATGAGGTGCATCAGCTCACCAAGGAGGCGTTCAATGCACTCCTCAAAACACTCGAGGAACCGCCGGCGTACGCGGTCTTCGTGCTCGCGACCACGGAACCGGACCGCATCCCCGCCACTATCCTCTCGCGAACGCAGCAATTCCATTTCCGCCACGTCTCGCTGAAACACATCGTCGAGAAGCTCACGCGTATCGCAAAGGAAGAGAACATCACCATCTCGGCCGAAGCACTCGACCTCATCGCGAGCGCCGCTGAAGGAAGCTTCCGCGATGCGGAGTCCCTTCTCGACCAGCTCGTCGCCTTCAATGATAAGAACGTCACCGTCGAAGGGGTTGAATCGATGCTCGGGAACGTCGGGTTCGATCGTCTCTCCGCATTTGCCGGGTACCTATTCGCCGGGAACATCGAGCACGCGCTTACTGCCCTTTCAGAGATCGAAGATGGGGGGTATAACCTCGTACAGTTCACGAAGGACCTTATTCAGTACCTCCGCCGCGCTGTCGTCATTCACCACAATCCAACGATGGCCTCGTTCCTCCGCCATGAGCTCATGGAGGAGCATGTGCGCCAGCTTGAAGCGCACGCACAGCTCGTGACCGGCGCCCACCTCGTTCTCTTGAAGGCGCTGATACGGAGCTACGGTGAGATGCGGTACAGCCAATTCCCTATCATTCCACTTGAGATCGCGCTCATCGAGACCGTGAAGTAACAAAAGACCGGCCGCCAAATGCGTCCGGTCTTTTTTGTATCGATCGATACGCTCTAGCGGCTGACTGAGATGGTCTCAGAGAGCTCTCCGGTCGGCGCAGCGATGGTAACCCGTCCAGTCACCGCGTCCCGAGAGATGTAGTACCCCGAGTTGTAGTTGGCTGTCGAGGTGTAGCTTGCGCCGCTCGCGCTCGGATCATACGGGAAGATTGACATGTACGTCGGAACGATACACGGTGCAACGTCATACCCGCCGGAGCTCGCCATGAGCGTCGACGTGGTCGGGATGATTCCCGCCGCGCACCCGGTCTCGAACGTACCCTTGTTGTCCGCCATCCGCTGACCCACTGCGTTCAGAACCGCGTTGACATTTGACCAACGCTGTGTGTTCCTGGCCTGTGCGAACTGTCGAGCAGGATTCAGAGCAACGATCACGACACCGGACAAAATGGCGATAATACCGATGACCACCAAGAGTTCGATGAGGGTGAAGCCTTTGCGTCCATCCATAGTAATAGAATTTCGGGCGATTAAATCTAACTCGACCTTTGCGTTAGTACTAGTATACCATATTCACCCAGTAATAACCTGAAGTTATGCACAATCACCTGCAAAACAGCCCCTCGATGAGGGGCTGTACGCGTACACATACGCATTCACTTTACCGACTGACCGAAATGATCTCGGAAAGCTCCTGCGAAGGCGCGGTTACGGTCACGCGACCGGAAGTCGCGTCACGCTGGATGAAGTACCCAGTATCGTAGTTCGTCTCTGACGTGAAATACGCAACGCCAGATATCGGCGCTGGGTCGTACGGCATGAGCGAGATGTACGTCGGCACGAGACACGGGCCGATATTGTACGTCGACGAGGACATCCGGGTGCTCGAGGTCGGGATAACGCCGGCGGCACAGGTGAAAATACCCTTGTTGTCGGCGAGGTTCTGTCCTACCCCATTCAGGATAGCGTTGATATTCGACCAGCGCTGTGTGTTCCTGGCCTGTGCGAACTGTCGAGCAGGATTCAAGGCGACGATCACGACGCCGGACAAAATAGCAATAATGCCGATTACCACCAAGAGCTCGATGAGGGTGAAACCTTTGCGTCCATTCATGTTGGGAGTGTAATTCGGGCGATTAAATCTAACTCGACCTTTGTGTTACTACCAGTATAGCATACAGGATCCTTCCGATGGAGCCTTTTCCGCTCCTATTTGACCTCTTCCCACGATATCTGGGTGTATTGGTCGCTCGTTTGGGGCGATGAGGGGGGTGGCGCATAGAGAAGATTCGAGTCGTAGACGAGCTCGCGGAGCTGGTACCCGGTCCCATCGGTGTACGCGAACCCATATCGGGCATAGGTCGCAATGGTCCCGTATGACGTCAGTTTTGTTCGTGTATCAAAGGGGTCACACCCTGGATGGCGCCGATCGGTGTACGACGGATAGTAGTATCGGCCGACCCTCCCGTTCTGCGCAATGAGCGCTGCATCGATACGGATGGTATCGCTCGAATAGAGTCCGACATTGATATTGTTCTGTGCGATGAGCTGAATGGCATCCTTGCCGTCATAGTTCGAATAGAGGAGGTTCTCGTTCACGGTGATGCTCGTCCACGTCGAGGAAGAAACCGGGAACTTTCCGGATGCGGCGGTCACCCGCGAGCTCGAGACCTTCCCGCGAACCCATAGGTTATCCTCGAAGAAGAAGGTCCCGTTCGCTGGTATGGGCCCCGATCTGTAGAACGAGCGGTTCTGTGTCGTCCACGTTCCCCACCCTGCTTGCCCCTGCGAGTTCGTGCAATTAGAATCCGGGACCGCCTTGAGCGAGGTCACTTTGTATATCGTGTAGCTCGACGTCGTGTTCAGTATCAGCTCCCAACCGTACGCGCGTGAGCTCGTCACGTACACACCGGACGTCGATGCGATGGTTCGGATATCCGCGAGGTCCTGCGTGAGTCCCACGAAATCGATGGTCCGAACGGAAACCTCGCGCCCCGCAAGGAACACATCCGGCCGCATTGGTGGTGTTGATGTCGATGACGTGGACTCGAGCGTCCGGAATGCATCGTTCGTTCCGGTCAAAGGAGGAATGTTTCGATGTGTGTGGACACCGAACTCGCTCCGATTGAGACTGCAAACCCATGCGCTCCCATTCCAGTAGAGCGTTCCCTCGCAGTGGTCCGGGTCGTCGTACGTGAACCGAGCGCTCTTCACGACATTGTGCGCGGTACCGTCGATGCGGAGTCCGCCATTCGAGACGATCTCTCCGTAGATATCCGTTCCTTCTCCGAACCGCATATTATCATTCGTCGCAACGGCCATTTTTGCGAACGAGGGAATGCCGAATTTCACGGCGATTATCTTCGTGATTGAAGAATCCGCAGCAACGCGGCCCGTGCTCTTGACCGTCACGATCGTAGAACCCGACGGAGGCGGGGTTATCTCCAAACTGAACTGACCGAGCACCTCGCCGTTCTTGTCGTAGTAGTTGTGAACGTAGGGCCCGGTCGTTGTTACACCGTCCTGGTAATCGGTCTGCGCGTGCGCGAGGTGCCAGCGGTAGTACTCGATGCCGCTCTCCGCTATCGAGAACGCGAGTGTTTTGTTGAACTCACGAAGTGAAATGGTGAGCGCGGAGTACGTCCAGAGAATGAACCCGGATATCACAATGACCGCAATACCACCGAACACGATGATCTGCATCGTGATGTGGCCCCGACGCGTATCGCGTGTCGTGCATCGCGTATCACCACCCGCTCGTTCTGTTGTCATTGGTCCTTTAGCAGTCATTAGTATTCTTGTCATTGGTCCCCTAGTCACAGGTCATTAGTTGCTCCGCAGGTTCCGTATCGTTACCGTGTTCGTGAAGTACGTCGGCTGCGGTGAGGTTGATGGGCTGATGTCCGCGTAGATATCGATACGAACGACGCGAACTGCTGCTACCGAGACCGGGAACCCAAGCGCCGCCTCGTCGCCGGTGTAGGCCGCATCGAAATACGCGAAACTCGAGGACGCAGAGAGCACGTTCGCGACGAGCGTGCGCGATGTCTCGCTCGACGTTGCATACTGGAGCGGGCTCCCGGTCGGCTCAATGACCGCCTTTACGAGCGTGGATGACGTGAGGTAGTACCGGACCCGTTCGAACACTCCGTCCTCATCGATGTCCGAGAAGAACGTGATACCGGTCGAGCTCGCGAGTTCGATGGGGTATCCACCGATCGAAGATGGCCCCATGGAACGAACCTCGGTCACGAGCGCATCGAACACCTGCGACAATCCCTGTTGGTTCTGAAGCTCCTGATTAATGAACGACGCGACCTTCGAAAGCTGGTCCTGGAGGAGCCCCATGAACCCGAGCATGACCGCGGAGATACCCATCGCAATGACAAGTTCGATTATCGTTACCCCGCGCCGTGATGTATGTGCGTTCGTTCGCATACTATTGAGCGAGCTCGACCGTGAGTTCTTGCCACGGAGCACTGGTGGTGACCGTCGTCGTTGCATCGGCGAACCCGATCCCGGTCACAAGAACGTCGTAGGTATCGTTCGCGAGTCCACCGAAGTAGAACGAGCCGGATGGAACGCATGCCCCCGTGTACTCGATGCCGATCCAACTGACCGACGGCGTCGTAGTTTCGTCGCTCGTACGAAGAATAGCCCGGTAGCGTATATACCGGTTTCCCGAAAGGCCGTACGGGAGTGCGGCCCCGCTCGTTGTGAAGTAGGTCGCACTCGTGCCGTCAGGGCCGACGAAGTTCCACGTTGCAGTATCGTTGTTCGCTGCGACCTGGAAGCGGAGCGAGTCGGTTCCCGCTGCGGGCGGTTGTGCGGTCGGCGTCCACGAGAGCGTGAAGTAGGTCGTCGACGCAGACCCGGTATCGAACGTATTCGAAATGAGCCAATGCTCGGTCGATGTCGGGTAGGGTGCGACGAGAGAAAAAGAACCGGGAACGGAGGTTGTGTCGATACCACCGCTCTCCGAGGAGTACGCACCATCTACCCACGTGGTCTGCTCAATGGACGAACGGCCAGTCACTCCTGTGTAATGCGTCTCGCCCTTCGAGAGCGTAATGTATGCGCCCGGCACGGGCACGCCGGTCCCTGCGGCACGGACCGTGAACGAAAGTGCGTTCGGCGCAGGATCGGCGAAAACGAGCCGGATCGTTGAGCTCGTTCCCGGATCGATGCTGAACGGTATCCCCGGGACCGCTGCGAAGAGGTTTAGGCCCGGTACGGTATAGGAGATGTTGTAGGCATCCCACTCGAACCCAGGGAATAGTATTGCTCCATCGGGACCGGTCTGCGATGTCGTTGCGTTCTTTATCACATCCGGAATACCGATGAGCCGGGAGCCGGTGAGCGTGAATGGCACGTTCGGTACCGGTTCGCACGTCGCTCGCGTCGTCGCGATGGTCGTTGTGGTAAGAGCGTCCGTATAGAAAGTGATATCGGTCAGGGCCCCGACCTCCACTGTTTGGTGTGGGTGTATCGGATTCGGGTTCAGGGCGCCACCGAGCGGGTAGGTCTGCTCACTCGAGTAGCCGGGTTTCGTGACCCAAATCTGGTACGAGTCGGTCGTTGTGGGGACCCCGACGAGCTGGAGCACGCCGTCGTTATTCGTCATGTCGGTGAGATCGATGGTCGGCGTGATGGCAGCGTTCACCACGCGAACGGTCGCGCCCGAGACCGGAACGCCGTACGCAGAGAGCGTGTGAATGAAAAGTGAGCCGCTCTGCCCCATACTCTCGAGGTTCTTCGGCGCAACGCTCGTCGTGAGCGCTATTGGAACGAAGTGTTTGCACTGGAGGCAGCTCACTTCGACCTCGACCATCTTATAGTCCGCTGGCGCGGTATCGTTCGGCGTTCCGCCGAGCACTCCGTCGAACGGGTCGTCGATATTACGAACGGTCGTAATAACGAGGAAATCGACGTTCTTCCACGGCACCGTCTTCTGGCGTGAGAGGATGCCGACCGGGATACCGCTAATGACCCCGATATCGTCGTATGCAAGATTTCGGATGATCTCGATCTCCCGGTTCAGTACCGCGACAGCCGCCCCGCGGAGCTCCGAATTCGTGAGCGTGTCGAGTATGGAGGAGTACGAGAGGAACGCGCCACCGAAGATGATGGTCATAAGCCCAAGGGCCACCATGAGCTCTATCAAACTCATCCCTGTTTTTTGTGCCTGTATGTGATACACGATACGCGGTACACGATATGCGATGTGCGGTCTCGCCTACTTCACCTTGAGTCCTTGTGTGATGGAGTAAATGGGCATGATGATGGAGAGCGCGATGAATGCGACAACGCCACCCATCCCGAGAATGAGGATCGGCTCGAGAAGGCTCGTGAGGTCACGAACGCTATTCTCGACCTCTTCGGTGTAGTACTCCGAGAGGTACATGAGGTTCTCCTCAAGGTTTCCGGTGTTCTCCCCTACCTTGATCATGCCGGAGAGCATGGGCGGGAAGAACCGGGGCAGGGTCGCCATGTAGTGCGCCATCTCCTCACCGCGCCGAACAACATCGATTATCTTCTCTATCTGCCTGCGGTAGTACAAGTTATGGAAGGTCACCTTCGTTACCGCGAGTGCGTCCATGAGCGTCATGCCGCTCTTCAAGAGTACCGCGAGCGATCGAGTGAAGTTGGCGAGCGTCGTACTCGTGACGATCTTCGAGACCACGGGGATGGAGAGCGTTGCCCGGTCGAAGTAGTAGTGGATGGATTTCACGGTGACGAGACTGCGAGCGACAATGAACCCGACAACGAGAGCGATGCCCGTTATGATGCCTTTCGTCTGGAGGAACTCCATCAGTTGAATAAGGAACCGCGTCGTGATGGGAAGGTCGACCTTCAAGCTGACGAAAATAGGGACGATCTTCGGGAAAATGAACACCGTGAGCGCGACGGACATCGCAATGGTTGCGAACAGAATGACCATCGGGTAGATCATCGCCGATTTCGTCTTACCGCTGATGTCGCGCTGCTTCTTTATTTCTTGCGAGAGGTACAGCAAGCTCGATGAGAGATTGCCGGAGGCCTCGCCGACCTTCACCATGCTCACGTAAAAATCACCGAATGTGTGCTCGAATCGTCCGAGTGCCTGTGCGAGTGACTGGCCGTTATTCACGTCATCCATCACCTTCTGAATGATCTTAGTGAGTCCCTTCGATGCGGCTTGGTTCTCGACAAGACGGAGACCCTCGAGGAGCGGCAAACCACTCTTGATGGCCACCGAGAGGTGGCGCGCAAAGTTGATACGCTCTTGGATGGTGAGACGCGGAGCGAAGAGCGCCATCTCGCTCAGGTTGATGCTCCCCTTTTTCTTCGTCTTCTTGAGCGCCGCTCCCTCAAGGGCGGATCGTGGTTCTTCGCTCGTTGGCTTCGCGGGGGGCGGAACCGTTTTCTCCGCCGGGGCGGACTTCTCCGGTTCGGTGGTCTCCTCTTCTTTCGCTGGCTCCTCGGGTTTGTCCGCGGCAGGCACCTCTTCGGGTTCCGCAACGGGCTCCGGAACAGCCACTGGTTCAACGGCGGGAGTTGTTGCTTCCGGCTCGACGACCTTCGCTTCCGCTTTCTTCTTATGAACGATCGCCTTCGCTGGTTCGGGCGATGGAGTGACGGGCACCGTTGGTGCCGCTGCTTCGACCGCGGGCTTTGTCGCTTTCTTCTTGAAGAGTGTCATGAGGGACGTGTATGTGAATCGTAGCCAGCCGCTCGAGCAGTGCGCGGTTTCGATGAAAACGCGCGATCAGCACCCCTCTATTCGTAGACGATACGGAGTATCTCTTCGATGGTCGTAATGCCATCCCGTGCCTTGATGAGTCCATCTTCTATCATGGTCTTCATCCCGTTCTTCAGCGCCTGCTGCTTTATCTGTCCCGCGTCGGCGTGTCCCACGATGAGCTGGCGGATCTCGTCATTCACCTCAAGCACTTCGTAGATGCCGATACGGCCCTTGTAGCTCTTGTGATCACAGAGGTCACACCCGGGACCCGGGCTGTACACCTTATCGATGAGAAGATTCTTCGCGAGCGCGGAGAGGCTCTTTAGTTCACCGATCCCGAGCGTCCGTTGAACGCGGCAGTTGGGACACACGATACGAATGAGCCGCTGTGCAATAGCAACGTTCAGTGTCGACGCGATGAGGAACGTCGGTGCTCCCATATCGATGAGACGCGGGAACGTGGTTGCGGCGTCATTCGTGTGGAGCGTTGAGAGCACGAGGTGGCCCGTGAGTGCGGCTTGCACGGAGATGTTCGCGGTCTCCGAATCGCGTATCTCACCGACCATGACAATATTCGGGTCCTGCCGCAGGATGGAGCGCAGACCGGACGCGAACGTGAACCCTGCGGTCACATTCACGGGCATCTGCGTGATACCGCCGATGGAGTACTCGATCGGGTCTTCGATGGTCACGATGGAGATATCGCGCGAGTTCAGCTGCTTTATCATCGTGTAGAGCGTCGTGGTCTTCCCGGAGCCGGTCGGCCCGTTCGTGAGTATCATACCGTACGGTTTCTTGATGGCTCTCTGGATGGTCTCGTGCTGTTCGGGCGAGAAGCCGAGGTCTTTGAGCTCCACGTTCTTCGCGGAGTCGGCGAGAATACGCATCACGACATTCTCGCCGTAGTACGTTGGTGCGATTGAAACGCGGATGTCGACCGCGGGCTGACCCTCAACCTGCACCTTGAAGCGGCCGTCCTGCGGTATCTGGTGAATGTCCGTTTTGAGCCCCGCGAGCACTTTGATACGCGAAATGATCTCCGACTGGAGCTCTTTCGGAACGGTGATCGCATCATGGAGAATGCCGTCGACCCGTTCACGGACCATTACCTTGCCGTCCGCCGGGTCAATGTGAATATCGGACGTACGCGCTGCGTAGGCGTGGAGCGCGATAAGGTCGACGAGTGCGATAATGGAGACGTCACCCGGGGGTTTTTTGAGAAGGTCGTCGATTTTTTTCTTGAGCGACGTAGTCGTATCCATGGTCCCTCTTAGTATACCATTCTCGGCGAGGCGGGATAACAAAAAAGCGGGGCTAGGCTCCGCTTTTGCTGTATGAACTTTAATGCCACGCACCACACGAACAGGGACCACTACTCACGTCGCACTGCCTTCCCCCGTTGGTCCGCCTCGTAACGCTCGTATGTGCCTCCATGAGTCGTGGGTCGATAGCGCCGTTGATGGTACAACACGCCTGCAATGCGTCGAAATTGTGCAGGTGTTTCTGCGGGTTCTCTTTGATATCCCGCGATACTGCTTCTGCCGTCCTCGGTTCTGCGCTCATGCGTCCTCCTTTGTAAGTTGTGCTGCAGCAAGCATACCGCCGCAAAAAATGGCTGTCAAAAAGCCCCGCCTATGCGGGGCTTTGGGGGATCACTTCAGCGGCAACTTCGGCTTCTTGATGACCTGCACCACCTTCCCTTCGATGCGGTAGTCGTCGTGCGCGTGGATGGTGATGGGCGGTATCTGCTTCGAGGATTCCGACATCAGCACGATCTGGTCGTTCTCGCGGTCGAAGAAGAACTTCTTGATGTTCGCGAGGCCGTCGATGACCGAGAGGACAATATCCCCGTTCTTCGGCGATTTATGCGAGCTATCAATGATGACGTAATCCCCATCCTCGATACGCTTCCCGTTCACGAGCGCCTTGTTCATCGAGGGACCATCAACCTTGAGCGCGAAGAACGTCTCTGCGTTCCGTGGGCGCAGGAGCGTGGATGAGATGCGCAGGTACCCTTCGATGTTCCCCTCGGCGATAGCGAGCGCGGGTCCGGCGTTCGCGGTGCCGATGATGGGGATGGAAAGGAGCTTCGCTCCCTCGAGGAGCCCCTTCACCCAGCCCGGTTGGGTCTTCTCGATGACGCCCTTCACCTTATCAATACGAACCAGCCCCTTCTTCCGGAGCTGCTCCAGGTGGTGCTTCACGATCTGCGCCGAACCGATGCCGACTTTCGCCCCTATTTCCCGGAGTGTGAGGAGCCCAAGGTTCTCCTCCTGGGAAAGCCTCAAGAGCTTCTCTTGTATCTCGTGCATACCTCAATTTTCGCTCACAACAGCATATCCGTCAACCTGTGCATAACTCTTGACGGAGATGACACAGATTAAGCCTCGTGCACACGGAAACATTGACGTAGTGCGTATTTAGTCATAAAGTATCGCCAGCTCTACATCACAAAACATACCGAAAGGCTCGCATGAAAAAGGACCCGTTCGTATACACGCCGAATCCGAACATCCGGCTCGTACTGAATGGCGGAACATCGGTACTCGACTCTGTCACTATCCCCGTCTCCTGGCATTTCTCTGAGGACATCATCCGGAAAAAGCCGCGCTTCGTTCTCATCTGTGATCACGAGGACTCGCTCGAGAAGATGGCCGGGAGATCTTCGACTCATTGTCAGTCTGCCTACCGACACCTCTTCCGTGCAGATGAGCTCATGGGGTACATCCAGCTTCGCCGCGCCGGCCCCCACTTCTTCACTATCTTCGTCATCTACGGTGATGCGGTCGACGCGTTGAGCATCGCAGGGGTATTCATGAGAAAAGAAGGTGCTTCCTTCAAGGATTCACTCTGGAAACCAAGCATTCTCACGAATAACGGCGATAAGCACTACAGCGGTTGCGAGATGACGTCCGTCGAGTTCGAGGCTCCAGCTGGCCTCTTCGCAAAACGCTCGGAAACGGCGCTCGGCAAAGCACTGTGGGCCTGGACGAACCGCTGGTTCTCCGAACCTCCAGCCGATCAGTGTCACTATCGGAAGCGGAAATTCATCGCGTACCCGATCCAGCCCCCACTCGTTCTCATTGCGGGACTCTTGCGAACCGCGTACACCATCGTCGCTTCCGCGCTTCTTCTTTTCTTCGGGTGGCGACCGGAACCATTCTTCAAGAACGTTCGGAATGCATTCCTGGAACCTTCGCGGTTCACGTATAATCTCCGAAGATATAGAGAATGGCGACGGTGGCGTGGAGTCTCGTACCTTGGTGATCGAGCGAAGGACTTTATCCCCCCGTGGACAGTCCCCTCTCTTCTTGTCTTCGGGACGATCATAGCCGGCCTGCTCACTATTTTCGTCTATGCGGTCGTGGTCCTCATGGATTGGCGGGAGGTCAACTACGCACCACTTCTCATGCTTGCTTTGGTCATGGTAGCGTTTGTCGCGTTTTCGGCACTCATCCGGATACTCCTGACTCCATCACGCATCGAAGCGCGAAGGGAACGGAGAGCGCTACGGAACGAACAGCGGGCGCAACAGGAAACAATGAAAAGAAGGGCGCGCGAAGAAAGGGAAACTGAATTCCTGCGTCAGCACGCGTCACTCCGTGACGTACCGCCGACCGCCGACCCAAAACGCATCATGCCATTCGTTCCGATGCCGGTCCGGTTCCACCTTAGTTTCTGGGCAGCGAAATCGAAGGTATGTCGTCCGTTCGAGAAATGAAAGAACGAACCGCAACCAAATGGTTGCGGTTTTTTGTTCGTCTTAATCCGTTCCGTGGCGACTTCGGCGACGGACCAGGAACCAAACCCCATATACGAGCGCAAGGAGCACAACATTCGGGTACCAGATGTACGGGTGCCCCCATGAGACCCCGTCAACGGGCGTGAACGGGAGTGGCCAGAGGTACGGCGTCGGGAAGAAATTGATATCGTGCGTAAAGATATCGAGGACGATATGGAAGACCCACGCGAGCATCGGCATGAACGGGCGTTTCAGAACGAGCCAGACGATACCGAAAACGACCGCGAACGTCACGAGACTGTGCGTGATGTTGTAGAGGGTGTGGACGTACTGCGGAATGAATGAAGGATCCGGCGGACCGCCTGCCCAATTCGGCTGCGCGGAAAGCCCAAGGAACGTCATAACGAAAAGGACCCCGAACGAGAGCGCGTCGGGAGCGACACCAAAGGCGAATGAGGTCCACCAATCCTTTTTGCTCTTCCGACCGAACGCGATGCCGCCCCAGAGACCGTGCGAGATGATATCCATCCGTTATTTCTCGGCCGGCTCCCCCACCGTCGATTCCGCCTTCCGGACGCGCGGCCGTTTCTTCGGCACCTCGACCGGCTTTTCCTCGCTCACCCGCATGGGAACGAAGTAGGCAAAGAACGCGAACCACGCCACCCAGATGGCCTCAAGCCAATCGCCGTCGTAGAGCCCAACGAGTCCCCGAATACCGAGGAACCCAAGGAACCCGAGCGGCCATACCCGTTGAATTGTTCGCATGGTTCTTAGTATACCAAACTACTACTGCGCGAGCGTGCCTATCTTCATGCCCACAAGCAGGTTCTCCTGCTTCTCCATGCCGCCGTGCTTCCCAACGAACGCACTCGTTCCGTCCTTGCCACAGATCTTAAGGATCGCATCGGCCCCACCCGGGTGGGTCCCGATCCAGGCTGTCAGGTCGTACACCGACCCACGGACAACTGTGTAGCAGCTCTCCGAGAACGCATGCGCATCGATATCCGCCATAGTGAACATGGTTTGCGTTCCTCCCTGCGGCGTTTCCGTACCGACTGCCGGCGCCTCACTTTTCCTCCCGAACGCGACCATTAAAACAATTATCAGTATGATCGCAGCACCTCCTCCAATGATTAGTTTTCTCATGGGGTTAAGTGTACCACGCTTCCTGTCGCGGTCTAGATTCATAAAAATGCAATTAAAACCTTGACTGTAAGGCATCCCGCGCTCCAACGGCTACAAGTATACGAGCGATGCGCTACCACATATGACCCAGATAAAGATATCGATCCTCGAACTCCTGCAACGTATGCTCCGCCGCGTTTTTCATATCGTACCCCAATAACCATGCTCTACACCATTGCGGTCATCCTCATCATCCTCTGGCTCCTCGGGGTCGTTGGTACTTATACCATCGGAGCGTTCATACACATCCTCCTCGTCGTCGCGGTGATATTCATCCTCGTCCGTCTTATTCAAGGAAGGAACCCAATTCGCTGATATATGTTCCTCTCCAACCCACTGAACCGCAAAACAAATACCCCATGGTGGGGGTACATACAAACGGCGCCACTCCACTCCGTGGTATGGCGTACGTCCGCTGGGCGTCAGCTGTTCTTAGTTCGAACGGACCCGAAACGTGACGAGGTAGCTTCCTGGCTCCGGCGTCGTTCCCGCAACGGGCGACGGTGTGACATTCTCGATGGAAATTTGATATGAGTCGAAGCCAACAGGATCACTATCCGACGCGAGCTCCCGCGTCTCGGTATCGGTGTCACTCTTCAGCGTCACGTTGACCCGCACGCGCCCGGCCTGGATGCACTGCACATCAGCAGGACACCGGCTGTCTTCTACCACCGAATTCAGTGTGATATTCACCCCGCCCACGAGAACGCTCTTCCCTACCCCGACCTTCCCGAGCGTCGGGTCACTTTCGCTACCCTTCAACGCTTCTATCCGCTCGATCGCAAGTTTGATCCCTTCGGTGAACGTTCCGAACGCGCGGACTTTCTGACCAACGAGCTGCTTCACCGCATCGGTCACCGTGAGAGAGAGCGGCATTACGAACGAAACCTCACGCCCATTCTCTGGTGCCGGGATGATGAGCGAAAAACCGTAGGCATTCTGACGGAGCATTCCCGTGAATGAGTCCTGGTTCGGACACGCCACAAACGCACACGATGGCGCGGTTCGACTGACGTACGATCCATCCGGACACAGAAGGGCCTCTTCGGTGCACGCAATGGGTGTTGGCTCAGGAACATTCTCCTTCACCCCAACGAACTGATAGACGCCATACCCGATCGCGAGGACAACCACGACCACACCAGCGATAAGAACAAGGTTTGGTTTGTGCTCCATACACACATTGTACCAAATCCCTCGCCTGTCGGTAGTGTTCGCCTGTTCGTGCGCCCGCCTGCAGCGCTATGCGTAGCATTGCGGGCAGGAACAGGCGAACACTCGCACGGGAAACAAAAAACCGCTGGGCGAACCAGCGGTCTCGATACTGACTGTTACCGCTTCACGATACCGGAAGCGAGGAGCTCGGTCTCGAGCATCGAACCGGGCACAATGGAGGTGAAGATGGGCTTCACGGGACCCGGCTTCCACTCGAACGGGACCGGGTTCGAGAACCGCACCGCGGACGTGAAGAAGTATCCGAATTTGAGCGGAACGACCTTCACGAGCTCGGGGTGTGCCCGCATTTTCGCCGGCGTCAGGTTGTTGAAGTTGCCGCGCATGAGCCGCAGCTCGTCCCGCGTGAGCAGACGGACCACATCCAGAATCGCGGCACCGATGATCATGAACCGGGCACTCGCGTCCTTCGGATACTTGTAGATATCGCGGCAGTACCGCATCGTACCCCCGGAGTTGTAGAGCAGGACGAGGCCGCGGTACTTCCAGTCGTAGCTCCGTGTCTTCACGCTGAACATACCTACCTTCAGGTGCCCATCGATGACCATGTCATTGAAAGGGTACCAATTTGGGAATACCGGCACGAGTCGTGGGATCATACCGTACCTCCTTTTCTCTGTGAGTGAATTTCCTGCGTATTGGTATACCACCGAAGATGCACACCGTCAAGAGATCACACCCGACGCCGGTGTTCGCCTGTTCGTGCGAACAGGCGAACAGTTTAGAGCACGGCGAGTGCCGCACGGGTGAGTGTGCCAACGTACCCAACGGAGGGCGTAACGCCACGCGCAACTTGGAACCGAACAACGGCGGCCTGCGTTGCCTGGCCAAAGAACGCGGTCTCGTGACCTCTACCCTTGGCTGTTCACCATTTGGAAGAGCTGCTTTACGAGGTCCTTCTTCGAGAAACGCTCATAGTTCACCGCGATGCTCCCGTCGCTCACATACGTTATCCTATCGCCGAAAACGATGAGCGTGATGCGGAGCTTATTGAAATTCTTCCGTCCTATCTTCTTCACAACCTCCTCGAACGCGTCGATGAGCTTCCAAAGTTGATAGTGTTCCTTGTCGTTGCTCCGAGAAATGAAACCGGCAAAATCGACGTTCGGGTAGAGTAGTATCAGCTCTTCGAGCGAGGAGGTTCGTGCACGTCCGTATTTCGTTTTCCCGGGGTCACTCGCTTCGTCGGCCTGCACTGTCTTTTTCAAGTACTCAAGGAGAAGCTCCCGTTGTTTCGGGGTAAGCGTCGAAAGCCGGACGATGATCTCTTCAATGCCTGCTCCCCTGTCTTCGAATGACGGCTTGGTGTTCTTCATGTGCGCTGTCGTTCTATGCCGAGCAGTGAGAACTTCCATTACGATTCGTAATGGTGAAACCGAAACCACCAGGCATGCTGGTGGTTTTTGGATCGGAATGCAGGAAGTTAGGCTTTGACAGGTGCCCCACAATCGCACTGCGAGCATTTCTCGCCTTCCTTGTGCATCGGGTGATTACACTTTGGGCATTTTTCGTCCATTTTACTTTTTTATGTGCCGAATTAAGCCGACCTTTCTGCTCAATACAATGCCGAACGTCGTCCGTTGTTATTACACACCTACGGGTTACTTCTTCCGTCGCCGGTGATAGGGATCTGCTCCCCCAAGTACTTCGGTTGCACGTGGAACACGAGGTCGAATACCGCTTTCTCGTTCGCGAGAACCTCACGGATGTAATTACGGAAGAGCGAATTGCCGTTGTCCGCGTTCACGCCGTACGCATTGATGCCGAGCGCACGCGCGATGAATACCGCCCGAGGAAGGTGGAACGACTGCGTTGTGATGAGCATCGACGTGATACCGAAGATGGAGCGGGCACGGTACATCGTGCTGTACGTATCGAATCCCGCATGGTCCAAGAAGATATCCTGGTCGGGAACTCCCTTGGAGAGGAGGTAGGTACGCACCGGGTTCACTTCGTTATGGCTCACGGTGCTGTTATCGCCCGACACGAGTATCTTCGAAACCTTCGCGTTCTTATAGAGTGCTATCGCCGCATCCACGCGGTCCAAGAATATCGGGGATGGCGTTCCATCGTCCCGAAGTGCCGCACCCGGTATGACGGCCACCTGCGCACTCGGGAACGTACCTCCCGGCTCATAGATAAAGCGCCCTGCCGCGGCTCGTATGGTGAGGTTTATTGCGCAAATAAGAAAGATACCGATGCCCACAGCGCCCGCGAGGTACATAAATATTCGCTTCGTTGTAATGGAATGCATGACACTAAAAAGCCGCCCAGGTGGCGGATGGATTACGCACGTGGTAATAAAAGAGCCCCCGAAATTTCTCGGGGGCCTGCTGCGCGCCGTTGTCCATTCCTTGCCGGCAGCCTCAGCGCGGAATGTAATTCCCTATGTCCAGCGGAGTGACCGGGAACCGTCATCCACAGTTGCCCACGTCATCGGCACTTTGGTCTCCGTTGCCTACGTGGAAACGTATCGGTTCTTCGGGGCGTAGGGACCCTTGAACTGAAAGTAGGATACAGCGGAGCTCGAGCGGGTGTCAATGCATGCACACCATCGATTCAAGCGGGTTCGCTGCGGGCGTACCGCTTGTCTGCCCGAGCAAGATCCCGCCTGTGCGCGATGTCGCGTCGCCGCATAAGGTCCGCCCGGTACTCTTCCTGCTCCTTCTTGTCCATGACGAACATCGCGTTAAAGTCCGTATTGAGCGACGGATGGAACTCATTTCGCCGTACCCAGAGCCGGTACCACGCGAGCTTGATGCGCTTGTTCCATATCCGCCGACGTACGTCCCGCAGTCTCTCTCCGATATCGAACAATGCGATACGGATAGTATGCCTTTGGCTGCGCGCCTCCATGACCACCTCCTTTTCTTCTCTATGTGTAGTGAACTAACTTGAGGATAGCAAAGCTACGCCGCCATGGAAAGAGTACCTGCGGTATCTCCATGCGCGAACCCCTTGCGTATTCGTTCGATTTCGCGTTAAATGACCCCAGTAATCAAACAACACTTCATAGACGGAGGTGGACATGCGAACAGAATTCCCAAGCTACACCTTCTGCGAGGGAAAGACAGGCGGTGGTCAGTACATTCAATTCACCTGCGATCCCAACAAGGAAGCGATGGTCACCGATCTGCTGAAGCTCATCCGAGACATCACGATCCCCACAGAACACCGCGTTGATATATCACACGGCGGTTACGGGCGGTACTCCCGGTATGCAGTGAAGCAATTGAAGTACGCGGGCGGAGGAAACGGATACATCGAGGTGCTCTCGATCGCGAACCCTCCGGACAAGCGCTGTGGATTCATCCTGAACGAGGGGGGCGGCCACAGCCACACGAACTTTACCGAATGGAAGACCGAAGAGAATGCGATCGCAGCATGGGAGAGTAAGTTCCGGCAGGCGTCCGATGATACCGTAAGGGCACTCCCCGGGTTCATCCGTATGGTCCCGTGCGGCCTGCTCGTGCCGTGGTTCTACGCGGTCGGTGATCAGGAACTCATCGGTGACTTCGTCTTTCCCGCTGATATCCAGGATGATCCGGTCTTCCGCTTCGGCAAGAGATTCATTGTCACCGACAGTGATGACGTGACGACCATCAAAACGTGCCTCGGGTGTCGTGTCTTTCGCAGGAAAGATGACTTTCATCCCTACACAGAACGAACGGTCCGGATCGTGTTCTGGGACGATGGTACGCGGTGGGAAGAGCCCGGCGGTACGCAACGAGAACTTCGGCCACTTGAAGACGACGAACTCTGGATCGATGCCGCGCTGCACGAATTCCGACGGCTCATCGCCGGGAAACTGGAGCGGTTCTCTATCCCCTTCTTCGACGGATTCCAGTTCGTCGGACGCATCGTCCAATCAAAACGACGGGGCCCAACAGTCCAGGGGAGATACAACGTCGCCGTACACATAAAAGGACGAGCGCAGCCCCGCGTTGGTTGGACGAGCTTCACCCCAACACTCAAGGCGCCCGACCTCTTTTCCTACATCGAAAAGCGGCTCGCTGAACACGGCCTGATCGCGGAGCGTATTGAGGTGAAGGAACACAACACGACTCAAAAAGGAAAGAAGTGGCCCGGCATCTTCTATAGCCGGAACACGGAACCGGAGAATGCATAAAAACACGACCGTCCCCAAAGGGACGGTCGTTTTGCTATCCATGCTACCGCGCGAGGTAGGCCTGGAATGCGGGGATGAGGGTCTCGATGAGCGCATGGTCGGCGTACGTCCGCGGATCTATCCACCGGTACTCGTCGTGGTCCGGACCAAGGGTGACGGTACCTGATTCCGCGAAACACTCGAAAAAGATACCGACGATGTGGTACTGTGTTCCCCCGACCAGTGGGCGCCATTCACCGACGTAGAACGGGCGCCCGATGCGGACCGTAAGTCCGGTCTCCTCGCGTATCTCCCGGCGCAACCCATCTTCGAAGTGCTCTCCCGGCTTCACTTTCCCGCCCACCACGTCGTACTTCCCCTGATTCGTCCCGGTCGCATAATTCATCGCCTCGCGCACGAGCAATACGTTCCCGTCGTGGACGATGAACGCTTTGACCGCCGGAACGGGGGTTGGTGTCTCCATGTTACGATTTGTACCCTTCCACTTCCTTCTTTGCCTTCTTCACGAACTTCCCGAATTGGCGGTCCTTCTCCCGCTTCTCGATATCGCTCATCGCGGTATACTCCGCCTCCTTCCGCAGGGTGAGGTAGTTCTCGTACTTCCCCTCGTCCACTTTCCCCTCCTTCACTGCACGTATGACCGCGCATCCGGGCTCGCGGAGGTGCGCACAATCGGCGTACCGGCACTCCGGTGCCAGCGCGATGATGTCATTGAATACCACATCGATGCCGACCTGCGCATCGGCGGTGCCGACCTCGCGCATCCCGGGGTTATCGATGACGATGCCGCCATTCTCAAGGAAGTACATCTGCCTGCGCGTGGTCGTGTGCTGGCCCCTGCCTGAGATAGAGCTCACGACGCGCGTCGGTATCGCATTCGTGCCGAAGAGCGCATTGATGATGGATGATTTCCCAACGCCGGAGGAACCAAGGAAGCAGTAGGTCTTCCCCTTCTGCATGTAGGCACGGAGCGCTTCGAGGCTCCCGTCCCGGACGGCGCTCGTCGGAATGACGTCGACACCCGGGAACCGGTTCCGGATCTCCACGACCCGCGCATCCAGTTCCTCTGCGGAAAGGAGATCGGTCTTATTGAGGAGGAGCACTGGGCGTACCCCGCCGCTCTCCGCGAGCGCACGGTACCGCTCGAACCGGTTCAGGCTATAGTCGCGGTCTACCGACTCCACGATGAACGCGGCATCGATGTTGGTGGCGATAACCTGGACCCGCTCTTTCTCGCCTGCCCGGTTCCGGTCGCCGTACTTTCGCTGGAGCATTGTTCGCCGGGGCAAGATGGCGTGGATGACGGCGCTCTCCTCACCCAGCACTTCGATCGCGACCCAGTCCCCAACCGCCGGATAATCCTCGCGTGAGGCCGCCGTGAACATTCGCTTTCCGGTCACCTTCGCAAGGTACTCACCCGCCTCGCCGCGCACTTGGTACGCACCCCGCGCTTCGGAAACGACCCGGCCAACCGAAAGGTCGCTGAGCCCGAGCTCGGTTCTCTTATTCTCGAAGAATGCGTCATACCCTAATTCGTTGAGGTGCATAATAGGTCGTTTATGAGTTTAATATATGTACCGCTGCTTACAGAGGCAATACCATCGAGTCTTTCCCTCGGATCACTTCGCCCGAGAATTCCTCTTTCACTTCAGAAACAAGATCAATATTGTCCGTTTGGGGGTAAAAATGGCTAAGAATGACCTTCCTCACCTTCCCTTTCCGGGAAATCGTGCCTATTTCATGCGTGTCCATATGTGCGTCGTTTCCCCCTCCTTTTGCATATGACGCATCACAGAAAAATAGATCTGCGTTCTTGCAAGCACTTCGGATTCCCGGACACAAGGCGGAGTCACCAGAAAATACGATTATTTTACCACCGACAGTGAAGCGATACGCGTAACTTTTGGCAGCAAGATTAAATGCGATATGTTTTACTTTGAATGCCTCGACGGTTATATCTCCTACGGTCTGTGATCTTTGAGCTTCTGTGAACTTTATCTTCTCCCAGCCTTCCACCGCAGGAAGTTCAAAGAGCTTTGAGGATTTAAGCATGAACTTACCAATGCCTTTCGGTCCAATGACCTCGGGAAATTTCATCGTGTCGCCACCCGAAAAGAAGGCATTCAGTCGGTAGTTCATGAATAGCGGAAACAAGTCACCGGTGTGATCGGCGTGGAAATGGGTTATAAAGACATAATCGATATCCTGGAGGCCTACTCCAAGCTGGGAGAGACGCATTAGAGTTCCGGGGCCGCAATCAATAAGTATCTTCTTTGTGTCGGTCTCTAATAGATACGCTGACGAAGAGCGGTCTTTGTTTACTAAAAACGTACCCGTCCCGAGCATTGTTATCTTTTCCATACGTCTAGTATATGGGTTATTTTCGGTTGCTTCTATGGCTTTGTGACCCTGGGATTGTACTTAAGCAAAAAGCTGGAGCCCTTAGGAGCCTGGAATTTCCTGCGCAAAGCTGAGGGGGAAGGAGTCGGACCTTCATACTGGGATTCAAAGTCCCATGTCCTACCGTTAGACGACCCCTCAGCTTTATGCAGGAATAACTCCGAAAATGCTTTCCCTACTCTACCATGAATTCCGGGGACCGACAATTCCGCGCCGTTGTATACTGGAAGCGTGGCATACATCGTCTACATCCTTCGGTGCGCTGACGGCACGCTCTACACGGGCGTGACGAACGATATTGTCCGACGGCTCGCCGCCCACAACGGGAGCACGCGTGGCGCGCGCTACACCCGGAGCCGCCGCCCCGTCGTCCTCGTCTACCAAGCGCGCTGCCGGAACCGCTCCGCCGCACAGAAACGCGAAGCTTCACTGAAAAGCCTCTCCCGCGCGGAGAAGCTCGCTCTCATCAAAGACCCACGGAAGGCACTAGCGGCGTGACATGATGACCGTCTGCTCACCGGCAGCGTAGGGCGCCACCTGGTACTGCCCGAAGTAGAAAACGATCTGGCTATCGTTGAACGTGAAATTCGCGAAGTTCTCCTCGATCGGTTGCGTTCCCATCTCGAGCATCGCACTCGACGCATCGACGAGCTCCGTACCACCTGCCTCAAGGAGCCGGTCCCGGAGCTTCACCCGCGAGAACTCCGAGATGGTCGTAAGGTAGTCCGAGCCATTCGGGAAAAGGTCTGCGAGCGCGAGCTCTCGGCGCCCCGCGACATCGTAGTTGAACGTCCGTATATCCTCATACCCGTGCGCCCCGCCCGTATACCCGCCGTACCGCATTACGAAACTGATATATCGGTCATTCACCTGCTCCGGCGTCCATCGGACCGAGAAGTCGAGCGTCTGCCCTTCGGCCGGGAACTCCGGCGTGTCCTCTCCGGGCCTCGCGGTCGCCACGCGGCTCTTCCAATTCTCCTCCGACTCGGTGGCGTGTGCGATCATCTGTGCCCGAATGAACTCCCGGATGCCGCCGTTGAATGCATCCGATGCCTCCGAAAATTGCGGGTACTCGCCGCGCATGCGCGAATACGCCGTATCTTCGCTCACGGGGATAACTGCGTAGAGCGCGTCGGGCTGTGCGTTCGTATTCGAGTTCGATGGGAGTACGCCGGTCCGGACCCACGATGCGTAGGAGAGTCCGAGAAGAACGACGAATCCGAATGCCGCAGTGACAAACGGGAACTTCTCTTTCATATCACCAGTATAGCAGACCCGGCTCCCTGCCCTTCCCGCACCAGTGCATAAAAAAACAGTCGCTCACCGGGGGTGAGCGACAATGTATGTGGGCTGAAGGTACCTAGAGCATGACTACCTCATGTGGTGATCATTCAGTGAGGCGATCGGCCGGGCGACGTACCTTTCTGTTCGCGCGGCATTGCAAAAGATCGTGAGTGCATCCTATCATGTATTGGTATAAATGTCAAGCCCCACGAATTGCGTGGGGCTACTGGAAAATAGGGGGGTATGCGGGCGCACAAGGGGGCTAAGGTTTGGACCGTGCTGTCGCGTGCATCGCGAAGACAGGCGTTCTCCGGCGAGCTCCAGCGTGCGTGCTCCGTAAGGAGTCTGGAGTGCCTTTCAGCGGGCTCCCTGTGTCCCGCATACCCAAACAAGTGACGTTCTGCCTCCAGCATACCCGCCGGTCCTCCGGCCTGTCAACTACTCCCCTTCTTCGTCGCTCGACATCTCTTCGCTCGGCATGCTGCCAAGCTCCCGCAGTTCTGCTCTCACGCGATCGAGCTCTGCAAGGTCTTTTTTCCGCGCATGATCAAATGACTCCCCTGCGCGTACTGCATCCGGAACCCACCGTCCGGGCGCCCGATCGATACCGCGCATCTCTTCCATGAGCTCCTTCTCCTTCCGCATGAGTTCCCGTACCCGTGCTTCCCGCTCCGCCGCAGACATGACTGCTTCCTGTGGTGCTTGTTCGGGCTTCATGTATCAAATCTATACCTGGCCGTAAAAAAATGGAAGCGTTCAGGCTTCCTTGATGATCTCCGATGCGGAACGGGCTCGTTTCGTCGAGAGCCCGAATGTTGCATAGACGGGGCACCATCGGACAACACTCGTGAGGACCACCACGAGACCGCCGAGCCCCCACCACGACGTATGGAGGATGCCCGCCGAAAGAGCCGCGAATCCACCGACCGCACGCACTGCCGTATCGATTGTTCCGATGTTTTTCATTGCACGCAAAAATCGGTCGCCGAAGCGACCGGTTCAAATGTGGAGGTACTTCCGTATCGCGATGACACCCGAAACGATACCGAGTCCGACCGAGAAGAAGAGCTGGTAGCAGAAGAGCGCGAAGAAATGGGTGGCGAAGTACGTCCCGAGGTTCACCTCCGGAATGAAGCTTGTGATGTAGGGAGAGGCAAAATTCAGCATCGGGATGAAGAGGAGGTAGCTCACGAGCCCCGCAATGAGACCATAGAGAATACCCTCGATGATATAGGGGCCGCGGATGAAGCTGTTCGAGGCACCCACGAGCCGCATGATACCGATCTGGTCACTCGCCGAGAAAATTGCGAGCCGGATGGTGGTAAAGGTCACCATGACCGCGAGGAACGCCAAGAATATCGTGAGGATGATGCCGGTCTTCCGGAACGTATCGACGAGCGCAATGAGCCGGTCGATGACGAGCTGGTTCTGTGCGTATGTCACTTTTTCGATGACATCCTTCAGGTTCGCCGCATCGAGGTAGTCCGCGATACTTCCATACTGTCGCGGGTCCGTCGCCTTTATGTTCAGTGAGGCCAAAAGCGGGTTCACATCGAGCTCTTCGAGCGTCTGCGCCACCGTCTCCTCCCCCGCGTGCCGGGCCTTAAAGTCCGCGAGTGCCTGTTCGCGCGAAACGTACTGCACATCCTTCACTTCAGTGAGCTCTTCGAGTGAACGCTTGATGTTCAGAATAGCGTCCTCGGCGGCATTCGATTTGAAGTAGACCGAGATATCGATCTTTTCTTGGATGACCGTGATGGTGTTCTTCGCGACCACATTGAAGACAATGAGCCCCTCGAACACGATGGCGGCGAGGATCATGATACCGATGGTCGATATCGAAAGGAGCCCGTTGCGGGCGAATCCCTGGAGACCGAATTTGATGATGCGTGAAAGTGTGACGATCATAAATAATTCAAAATTGAAATCTCAAAAATCAAAATGAAGATATGGGGTGGATACTGTACGATTATGCGCTGTCATTTTCAACTTTGAGATTTTCATTTTACATTACCCAATGATGAACCGACCATTCTCCTCGTCCTTTACCACCTGCCCATTCTCGAGCGTGATGACCCGCTGACCCAGCGCGTTCACGACCTCCTTGTCGTGCGTCGCCAGGATGACGGTGCTCCCAAGCTCATTGATCTTCGTAAGGAGCTTCACAACCTCCCAGGTGTTCAATGGGTCCAGGTTCCCGGTCGGCTCGTCGGCAATGAGCACATCGGGCCGGTTTATCATCGCGCGCGCGATAGCGACACGCTGCCGTTCACCGCCGGAGAGCTCCGCCGGGAAGTTCTGCATCTTGTCCTTGATACCCACCATATCGAGTGCTTGGGGCACGAACTCCAGTATCTCCTTCTGTGGCCGGCCCGCCACTTCGAGCGCGAACGCGATATTCTCGAAGACGGTCTTCTTCATGAGCAAACGAAAGTCTTGGAAGATGACGCCGATGTGCCGACGGAACTCCGGGAGCTCGTGCGGCTTCAACTTGTTCACTTCGTACGTGCCGAAGAATATCTGCCCCTTGGTGGGCTTCTCCTCGCCGATCAAGAGTTTCACAACCGTGGACTTCCCTGCGCCGGAGCGTCCCACAACAGAGACGAACTCGCCGGGTTGTATCTTGAAACTCACCTTGTCCAAGGCGTTCATCTTGCCGTACACCTGTGAAACGTTCTGAAAGATGATCATTGTCTGTATTTAGAATAGCATACCCGAGAAAAAGCGGGCGCTTTCACGTCCGCTCTCATTGTACCCTATTTCATTTTCTTTCCCAAGAGAATATCGAGATTCCCTTCGAGAACCTCTTCAACACGCGATATCTTCTCACCCGTTGCGTGGTCCTTCACTTGTTTGTATGGATGGAGCACGTACGAGCGTATCTCGTGACCCCATTCCGGAGCAACGCGTGTGCGGAGCGCATCGATGGATGCGGCGTGTTGCGCTTCTTTGAGCGCGATGAGTTTTGCTTTCAAGAGTCCGAGCGCACGCTCGCGGTTCATTGCTTGCGAGCGCTCTACTTGGGATGCACCGATAAGCCCCGTTGGAACGTGGATGATGCGCACTGCGGTCTCTACCTTGTTCACGTTCTGCCCGCCGGGACCGCCGGAACGCGAGAATTCCACCTTCAGGTCCCGCTCCGGAACCTGGATGCTCGCTGCTTCAACGGGCGGGAGCACCGGGAGGACCTCGACGAGCGCGAACGACGTGTGCCGGAGCTTCTTCGCGTCGAACGGAGAGATGCGGACCAGTCGATGAACGCCGGATTCCCCTTTCAATCGAGCATATGCGCCTTCGCCCCGAACCTCGTACGTCGATTCGTTCAGGACGGTCTGTTTCCAGCCCTTAATCGCAAAGAACTTCGAATACATCCGAAGGAGCATTTGCGCCCAATCCTTGGCGTCGTCGCCCCCTGCGCCTGCCAAAACTGAAATAGTAGCGTTCGTACTGTTCATTTTATCCAACAACTTTACGCGCTGCTTTGTAAACTGTTAGTACAAAATATGGCAGGATCAATATAAAGAGAACGTCTTCCAGTGGAATACCGAGTATGTAAAGACCAAGCGTGCCACGTCCGTACGACCAATGCCCCCTGGATATTGCCCACCAGTCCCAAATGAAACCGCACACAAAAAGAAACACAGAAACCAAAACCCGCTCTTTTCTACAATGGTAAAGCTTGATCCTAAATTTCCACTCAAGGAAAAGGCTAGCGAAAAACAATACAATGAGTACAGCTAAATATTCCATAGATTACTTCCCTTACGTCCCTCGCTACCTTTTTCGACACCGCTCCCATCCGAAGGTTGTATTCTGTCTGCGATTATTTGGAGCCACCTCCGAGATTCGAACTCGGGACCCCATCTTTACGAAAGATGTGCTCTACCAGCTGAGCTAAGGTGGCAAGATTTTCAATCCACTGAGAGCCGACGCTCCGGTCGGCTCCCCGACTTCGCTCTGCGGACGTCGGGGCTAAGGTGGCGTTACGTTCTTCAGGGTACCAGAAACTTCTGAAATTTCAAATAAAACGGCTCCTTACGGAGCCGAATGAAGAACTGCATAGAAAAATGCGATAATCCCTACGACGAGCAGTGGGACCTGCGTTACCGCGAGTGCCTTGCTGAAATCGCTCGATCCCTCGGAGACGATCACCTCATAGGAGTTGCCGCCGAAGTCGGGCCGCCTCCATTTTTTCTCGGGGTTCCAGTCAAAAAAGACCACCATCGCCCAGAACAGGGATCCGAATATGGAAATCAGCGAAACTGTCTGAAACGCGCCGCTCTTTGTGAAAAGGGCTCCCACAAAGAGAAGCCACGGGAGCAATCCTACGATGACTCCCAGTAACCTTTGCTTCGACATTTCTACGTCCTCCTTTTGTTCGGGTAAATAGAACTCGCAACAATATAAAACAGGAACAGCGTGACGTCAACTAAAAACTCCGCTTGCGCGGAGTTTTCGGGAAGCACGCCGTAAGCCGGATTCTGTTTATACGACAATTCATCTGGGATCTGAATCGCTTCAGACCTCAAGCCCTTCGATTGCTCTCGGGACTATGCGGCACTGTCGCCTGAGGCGACCCCGGCCTTGCACTCGGGTAAGGATTTAGCCGTTTCACTTCCGCTTTTCTATCCCTATCGCGGAATTGGACCAACGAGCTTGGGATTGGGTCCTCCGTTCTCTTTCGGGAACAGACGTCACTGCTCGCACCTCTCACCTCACGGTGGACGGGCATTACCTCCTAAATCTCTGCTTGCGCAGAGATCGGACTCGATCGCTCACGACGTGAGCGATGTAGAGCGCTACCTTTCTCCTCCGGCTTGCGCCAAAGGGAGTGTCCGGACTTTCCTCTCTCAACATTACTGAAAAGAGCTGTCGCGTGGCGTACTTCCACCGTGGAGAGTACCACAAAAGCCTGGATGAATCAAGCTCCCTACATTGGTATCTGGATGTTCACTACATTGTAGATGAACATGCCACATACCACGACAAACGAAAGGACTGAAAAAACAAGCCCAACACCACTCCATGCCCGCTTCTTTGCAACGCCGAGCGCCCCAATAAGAACACCGACGATCATGCAAACTGGCACTAGTACAAGAAGTGTCGTGCTCATTGTTTCTGCACGAGACATAGAAAGACAGCTGACTGAGTTCGAGTCTAAGAAAAAACCGTTGGGTGAACCACCTGGGTAGCATTCGATCACGGAAGAATTGGATTCGAGATGGGCACACAAGAACAACAGGAGACCGATGGCGCTCAACGCCATCCCAGCAATAGCGCCAGCGGCACTTCGTAGAAACACTAATATGGAATGTCGTTCCATGTCTCTATTATACCACGCCATTCTACATGTGAGATATCGTCCGCACCGCTGTTTCTCTGATAAATTTCTATAAAAAAATCCGGGCGAGAACGCCCGGAGTTGTTACTACCTCTTCGCAATCGCTTCGAGTCTTGGCACGATGCTTGCCCGAAACATCGCAACGACCTCCTTCTCGTTCTGTTCACTCGGGACAAGAGGATCTGGGAATACGATGATGGAGCCGCCGGATGCAACTCCGTGCTTGCTCTTCGCTCCCCCAGAGCCCGCAAAGGTCACGATGAGATCCGCGAGATCGCCAGAAGGGTCCTCGGACCGGAACTTGATGCAGATACCCACACCACGGAGCGGCGCCCACACAATGACCGTCTGCGCTTGTTCGTGGCGGATGAGCATGTCCGCTGCCCGAGAAAGATAGGCCATCTCGTTCGGGTCGATGAGCCCGCAGTGCGTGACGAGGAGCGTCTGGTGGAACGTGAAGCTCTCCGGCGAGAGCAACTGGTGTAGTAGCTGAAAGTACCGTTCCGGGAAATCGTACCGGGAAAGCGCACTGTACTGCACGTCCGAGCCAAGATCGAGAAGCCGCGCCCAGATGCGCCGGTCACGTTTCCGATCGACGCCTTCGGTGAAGTTCTGCGTATCGGTCGCGATACCGAGCGCACCCATCGTTGCAACCTCGCTATCATCGAGAGCGACCTCGAGTTGATCGGCAAGCTCGACGACGAGCGTTACGGTCGCACCGACCGGTTCGCACCACACCCACGTTTCCCCGTTATCGGGGACATCGGATTTATCGTGGTGGTCGATGACGATGACCGGTGCGTACTTCTTCCCCTGCATACGGGTGTCGGCTCGAAGACTCGAGTCCACGAGAATGACCTTCCCGAGGTCCGCGAGATCCTTCGGTATCGGCGTCATGCGCTCGGAAAGACGATAGTAGTTGAATATCGCCCACGTCTGGGGATGGTCGATGGTCCCTGCAAAGTACGTCGTGACCTTGCATCCAAGGTGCCGCTCCAAGATGAGCCGCAGAAGCATTGCTGCACCGATAGCATCAGGGTCCATTTGGGTTATCAGAATGGTCGTCTGACCGTCTAACCCGGTCGCAATCGTCTTGAATCTCTCAAGCCGTTCGGGCGTGAGTGGTGGCATTCTCTACCTCCTCCTATTGTTCGTTTGTATGAGCTGAGACAGTTTTAGTACAAAATCGCCCTTCCGTCAACAAAACCCCTCCGGAACTGTTCGTGCGAACAGTTCCGGAGGGTTCGGAGGAAACAGGGCTCGACTACGCTGCTTTTTTGGCTGGATTCGGCTTGTCGGGAGAGTGCTCGCGGAAGTACTCGATGAGCTCCGGCGACGGATCGCCAGTATCCAAATCGATCATCCGATACGGAACCGCCACGAAGTACCCGTGCATCTCTACCCCCTTCATGTCGCCGTACTTCCGTATCTTCAGTCCGAATCGGTCTATCTCCTTATCAAAATGAGAAGAATAGACGGTCTCGCGGTTCCCGTGCCGAACGCTCGTCGCAGGATACGTCATCGTATCGACTTCAGTGAATTGGGGTTCGTTCCCGTTGACCCCCTTCACTTGCACGGGATGTTCCTCCACCCACAGGTCCGTTGCACGGAACGCGTCCTCATCGGGGTGCGAGATGGACGTACCTTCACCCAGGGCTTCGAATGTCTTCGAAATGGCGACCTGCGTCACGATGCCGGCGCGGAGATGTTCCACTTGTCTCGCGTCCTCTGTTCCCCTCGCAAGACCCACCGAGCCGAGCAGCCCCCAGAAACCGGAAAGGAACTCCTTGTCATTCGCCACCTTCACGAAATGTGTGAGCGTAAAGTTGTACTCGGTCTGGGCACGGTAGAGGTCCTTTGGAACGCTCCCGTCCCGTTCCTTTATCTCACGTATCGTCCGACTGGTATCGAGATACTTCGAAAGACCAAAGAGTGCCTCGATGCTCTCCTGTTCATGCGGATACCGCTCCTCGTACGCGCGCTTCATGCGTTTCAGGGCATCACGGTTCCCCTGCACGAGTGCCGCACGGAACTGGGACTCAAGCTCGCGATCCTCCCGAAGTCCTCCGAGTTGCTTCTCGTTCCTCTGTGGTTGGAATTCGTGGATGGATGCCATATTACAGGAGCGTATCGAGTGCGCGATTCACGAGCGCGTCGGCTTCTGCGTTCGCTTCACGCGGAATGTGGACGAAGTGGACTGATTTGAAATCCTGCATGGCATTCCATACGTCGATAAAGAGCGGCTTCAACTCCTCGTTCTTCACCCGGTACTCACCGAGAAGCTGGCTCACCGCGAGCTCGGAGTCGGAGCGAACCTCGATATCGGTCTCCTTCGCGGTATCACCGCCCAGGATGTGCTTGGCTTTCGAGAGACCGAGGATGATAGCCCGGTACTCCGCAACATTGTTCGTTGCGCGTCCGATGGACTCGCCGTACGGCCGCCCGTCCACAACTACCCCAATGGCCGCCGGCCCCGGGTTTCCCCTCGCGCCACCGTCGGTGTAAATGATGAATTTCTTGCTCATTGTGGTCGATAGAGAGCCCCATCTTGGTAGTTCGCAAGCACCCGTTCACTCGGGAAATACAGAGGCGCTGGAAGCGCATCGAGCGGGAACCACTTCCACTCGGTTATCTCGTCGGGCTCCCGAACCTCCGGCTCTCCCGTGAATCGCTCACACAGGAATCCGAACGTGATGAAATGCGCGTCCGCGACCATGTCGTTCGATACGCTCACGAGCTTCAGATCATCCTTCTTCAGCACGATACCCGTCTCCTCCAGTACTTCGCGCACTGCGCCGTCCTCGGGCGACTCCAAGAAATGGAGCTTCCCGCCCGGCATAGTCCACGTTCCCTCCCCATGCAACTCACTCGACGCCTTTGCGGCATCGCCGTGCCGATGCCCAAGGAGCACCGCGCCGTCCTTAAGGAGCATGACACCGAACCCGACCCCCGGTCTTTTCTTTTCGTCGCTCATGATCATTCTTTGATCGCCTTCCACGGAAGATCGCGGACCGAACGGACGGTGAACCCGGCCGCACGCGGATGTCCGCCACCGCCCGGGAACCGTTTCGCGAGTTTCGATACATCCACCCTTCCTTCGGAGCGCAACGAGATATGTACGCCGCTCGCCTCTTGTCGCCAAACTATACCGAGCGGCGGGCATCTCATCGCAAGCTCATGGCCGAGCTCCGAGCGGAGCACGGATGAATTGACCGCAAGCGTTCGATGGCCAAGGAAACGCACGGGAACGGCACGGGACGCTATATCTTTAATGAGCTCCTTCTCATACGCAAGCACGAGCTTCCCGTCCTCCATGATACGCCGGAAACCCGCCGCGCTCTCGATACGCTTCGCCCATATGTTCCATGCGGCGAATTTCATATCGAGAAAGGTCATCGCTGCCCCAACCTCTTTCGCATGTGATTCGCGGTATTTCCAGAGGTCGTTATCCTCGACGTACCGCAGGAGACGCGGTACCTTCTTTCCGGGGTTGAAGAACCACCACGAAAGGAAGGCGCCCGAATGTGCCGTATCGAACACATACCCGCTCGCTGCCTTTGCGGTCTCTGCGTTCGTCACATGGTGGTCGATAACGGTGACCGACCGGTTCTCCTTCACGAGTCGCGCGAGCGTTGCTTCGGAGGCGCACACGTCGAGAAAGTATATATCCCGGTCCTTGAGTTTCAGTCCGGCGAGCTGCTTTGGTCCCTGATCCGGGAAGATGCCTCGGTATTCCGCTCGTGCACCGAACTTCTTCCATGCAGCCCACGCTGCCCCAAAACCATCAGTACAGTTCTCGTGATAGAGGACAACGACTCGTTTCATAGGTTTATTACTTCAGCGCCTCGATACTCGGTAACTTCTTTCCGCTCAAAAATTCGAGCATTGCGCCCCCACCGGTCGAAATGAATACGTTCTTCGGGACCGAAACGCCGTTCAACAGTGCGAGTGATGCTGTCGTCTCTCCCCCGCCAACAACGGAGAATGCGCTGGAATTCTTGAGGACCGCACGCCAGACCGCCTTCGTTCCTTCCGCGAATCCCTTTTCCGTGAAGAGTCCGGGAGGGCCGGCCCAAATGATGGTGCGCGAGCGCTTGATGATATGCCGCCACTCTTCGATAGTGTGCGCACCGATATCGAGGATGCGCCGCTCATGGATCTTCACGTCGCACGGAATGACCACCTTTGGATTCGTGATGTTTTGCTTCGCGAACGGAACCGAATCAACATCAACAAGCGAGTTCCCAACCGGAAGTCCTTGTGCGACGAAGAAGGTATTCGCGGGTCCACCACCGAGGAGAATGTGATCCGCCCGCGTCCCGAGCGCCCCAAGCACCGCTATCTTATCGGACACCTTCGCGCCGCCCACGATGAACGTGAACGGGTGCGTGCGTCGAGAGAGCGCGGCACCGAGATTCTTCACCTCACGTTCGAGGACGAGCCCCGCGTACGACGGGATGTGCTTCGTAATGGCGACCACGGACGCATTCGCACGATGTGAGACGGCAAATGCATCATTGACATAGAAGTCCCCGAGCCCAGCGAGCTTCTTTGCGAATCCCTTTTCGTTCTTCTCCTCCCCCCCAAGGTATCTGAGGTTCTCAAGGAGAAAAACCCCCTCCTCCCAATTGCCGAGCTCTTTTTTGATGCTTACGAACCTGAAGTGCGGGATGAAATGCACGTCCTCCTTGAGCTTCTTCGCGAGGACCGGCACGAACTCCTTGAGCGAGAGCTTCCGCTCGGCACCACGCGGACGTCCGCGATGCGCGAGGAGCACCACCTTTACGCCACTCTTCATGAGGAGCTTCACGGTCGGGACGACGGCGTTCACGCGGAACGAGTCGAGCTCGCTCCCCGGTTCGATGTTCAGGTCGATACGCAGGAGACAGGTCTTCCCGCGATACTTCTTCAGATTCAACTTTGACAGTACCCTCATTCCGTTCATTCTAGCCCACTTTGCCCAATAAAAAAACCGGTCGCGTTCTGCGGCCGGTATATTCTCGTCATTACGGCTCGACCTTCGGTACCTCAACGAGATCCATTCGAAACCCGATGCGGTGGAATATGTGGAGCGATGGGGCGTACGACCGACTCCAGGTCCGCTCGTCGAGCGAACTCCCGGGTCCGGTCGTTCGTATGATAACCTCGCTCTGTTCGGGGAGTTGGATCACCTCCCACGGGAGCCCTATCGCATCGTGCTGCTCTTCAAGGATAGCGATATCGCCATCCAATACCGGCGGGTTGAAAGCGAACCACACCTCGCCCCGATTATCGCGCCACGCGAACCACCGGAAGCACGAATTGCTCGGCGAGCACCCATTCCCCCATCCGAGTATCTGGGGCGACGACGCGCTCGTTCCCGCAAGCGGGAACATATTCCGGAACCATTCGACCTTCTGCTCGATGTATGCTGGACGTTCTCTGCGCTGGGCATACACGAATGACGCAACGCACATGAGCACTGCAACGAGCCACACTGACGTCCTCATACTCCCCTCCTCTCGTATGAAATTGTGCACCGTTTGCTATTCCGCTGCGTTTGATCTCCTTTAGCTATATACCGAACCGAAAATTCCGTCAATGCAATAAAAAACCCGCCGATGTGGTGTATCGGCGGGGTGATGGTATGTCCCCTATATGTGGGGTGTCTTTGCAACCTTTCCTCCATGGATCGACACGAGGTCGTCGCGGAACTGCAGTACAACAGCAGGTCCATTCATCGCATCATCGATCGGTACACCCGAGATTTCGCGCGCCAGACGTCCCTGCGTGAAACCTGGACTTCCAGTGAGCGCATTCGTTGGGCGACGTTCTCGACCTGCGACTGACTGTGCAACTGCGGTGGAGGAATGGATGATGGTTCCCATGCACAACTCCTTCTTGAAACGGTGGGTGGAATTTGTGAAACAGCCTGAATACAGTTAAGCATAAAAATCAAAATAAGGCAATAGCACCCCGGCCCCCGCCAATAAAAAACCGCACCAGAACTTATGAGCACCGGCATACCCTACTTTCCCCACAGGCGAACCCGCAAGTATCATCAGGCCTGAGCGCTTTCACTTCTCTGTTCGGAATGGGAAGAGGTGGGTCACGTTCAGGTTAAACACCGGCACACACAAACTCTCGTGCGGCCGCTACTTTCACGAACCAGCTTTTTGAGATAGAAATTACCAAACCGCATTGCTTTCCGTTGCCTGCCCTTCATCCGCCAGCTTGCGGACTCAGAGTAGAAGGCGAACGGAATGAACACTGGACCATTAGTACTCCTTGGCTAAACACGTTACCGTGCGTACACCTAGAGCCTATCAACCTGGTAGTCTTCCAGGGGTCCATGATATCTCATCTTGGGAGAGGCTTCGCGCTTAGATGCTTTCAGCGCTTATCCCGTCCGAACATAGCTACCTGGCGTTTCAGTTGGTACCAAAGCCAGTAGACCAGCGGTTCGTTCAACCCGGTCCTCTCGTACTAGGGTCGACTTCCCTCAAATATCCACGCCGACAGTAGATAGAGACCAACCTGTCTCACGCATGTTTCCACACATTACTGTGTGCATCGGACTATATTTTCATCCCTTTGAATGGCTAAAACTTTTACGCTGTAAAAGTTCGCCCGAACATTTTGAGTACAAAATGTTTTAGGGAGGTTAACGTGTAGTCTCTACGGGCTGGTTTGCACCATTCCCTCGGTGTTGTCCCTTAGGATTCCACCGATATAAGTTAACTTGGTTCACATGAATTACTTCAAGTGACCGCCGTGATTGTGATCTATCTCTACACTCATTACATAAACGAAAAGACTAAAACTAAATTCGATGTTGAGTCCTGGACTCAAACCGTGAAGAAATCGACCACGATGGTCAATCCCTTAACGGTTTGAACCCAGCTCACGTACCACTTTAAATGGCGAACAGCCATACCCTTGGGACCTTCTCCAGCCCCGGGATGTGGTGAGCCGACATCGAGGTGCCGAGCGGAGTCGTCGATAGGGACTCTCGGACTCCACTAGCCTGTTATCCCCGGAGTAACTTTTATCCGTTATCTCCAACCTTCCTATGAAGCACCCGCGCATTATAAATAACACACGAGCATTGTTGTCGGGTCGCTAAGCTCTGCTTTCGCACCTGCGCGACTTGTAGGTCTTGCAGTTAAGCCGGCTTCTGCCTTTGCACGTCCAGCGCGGTTTCCATCCGCGCCAAGCCGACCTTGATAGGCCCCTCCGTTACACTTTAGGAGGGTTCCGCCCCAGAAAAACTGCCCGCCAGGCACTGTTTCCGTGCGTTTTTTCCGCACAGGTTAGACAGTAACAATTTGCAGATGGGTGTTTCATTGTTGGATCCACTCCGACCAAAATCGAAGCTTCAAATCCTACCCACTACACTACGCAGCAAACCATTACTCTCAATACCAAGCTACAGTAAAGCTTCCGGGGTCTTTTCGTCTA
>Ga0172379_10001586_pt1 | contig 44664 bp, 37 predicted proteins | sample GrowelOW334metaG_FD_119756 | JGI IMG/M metagenome (GOLD analysis project Ga0172379, IMG submission 119756) | Groundwater microbial communities from an aquifer near a municipal landfill in Southern Ontario, Canada - Groundwater well OW334 metaG | ecosystem: Environmental > Aquatic > Deep...
ACGTCCATAGTCATCGTCCGAAAATTGCTGCCTCGCGAGCCGGTTCACCGAGCCATAGAAACCCGAGGAAAAAAGGACTCCCGCATCGCTTCTTGTCAAATCTTCCCGCGTCTCGGCACGAGCAACCTTTGTAAAAAATACGCTGGGCAGCGCGTCTAGCTCATTCCAATTGACATTCCATTTTGTGTTTTGCGTTCCACGCTGACGACCCGACGCAGCCAGTGTCACGAACTGAACATTTTCGAGATCTACGAAGGGGAAATCCTCGCCGCGGATCACGATCTCCCTGGCTTCACCTGTCACCGGAACCTTGATCTGACTGGACACCCCGTGAGAATCCACCAAACCAATGGTGACGGAGTCGACGCTGGTTTGCGCATTATCGATGGAGAGTCTCAAGCCATCGGGAAACCTTTCCCGGAAATGGATGGGCTGTTCACTATACTTATTCCATATCAAAGAGTCGCCGAAGACCCCATCCATCCTGCGATAGCCGCCTGGCTCAATCGTGTCAAAGGGATAGCCGGTCTCTCCTCCTTCGAGGATTCTCGGCGTATATTCGAGCCCTTTCCTAGCACGCGCTGCGTCGGTAAATAATTGCATGAGAACTTGGCGCGCCAGATCATACTGCGCACCCCTGGTTTCCGTATCCTCCCGGAGGGTTTCGAGCTGATCCCGGAAACCATTTCCGAGGACACTTTGAGTGGCCGCGGAAAAGAGGGCACTGATCTTGTCCATCGTTTCCCTCCCTGCTCCGCTTCTCCCATAATTACTCTGCAGAACCCGGAGAGTACCATCATAGCCCTCGAACAGTCCCGCAGCGCTCGTCTCCCTTTCCAGAGTCGTCCGCAAATTCGACAAGAGATCACCCACGTGTCGATCTTCCGCCGAACCAAATTCCACTCCTTGACGACCGAGTGCCGTCTTCTGGGCGTCGCTTAACACGTCGGGAAAAGCTCCAAAAAATTGATCGGCCAGGGCATTCACGTCCGGCAGGACCCACTGCAGATCCACATAGGTGCCGGGCTCCCGCAATAGTGCCGCCAAACTCTCTTTGACTCTCCTGATATCCCTTTGAATAGCCTCCAGATTCCATCCAAGATAATTGGGGATGTTCGCCGTGCTGGCATACGTCTCCATCGCCTGGACCGCTTCGGAAATCTGCATCACTCGTTCTTTGGATACCATTTGTTCCCGCATCTCGGGACGGGCAACGAGACTGCGAAAGGCCGCAAATTCTTCTGCGTTCGCCACCACCTGCGCCAATCCGGCCAGGAAGGCCCTCCTCGCTTCCTCTTGATTCGCCTTCTCACTCAAGTAGGCATTGCCTGCCGCAGGACCTCCGCTCGCCTCCGAAACCCAAGCCGCATAGTACTCCGAGGGTAGAATGGGGAGCTGTATTGCCTCAAGAAGGTTAGTCATCACGTTAGCATGGACCGCCCCTTGACTGACCTCTGCCTCAAACAAGGTCAACAGCTGTCGAAGGTCATCCGGGAGTCTGGAAATGACCCCTTGAACCAAACTCACCAGCTGCGCTTTGACAGCATCCGTGATCGAGACTGTTTGAAGGGTTGTGCCGCTTTGCAAATACTGCTCGATGGCGCGAATCGCTTCTCCGACGTCGTAGGATGGGCGCTTGTAATTGTAGTTCGCCTCCCGGAAAGACAAAGCGAACAGCACCGCCATTTCAGCCGGCTGCAGCCCCAAAGTTTGCAGTTCCGCTTTAATCTCGCCCGCAATGTCCCCGTTATTATAGTTGCCGAACCTGCTTGCTTGATCGCCTTTCAAAATCACTTCCTGATAACCAAGTCTGAGCTGAGCGACGAACCGATCCTCCTCCCCGGCAGGGATATTTTTTAGCATATCGTGAAGGGGGCCGTTTAGTGCGCTGCGAATCGAGCGGCCGTTGTAAACCCGGTCTCCATAGACCGTATATTCACTACTGCTATAGGTTCCGTGAAACACAAACTCGCGGAATTGATAAAGAGGATTTGCTTTATTGCTCCACATCTGCTCGTCTCGGCCTGGCGCTTCCCGTTTTTCGGAGCGGGCGGCTGGCACAATAAGGCTGGAAGCGCGTTGAACGAAGTCCACCGGTCCGCCGGCAAGTTCGGCGACGATTCTCGATTCATCTGAAGTCAACACGATGGGGCTTGTCGTTTCTGCCGGAATGGTCGTCATTTTGAGAAGCTGCATGACGTTCGGGACATCAAGCTTGCCTTCTGCGTCAAGGCGTTTCAGGTTGTCGATGAAGCGGTCGATGACCGCAAAGTCCTTTTGGAGCCGCTCCTCCTTTCCTTGCGTCAGCTTCTCGTCGATAAATTTCGTGTATTGCGCCGGATCCGCCGAAGAACCCGAAGCCGCAAGGTCGCGAAGGATCTGGTCCCTCCACTGCTTCAGCGTCGAGCCGTCCGTGATGAGCTTGTCCCGCATCGCGCGCACAAACGCTTTGTAGAGGCTCACCCGCCCATTTTCGACTTCAAAGTAACTCTTCCATGACACATTGCCGCGCATCTGATCGCGGTAGGGCGTTTTGTCGGGGACGTTCCCTATTTTGGGCATCACGAGCAAATACGAAATATTCTTTTCCTTAAGACGGGCCGTCAGGCCTTCGGTGTGGAAGCCCCCGGCAACGACAAGCGCCGTCTTTTCCTTTTTCCCCTGCATCAAAGCCGTCAGGTTGCGGATAAAAGCCTGATCGCGTTTTTCCGTGTTTTCATAAAAAGCCTTGTGGAGCTGGAAATCTTCCGGGCCGATCCCGGGCAATGGGGCGCCTTCCCCCGCCGCCCATGAGAGGAAGCGTGTCCAGCCGTCGTGATCGAGCTCAAGGTCATTCATTTGCTTGAGGAGCCCAAGACTTGCAGCCGCTTCATCGAGCCGCCTCTCGTCATCATTTCGAAAAAGGGATTCCTTGACGCCTTTTGCGTAAGCCGTGAAATCCTCAAAGAATTTCGTCCCCTTGAGATCCCGGATCTTTTTCTGCCGGGCCGTCGCGTGATGGAGCGCTTGAGAAGCCTTGATTTCGACAGCTGCCGCGGCGGCCGTCTCCTTCAAAAACAGCATGAAGGCCTGGGGCGTCACTTGCGAAGTTTGATACTGTTGGTATTGGCTTTCGAATGCACGGAGGCTGTTGCGGCCTTCTTCGGAACCGGCCTTTGCACGCAAAGCCGATTGAACCTCGCGGGCCCCGCGGCGAATCTCCACATCAAAGGAAGCTTGCTCATCGCCGCCGACCGCGCTCTCCGCCAACATCGCCTCAAGCTCGGTGCCTTTTTCGGGCGCTTTAACGGCCGCCAGTTTCTTGAGGACTTCCATGAGGCTTGAGCCGTTGTCCTGAAACGATTCCATGGTTCGATCGATTTCGAGCAGTTCGGGAGAGTAGAGTCTTTCCTTTTTCGCCGACAAATCCAAAGCCACGCTTTTCAATTGAGCCGCGACGCCTTCCCGTTTTTGGTCCGCCGCAAGGAAAAGGCCGATCCCCTCCTCATAAGTGTCCCAGTCTTCGATGCCGTGGTAGGAGGCCGCCTGATCGCTCATAATGGCCGCGGCCACGCTTCCGACCAGCTCGGCGGAGTCCATGGTTTCCTTCATGACTTTCTTCAAACGTTCCCGATCCGGAAAACTTTTGAAGATCTGCGGATCCAGTTGAGAAGCAGCGCCTTCGAGCCCAATGAGACCCAGGCCGTATTCCTTTTCAAAGTATTCGATGAGCGACTGGATATTGGCCTGGGCATCCGCAATCGCGTGAGCGTCCTGGACCAAAATCACCGTTTGGGGACTTGTCCCTTTAAAAAGTTGAGACACCTCTCCCATCGTCTCGGGCACTGCAACTTTCGCGGGGTCATCGGGAAAGACAGCCCGTGAAGCCTGGGCCCCGGAACCCGCCCGGATTTCTGCTGCCGATGCCGGCGGCAAAAACGGGTAGCCAATCACCAAAGTGACGGCTAAAAAAAGCGCGCATGGTTTAGTTAGTTTATTGACGATGGTTTTCATGAAGGACCCTTTTTGGAAGTGGAGTAAATTCATAGTGCCCATTTAAAAGATTTATTCTTTGTTTATCAAAATGAATGCTTCTAAATAAAAGGATAGCCCAAAGTATAAAAATTGCAAATTTAGGCGTAAAATTGATGGATGTCCTAACTAATTGATCAATAGCAAGTTAGGTGATATTTCAACCCATTTGCCTGGGGGAATATTCTGCAAATGGACTTTTGCTATGGCAACCCGGAGCAGTCGTAGAGTAGGGAATCCAGCAACAGCTGTCATGCGACGAACCTGACGGTTTTTGCCTTCCGTGAGCTCGAGTTGGATCCAACTGGTGGGGACTGAAAGACGGTGGCGGATGGGAGGGGTTCGGGGAGGGTAGCCGGGATCGGTCAGGAGGGTCGCTTTGCAGGGCCTCGTCCTGTAACCCTGGATGACCACGCCCTGCTCGAGACGCTGCATGGCTTCAGCCGTAGCAATGCCTTCGACCTGCGCGTGATAGACCCGGACATGGGCGTGGCGGGGATTGAGGAGATAATCGTTCCAGCGCTTCTCGTCGCTTAGAAGGAGAAGGCCCTCACTGTCCCAATCAAGGCGTCCGATAGGATATACGCCTTTCGGGAACCCGTATTCGGCAAGGGTGCGATGGTGGGGTTCCCGTTGAGTGAATTGGCAAAGAACGCCGTAGGGCTTGTGGAAAGCAAGAATCATGGTGATTATGTTATCGACTTGCCGGGATTTCTCAACCATAATAATGAGTTCCTGCAAGAAAAAGGAGGCGAAGGCATGTCGTTTTTACAAAAACTGGTCGCGGAGGTCCCTTCCCCGCTCCTGGCTTTGCTTATGATCGGCATTCTGATGGCCTTTTCCGTCGCAGGCACCTGGACCGTCCGCCGACTGATTCCGTACGATCGATTGAAGCGCCACCATGAAGTAGCTTCTCCGATCTTCGGGATGGTTGGAACCCTTTATGCCGTCTTCCTTGCTTTTATCGTGATTGCCGTCTGGGAACATTTCGAGACGGCGAACTGCAACGTCCGGCAGGAAGCGATTTATCTCGCGGATGTCTACCGGAACGCCGAGGCCTTTTCGCCGGATTTTACGCAGCAAGTGGCCCGTTTGACGCGCCAGTATCGCGAGGAAGTGATCAAAAAGGAATGGAAAAACATGACGCACGGCCAGGCAAGTCCCGAAGTCGAGCGGCAGATCCGCGATATCTGGGCAATTTACACCAAGTATTCCCCCCGCAATGATACGGAGCAGGCCTTTTTCGAAGAATCTCTCGACAAGCTCAACGACTTGCGGGAATTGAGGCGCAGACGGCTGATGGAAGCCAATACCGGTATTCATTTCATGCTGTGGCTCATTTTGGGCATCGGTGCGTTTGCGACGATCTCCTTCACCTTCCTTTTCGGAGCGGAAAGCCTGCCGGTCCATTTGCTGATGGAAATTCTTCTTTCCATCGTCGTCGGCCTGATCTTATTCACCATTCTTTCGATGGACTACCCCTTTTCTGGAGGCATCTCGATCTCCCCCGCACCGTTCCAACAACTGCTGCTGGACTGACGGAGAAACCTCCAATGACCCTGCAAACCTTCTGGACTGACACAAACACGAAAGACCTTCTGGCCGTAGCCCTACGAACGCTATTCATTTTGGGCATAGGATGGGCGCTTTCGCGCGTATTGCATTGGGGTCTAAAAAAGTTCGAGGACAGCATCACGCCGAAGGATGTCCTGCGGGAAAGCTCGGCCATACTGCGGCTGAAAACCTTTTCCCGCCTCTTCAAGTGGCTCGGGTCCCTCACCGTCACGGGCCTGACGGTCTACCTGCTGCTCGATAATTTTGGGATCAACGTCGCCCCCCTTTTGGCCGGGGCCGGCATCCTGGGACTCGCCTTCGGGTTCGGCGGTCAATACCTCATCCGCGACATCATCAACGGCGCGTTCATCCTCATCGAGGACCAGTACCGGATTAACGATGTCGTCGAAATCAGCGGGCATAACGGCCTGGTGGAATCGTTCAACCTTCGGATCACGAAGCTGAGGGACTTCGAGGGACGGATGATCTATATCCCGAACGGTGAGGTCAAGACCGTCATCAATTTTACGAAAGATTACTCCAACGCCGTTCTCGAAATCGGGATCGCCTACAAGGAAAACGTGGACCGTGTCATGCAGGTCCTCAAGGAACTCGCCTTGCTCATGCGCAAGGATCCCTATTTTGGAAAGCTCATTCTCGAGGATCTCGAGATGCTGGGCGTCGACGACTTCGGCGAATCTCAGATCACCCTGAAATGCCGGATAAAGACGCTTCCCATCAAGCAGTGGGAAGTCGCGCGCGAATTCCGAAGACGCGTTAAAAACCGCTTCGACGAACTCGGGATCGAAATCCCGTTCCCTCACACGACCCTCTATTGGGGTCCGGGGCAACACCCCGATGAAAGGAAAACACCATGAGAAATTGCGCTGTTGACGAACTTGAAAAATCCCTCCAAAAACCTGCGGAGGCCCAGTTTGTGGATGTGCGGGAACCGGCGGAATTCGCGTCCGAACATATCGAAGGGACCCTCTCGATGCCGCTTTCAAAGCTTGGCGCCGAAACAATCGCAACGCTGGATAAAGCAAAACCCGTTTATTTGATTTGTCTCGGCGGGATACGGGCATGCAAGGCCGCCGAACAACTCGGCCGTCTCGGGTACTCCGATCTGCGGATACTCGAGGGCGGCCTCAAATCTTGGTTGGCCGCCGGAAAGTCCGTCATCCGGGGAACCTCCCGGGTCTGGAGCCTCGACAGGCAAGTGCGTTTTGCGGCGGGAACGTTGATCGTGTCCGGATTGATTCTCGGACAGCTGGTCCACCCGGCCTGGCGGTTACTTTCGCTCTTCGTCGCCGCCGGATTGATGTACTCGGCCGTCACCGACACCTGCTCAATGAGCTGCACAATCGCGCGGATGCCCTGGAATAAAACAAGCTGCTAACGAGGGACACCGGGAAACCGGCCCGCCCAGCGCTTCTCCCACTCGGCGCTTAGCTCGTCAAACTTCGTCTGCTGCTTGGGCTCGAGCACGGTTCGGATCTCTGTCCGCGTCGCCTCGCGAAGCTCCTGAAACCTAGGCCGGAACTCCTCGTGCAGAGCGGTCATCGCCGGATGCCTCCGGTCCAAAATCTCTCCGATCTTCGTCTTCTGCCCTGCGGACAAATGCAGCTTCCGGTCAAGGCGCTTCAGCATGAAGGACTTCATGTCCTTTTTTTCGCAGCGGTGGTGGAACCCCTCGTGCATTTTCCACTCTCCGAAAGTCGTCCCGGCAAAAAAACCGACGGCGAGAACAAGCGCAATCTCGACCCATTTGATCTGTTTCAAGTTCATGACTCCTCCATCGTGATTCCGACAAGCGTCTGCATGTCGGGGGCTTGACCGGAAAGAACCCACGCTTCGGCGGGCGCGACCCCCGCGAGCGAAAGGGGGTCCCCCGTTTCGAACGGAACGCGGTGAGCAATGGCTACCGTCATCAAAGCGACCGCGAACGCGTAGCCGAGCGCGGGCATCACCCATCGCGGCCAAAGCACCGGAATCCATCCGGCCCTCGGCGTTTCTTCCAGGCTCCGGATCCGCTCCATGACCTTTGAGGTAAAGGTTTCCGACGGCGCAACCGCCGCAGAGCCTCCCAGCATACGGCTCAAGCCTTGCAACCGCCCGAGTTGTTGGCGGCATTCTTCACACCCGCCAAGGTGCTTTTCGAGCTCACTAAGCTCCGACTCGGACAGCGCGCGATCCGGATATAGGAGCAGTTTTTCTTTTATCGCCCGGTGGTCCATAAGCCCTCCTCCTGACCGGATTGGACGCCCGCCGCCCCAAAAAGGTGTCGGGTTTTCTCTTCCATTTCCCTGCGAGCCCGTTTCAACCGGGCCTTGATGCCGTCCACTGTCGTTTCAAGGGCCTCGGCCATTTCCTCGTAGCTGAGGCCCTGGAGTTCGCGCAGAACGATCACGCTTCTGTGCTTCTCTCCGAGGCAGGCAAGAATCTTCGCGACAAGCTCGGAGTTTTCCGTCGAAACGGCCGCCTCCGGAGCGACGCTCAACAGAGCTTCGATCCGGTCGCCCTCCTTTTCGAGCAGGGCCTCCCAAGACTCCTGCTTTTGGCGCCCTTTTTTCCTCAGCCAGTCACGGCAGTGATTGGCCATAATGCGGTAAAGCCAAGTGGAAAAAGCGGATCTGCCCTGAAAGGATGGCAGCGCCCGGAAGGCCTTGACAAAAACCTCCTGAGAGACGTCCTCAGCGGCTTCCCGGTGTCCGACCACGTTGGTGCAGTATCCTCGGACCTTGTCCTGATATTTCCGGACCAGAAGCGCAAAGGCATTCCTGTCGCCTTCGAGAACGTGCCGGATAATATCAAGGTCTTCACCGGAAGAATGCTGAATGGATTCTGTCATAATTTTAGGTTTTGTGGGATGCAAGGGACAGGTCCCGTCTTCCCAGAGGACCTGTCCCTGCGGCTTCTTTCAGATCTTCAACGCCCCCGCGTCCTCGAACCCTCGCGATGACTCTCCCAACCTTCTTCGTGTTTTGAACCCGACTTCCAAAGTTCGCGCATTTTGACAGCCTGTTCAGGGCTCAACTGCGACTTCAGCTTCGCGAGCACCCCGACCAGGCTCTTGGCCTGCGCCTTTTCCAATTCATATTTCTGATCGACCAACTTGTTGACAGCTTCGACATCAATCGCATCCTGATGCAGCTTTTCCATGATGTCGAGTCCCAGCACTTCAATCTCGGCATTTTGCCGAACCAGCGCCTTTTTGGTCTCGAATTTGAGCTTCCGGATTTCCTCGACCTTGTCGTCGGTCAAACCAAGCTCTTGAGCGTTTTCCATCATGAAATGGGCCTTCATTTTAAACTTATGTTCGAGCCCCTGACCTTCCTGCCCTCCTCCACCGTATCCCTTTCCATGCCCTGCGTAAGCCGTTGCAATTGATAGGCTTACGATCAACAAACCCACCAAAAAACTTGTTCGTCCGATTTTGTGATTCATAACCACCTCCCATGACGCTGATGGGGACAGTCCCAAAAGGGACAGGTTCACTTCTAGGGCGATAAACCTGTCCCTTTTGGGACTGTCCCCTATTGTCTACACTCTCGAACCTTTAGACGCCATTGCCCGCAAAAAAGTGTCAATCCACCACAGTCTTGTAGGATTGCTTTTCAAACTTGGAGAAGATTTCATAGGCGCAGGGAACAACAAGGAGAGTCAGGAGCGTCGAGACCGCCACGCCCCCGACGATGGTCACAGCCATCGGAACCATGGTCTCGGCTCCCGCGCCCATGGCAAGCGCCACGGGAAGAGCCGCCGCAATGGTGGAAATCGAGGTCATGAGGATCGGCCGCAATCGGATGGGACAAGCCTCCAGCAGAGCTTCCCGGACTCCTTGGCCCTGCCTGCGCCGCTCATTGGTAAAATCAACGAGAAGGATCGAATTCTTTTTCACGATCCCCATCAGCAGAATGAGGCCAATCATGCTGTAGAGATTCAGCGAGTGGCCGCTCATCCACAGCGCGACGAAAGCGCCCGTAACGCTGAATGGAAGGGCCAAAAGCACCGTCACCGGATGGATGAAGCTATTGAACTGAGTCCCCAGGACCATATAGGCCACAAAAATCCCGAGGACGAGCGCAAAAAGAAGATTCTGAAACGACTCTTTGAAAGCCTGGGCCCCTCCGGAGAAAACGATCCGGTATCCTTCCGGAAGCACTTCCCGGGCCAATCCCTCGACTGTTTTGAGAGCTTCCTGCTGCGAAAAGCCGGGAGCCGGATTGGCATAGATCGTCACGGCACGCTCGCGGTTCTTTCGAGTGATCGAATAAAGGGTGGGCTGGATTTTCGTCGTCACGACTTGAGAAAGCGGAACCACCTCGCCGTACTGATTCCGGACCCAAATGCTCTCGATGTCCTTCGGGTTGGTGCGGTCCGCATCGGTCAGCCGGAGCCGGATATCGTAACGCTTTCCCCGGCTCGTGTACTTGCCGATCCGCACTCCACCCACCATCGCGTTGATCGTGTTCGCAATCGAAAGCATGCTGACGCCGTGTTGGGCCGCTTTGGCACGGTCGGGATGGACCTGGAGCTCCGGCATGCCGAGCTGATAATCGGTGTCGATGTCCGTCATCCGGCCCGATGCTTTCATCCTCTTCATCACTTCCAGGCTCAGCTCCCCCAGCTTTTCCCAGTCGTGGCCCCGAAGCGTAAACTCCACCGGAAAACCGCGCTGGGCCGTGAAGCCGCTCAATGAAAGATCCTGCATGATCGCGCGGTCGATTTCGGGAAAAGCGCTGAAGGCCTTTCGGACGTCCTGCATGAAGTCCTTTTGAGTCACAGGCTTTCCGTTCCGGCGGGGACGATCCTTGGGCTCCTTCATGGTGATAAAGAGATTTCCAGTATTGACCTGACCACCTTGAAAGCCTCCGACGGCCGCAAACATATTGCCGACTTCGGGACGCTCCATGAGCAGCTTTTCGAGTTTTTTGAAAACGGCGTTGGTCTGTTCGATCGAGGACCCCAGCGGCAGCATGATCCGGGCGAGAAACCGGCTTTGATCCTGTGAAGGGACAAACTCCTTTTTAAGAGCGGCCGTCAGGCCGAGCGAAGCCACAAACAAGGCCCCCGCCACGCCGAGGACCACCCAGGGACGGCCCAGAATGCGTTCGAGCAGCCGCTGATAGCGGCGCGTCACGCCGGCCATGATCCGGTCCATGAAGCTTCCGAGCCGTGTCGAATGCCCAACCGCCAGGAATTGAGAGCAGCGCATCGGAGCGATCGTAAGCGCTTCGAGCAATGAGAAAGCGACCGCCACCGAAATGGTCACACCGAATTGAAAAAAGAAACGGCCGATGATTCCCTCCATGAAAATCACCGGAATAAAAATCGCGAGGATCGCGATCGAGGCGGCCAGCGCCGCAAAGGTGATTTCCCGGGCCCCGATGAGCGCGGCGTCAAGGCGGGATCGGCCCTGCTCCTGATAGCGTGAAATATTCTCCAAAACCATGATGGCGTCGTCGACGACGATGCCGATCACAAGCGAGAGTCCGAGCATCGTAAAGGTATTGATGGTAAATCCCATAAAATAAAGGATAAAAAACGCGCCCATCACCGAAGTCGGAATCGCAAACAAAACGTTCACGGTCGCGCTCCACGACCCGAGGAAGATAAAGCAGACGAGCGAGGTCAAAATGACCGAAAGGATGAGGGTAAACGTGAGCTCGTGAACAGAGTCCTTGATGAACTTGGTCGAATCGAACACCACGCTCAAGCGCATTCCCGACGGCAATCGCTTTTCGAGCTCCTTCATCCGCCGCCTGACGCCCTCGGCCACTTTGACGGCGTTCGAACCGCGCTGTTTGACGATCCCCATACCGACGGAGGTCTTCCCCCAGCTTCGGGAGATGCGGCGGATATCGGCCAGGCCGTCTTCGACGGTTCCGACGTCGGCGATTCGCATGGTTTTCCAAATCGGAGAGCCGCGCACCCGCAAAGGGATGACAATCTGCTCGAACTGCTGGGGAGTGGACGCCTCGCCGTAGACGCGCACGTTGATTTCCTGAAGCCCGGTGTCCATGTAGCCGGCCGGCAAATCGGCGTGCTGGGAGCTGATGGCGTTGAGGAGATCTTCGACGGTCAGCTGTTTGTCCTGCATTTTTTTCAGATCGAGCCACACCCGCAGATTGGGATCGACGAAACCTCCGAGGAAGATATTGCCCACCCCGTCGACCGTAGTGAACTGATCCTTCAGGGTTTCGCTGATGTAGTGGATGAGGTCCTTGAGAGGAACATCCCCGGAAAGGGACACCCACATGATGGGCTGGTCTTCGGGGTTGGTTTTGGTGACGATCGGAGGGTCGATATCCTTGGGGAGATTTTTCTGAGCCTGAGCGATCTTTGTCTGGACTTCCTGGACGGCCACGTCGATGTCGCGGTCCATGTTGAATTCGACCGTGATCTGAGTAGAGCCCTGGCGCGAAACGGAGGTGATTTCCTTGATGCCTTCGACGCTCATGAGCGCGTCTTCGGCCGCATCCGTGACTTCCGTTTCCATAATCTCGGGGGCCGCGCCCTCCCAAGTGATCGTCACGGTCACGACCGGGAAATCCACGTCCGGCAGCTGACTCACGCCGAGGCCCCGGTAGCCGATCCAGCCGAAGACGATGATGCCGATCATCAGCATCCAGGCAAACACCGGGTTTTTGATCGAAAGGTCCGACAGCGTCATAAGATCTGCTTCTCCCTGACCGGGCGATTTCCCGGTGCAGAGCAGTTTACCATTTTCCGCCCATTCCTCAAAGAGAAGAGCTCAACCGACTCCGCTCGGCACAGGGGTTTGCTGAATCGCCGACTCCAGCTCCGCCACTTTTTCCTTGTAGCTTTTCAGGGCGTTGAAATAAGCCAGTCTCGTTTCCTTGATGGTCCTGAGATTCTCCAGATAATTCAAGAAAGGAAGGTCTCCTTCCTCATACTTGATCGTGATTTGACGTAAAAGTTCGTTCGCTTCATCCAGCGCATTCTGCTGGAGCGCCACCTGCTTGTCGGCAAGCTCCGCCTCGATCAGGGCCTGATAGGCTTCAAGCCCCACCTGATTTTTTAAAGCCTCCAAACGGATCTCCTGCTGCTCCTGCTCGGCTTTCGCCGCCTTGACTTCCCCGAAATTGAAACCCCACAAAGGATAGGAAGCCCCCAGCAGGAGGGAAGAATCGTTGCTGTAATCCTGCGTCGCGCGTTCATAGCCGAGGGTCATTTTTGGGAAAATCGTCTTGAGGACGGCGCTCCAAAAGCCTTTCCTCGTTGAACTCAAACGGCGGGTTTCGTTTTTGATATCCACTCTTTGCGCGGCCGCCGTTTGCTTGATCTTTTCGTATTCGTAATGCAAAGGCTCGTAGCCCAGAGCGTCCGTGAGCGCGAGCGGCTCCTCGGCCGTGCGGCCGATGGCCAGATTCAGCTGACTTTTGAAGATCTTCAGATCCTTTTCGTTGATCAAGAAATCGTTTTCGGCGCGGGAGACCTCGATTTTGGCCCGAAGGACGTCACTGCGGAGCGCATTGCCTGCCTGGAACCTGGTTTCCACCCGCGCAAAAAACTGTTTGGTGGTATTGAAATTATCCCGGGCGACTTCGACAGCCTTCTCGGCCGCCAGGATATTGGCATAAAGCGCAATCACGCGCTTTCTGATTTCGGCCCAGCGGATGTCGAGCTCCCCTTGCGCGATCCGAACGTCATCGGCAGCCATGCTCCCTTTCAAAAATCTTGTCCCGATCGGGTCCAGCGGTTGGCTGACGATGACGCTATCCAGGTTCCCCGGGCGAACCTTTTTGCCCCCCTGGTCTTCGCTTTTCAGGGATCCGATTTCAAAGTCGATCTCGGGATCCGGAAGGGCCTCGGCTTGGAGCCTGCGGCCTTTGGCCGAATCAATTGCTTTACGCGCCTCCATCATCTGGGGATTCCGGATATAGGCCATCCGGAGCACCTGCTCCATAGACAACGCTTCGACGATCAGGGATTCGGCGGCAAAAGCCGTCAACGTTTGCAAAAAACACATCCAAACCACCATTTTCCAAAGCTTGGCCATGGGTCCTTTCATCATGATTTTTTTATGCCTCGAGATCGTATTCTACGCCTCAAAATGCAGGCGCGCATCAAAGATAGACACCGGCCCCTACCCCTTTCCTCGCCGCGCAATCTCACGAATTCGCGAGGCATTCTCCCTCTCCTCCGGCGAATCTTCAACAACAAAGTTGATGCATTTCCCCTGTCCCCCTTTCACTTTCCTTGCTCCGAAATTCATGTTATGCTGAAATCGTGAAAAATATTTTCCTCAGATTTTCGGTCGTTTTCGCGGCCATTTATTTTTTCTCCCTAAACGGCTTCGGGGCGCTGCCGAACCTGTCGGTGAATTTTCTCCTCAAAAACCAGATGGGCATGGACCCCGCCCAAATGGCCTATTTCCAGGCCGTCACGCTCCTGGCCTGGGTCATCAAACCCCTGTGGGGACTTATCTCGGACTGCCTTCCGATCTCGGGCTCCAGGAGAAAATCCTATCTGATCCTGACCTCGGTGGTCGCGCTCGTGGCCTGGTTGGCCCTCGCGGGCTCGAGAAATTATACGGCCGGCATCCTTTTGGCCATGATCTCCGTGGCCTACATGGCCTACGCCTTTCAGGACGTCGTGACCGACGGATGGATGATTGAAATCGGTAAGCCCCAAAATTGGACGGGACAATTCCAATCGATTCAATGGTCCGCCGTCTTCGTGGGCATGATCCTGACCGCATTTCTCGGAGGGCATCTGGCTGATCTGGCGCAGCAAAAGGTCCTTTCCTACCAAGCCATCTTCGCCGTTACGGCGCTCTTTCCCCTCCTCACTCTCCTCCTGGTTCTGTTTTTGGTCAAGGAGCCCCGGCGGCCCCATCCCGAAAAAGAGGCGGGTGCCGACCTGAAAAAAATCTTCGGATCGCGGGACATCTGGATCCTCTCGTCCTTCCTTTTTCTCTGGAATTTTTCGCCGTCCTTCGGGGCGCCTTTTTTTTATTACTGCGTGGACGTTCTCAAGTTCAGCGGGACTTTCCTCGGATATCTCCAGGCCGCGACGAGTTTCGGCGCGCTCGCCGGCAGCGCGCTCTATGGCTTTTACATCGTCAAAATTCCGGTCCGGCGGTTTCTGATTTTCGCCGTTTTTGCGGGCGTCTGTGCGATCCTTTTTCACGGCGTTTTTTTTCTCCCTGGCCTGATCGCCAGGGGACTTCTTTTAAAGGCCGTCGCGCTCCTCTCCCAATTCCTCTTCGGTCTTTTGAGCAGTTTTATTTTTCTCTCGCTCCTGAATCTTGCCGCGAAAACCTCGCCTCAATATGCGGGGGGCACGGTGTTCGCGCTGCTCATGTCTTTTTATAACCTGGGGCTGATGGGCTCAAGCGCTCTCGGGGGGCTGCTTTATCCCGTGCTCGGCCTCAAGCTCCTGCTCGCCGCCTCCGCGTTCTTCAGCCTGCTGGTCCTTTTTCTGATGCCTTTTCTTCCTCTCGACGAAGAGCTGACGGGGCTCGAGCGTGCCTTGAGGAAACTTTTTTTACGGCCGCGGGAGGCCTCATGAAACCACCGACCGACCTCGAAAAATGGAAGGCCCTTGCGGCCGCCGATCCCAACCAGGCCGCGGGCGAGTTTGCGTCCCTTTCCCCCGAAGAGGCCGGCGCGTGGGTCAAGGAGCTGGGCCCCGGTTATTTTTCGGATCTCCTTTTGCGGCTTGCAACCGATGCCGGGGCCATCATGCTCCGGAATTTTCCGGAAAAGTTACGCAGCGGGGTCCTTGAAAAGCTCCCCGCAGGCAAAGCCGCTTTTTTAAAGGAGCTTTTGTCCTACAAGCCCGGAACGGCCGGCGCCCTCATGGCCAAGGAACACGTCGCCGTCCCGGCCGATTGCGACATGAAGGGGGCAACCGCCTACCTTCAGTCCCTGCCCCAGGACCTGAAAGGAAAAGTTTCGTATATTTATGTCGTGAACCGGGAACAAAGGCTCGAAGGCGTCATTCAGGTCAGGGACCTCATCTTCTATCCTCCCGACAAACCCGTCACCGACATCCTGAGGAAACCTGTCGTGCAGGTCGAGACGGGCATGACCCAGCTCGAGGTAGCCCGCCTCCTCCAGCGGCACCGTTATCTCGGGCTCCCGGTCGTCGACCAAGCCCAAAGGCTTGTAGGCGTCGTTAGCGCTGACAGGGCTCTGCGGGTCCTCGAGGAGGAAGCGGCCGACGACATCGCAAAAATCGTCGGAACGAGCGCCGGGGAACATCGGACCCAGTCGGTGCGAAGAGTCCTCGCCATGCGACTGCCATGGCTGCTCGTCAATATCGTCAGCGGGCTCCTGTGCGCTCTCATCATGGGAATTTTCCAGGAAAACATCCGTACGGTCGCGGCCTTGTTTCTTTTCATTCCGGTGGTCCTGGCAATGTCGGAAAGTACCGGCGTCCAGGGAGCAACGATTATCGTCCACAACCTGGCCACGGGCAGCTTCGTCTTTCAAAATTTGCGGTCGCTTTTCCTGCGCGAAATTCTTGCGGGCATTTTGATCGGGCTCGTCTGCGGCGGCATCGTCGGAAGTACAGCCGGCTGGTGGAAAGCAAATCCGGGGCTGGGCCTCGCCCTTGCCTGCTCCATGACGGTGACGATTATTTTCTCCGCTCTGATCGGCCTCTTTCTGCCGCTTCTCTTCAAGCGTTTCCGGTTCGATCCCGCCATGGCTTCCGGCCCACTCGTGCTCGCGATTTGCGACCTGCAGACGCTTTTCGTCTACTTTACCCTCTCAAGCGCCATCCTGAACGCCTAGGTTCAAGCTATCCCCGTACCCGTTTTTAGGGTGAGCAGGGCTTGTCTTCCGGCACCGGCGGTTCGGCCGCTTGAAGCGGCCGACCGCCTGCGCTCTCACCCTTCGGCCCACACTCTTGTTCGTGTGGGACCCCGTTCCGAAGGGTTCCGAGAGCTGCCTTCAGACAACCCTGCCCACCCTTATCGCGCTTCGGCTACGGGGATGTCTCTGAGCAGGGGAAGCCCCCTAGCCTCCGGCGTTTTTTAGTGCTACACTACCCCGAAATTTTCAATCAATCCTTCAAGGAGGCTGGTCATGCACAAGCTCGTTTTGATTCGTCACGGGGAAAGCACCTGGAACAGGGAAAACCGGTTCACGGGATGGACGGACGTCGACTTGTCCGAAAAGGGCCTCGAAGAAGCCAAGGAAGGCGGCCGTGTCCTCAAGAAAGATGGCTACGTTTTCGATGTCGCCTACACTTCGGTCCTCAAGCGCGCCATCCGCACGCTCTGGAACGTTTTGGACCAGACCGACCTCATGTGGATTCCCGTCATTCGCGACTGGCGCTTGAACGAGCGCCACTACGGAGCCCTTCAGGGCCTTAACAAATCTGAAACAGCCGCAAAATTCGGGGAAAATCAGGTCAAAATCTGGCGCCGCAGCTACGACATCTGCCCGCCGCCCCTCGAAGAAAGCGATCCCCGAAACCCGGCACGCGATCCCCGCTACACAAACCTGAAAAAGGGGCAGCTTCCTCTGACCGAATGCCTGAAAGATACCGTCGCGCGCGTCATCCCCTTCTGGGAAGATAGCCTGGCATCGGCTATCCGGTCGGGCAAACGCGTGCTCGTCGCCGCCCACGGTAACAGCCTTCGCGCCTTGGTCAAATACCTTGACGGCATTTCGGACAACGACATCGTCAGCCTGAACATCCCGACCGGCGTCCCGCTGGTTTACGAACTCGACGAAGCGTTGAAACCGATTCGAAGCTACTACCTCGGCGACCAGGACAAAATCAAAGCCGCAATGGAAGCCGTCGCGAGTCAAGGGAAGGCAAAATGATCCGAAGGGGTCTCGCCCCTTTCACCTTTTTTGTTTTTTTCGGATGGCTGGCGCTTTTGCCCACACCCGCGGTCTGCGCCAAACCGGATTCCGAAAAACTCTCCGAGGAGGACATTGCCGTCGTCGATTCGTTGTTGTCAAAGAAAGCGGCCCTGATCAAGCTGAAGGAGGCCGACGGAACGCTTCCCCTGCTCTCGTTTGCCGAACTCAACGAGGGATTAGACAAAAAGGAAAAGAAGTTCCTTAAAGAAATCCAAAAGTTCAAGCCTCGGGACCTCGGAGTCAAAACGCCCTTCCAGGGCCTCAGTCCCGACAAGCCGCAGCTCGCCAAGATCCAGGGGCAGTTTTATGAAAAAGAGGGCAGCCGCATCGTCATCGCTCCCCAATACGTCAGCGACAAGGTTCAGAAGGACTATGAGCGGATGATGCGGCACATGGATCGGGATATCGGAAAAAAACTTTTGATCGAATCGGGCTTCCGTTCGTCGGCTTACCAGCTCTACTCGTTCGTATTTTATCTGCGCCAGCACCAATACTCCCTGCGCGAAACCGCCAGCCTCAACGCCCTTCCCGGTTACAGCGAGCACGGAAACCCCCGCCATCAGGCCGTCGATTTTGTCAACCAGGAAGGCGTCAATGGGGATGGAAATCCGGAAGCCTTCACCCGCCTGCCCGAGTACCAATGGCTACGAAAAAAGGCTTTTGCCTACGGATTTTTCCTCTCGTATCCCCCGAATAATTCCCTCGGATTGTCCTTTGAGCCCTGGCACTGGAAATACGAGGGTCCGCCCGCCGACCGCTGACCCCACCCTCCTGTGCGGAACCTTTGAGACAAGTCTGGCGTTCCCTATTCCAGAGGCCGTCTATGAAGCAGTGGCTCTACCGGTTTTTGTGGATTTCGATGGCTGGTTCGATGGTCCTGGCAGGCAGTGCCCTCTCGGGACCCGTCGAGAAAGGAATCGCCTCCATGACTGAATTTTTCAAAACTCCCTCCGCGGATTCGGATCCGCACTCGTGCGCTTTCTCTGAAGACGATGCGGAACTGCAAAAAAATCTTTCCCCCGAGCAATACCGAATTCTCCGTAAAAACGGCACCGAACTGCCTTTCAAAAACGCCTACTGGAACCAACACGAACCTGGCATTTATGTCGACCCCGTCAGCGGTGCCCCTCTCTTCAGTTCGCTCGATAAATTCGACTCCGGTTCCGGATGGCCGAGTTTTAAGGCTCCCATTCGTCCAGATTCCGTGGTCGAAAAAAATGATTTGAGTACCGGAATGCTCCGCAAAGAAGTCCGTTCCCAAAAAAGCAACTCCCACCTCGGCCATGTGTTTGACGACGGACCCAAACCTTCCGGGCTCCGGTACTGCATCAATTCGGCGGCGCTGCGTTTTATTCCCGCCGAAAACCTCGAGCGAGAGGGCTACGGCAAGTACGCTTCCCTCTTCACGCCCGCGGCTGCCGGCTGGAACCCGGCCGAAGACTTTCCTACCCCGGATCGCCGACGGTTCGCCGTTTTTGGGGCCGGATGTTTCTGGGGAGTCGAGTCGGCGTTTCTCCAAGTGCCCGGAGTGCTCAAAACCGCAGCAGGATACATGGGAGGAAGCACCCAAAAACCCGCTTATGAGCAGGTCTGCACTGGACGGACAGGGCATGCAGAGGTCGTGCGTGTCGAGTTCAACCCGGCCGTTGTCCCGTACGAAAAGCTCCTGAACGTCTTCTGGTCGATCCATGACCCCACGACTGTGAACCGCCAGGGTCCGGATATCGGAACCCAATACCGTTCGGTCATTTTCACGACGACGCCCGAACAGCTGGAGGCCGCGAAACGCTCGCGCTCCGAACTCTCCCGTTCCGGCAAGCTAAAATCGGAGGTTGTCACAGAAATCCTTCCGGCCGGAACCTTTTACAAGGCCGAAGACTATCATCAGCGTTATTTCGAAAAAAAAGGCCTCCGCCCCTTCTGCCATCTGCCCAAGTAAGTAAGGCTCAAAGCGCCACCGCATGCTTCTCTTGGGCTCCCCGTAGCGATTTGCTTTCCGCCGCCTTTAAGAGTAGAATGCTTCCGCCTATCGCGTTTCCATTCCATCCTCGAGGAGGTTTTTCATGAGCGGTCTTTTCGGCGTTGTTTCCAAGAAGGATTGTGTCAGAACTCTATTTTACGGAACGGATTATCATTCCCACTTGGGCACAGAGTTCGGCGGCATCGCCGTCCTCGGCGACGATTTCGTCCGGCAGATCCACCACATCGGCCAAAGCCAGTTCAAATCCAAATTCTACGAAGACTACCGTCACATCAAGGGCACGAAAGGCATCGGCGTCATCAGCTCCTTCGACGAACAGCCGATCTATTTGCGCTCCAAGTTCGGGCCTTTTTGCATCGTCACCGAAGGGCTGATCGACAACGCGCAATTGCTCGTCGATTACCTCCTTGAAAAAGGAATCTCGTTCGCAGAAATGACCCGCAAGGGCACCGTCAATGCGACGGAGCTCATCGGCAAGCTCATCACTCAGGGCCGCAGCCTCGTCGACGGCATCGAGCAGATGCTCACGCTGATCGAAGGTTCCTGCTCCCTGCTCATCCTCACCCAAGAGGGCGTTCTGGCCGCGCGCGACCGCTACGGCTATACTCCTCTCGTGATCGGGAAAAGCGAGGATGCCTGGGCCGTTACCTCCGAAACCTGCGCTTTTCCCAACACCGGGTTTAAGGTCGTCAAGCACCTGGCCCCCGGAGAAATCGTCTTACTCACGGAAAACGGGATGATCCCGAAGGCCGGGCCGGGCCCCGAGGAACAAATCTGCTCGTTTCTCTGGGTCTACACCGGGTTTCCCGCTTCCAATTACGAGGGCATCAACGTCGAAATCGTCCGTGAAAAGTGCGGCGCCCTGCTGGCAAAACGCGACGGCGACATCGGCATTGACGTCGTCACCGGCGTTCCGGACTCCGGCACCGCCCACGCCATCGGGTACGCCATCGAGAGCAAAAAACCCTATCGCCGCCCGCTCGTCAAATATACGCCCGGTTACGGCCGAAGTTACACCCCGCCTTCGCAGGAAACCCGCGACCTCGTGGCAACGATGAAGCTGATCGCGATCGAGGAAATCATCCGCGGCCAGCGCATCGTCGTCTGTGAGGACTCCATCGTCCGGGGCACCCAGCTCAAGAACTTCACAATCCAAAAACTCTGGGACGCAGGCGCCAAGGAGCTTCATGTCCGGCCGGCCTGCCCGCCCCTCATGTATCCGTGCAAGTTCTGCCTGTCCACCCGCAGCATCGACGAACTGGCGGCCCGCAAGGCCATCCGCGCGCTCGAGGGCCGCGATCTCGAGGACGTCTCCGAGTATATCGAAACGGACTCGCCCAAGTACCGGAAGATGGTCGACTGGATCGCCAAGGATCTCGATGTCACGACCCTCCGTTATCAGACCGTCGATGACGTGGTCGAAGCCATCGGGCTTCCTAGGGAGAAACTATGCCTGTACTGCTGGACGGGAGAATGTCCTAAAAAAGAAAAAACCGGCTGTGCTTCGGGCACCTGCGCCGCCAAAACCTAAAGATCCTCACCGGAGCCATGCTCGAGAGCCCTACGCTGGAAAAAATTCTGCGGTTTCAAAAAAGCGAAATCACCGAGCACCGGATTTACGCGAAGCTCGCCTGCTCGGCCAAAGATCCCCGTCACCGGGAAATCCTGGAGAGACTCTCCCGCGAGGAGCTCGGGCATTATCAGTTTTGGAAGAGATTTTCCGGCCGTGACGTTCCGGCCGGAGGCTGGACCGTTTGGATTTATGTCTGGATCTCCCGGATTTTAGGACTGACGTTCGGCCTGAAACTTATGGAAAGCGGCGAGGGCAGGGCGCAAATCGCTTATGCCGAAGTGGCCGCCGTGATCCCCAACGCGCGGGAGCTCCAGCAGGAGGAAGAAGAGCATGAAAAGCAGATCCTAGGTCTTTTGGACGAAAAACGGCTTCGCTACGTCAGCTCAGCCGTTCTCGGCCTAAACGACGCCCTGGTGGAACTGACCGGAGCGCTGGCCGGCTACACCCTGGCGCTGCAGAATGCGCGCCTCATCGCCATGGTCGGCCTCATCACCGGGATTGCCGCCTCCTTTTCGATGGCTTCGTCCGAATACCTTTCGACCAAGTCCGAGGGAGACTCTTCGAAGAATCCTGTTTTGGCGGCTCTTTACACCGGATGCGCCTACGTTCTGACGGTCACCTGCCTCATCTTTCCGTTTCTCGTTTTGAATCGGGTCTTTTTGTCCCTCTCCTTGAGTCTCGGAGCGGCCGTCATCATTATTGCCTTATTCACCTTTTACACGTCCGTCGCCCAGGAACTGCCGTTCAAGAAACGGTTCTTCGAAATGCTGTCCTTGAGCTTCGGGGTTTCGGCCTTGAGCTTCGGAATCGGATGGATCATCCGGGCCATTTTTCACGTTGAGGCCTAAAGCCCAAGCCCCCGAGCGGACGACTGCAGGACGAAAGGCGTTGCCATGATCCGAAAAAAGACGGAACAGGAAATCGAAACGCGCAGCCGGATGAGAGGCGGCGCGGGCGAAGTGACCGTGCGCCATTATCTCAAGCCCGAACACCTTCAGGCACGCACGCGTCTTTGCGCCGAACTGCGCATCCCGCCGGGTGCAAGCATCGGCGTCCATGACCACGTCACGGAAGACGAAATCTATCTCATCCAGCGAGGCCGGGGCACCATGACGGAAGGAGACCGCACTTTCGGCGTCGAGGCCGGAGACGCGATCGTCACGGGCCGAGGGGCCTCGCATTCCATTCAAAACACCGGCGCCGAAGAACTCGTCGTCACCGCTGTCATCATTCTTTATTAGAAACGGCCCCGTGATCACGGACCTTCTTGGCAAAAACCTCTCCCCTCAAAAAGTTCTTTTCAGAAACGGCGCCCTTCTTGAACTGCCTTATGAAGCCTCGGAGTTTTCGGCCATAGGCCTTGTGGTTCACGGGCTTTCGTTCCAAAGAAATAACGGGCTGGCCCGTCTTCGGCCCCTTTTCGAAGCCGCCGGGATGGAGGCTGCTTTTTTTACCCGTAGCACCTCCCGGGAGCCGCTTCTCGGCGAAATCACCGCCGTTCTCGAAGAGGCCCGCTCGCTCGGCGCCGGATGGATCGCGGGAATCGGCGGCGGAAGCGTCCTCGATCTCGCAAAAGCCGCCGCCGGACTCTTTTACGGCTCACGAACTCCGGCCGATTACCAGGATGGCGCCAAGCTCGAAAAGCCGGGCATCCCCTTTCTTGCGGTGCCGACCACGGCCGGCACGGGCTCCGAAGCGACGCCCAACTCGGTGATCATCAATCCGGATCAAAAAACAAAACTTTCGATTCGCGCACCGGGTTTTCTTGCAAAAAAAGTCATCCTCGACCCGGAGCTCCTTGACGGCCTTCCCTCTTCGGTGGTTCGCGATTCCGGGATGGACGCGTTTGTTCAGGCCTACGAGGCTTTCATTTCCAAAAATGCGTCGCCCGAAACCGATGCCTTTGCACTGGAGGCCCTTCGGCTGATCCATCTCCACCTTCCCCAGGCCATCGCGCACAAAAGACGCGAGCACCTCGAAGCCCTGCTCCTGGCGAGTTACTACGCGGGAGTGGCACTTTCGGCCGCGCGTCTCGGAGTGATTCACGGGATCGCACACCCCCTCGGCGTACTCTACGGCGTTCCGCACGGATTGATCTGCGCGGCATGCTTGACGATCTCTGTCCGGCTCAACCGCGACGCCATGGGCGGGAAATACGCCGTCCTCGGGAAAATGCTGGGGGGAGATTTCCTGGAAATCACCGAAGGCCTAACCTCGGGGCTCGCAGTCCCTTCACCTTTTAAGGGCAGGCCATTGCTCGAGAAAGAGAAGATCATCCGCGAGACCCTGAGCTCAGGATCCACGGCAGCCAATCCGAAGACGATCACTCGCGAAGACGTCGAGTGGTTCTTGAGGGAACTTTTTTAAATCCTATGGATCTGGAAATCAAGATTGAAAAACTCGTTTTCGGCGGCGACGGCCTTGGATTTTCAAACGGCAAGGCCTGTTTCGTCGAAGGGGCTTTGCCGGGCGAAACCGTCCTCGCCAGCGTCCTCACGGAAAAGCGCAATTACTGCAAGGCAGAGCTCCTCAAGATCCTCACGATGTCTCCTCACCGCACGGATCCCCCCTGCCCCTATACCGGGACCTGCGGCGGGTGCCAGTATCAGCATCTGACTTATGACGAGGAGAAAAAATGGAAGGAGCTTCAGGTCCGTGAAAGCTTCCTGCAGGCCCTCAGGGTCGATCCTGCCGTTTTCGTTCCTCTCGAGGCCGCTGACCGCCCTTACGGATACCGCAACAGCATCACCTTGCACAAGACGACACGCAACCACCGGATCGCTCAACGCCTTGCATTTATCGGGCGCGACAACAAGACCGCAGTCCCGGTCGACCGCTGCCTGCTCGCCGACCCGGCGCTCGCGAATATCTTCCTACAAAAGTATTTTATCGGCGAACGCGAGAAGAACAGAACCTTCAAGCTCGCGGGCGACGGCCGCATCGTCACAAGCGAAAGCCAACAGGCCTACGGAGTTCAGGTCGGAGATCAGTCCTTCGTCACAGGGTCCTTGTGCTTTTTTCAAAACAATCTGGACGTAACCGCGCTGGCCGCGGCAAAAATCCGCTCGTGGGTAGAGGCCGCCGCGCCCCTGCGCTTCATCGATCTTTACTGCGGAGTCGGCACCTTCTCCCTGCTTTGCGCTAAGGAAGTGCCGGAAATCGCCTGTTTCGAAGAAAATCCTCACGGCATCGCCGCTTTGAAAGAGAATATCAGGAGTCTGGGACGCGGAGAACCGCATGAAGCAGGATTTCTTTGCGTGCACGGCCAAGTCGAAAAAACCTTCCCGCCCTTTATCCGCCAACAGCCGAAACCGGGGACAGTGATTTTTATGGATCCTCCGAGGCAGGGCATTGCGGGTTCGTTGGCGGATCTCCTGGCGAAAGAAAACGTCTGCGAGACGCTCGTTTACCTTGCCTGCGATCTTGCGATTCTCTTGAGGGACCTCAAGATCATCCTATCCAACGAGCGCTACGAGATCAAATCCGTCGCCCCCTTCGACATGTTCCCGAAAACCAAGCACATCGAAATTGCAGTTCTCTTAAAAAGAGTTTGATGGGGGCACAGAAAGCCCAATAATCTTTTTTCAGGAAGATCGGCCATGAAAGCTTCAAAAATAACCAGCATTGAGACATTCCGCGTCTTCGCCATCTTCGCGGTCATCTGTCTGCACACGAACCCTTTTATGCACATAGGGGTCTACAAATGGGCTTTTGCTCTCATCAATCACGCTTGCAGATTTGCGGTTCCGTATTTTTTTATCACAAGCGGATTTTTTTTTGGCAAGAAAATCCAAAGTGGGATTTCCGCGTGGGGTTTATTCTATGGTTACTCCAAACGGCTCTTCATTCTCTTCTTCGCATGGACCTTGCTTTACGCAGTCCTGCCGACAACCTTCCCTCTTAAAGCTCTAACGCAAGGTCATTTTCAAAACGAGGTCATTCCCTGGCTTCTCAAGCAACCTTGCGAAACATGGGCATGGATATCGACCCATAAAATTAAATTCCTGGCGCAAGGGACATCCTCTCCGCTATGGTTCCTTGAAGCTTTAGGGATCGGATTATTGATTTTAACTTGTTTTATATTTTTAAAAAAAGAGAAGTTTCTTCTATCCTTCTCGTTTCTGCTATTCGTTGCCGGCCTCATGGCAGGGCCCTACGCCGTCACCCCGCTAGGTTTTCACTTCCCCCTTCACTTCAATACTCGGCACGGTCCGTTTTTTTCAACTCTTTTCGTCGCGATCGGGTGGAAGCTGTCTTTTTTAAAAGAGCGCCCGTCTACGACTTTAAGCATTTCCTTAGGGATGATTGGGCTTTGCCTCCAGGTGAGCGAGGCCTTGATTTTGTGGAAATTTTTCGGCGGGTGTTATTGGAACGATTATTTTTTAGGAACTGTTCTATTTGGAGCCGGGGTCTTTCTTTTTACCCTCTCCAAACCCGACTTTGGCGAACTGACGATTTTTCCGAAATGGGCTTCTCTCACATTGGGCATTTATGTTGTTCACATGTACGTTCGAGACGTCATCAACCTGACCGTGAATGAGATTTCACCTTTCCATCCCTTCCCGCTTGCTTGGCAAATCGTATTTCCTTTACTGGTTTTCTTTTTCTCAGCTTCATTCGTTGGTCTGCTCAAAAAAAGCAGGGTAACGGCATTTTTAGTTCGCTAATATTCCCTTCTCGTCACAATGTCTTTCCTGCCACAAAACCCGATGCCCAGGCCCACGCCAAGTTATAGCCCCCCCGTCGACCGTTCACGTCGAGGATCTCTCCGGCCAGGTAGAGGCCTTTTTGCTTCTTCGACTCCAGCGTTCCTGGCGTCACCTCCGACGCATCGATGCCTCCGGCCGTAAATTCCGCCTCGTTCCAGCCGCGCGTGCCGGTGACCGTAAAGGTTCTTGCTTTCAAAAGCCGCGCCAGCCGGTCGATGCCGCCTGCTTCAAATTCTTTGGCAAGAAGCGGCCCAAATTTCGGCGGCAGGAGCCCCGTCAAGAATTTCTCTTTTGGGAATCCCCTGCCCTTACGCCGCGAAAGCTCCTCGCGCAGCTTCTCTTCGCTCAAAAAAGGAACCAGATCCGCCACAAGCCGGATGTCTTTGACGTTGCGGCGGTGAATCGCCGTGGAAATCTCGTCGCTTGCGTCCAACACGGCCGTCCCTGAAAGCCCGTACTTCGTAAAAAGCATTTCTCCCGGCACTGTCCTCACCGGCTTGCCCTCGATCATACTGGTCAGCTGCACATCAAGGCGCTGCCCCTGGAGAAGATGACACCAAGGATCACTCACGGCAAGAGGAACAGTTCCGGGAACGGGCGTGATCAGCGTGTGTCCGCATCCTGCGGCCAGCGCATAGGCGCTTCCGTCCGAGCCGAGCGCCGGATAGGATTTCCCGCCGCCGCATAAAATCACGCGCGAGGCTTCCCAGTGCCGTCCGCCTTTCGTTTGGACTTTCCAACTCCCCTCCCGGAAGATCAGCCGTTCCGCCTCCGCTTGGCACTCGACCGTCACGCCGAGACGGGCCAGCTCGATCTCGAGAACCTCCACCACCGAGGCCGCCTGATCGGTCACCGGAAAAATCCGCCCGTCCGCGGCCTGAAAAAATTCGAGGCCCAGCTCTCTGAAAAAATCCAGGATGTCTGAAGGTCCAAAACATTTGAAAACGGATTCGACGAGAGCGCGCGCTTCGGGGTTGTAAAAGGAGGCATCCAGTTTTGCGTTCGAAAGATTGCAGCGGCCGGCCCCCGTGGCCAGGACCTTTTTGCCCGGCTTCGGCATCCGCTCGAGCACCACCACACTCGCGCCCGACCTGGCCGCGCTGATCGCGGCCGTCATTCCTGCGGCGCCGCCGCCTACGACCGCGACCTCAAAGTTCCCAGGAGTCTTCATAATCGTTGGCCTTTTCCTGATCGCGGCCGGAATGCCCCGCCTTGCCTTTCGGTCCCCGGCGCGCCTTTCCCGGCCGGCCCCGGAAGTCCGAGCCGCCCCACTCGCAGAAGATCTTGACGAGGTCTGAGCGGCCGGCCCGGTGAAGGGCCTCGGCGACATACTTGCGGTTTTGCGGCTGTTTATACTGCAAAAGGGCCCGCTGCATGTGGCGGTCGACGGGATCTTTCGCGCTGTAAACACTATCGCCCGTCAATGGATTGTTTCCCGTGTAATACATGCAGCCCGAGACAGTCATGGGCAGCGGGATAAAGTCCTGGACCTGTTCGGGTTGGATCCTGTTTTTCACCAAATAAAGCGCCAGATGAAGCGCCTCCTTCAGCCCGGAACCCGGATGCGCGCTGATGAAATAATTGACGAGAAACTGTTTCTTCCCAACCTCGTAGTTCATTTGGCGAAATTTTTCGGCGAACACTTCGTAGTCCTTGAAAGAGGTCTTATTCATGAGCTTCAAAACGGAGTCGCTGTTGTGCTCGGGAGCCACCTTGAGCTGTCCCGAGATGTGGTCTTTGCACAGCGCCCGCAGATAGGCCTCCGCCTCTTTCTCGACCAGGAGGTCATAGCGCAGGCCGCTCGAAATGAAAAGGTGTTTGACCTTCGGAATTTTCATGACCTCGGCCCAGAGCTCGATCGTTTTCTCATACCCGAGTTTCAGGCTCGGGCATTTTTTGGGAACCATGCAATGCTTGTCGCGGCAGGCCCCGCACGAACCCCAGGTCTCGCAGAAGGCGTCGTAGAGATTGGCCGTGGGGCCCCCGATGTCGGTGAGAGTCCCGCGAAAGTCCTTACGGTCGGCAATCTGCATCACCTCGCCTAAGATGGATTCCTTGCTGCGGCTTTGGATGATCCGGCCCTGATGGGCGTAGAGCGAACAAAAATTGCACTCGGCCGAACATCCCCGGTGGGAGATGATCGAAAATTTAACGACTTCGAACCCGGGCACCCCGCCGAGGCGAGCGTAGCCGGGGTGCGGATCCCGCAGATACGGAAGGCCGTAAATATGGTCCATTTCGGGGGTCGACAAAGGATAGGCCGGAGGAAACTGCACGAGGTAGCGCTCCCCGTGTTTTTGGATCACGGTCTTTCCCCGGACCGGATCACATTCGGGATAGGCCATTTGAAAGGCACGGCTGAAGGCATCTTTATCTTCCCGAATTTCTTCATAGCCGGGGACGACCACGGCATCCTTGAAGGCCGAAATATCCGGACAAATCACGGCAGTCTGGCGAATGCCGTTAGGGCCTCTGAAGTCCTCCCCTTTGCGGATGCGCTCAGCCACCTCCAGCACCGGCTTTTCCCCCATTCCGTAGATAAGGATATCCGCCTTCGCGTCCACGAGGACTGAGCGGCGGACCGCGTCGTCCCAATAATCATAATGGGCAAGACGGCGCATGCTGGCCTCGATGCCGCCGAGAACGACCGGAACGCCCGGGAAAAGTTCTTTGATCTTGTTCGCGTAAACGATCGAGGCCCGGTTCGGGCGAAGCCCCGTGCGGCCGCCCGGCGAGTAGGCGTCGGTGCGCCGCAGCTTGCGGTTGACGCTGTAGTTACTCAGGATGGAATCGAGGTTCCCGGCGCTGACGCCGAAAAAAAGACGCGGCTTCCCGAACTTCATGAAATCATCGCTCCGGCGCCAGTCGGGCTGGGCAATGATCCCCACCTTGTAGCCGGCGTCTTCGAGGACGCGCCCGATAACGGCGGTACCGTAGGAAGGGTGGTCGACATACGCATCCCCTGTCACGAGGATGACATCACAAGCATGCCATCCCCGCTGGGCCATTTCCTTTTTGGTCGTCGGAAGAAACCGTCCGTTGCTCATCGCGGGGAGATTATACCCTATATCCCAGGGGACAGGCACGTTTTGGTTATTTGTGCCTGTCCCCTGTTCGATTCCGGCCGGTTAATGGACGCCCACGATTTCGCCTGTGATCTTGGGCTTCCGGAACATAAAAACGGCGGGGATGCATACAAAGGTGGCCAGGCCGAGCCACCGGAAATTTTCGACAAAGGCCCAGAGACTAGCCTGGCGTAGGACCTCGCGGTATGCCGCCGCATAGCCTAGGAGCGGGTTCGAGACGGCGCCGGCCTGCGTCAGAAGCATCTGAATCTGCCCGAAAAAAACCTGCGCTTGCGGATCGTAGGGCGTCAAGTGCCCGACCAGGACATTTTGGTGGATTTGCGCGAACCGGGACAAAAGGGTCGCGACCACCGCAATGCCGATACTCCCCCCGATATTGCGCATCAGATTGAAAAGTCCGGCAGCGTTCCCCATTTCATGGCGGGGAAGGGTTCCCATCGTCAGGGTCGCAAGCGGCACGAAAATCGCGCTGATTGCCACCCCGTTGAGCATGATCGCAAAGATGATGTTTTCGAAGGACACATTGAGATTGATATTGCCGAGCACGACGCAGGAGACACTCAAAAGCAACAGCCCGCCTGCAATAAAATACCGGGCGTCGATGCGGCCGATGAGACGGCCGATGATGAGCGCCATAAAGAAGGCGGCAATGCCCCGGGGACTGAGCGCAAGGCCGCTCAGGTAGGCCGTATAGCCCATAAGGGTCTGCAGGAAAAGGGGCAGTAACACGGTCGTGCTGTAAAGGACGACTCCGATCATCGTCACGAGGAAGGTCCCTGTCGTGAAATTCATGTCTTTCAAGATGCGCAAGTCGACGATCGGATGACGCGCCCGCAGCTCCCAAAAAAAGAAGGCTGTCAGGCAAAGGACCATGACTAAGGACGCCCAGCAGATCCAAGGCGCCTCAAACCAGTCGTCCTGCTGTCCCTTGTCCAAAATAATCTGGAGAAGCGCCAGTCCGACGGCCATCAGAAAAAAACCGATCCCGTCGATGTCGCGGGCGGCGGTCTTTTTCAAATACGGCGGGTCCTCGACGAACATGTTGGAAAGAATGACGGCGAGGATTCCGAACGGCAGGTTGATGTAGAAAATCCACCGCCAGGAATAGTTGTCGGTAATCCATCCTCCGATCGTCGGCCCGATGATCGGGGCCACGATCACTCCCAAGGAAAAAATCGCCATGGCCAATCCTCTTTTTTCTCTAGGGAAACTCTCGAGAAGGATCGCCTGGGAGATGGGCTGAAGAGCGCCTCCCCCCGCCCCCTGAAGGATGCGTGCAAAAACGAGGAGTCCGAGGCTTGAAGCGAGGCCGCATAACGCCGAAGCGATGGTGAAAATGACAATGCAGGCAATCAGGAATCGCTTGCGGCCGAAAAGCCCCCCGAACCAGGCGGTGGCGGGAAGAACGATCGCGTTCGCCACCAGATAGCTCGTCAGCACCCAGGTCGATTCATTCGTGCTGGCCGAAAGATTCCCCGCGATATGGGGCAAGGCGACATTGGCCACCGAAGTATCGAGAACTTCCATGAAAGTCGCCAACATGACGGCGCAGGCAATCAGCCACGGGCTGTGCGTCGGGTGCCAGTCCGCGTGGAGATGCTGGGACTTCACCGAACTTTGACTTCGGGTTCGGCCGACATGCCGACCGCCAGAGGGCGTTTCGGGTCCGCGGACTCTTCGAGAAGGATTTTCACGGGGACGCGCTGGACGACTTTGACATAATTGCCGGTGGCGTTTTCGGGCGGCAGAAGGCTGAACCGGGACCCGGTGCCGCGCTGAATGCTGTCGACCTTCCCTTTCCACTTCCGGCCCGGATACGTATCGATTTTGATCTCGACCGGCTGGCCCGCCCGCATGAGCGCGAGCTGCGTTTCCTTGAAATTGGCAACCACCCAGCGCTCCTGGGTGACAAGGGCCATCAGGGCCTGGCCGGGCGCGACGAAAGCGCCGACCTCCGCGCTTTTGCGCGTCACGTGGCCCGAAACCGGCGCCGTCACTTTGGTATAAGAAACCTGCAGTTCGGCCTGCTCGAAGTTGGACTTGGCCAGCGCAAGTTTTGCGTCGCCCGTGGCCGAGCGCAAAAGCGCCATGTCGAGCTGCTGCTTTGAAATCTCATCCGTTTCCACCAGCTTGCTGTAGCGTTCGACGTCCGTCCGAGCCTGGACGGCTTCGGCCTCGGCCATTTGAACGGCGGCTCGGGCCATGTCGAGTTTGGTGAGGTAATCGCGCGCATCGAGCTCCAGAAGGAGATCCCCTTCCTTGACCTCCTGGTTATCGGTCACGTGCACCACAAGCACGTGGGCAGCCACCTTCGCGCTCACGGGGGTAATAGGGCCTTCGATGAAGGCATCGTCGGTCATCTGAAAGACGAGGCTGTGATGATAAAAATGGAGGGCGGCAATGAGCGAAAGCCCGCAGAGAAGAACGAACGACAGACGGAACCGCAGATTTTTTGATTGGAACCATTTTTTAAATGAACCTGCTTTGTGAGTCACAAAATGCCTCCCATTAAATCTCCGCCTTTTGCAGCCGGAACGATTCGGCCTCGCCCAGCGAAAAATAAAGGTTCATGCGCGAGCAGTGATAGTCATTCAGAGCCGAAATATACGCGTCTCGGGCGTTGGCGAGCGCCGTCTGGGCGTTGAGAACCTCCACGTTGTCGCCCACGCCTTGCTTGAAGCGGTTCTCGGCCAACTGGAGTTCGCGGCCGGCCAGCTCGTAAACCTTGGCCGAGGCGCGCACCTGGGCCACCCCCGTCTCCAGGGCCCACAAGGCCATGTGGACATCTTCGGCGACCTGGCGCTTTAAATCCTCGTAGGTAATCTCCTGCTGTTTGTGAGCGCTCCTAGCCTCCTTGATCGCCCCCGAAATCTGCCCGCTTTCGAAAAGCGGCATGCGTATGAGGAACATGGCCTCGCCGACCAAACGCGCCGATTCGTCCATCCCGAGCCCCTTTAAGCCGACATCTCCGGTAAAGTCAATCTCCGGGAGCGATTCAAATCGAGTCCCGTTAAGCTGATACCAGGCCATCCGCACCCGCTCGCGCGCAATTTGCATTTCGATGCGGTTCTCTTCAGCCGCCGAAGCGGACTCTTCGGTGTCCCGGGCGGGCTCCTCGACATAAAGGAGGGAATCTTTGAGCCGGAGCGTCGTTTCGTAGGGGACCCCTGTCACACGCTGCAGAGAAATCAGGGCGTCATGAACATCCGTCTTCGCTTTTTCGGCACGCAGGGTTTCCTGGGCCACCCGCGTCTCGGCCCGCGCGACATCAACGCCCGTTGCAATGCCGACCCCCTGCTGACGTTCAGCCTGGGCAAAAAGCCTCTGCGCCAACTCGACGTCGGCCTCGGCGGCCTTCAGCTCGCTTTGAGCCCGCAGAGCTTCCAAATAGGCAAGCGAGGCCAGAAAAATTACTTTCTGCATGGCGAAATCACTCTCGTGCTTGGCGATCCGCACCCCGATCTGGCTCGCCTGAAACGAGGACAAATCGCTCAGGTCCAGGAGTTTCTGGGTCATGCGGAATCTCGCGTCAAAAACCGTGAAGGGGCCGATCATGCCCCCGCTCTTGAAGCCCATGGCCTTCAGGTTTTCTTTTCCAACCCGGCGCAAATAGGATTCAGCGCCGATATGGGGCAATAGGGCCGACGCCGCCTGCCATTCCTTTCCTCGGGCGCCTGCAATCCCCTCCTCGGCCAAACGCGTCAGCAAATGCGTCTCGCAGGCCAATTCGATGGCCCTCTCGAGACTCAAGTCCATTAAAAGCCCGGGACTGCTTTCGGAGCTCTTCGCCGCGCCGATTGCATGCGACAAAATATTCCCTCCGCCGAGGCCCGAGAAAAATTCTTTTGAAATTTTCTGGTCGCGCTCTCCGGAAGCGCCTTCCTTTTCCGCGGCTCCTCCGTTTTGCGGCCCGGATCCGACCGCGACCGTCGCCAAAACCGTTCCCGACAAAATCAAGACGGCGGCCGAAAGAAAGACAAGAAACCGTTTCATGAGACACCTCCCTCTTTCGGCCCCGGCTGGATCTGTTTGCGCAAGCTTATGAAGAGCCTGTTCATACGGGCTTTGTCCGCGTGGCCGATGGCTCCGGCCACTCGCGCCGTTTCTTCATAATGGCCTGGAAGTAAGTGCTCGAGTAATTCTTCGCCCTTGCGGGTAATCTTGGCCATACAGACCCGCCGGTCTTTGGCGTCTGGACCACGAACAACCAGCCCGCGCCGTACGAGGCTGTCGACAAGGCCGGTCACGTTGGCACGGCTCACCAACATGAGCCGGCTCAGATCCTGCTGTTTGAGGCCGCCCCGCTCGCTTTGGCTCAAGATCATGAGGACGTTGAAAGTCGAAAGCGAAAGGTCGTAACGGCCGATCCGCTTCGCAAAGTGGGTCGAAAGGACCTCATAGGTATAAACGAGGTTCAGCAAAAGCTCCACTGAAGGCCAGTGAAACTTCGGATACCGCTTGCCGTACTTGCGCACGCGAGGCCAGTAGTAATCGGACAGAAGATCCTGCGAAGGCTTGCGCCGGAGCGCGGATTTTGGAGTGGTCATGCGCCAAGGATACCGCGGCCTGCGATATTTGTAAAGCTCTTAATTGTTAAGGTGTTAATGATTATGCCCGCAAGGGAGAACCCGTCGCAAATCAGGATGGCGGGCGAAACAGGTTCTACGCTTCGAGGCGGTCGGCGACGTGCTCGCTCGCCATGGAGGGAAGGAGGCCGCCGGAGTGCGCAAGGTTGATCACCCCGTCGTCGCTCAGGCGCACAAACCCGCCGGCAAATTTTCCGTCGAGAGCCAGCGCGTTGAAATTATATTTCTTGTAGGCGAAGTCGAGGCGCCCGTTGATGATCGCCGGGACGGTCATGATGGGGACGTTGACGTACTCCTGCACGACCCAGTCGCCCTTGAGGGCCCGGTCGATGGTTTCGTTCCAGACGTCGTCGCGCGTTTCGCGGCCGATCGTGACCGAGCGCCCCCCCGCGCCCACCGAAGGTTTGAGGACAAGCGAGTCCTTTTCGTCCTTGAGAAAATCGATCATGTAGAGTTTCTTGTGGCCGTAAAAGTTTTCGGCATCGGCGATCCTGCGGGTCCAGGGGATGTGATCCCGCTTGATCTGATTTTCCGTTTCGGTGAAAAAGTGGTCGTACTCCGGGTTGGTCAAAAGGGACAAAAAGGACTTCGTGCTGGCCAGGCGCGCCCTGAGCGGATTGACCATGCAGACCGCCCGGTCCTTGGTGGCGCGGATCATGTCCCCCACTTCGTCAAGCCGCTGGAGAATTTCGTCGAAGTTGACGCGCCGGTAGAGGATGTTGATCCGTATGTTCCGGTGATAGAGCTTGCCTCCGCGGTACTGCATCTCCCGGGGGTCCGCGATGGTGGTGCGGTACCCCTTGGACTCGAAATAATCCCGGATGATTTCGTATTCCGGGGCCATGCGGGCTCGGTTCCAGTCGACGATGGCGATCGTGGGCGTTTCAAAGCCGCCGAATTCCTCCCACGCGTTCAAGAGTCCGGTGAGGACGTTTTGGACCCGCAGGGTCGTCTTGATCTGATATTCCTCGAAAAACGGCTGCAGCATCTCTTCCTTAACAAGGACATCTTCGAGCTCGTCGGTAAAAGCGGCGCCCGCCGGGGCATCGCAGTTAAACTTGACGAATTTCAGGCTCTGGCCTTCGAGGAGCCCGTCGTAGCGGGCAAAAACGACCGCCTTCGAAAAACCGGGGTCGATCTTCATGAGCTCGGCGGCCTCAGGTTCGGTCTTGTAGACGTACGAAAGATGGCCCTCTTCGAAATAAAGACGGACGGCGGTATTGATGACATGGGTCAGGGCGGAAGCGGCGCGCTTGACCAGATGCTCCTGCTTTGGGGAAAGAAAATGAGCTTTGTAGAAGGTCGGAATCGCGAAGCGCCCGTAATAAAACCGGGTCTTTTCAAGGCGTTTTGCGAAATCGGGCATGGCTCGAACAACCTGATCCTGATGGGATTTCAGGTACTCGTCAAACAGGTAGTCCAGATTTTTTTCCATGGTGATTCATTATACCCGAAGCGCCCGTCGCACGCCCATATTTTTGACGGACTGCCGCATCCTTTCCGTGTGACGGGTCGGCAAAGAAAGGCTTCTCCAAAACGCGCCAGCCTCGCTCGGAGCTCTTAGACCTCACGGGTTGTTTTTTGATCTCCTCGTCTCGGCAAGCGGCGCTAATTGTTTTTCCGAAGCCTTTCTTCGCCTCCTAACCTCTTTCCGGAGCTGGAGCGTTATCGCCTGGTACGGCCATATTCTCCCTGAAGGTAGCGGGCGGCTTCTTCGGCGTAATAGAGGGCCGAGCGGCGGAGGTCCTTGATTTCGCCGCTTGTGAGAGCACGCACCCACCGGGCGGGCCGCCCGTAATAGAGCGAGCAGGGCTTTAAGCGCTGCCCTTGGGTCACGAGACTTCCGGCGCCAAGAAGGGTTTGCGTGCCGATAACGGCCCGGTCGAGGACAATCGATCCCATTCCGATGAGGACGTCATCGCACACGGTGCAGGCGTGCAAGCAGACCTGGTGGCCGACGGTGACGTAATCGCCCACCCGGCAAGCGCGGCGGAAATCCACGTGTAAAACGCACAAGTCCTGGATGTTCGAAAACCGGCCGACCTCGATCCTGTGGATGTCGCCGCGCAGAATTGCGCCGGGCCAAATGCTCGAATGCCGGCCGATCTTGACCCGGCCGATGACTTGAGCGGAGGGGTCGACGTAGACTCCCGGAGCGATTTTGGGTAAGAGAGGCGTTTTCATTTCAGGATCTGGCGCAAAACGTACTGGAGAATCCCGCCGTGCCGGTAATAGGCAAGCTCGACGGGAGTATCGATCCGGCAAAGGACCGTAAACCGTTTTTCCCCGGAACCATTCCGGGCCGCACAGGTCAATTTTTTCCCGGGAGCCAGATCGTCCTTGATTCCAAGGATCGAGTAGACCTCCTCCCCCGTCAGCCCAAGAGCTTCCCGGCCGCCGGCTTCGAACTCGAGCGGCAGAATCCCCATGCCGATGAGGTTGCTGCGGTGGATCCTCTCGAAACTTTCCGCGATCACAGAGCGCACGCCGAGGAGGGCCGGCCCTTTGGCGGCCCAGTCCCGAGAAGACCCCGAACCGTATTCTTTGCCGGCCATCACGATCAAAGGAACCCGCTCGTCGCGGTATTTCTGCGCGGCATCGAAAATACTCAGAGTCTCATTCCCGGGCAAGTGACGCGTCAGGGCGCCTTCCACGCCTTGGAGCAGAAGGTTTTTGAGCCGGATATTGGCGAACGTCCCGCGGACCATGACCTCATGGTTGCCGCGCCGGGAGCCATACGAGTTGAAATCCTTGGGAGAAACACCGAGCGAGACGAGATAGCGAGCCGCCGGGCTGTCCTTGGCAATCGAGCCTGCCGGGGAAATATGGTCGGTCGTCACCGAATCGCCGAGCATGGCCAGCACGCGGGCATGTTCGATGTCGCGAAGAGGCGCCGGCACCGCAGAAAGATCGTCGAAGAAAACCGGTTTTTTTACGTAAGTCGACTTGGGATCCCAAGCAAAGGTGTTCCCCGAAGGCACGCGGACGGCCTTCCACTGCGCCGGCCCCTCAAAAACTGCCGCGTACTCGGACTCGAACATTTCGGGACGCACATACTTCATCGCGCTGCGCACCTGGCCATCCTCCGGCCAAATGTCCCTGAGGTAAACCGGCTCGCCATCGGAACCCATCCCAAGCGGATCCCGGGTCAAATCGACATTCATACTTCCGGCAAGCGCATAGGCAACGACAAGCGGAGGAGACGCTAGGTAATTGGCACGCACCAGGGGATTGACTCGGCCTTCGAAATTCCGGTTGCCGGAAAGAACCGACGCCACGACCAGCCCATTTTCCCGGACGGCCGCACCGACCGCTTCCGGCAAAGGCCCCGAATTGCCGATGCAGGTGGTACAGCCGTAGCCGACCAGATGGAACCGTAACGCTTCGAGCGGTTCCAATAATCCCGCGGCACGCAAATAGCCCATGACAACTTTGGAGCCCGGAGCAAGGCTGGTCTTGACCCACGGCTTGACGGCTAGGCCTTTTTCGACGGCGTTTTTGGCCAAAAGCCCCGCGGCCATCATGACGGCGGGGTTCGAGGTGTTCGTACAGCTTGTGATCGATGCAATCGCCACAGCGCCGTGTTCAAGACTAAAAGTTTTCCCGTCCATCGCCACGCTGACTTTCTTGTCCAGAACCGCCGGGTCTTTTGTCGCAAGCATCGTCTCAGCCGATTTTTTGAAGCCGGATTTTACGTGACCCAGAAGAACGCGGTCTTGCGGCCGCTTCGGGCCGGCCAGGCAGGGCTCGACGGCCCCTAAATCAAACTCTAAAACCTCGGAGTAAGACGGTTCTTCGGACCCCGGCAACCGCAAAAGGCCCTGTTCCCGCCAATAGGCTTCAACAAGCGCCACATGCTCCGCCGGCCTTCCGGATTCCCGTAGGTAGCGCAGAGTCTCCTCGTCGGCGGGGAAAAATCCCATCGTCGCCCCGTACTCGGGGGCCATGTTGGCAATCGTGGCACGGTCGGCAAGCGCAAGGGCCCCGGAGCCTTCTCCAAAAAATTCCACAAACTTCCCGACAACGCCTTTCTTGCGAAGGATCTCCGTGATGGTGAGAACCGCATCGGTGGCCGTCGCCCCTGCAGGCAATCGGCCCGTCAGTTTGAATCCGACCACTTCGGGAATCAGCATGGAAACGGGTTGACCAAGCATCGCGGCCTCGGCCTCGATGCCTCCCACTCCCCAGCCGAGGACCCCAAGCCCGTTAATCATGGTCGTGTGAGAATCGGTCCCGACAAGCGTGTCCGGGTAGGCCCACACGCACCCTTGCGACTCCCGGGTCATGACTCCCTGCGCCAGATATTCGAGATTCACCTGATGGATGATTCCAGTCCCGGGCGGCACCACGCGAAAATTACGGAAGGCCTGCTGCCCCCACCTCAGAAACTGATAGCGCTCGTGATTGCGCTCGAACTCGAGCGCGACGTTTTGGTCGAATGCCCCGGCCGTTCCGTACGCATCCACGTTTACGGAATGATCGATGACAAGGTCCACCGGCTGAAGCGGGTTGATTTTCGACGGATCCTTCCCCATCGAGGCCAGACAGTCGCGCATGGCGGCAAGATCGGCCACGCAGGGCACGCCGGTGAAATCCTGCAGAAGCACGCGGGAAGGAGTGAATGCGATTTCAGCCGCGGATTTCAGGGCGCTCTCCCAGGAAGCAAGCGCTTCGATATCTTTTCGCGAAACGTTTTTTCCGTCTTCGCAGCGCAGCAAATTCTCGAGAAGAATCCGGATCGAAAACGGCAGGCGGCCCATCTTGCCTGCACCCGTTTTCTCGAGAGCAGACAACCTGAAAATTTCGTAGGACTTGCCTGCGACCCGCAAGGTCGAACGGCTTCCGAAGCTGTCCAGGCTCATAGGGGCAGGTTTAATTTTGCGCAATTTTCGAGCACATGTCCGGCCGCAGCATGAAGAGCCTTCTTTTGCTCCGCGGTCAGCTCGAGCTCTACGATTTCGGTAACGCCCCCGCGGCCCAGGCGCGCCGGCACGCCGCAGTAGACACCTTTCAGACCGTAGGGCCCATCGACATAGACACAGCTGGCAATCGTCTCCCGGCGGTCTTCGAGGATGGCCCGGACCATTTTGACGGCCGAAGCGGAGGGAGCGTAAAAGGCGCTTCCGGTCTTGAGGTACTTGACGATTTCCGCGCCGCCGTCGCGGGTGCGTTGGTTGATCGCCTCCAGAACCTCGGTCTCCAGAAGTTCGGTCACGGGCACTCCCCCGACTTTGGTCCACTGCGGCACGAACACCATCTGGTCGCCGTGACTGCCCAGCACCACGGCCTGAACATGCGCGGGCTCACAGCCCAGGGCTTCCGAAATAAAAAAAGCACACCTCGCGGAATCCAATTCTCCGGCCATACCGATCACGCGGGAAGCGGGAAATCCCGATTTCTTCCAAGCCAGGGCCGTCATCACGTCCAGGGGATTCGTGACCACCACGAGAACCGCTTTCGGAGAATATCTTACGCACTCGGCGACGATGCCCGATACGATTTCCGCGTTCTTGATCAGCAAATCATCCCGGCTCATGCCGGGCTTTCGCGCAAGGCCGGCCGTAATCACGATCACTTCGGAATCCGCGGTATCCAGGTAGTCCTGGGTCCCCATGATTTTTGTCCGGAACCCTTCGACCGGCGCCGCCTCCATCATGTCGAGGGCCTTGCCGTGCGCAAGTCCTTCCACAATATCGATCAAAACAACATTGGCGATCTCTTTTTCCACCAACCGCTGGGCCGTCGTCGCTCCGACGAACCCCGCTCCTACCACTGTGACTTTGGGTTTGATCATTTATTTTCCTCTTTAATATTATTTTAAAGCTTTCTTGCCCTTCCCAACTCCCAATGAGTTGGGACCTCGCTTCGAGACCTTGACGGTCTCGTAAGCGAACGGCCATCATCGCAAGTGTGTGATAATGGCCTGGGACATCTCTTTCGTTCCCACTGCCGTCGGATCATTACGCTCAGCCTTCATATCGTAGGTCACGAACTTTCCTTCGCGGATCACGTCCGCCACGGCGCGCTCCAGCCGTTCGGCCGCCTGAGTCTCACCCAAATGCCGGAGCATCAAGCATCCCGACAAAATCACGGCCGTCGGATTGACCTTGTTCAGGCCTTTGTACTTGGGCGCCGAACCGTGCGTCGCCTCGAAGAGCGCTCCCTCGGTGCCGATGTTGGCGCCCGGAGCAACCCCAAGCCCTCCCACAAGTCCCGCACAGAGATCGGAAACGATATCTCCGTACAGGTTCGTGAGGACAAGCACGTCGTAGTTCTGCGGGACCTGGATCAGCTGCATGCACATGTTGTCGACGATCCGGTCGTTGAATTCGATCTCGGGGTAGCCTTTGGCGACTTCGCGCGCCACATCCAAAAACAATCCGTCGGTGAACTTCATGATGTTGGCCTTGTGGACCGCGGTCACTTTTTTTCGCTTGTTAGCCCGCGCATACTCGAAGGCCGCGCGGACGATCCTTTCGCTTCCGAAAACCGAGATGGGTTTGATGCTGATCCCCGAGTCCGGCCGGATTTTTTTGGGCGTATAGCGGTTCAGAAACTCAATCACCTCCCCGGCCGAGCGGGAATCTTTCTGAAACTCGATCCCGGCGTACAGGTCTTCGGTGTTTTCGCGGAAAATAACCAGGTCGATCCCCTTGTAGAGGGAGCGCACCCCTTCATAGGATTTGCACGGACGGACACAGGCAAACAAATCCAGCTCCTTGCGCAAAGCCACGTTGACCGAGCGAAAGCCCGTTCCGACCGGGGTCGTGATGGGCGATTTGAGCGCAACGCGGTTTTTGCGGATCGAGTCGATCACGCGCTGCGGCAGAGGCGTGCCTTCTTTCTCCATGACATCGAGCCCTGCATGCTGAATGTCCCAGTCGATGCGCACGCCTGTCGCCTCGATGCAGGCTTTGGCCGCTTCCGCAATTTCGGGGCCCGTACCGTCGCCGGGGATCAAAGTAATAGTATAAGATTTCATCGTATTTCCTTTCCTGTGCTATGGATGATTCTTAGAGGTAGGCGATATTTTACCAGAATCCAGCCCCCGATAAAATTAAACTCTTGCGTATGGGGGCATGTCCGTAGCTGCAAGAGAAGGCGGTCAGGGCTTGTCTGAAGGCAGCTCTCGGAACCCTTCGGAGATGGGCCCCACCTGCCCAATCGTGTGGGTCCGAAGGGTGAGAGCGCAGGCGGTCGGCCGCCTCAAGCGGCCGAACCGCCGGTGCCGGAAGACGAACCCTGCACGCCGTAATAGGCAGTTACGGTCTTGCCTTCGCACAACTTGACTTTTGCAACCCCAGCTGATAAATACTCCTCTATGAAGCCGTCCGAAAGCGCACTCAAAACGACTCTTTTCAAGGCACTCCGGGCCGCGGGCAAGCTGATCGGACGTGCCAGTGCGGGACAAAGGCGCGTCATCCATAAAAAGGCCGCCTTGAGCCTCGTCACCGCAATCGATCGCGCCGCCGAAAAGAAAATCCTCGCGGTCATCCGGAGCCGTTTCCCGGATCACGCGTTCCTGACCGAAGAATCGCCACCCTCGGGCCGCTCCCCCTACCGGTGGATCATCGATCCGCTGGACGGCACCACCAATTTTGCGCACGGCTACCCGGTCTCATGCGTTTCAATCGGTCTCGAGGCCTTCGGCAAACTTATCATGGGAGGCGTGTACGACCCCCATCGCGACGAATTATTTTTTGCCGCGCTCGGCAGGGGCGCCTTTCTGAACGGAAAGAAGATCCGGGTGTCGAAGACAAAGAAATTATCCGACGCCCTGCTCGCAACCGGCTTCCCGTATGACCAGTACGAACGTCTCGGCCTTTATCTGCGTCTCTTTAAGCCGTTTGTCCTGGCCACGCAAGGTCTGAGGCGCGCCGGCGCGGCGGCCATCGACCTTTGCTACGTAGCCTGCGGGCGTTTCGACGGCTACTGGGAATACAAGCTCAACGCGTGGGATAAGGCCGCCGGAATTTTGATCGTCGAAGAGGCGGGAGGACGGGCCAGCAATTTTAGGGGACAACCTCTCAGCCTCGAGAGCACGCAGAATGTCTTCTCAAACGGTCTTCTTCACGCCCAAATGCTCAAAATCCTGAGGCCGTTCAAGAATATTCCGTAGGGACATTATTTTGGCGGGACATGTAGGAAGATAAATTCAGCGGTTTTTTCCCAATAACTTTCGCCCGCAACCATCGGCACGTCGTTATGCCCTCCGCCCTCGACCGCAAAAAAGGATTTGGGTTCGGGCAGCTTTTCGAAAACCTGCCGCCCCATCTCAAACGGGCAAATCTCGTCAGACGTTCCCTGGATGACCATCGCCGGGGTCTTCGCCATACCGGCCAGCGCGAGGTTCGAGAAATCAAAATCCTTTAGGAGCATGCGGAGCATCGGCTCGGGAATAAAGGCATAATGCTTCTTGGCCAAATCCGGGAACGAAGTAAAAGGCGCCTCGAGAATGAGCGCGCCGAAACGGCCCAGCGATGCCAGCCTCAGCGCCGGCCAGGTCCCGAGCGATTCCCCGCAAAGGATGATTTTCGAATCCGCAAGTCCTTTGCTCTCGCGAAGCCATCTCAACGCGGCCTCGGCATCGGAGAAAACGTCTTCTTTGTTGCGGATCGATCCCCCGCTTTTGCCGTAGCCCCGGTAGTCGATCAAAAAAACGGAGAATCCGCGGCGAATCCAACCTGCCGCCTTGAAGAGGCGGTGGGAAATATTGCCAGCATTGCCATGGAGAAGAAGGATCGCTCCCTTTTCTTCCCCCTGGGCTTTCAAATACCAGCCGAAAAGAGAAGCGCCGTCCTTGGCCGTGACGGAAATCTCCTCGTACGCGAAGCCGTAGTCTTCCGGCTTTTCGTCAAATCCCGCAGAGGGAAAGAAAATCATGGAAGCAATCATAAAACGGATGATCCAGTCTAAAGGGTTCATGGGATGTTCCGGTACCGTTTCAGTATACGGAAACTCTCACTCTCAAAAAAGTGTTATCTTAGGGCGCATCCCAGTAGCTGCAGTGAAATGAGGCGGGCAGGTTTGTCTGAAGGCAGCTCTCGGAACCCTTCGGAGAGGGGGTCCCAAGCGCACGAGCGTGTGGGTCCGAAGGGTGAGAGCGCAGGCGGTCGTCCGCCACAGCGGACGAACCGCCGGTGCCGGAAGACGAACCCTGCACGCCTTAATTGTGCAGCTACGGGGATGCACCCGTTATCTTAAGGATTCTTGACAGGCGTGACGATAATGAAGACAATCACTCATACTCAAGGAGGAATTTCGCATGAAAACAGGAAATCCCGCTCTCAATACCAAGGCCTTTGAAATCGACACCGCCGCAGGCGTGCCGACCATGACCATCCAGGGCGCCGTCAACAAAACCGGCATTTCCCTGCTCATCCTTTTCATGGCAGCATCCTGGACCTGGGGAAGCGCCATGAGCGGCCACAACCCGACCCCGCTCATGCTCCTAGGCCTGGTGGGGGGCTTTATCACCGCCCTGGTCACCATCTTCAAAAAACACCTGGCCCCTATCACGACCCCCATCTATGCCGTCCTCGAAGGACTCGCGCTCGGAGGGCTCTCAGCCGTCTTCGAACGACAATACCCGGGGATCGTCAGCCAGGCCGTCATGCTGACCTTCGGAACGCTCCTGGCGCTTCTGGTGGCCTACAAAGCGGGCGTTCGCCCTTCCGAGAACTTCAAGCTGGGCATCGTCGCCGCCACCGGAGGGATCGCGCTGGTCTATCTGGTCAATATCGTCATGGGATTTTTCGGGGCGTCCATCCCCTTCGTGCATCAGAGCGGGATCCTGGGGATCGGATTCAGCGTTTTCGTGGTCATCATCGCAGCACTGAATCTCGTGCTGGATTTTGATTTCATCGAACAGGGGGCAGCGTGCGGAGTGCCCAAATACATGGAGTGGTACGGGGCCTTTGGACTTCTGGTCACCCTCATCTGGCTCTATCTGGAGATTCTCCGCCTCCTCGCCAAGCTGCAGAGGCGTTAGAACTTTAGTCGCTCAGTTGGTCTTCGAGCTTCTGGCGCAGGTCGTCGATCTGCTTGAGGAGGTACTTGGGGACCGTGCCATCTGAAGCGAGCTCGCGCTGGGCACCCACAAGCAGCGAAACCAGCCTTTTGATCCTGGCCTTCCGGCGGCTTTGCTTCGCCTCTTCAGACTCCGTATCCTCACCCGCCGCGAGAAGCTCCTTCACCTTGGTTTTGATGTCCTTGGGCTCACGCGCCTTGATCAGGACTTCTTCCCGGAGTTCGGCGAAATCTGCGGGTTCGATGTTCTTGTTTTCGCGCGCAAGGCGCAGAAGATTGACCGACTCGTAATTAGGGACCGGTTTTTTCAGGTCATCTTCCTCTTCGGAGACCGCCTCCTTGATGAAGCGCGGCTCCTCCTTTTCCAGAAAGTGGTAGGACTTCAGAAGTTTCTGAGCCGTCGCAAGCTTCAGCCGTAGTTCTTTGGCGCAATACGCCTCGAAGGTCAGAAAGCTCCACTCGCGAAATAATTTATCCCGGTGGATCGTATAAAGATATTGGCCCAACGAGAACCAGGAGGCCTTGTGGGCACGGACCGCTTCCGCGGCCTTTTGACGGAGCACTTCGCTATCGACCGATTGAGAGAGAGAGGAAGACATAAGAATCAGGACTCCTTCGTTGAGGCTTGAGTTGTTTTCTGAAACGTTTCGGCTTTCGACTGCCACCAATGATCGTAGTTTTTGTCGGAGGGATCCGGCCGCCCGGCTTCCAGCGCCGTCGAAACGGTTCCGGCGGCGACCGCCGCGCCGCCCGCCGCATAAACGCCCGCACCCGCCCCGCCGGAAGCGCCCGCCGCCGCAGCCGGAGCGGCCGCAATGACGGCAACGCCGCTCACCACCCCGACCGTCGCAAGCGTCGCGGCCAAAACATAGACTTTCGTGCGGTCGCTCGAGGGTCCTTCGTAGGGAATTTCGCCGTCTTTTCGCTTCCAATCCAACAGGCGGTAATCCGGTCTTGCCACAGGATCCTGCGCCGTATCGGCCGGCCGGGGGTCAAAAACCACGGCGTCTTCGACAGGCGCATTTCCCGGTAAAATCGTAACATAAGGCCTGCCGGTTTTGGGATGTTTTTTGACCGCCACGCGGGTATGCGTGGGATCCGTGATCTCAACCGCCTCCCCGGACCAAGCAGGGAGAGGGACAAGGCACACGAGCAGAAACAGAATCGCGGCGCGCCTCATCGGACCACCCCCCGGTCCCAGCGACCCGAAGCCCTCGCATCCTGGAGGTGCTGGACGACCGCCCGGAGATTGTTCTCGATCGCCGCATTCAAATTGACTTCCG
>Ga0172379_10001587_pt1 | contig 44642 bp, 48 predicted proteins | sample GrowelOW334metaG_FD_119756 | JGI IMG/M metagenome (GOLD analysis project Ga0172379, IMG submission 119756) | Groundwater microbial communities from an aquifer near a municipal landfill in Southern Ontario, Canada - Groundwater well OW334 metaG | ecosystem: Environmental > Aquatic > Deep...
ACCAAGATCAGCGTTCTTGAGGATAAATAGACGGCAAGGAAAAAATAAAGAGGGGGCTGGATCTTTTCAATGATCTTGACGATGTTGTCGTCAATTCCCGTTTCGGTTTTCTCCGATAAGGCGCGCAAGTGCTGAATGATAAAATGCTGGACATACCGGAGTATAATAAGCCAAGCCACGAGCGTTGCGACCATAATCGCGTAATCGTGCACCGGGTTTCCAAAAACGATAACATCCCAAAAATTTTCTTGTATCATAGGTTTTTATATTTATACATTCATTATAACCGCCACGGGAAAAAAATGACAATGCGGGCGGTGTGGATTGCCGCAAACTTTATGGTTTACATTGACTAAAAATAGATGCATTGGAATTTCGCAACACCCCGTCGTCATACCGGACAGGGATCCGGTATCCACGTCGTCGTGCGGGTAAACGTGGATTCCGGATCGCGGTCCGGAATGACGAATTGGTAAGACTTATTTTTTCTTTTTCTTCTTAAAATCCACATTCTTGATCGGTTTGCCGTACTTGAGAACGTCGGTTGCGGAGGAATCGAGAATTTCTTCCGGTTTTTTGATCACTTCCGCCACTTTTCCGCCGACGAAATAATCGGCGTAGTCTTGTTCGTGTATGAATATCGGAGAAAAACTGAAAGACGATTCGGAAACGAGCATTATCTGGCGGTTTTTTTTATCGGTGAAAAATTTCTTTATGTTTGCCAATCCCTCGATGATCGAAATGATGTAATCGCCGTTTTGCGGGGGCGAGTACGTCCGCTCCGCGATGACGTAGTCGCCATCATCAATGCTTTTGCCGCGAATATTCGCGCGATTCATGGAATGCCCCGTGGCGCGGATGACGAACAGGTCATTTATTTTTTTTATAAGATTCTCTCCCAGGATCCCTTTTGAAACTTTCAGGTATCCCTCGATCTCACCGTTCGCATAGCTTCGGGCGCTTCCGCAGTTTGCCGAACCGAGAATGGGAAGGGAAATAAGGCTGGTCGCTTCGTTCAATCCTCCCTTTGCCGGGAGCAGTTTCCCGTTGTTATCAGCGAGCAGCAAACCTTTTTCTTTGAGTTTTTCGATGTGGTGCTTAATTTTCTGAGGGCTTCCTGGCTCGCCGATCGATTCGCCGATCCTGCGCAATGATACGCTCGCCAAATTTTGGGACCGCGCGAGCTCGAGAATCTTTTGTTGTGTTGTGTGCATAGGTCCATTATATTTTTTTGTCCACGTATTGTCAATCGAGTTGACAGCATTGACGTGTGGATAACTCGCTACACCACGCGCTTTAATTTTTTCTTGCTGAAACATGTGATATAATCACCGAATGACAGAAAAATTTCAACTGAATACTCCCGAAACCGTTTCTTCGGCGGAATCAAGAAAGCGCATTATCGCTTGTATTGGGACCGGCGCGAGTTATATGGACGAGAAAGAACAGTCGCAATTCAAAACAAAGGAGGATGCACCCAACGTGTTGTTTGTCGATTTCAGGGGCGACGAACGATCTTTTTCCGAATTGAATATTACCAACCACGGGGAACAATCGTACATGATCTCTCCTTTGGATACGGAAGATAAACGTTCAAAAGAATACGTGAATTGTACGGGCATTGCGGGGGTAGGGAAGGAAAAGGCATCCGATAAGAGCGTATCGTTTCTGAGCCATCAGTGTCCGACTTGGTTTTTATCCGATGCTAAAAATCAGCAGATATTTCTAGATGATCTCGATAAGATACTTTCCGAAATGAAAGAAAGATGCGATACAGGTACGATCGATGTCGTTATCTTCGGCGGAAATTATATTTCAGGAACCAGCATGAATAGCGAACACACTCGGCAAAGATATACAGAGTCCATTCAAACGCTATCGCAGAAGATCCACGACATACTCGGTTTTGAACCGGTCGTCATAACCGAACCGAAACCATTTTCGGGAGAAGACGACGTGGTTCTTGAAACGCAAACCGCTCGTCTTTTTCTTCGAAGGCCTTCAAAAAACTCTGTTCCGGCGGACACGATCAGATCGCAAAGTTTTCTGCCCAAAGACCTGGAACAAAAAACTACCGAATGGAACAAAAAACAAGCGGCGTAAAGATTCAACGAAGATTAAAGATTTTAGGATTTATGATTTTCCGCCAGCGGGCGGATCCTCCCGCTGGAGGAAACAACTCGCCTTACTTCCCCAGATCCAGCACTTCATCGATCCGTATTTTCTCTACAAAATCGGGGACGTGGCTTACTAAGATCATGACGCCATCGTACTTATTGAGCGCTTCGGCGATAATGGGAATGTGGCGGAAATTGATGTGATTGGTGGGTTCGTCTAAAATGAGCAGGCCCGGTCTTTGTAGGATCAAACGCGCGAAAGCGACGAGGCCTTTTTGACCTTCGGAAAGCGTGCCGATCTTTGAATACACGACGTTGCCGGTGAGGAGAAAACCTGCGGCGATGCCCCGGATCTTTTCTTCCGTGAGTTCGGGCGCGGCATCTGTGAGCGATTTCATTACCGTATCCTCAAAATCAAGCGTGGAAAAATCTTGGCGGTAATAACCGATCTTTATGCCGATCGGCATCGCCATTCCGTACGCCTCATTTTTTGCGATCAGTTCAAGAAACGTGCTTTTGCCGATACCATTCGGACCGGAAAGCAGGAGGTGCCTATTCCTTCCGAGTTTGATGTTGGTTTTGTGCTGAACAACCTTTCCGTCGTGGTAGGTTTTGTAAGAAGTGAGTTCCACGACCCCGCCGATATTTTCCTGCGAAGGAATGATGAACGGACGAATGGTTTTGTCTTCTTTTCTGACATCGATCTTCGCCTCTTCCATTTCTTCCGCTTTCTCGCGCATGCGTTTCGCCACCATGCGCATTTGGCCGCCTTTCATCGCGAAAAAGTTGGCTTTCTCTTTGTTCGCCTGAATTTCTTTTGCGAGCTGGGCGTTCTTGCGATTTTCTTTTTCCAAACGCGCGAGGATCTGCCGGCGGACATCGAAATAGTTGCCGACGTATTGCTCGATCTTTCTCGTGAAAACATCCAGATAGAGGACACCGTCGGAAAAACTGTTCAAAAATTCCGAATCGTGTGAAATGACCAAAACGGTTTTTTCATATTTTTTCAAAAAATCGGTGAGATGCGCGATGCCCGCCGTATCCAGATTGTTGGTCGGTTCGTCGAGCAAAAGAAGGTCCGGATCCTGAATGAGGGCCGATGCGAGCAGGAGCCGCGCCTGTTGTCCGCCGGAAAACGTATTAAGTTTTCTGTCTTTTGGAGCCTGCAGATTGACGACTTCCAAAACCGAGTCTATCCTCGGATCGACATCATACACTTTGTTGTGCGGATCTTGGTTGAGCGCTTTCTCGAAAAATTCTCCGACGGTCAGTTCGAGCTCGTTTCGCGGGATCACCTGTCTCGAAACGGCAATGGAAACCCCGGCAACCACGTTTATCGTGCCTTCTGTAGGAAGTATTTCGCGGGCGATAAGTTTAAAAAGGGTAGACTTGCCCGATCCGTTCTGTCCCATGATCGTCGTTTTGGATCCGCGCCGCACCCCAAAATCAACCGCCTCAAGCAGCGGTTTCGTTTCCTTATATCCGAATGTCACGCTATCGAATCGAAGAATAGTATCGTTTTTGGACATTCGTTGAGAATAACACACTTTTGCGTGATTGAAAAGGGTTAGGTGAGAAAGAATATAGATACCAATATACGAATGTGTACCAATATACGAATGGATACGAATACGACAAAATCAACAAGGCGTAACTTTTGTTTTCATTGGATTACCCATAAAAGATACTTATTTATAGGTATTTTTTAATTGTAAACCAATCTATTTGCAATTGACAAGTAATTGTCAACCAAGGGTTGACTAATGCTTAATTAAGTTTTATACTGCAAAACAGTACCGAACGTACTTTTCAAACAAAAAGGTCTAATTGTGTTACCTCGCCCGTTTGGGGTGGGTGCTACTCTCTTAAATTCTATCTAAGGAGATCGCATGATGGAAAGCAGAAATATTGTATTACTCGATCATGACTTTCCGGCAAGTTGCCCGGAACTCGGAAAATTCGACATCAAAACGGAGTCAAAACCGGAAGATCGAAAGGTAAAGGGTTTTGATATATTGAAAATGAAGCAATGGATCACGGAAGAACATATCAAACACCGAATTTCCGCGAACGGCGTACTGGAATATCTTCGTCGAAATGACATGCTCGCGAATTGCGTCGGACTCGCTGAACTCGGAGGAATCTATAAAAAAGGGCCGGATTTTTTTGAAAAGAATTTCGGTTTTGGCGTGATCTTCGCTTGGAATTCAATTATTGATACTCCGAACGGGCCGCAAGTTCCGTATTTGGTAAATTTTGGAGATTCAATGGCGCTTTGGTTCCATAGACTGGAAAGCCGCGCCAACGAATGCTGCATAACGTTACTGCATACGAAAGGTTCACGCATTTACGATTCGTTGCGCGAAGACGGTACGGATAACACCGTCGTGTATCCTGATTTTACGAAGAAGAAGCGCTTATAAAAGCAAACCCTGTTCCGATATCGGAGCGGGGTTTTTAAATACACCATGCGGAGACGTGGATTCCGGATCGCGGTCCGGAATGACGAAGTAGTTTTTTCAGCCGCACCTAGCGCACCTTGGTCTATTTTTGAATGGGATTTCCTTCCGAGATCCATTGCATTATTCCTCCGTCGAGTTCGTACACGCGCGAAAAACCGTTCAACTCCAGAAAGGGAACGATCATCATCGTTCTTCCGCCCGATGCGCAGTAAAGACAGTAGGTTTTGTCTTTCGGGAATGACAAGAACTTCGGCAGGAATTTTCGGTCGGAAATATCCATCCATTCAGCATTCGGGATGCGTCCCGTACGCACTTCCGCTTCGGTCCGCACATCAATGATGGCGAGATCCGGTTGCTTCGCCATCAGTTCTTTGAGCTTTTGTACGTTGATCGATGCCATAAATTTATTTCAATAACCGAGCAAAAGCTTCCGGCTGAAAACCGACGAGGATTTGTCCGTCGATGTCGATGACGGGCACTCCCATTTGCCCGCTTTTTTCGATCATTTCTTGCGCTTTTGAGCGGTCCGCGGAAACGTCGACGTCTTCGAAAGCTATGTTGTTGTCGTTGAAATATCTTTTCGTGTAAACGCAATATGGGCAAGTCGGAGTAGAATACACGATAACTTTTTTATTTTTCATATTATTTTCTTTAAGAGCGAGTAAAACTTGCAGGTTTTACCGGTATTTGCAAATGAGTTTTTTAAGATCGGTAACGAACGCATTCCGGGTCGGAAAAGAATAACAGATCCTTTTTCCGTTTCGTTCCGATTCCAGCAGGTCTTCTTTTGCGAGCATTTGCAAGTGATGGGAAACTATCGCCACACTCATACGAAGATGTTTTGCGATGTCGGAAACGCACGCTTTTTTTGAAGAAATGATATAGCAAAGTATTTTAAGCCGGCAGGGATCACCCGCCGTCTGCAGTTTCTTTGCCAAATTCTCTGTGGTTATGGTATTCATTTGTTTTTTACATTCAAACCTACATTTGAATGATATACCCGGCCGAAAATATTGTCAAGAGGTTCGCGGAAAGCTAAAAAATAGCGTTAAGTTTGCCGCAGAGGTCTTCGGAAGATTCAAATTCTATGAGGGGATCGGCCATTTCTGCGATCGCCATTGTTTTAAGTCCTTGTTTCAAAGCAAGTATGAACGGTTTGCCTTTTGCCACCGCGTAGCCTATCTCAAGCAGCATTCCTTCGCTTTTTTCCGGGGATCTGATGAATGCGAGAACGACATCGCTGTCATCGAGCTTTCGAAGAGCGTGTTCCATGATCTCACGATTTGTTCTTTTGTGTTCTCGAAACCAGAGCTCGTCTTCTACGGAGCAATATACTTCGTGACCTTTTGCGCGAAGAACGGCAGTGATTTTGCCGAGAGTCTCGGTTAATTCGATCAGGTCTTCCCCCGTGAATCGGTGAGAAAGAAATATTTTTTTCATACTTATAGTATATCAGAAAAAAAGGCGTCACAAAAAGGCGCCGTTTATGGTATCTGAAAACTATTTTGCGACGTGGATCCCGGGTCGCGGCCCGGGATGACGACTGGCGACTTTTGGATTTTACTCTACAAATACATCCGCCAATTCTTCCGAACGATAGAAATTCGCGGCGAGATCGCCATAGATGTATTTTTTTCCGCCGAGGTTGATCGATGTGCCTCCGACTTTCGGGTTCGGGTTCGGGTTCGACCCTTGGAAGCCGATATTGAAAAGCGTGGCGACCACTTCGGGATTTTCTGAAATACCAAAACCGTTCGCTTTCCACTGGGATTCGATCTCTTTTATATAGAGCGCGGTGTACAGATAGGAATAATAGTGGTTTTTTTCGTCGGTAAGGCGGTTGAACAGTTCTTTTTCGCGGTCGGAAACGCGCGGTTCGTAAGCGATAAGTTTTGCATATTCCGGACCCGGATAAAATACTGACCGCTCGTTGGCAAGATTCACTTCGATCTCGAGGGCGGTTTTTTCTTTGATACCCGAAACGCCGAGCGAAAATTGCGACATGGACCCAAGAATTTTCATCGGCTCGAAATACCGCTTGAACACTTCGCGCTCCGAAGTGAAGAAACGCGCCTGTTCGGGTATGACAACCGACGCGATCATTCTTTTTGAAACGCCGGTTTCCTTCGAGACGCGTTCGATGATATCTGCATCTTTTTGCAGGCCGTTTTTAATCACTTCCCACTCGGGGGTTTCATTCCATTCACAGGTCTTTTTGGTTTTATCTACGCAGGGAACCTCAAGCGCTGTCGATGAAGCTATCGCAAAAAACTTGTTTCGTTCTATCGAAGAACCGCGCACATTGAACCACTCGAACTGCATCCCGATGAACACGGCGGTAAAAAGCATGCCGATAAGAGCAAAAATTCCGATCGCGGCCAATAGTGATTTTTTTAAGAGGGGATTATTTATGAACAGATGAAATTTTTGCATATAATTTAAGCTAATTTATCACACTATGCATAAGATGGTCAATTGGTCCCCGAGGGCGGTTCTAGGGAATTTCCCTAGGACCGCCCTCGGGGACATGCTTGACTATGACGTTGCGTAATAGTTTATACTATGCTAAAGTGAGGTCGACACTGAAGAACAATAGAATAAAGAACTATGTCATACACCGTACATCAATTAGCCGAACTGGCGGGCGTGAGCGTTCGCACTTTGCACTACTATGATCAGGTGGGGCTATTGAAGCCGGCGGGAGTAAAGAAAAATGGCTACCGGTATTATGATGAGCCGGAATTGCTCAAGTTGCAGCAAATTTTGTTTTTCCGCGAACTTGATTTTTCTCTTGAAGATATCAGGGAAATTCTCTCTTCTCCGTCGTTCGATATGAAAGAAGCGCTTCGCGATCAGAGGAAAGCGATCGAGATCCGTAAAAAACGTTTGACCGGACTTATGCAAACCATTGATAAAACGCTTAATAAATTAAATAAAAAAATTATTATGGAAGACGAAGAATTATACGGGAATTTTTCCAAAGAAGAAGCGGAGGCTTATGCGAAGGAGGCCCGCGAGAGGTGGGGAAATACCGACGCTTACAAACAATCACGGGAACGGGTAAAGAAGATGGGAAAAGAGGGTATGAAAAAAGTACTCGAGGAATCCGGAAAACTGACGCTCGAGATCGTCGAATGCATGAAAGCGGGAGAACCCGCGACGGGCGAACGCGCGCAGAAACTTATCGCGCGGCATTATGATGGGTTGCGGGCATTTTATGAACCGAACCTCGAGATGTACACAGGATTGGCGGAAATGTACGTCGCGGATGAACGATTCAAAAAGAATTATGAAAAGGTCGCGGAAGGACTGGCGGAATACATGAGAGAGGGGATGGTGTGTTTTGCGGAAAGAGGGAAAGAAAAATAATCTAAATAGGACATACGCACTCGGCGATCTGCTTGCCAAAATCTGCGATACTCGCGTCGTCGTATCAATGTACGCCTTGCTCCGTTTCTCGATTTTGGCGGCGCATCCTTGCCCTTCCGTAGCTTTAGCGAAGGAGGGTCATCCAAGTGTGTAAGTCCTACTAAAAATTGGTATACTGGAAAAATGGAAACTGAACAAAATAGGCAACCAATATTTTTCGGGCCGAATATTCGGGCTTTGATCCTGCTTGCGGCGGTCGCGGTCGGAGCATATTGGTATCATGTCAATTTTCAAAAAGGACCATGCGAGGCGCCGATCGAATATCATATCGACCAGTTTGACGTGAGTTTTGGGGTGAGCAGAGAAAGTTTTTTATCAGCGGTCGCAGAAGCGGAAGCTATGTGGGAAAACGAACCCATCGACTCGGCTCAAGGTAAAAAAGGGAAAGATCTTTTTCGGTTTTCGGATTCAGGGGGACTCGCGATCAACCTGATCTTTGATGATCGGCAAAAAATAACCATTCGCAATACTATCTTGTCGGACGAGATCGATAAGAACTCAAAGGTTGCCGAATCGGTTAAGGCGGAATTTCTTGCACTCAAGGAACAGTATGCGGCTGCGGTTTCCGCTTACAACCGGAGAATTGATGAATACAAAGCCTTATTGTCGTCACATAACGAGAAAGTTCGTTCTGCGAATCGCCGGGGAGGGGCGAAAGAATCGGAGTATCAAACGCTGGCAGGGGAACGTGATCGGCTCGCCGCTCTTTCGGCATCGATTGAAACAGATCGGGGCAATGTCAACGCTCTCGCCGGACAGATAAGCGCGCTCGTTAAAAAATACAATCTGATCGCCGAGGGGATAAATTCGGAAGTGGGGATAGTAAATCAGAACGCCAGAGAAAAGTTTGATGCCGGAGAATATGTGAGGGATGAAGCGGGAGAACGGATCAATATCTATCAATTTGAAGGACGAGACAAAATGATCCGTGTTCTCGCTCATGAACTCGGACATGCGCTCGGTCTTGAACATGTAGCTGATACAAAATCGGTGATGTACGAAATGAACAGCGGAACGGGAGAGAAACTCGGAGAAGACGACATCACGGCGCTTCAGGAACTTTGCGACGCAAAATAAACGAGAAGGATGCATTCGGCAGATGCGTTCTTGCCTTTTTGGAGATCAAAAAAATCCCGCTCCTTTGGAACGGGATTTTGTTCAATATAACCGCACGGGCGGTTCTTTTACTTCGTTGAATACGGGCTCAAACGGTTCTACTTGTCTTCCGAAACAGAAACCCATGCTCTCGAACAGCGCTACTTTTTGCTTGCTTACTTCACGGCGCAAAATGGCATCTTTAGTCTGCATGTATTTTACCTGTCTTTTGTTCACCCCGAGAATGGTGATTCCAGACAGTCCTTGCATGGTCGCATAGATCGCACCCGCTCCGATCTCCAGTCCGAAATTGATGTCGTAAGCCGACGTTTCTCCCGACCGAGCGATATACAGCGGGACCACATCGCGGATTTCCGGCACCTCATTCGCTCCCGGAACGAACATCCGCTGTTGTTTCATAAGATCTCTGATCTCGGCATCAGCCTTCATTATATCGTTCAGGCGCTTGGCAATGATTGCTCCCGCGCCGGTAGCACCGCCGCTTCCCAGATGTTTTTCCGTTTCTTTGAGTCCCTCCGCAACTACTATGACGTAAGTGCCGGTATGGTTCTTTGAACGGGAAAATCTATCGAACAGGGTTTGTTTCATGTGTTGATACACGACCTTAAGATCGTAATCGACTTCCGGAATAAGGATCGCGTCCGCTTGTGCAGCAACGCCGCCGCCAAGCGCGATATGTCCGGTCTTTGCGCCGAATACTTCAGTGATCAATATTCTTCCGTGAGATGATCCCGTGGTTTTGGCATCAGTGATCACTTTTGCGATCTTGTTGATAGCAGAATCGGCTCCGACAGAATAGGTCTGCAGGTCGAGGTCCATGGTTTTTGGAGCATGGACGCACCGTATGCTATGATCGACGTACCGGAGAACTTCTCGGCCTGAACCATCGCCTCCGCACACTATGAGCGCATCGATCGAATGTTTCTCTAATCCTTTATGTACGCGTTCCCACGCATTCGGATGGTCGATCTTGTGGATCTTCACGCGCGTGTTTCCCGCTTCGGAACCGGCGCGGGTGATATCGATACTTTCCGCGAACGCGATGTCCGCGGGTACAATTTCATCGGTTTTATAGTCGATGAGATTATACATCCCCACGTTGCCGCTCGGGATCACTATAGGTTCGATGCCTTGATTAAGGCAAGTCATAATGGCGGCGTACAAAAAAGCATTGAGGCCGCCGCAGTCTCCGCCGCTCGTAATGAGAGCGATTCGGCGAATGTTTGGGTCTTTCGAAAAATTTTGTTTCATTCAGCACTCCTGTTGGTTGAATTGAGAAAAACACTTCCAGTCCAATAGTGTCGCATTTATGTTCATTTGTCAATCATGATCGCGCCCGCTACTTCCCTCGAATTTTCGCAACAGTTTTATCCCGTCCTCATATTGATTGAACATGAACATTTTCGAAGACAGCGTTCTTTTTTTGGTCTTTATATCCATATCTTTGGTGCCACCGAGAACTTCCAGAAATTCATCCAGCGTAATACTGAATTCTCCGTTTTTGTACGCAGAAATGATGAAATCGCGGAAGTTTTCCATATCCTGCGGCAGAGCGATGGTGCTCCAAGTCGCGGAAGACGCGAATATTTCAAGAAATTTTTTTGTTTGAGGGGTCATCTGGGCAGTATAGTAGATGTGTCTTCTTTTGTCATTAAGTGCGGGCCCGATCCGGCGGATGTTTTTATTTTTGCTGTTTTTGAACTCCATGAAATCATCATAAAGATAGATTCATATATATGAGAAGCGAGCGGTTGCAAGCCATTCCGCTTTCTTTTTCTGAAAAAATGAAAATAGCTTTTATTCACAACGATCAAAAACTGGCGACTGGCGCCAATCAGATCAACGATCTTATCTCGCGAAGCCTTTCGGATCGCGGGGTTTTTGTCCAGCACTATTATCCGACCATCGATCTGATCGACCCCGAAATGCGCTTTCGGGGAATTTCCAATATTTTGTTCTTTCATTCGCTTTTGGAGCAAAAAAAAGAGATCTTGAAAAATGATATCATTCAAGGAACGACGTACACGCCGATCGCATTCCTTCCATTTTCCGTTCCGATCATTTGCCATTTCGGTTCGACCACTCAAGGTTTTCTCGACGCGACGCCTCAAACCAATAAGATAGAACCGCAGATACGCGCGCTGTATGACCAAATGAAAGCGGACGGAATAATACAAAGTTTGAATATAAAAACAAAGCGGCCGCTCCTCGATATCGCACACATCGAACGCTACGTGGCGAGCAGGGCAAACATGAATGTCGCGACGTCGCGCGGCGTTGCGCACGAGCTCGAATTGCAGGGTATCGAAGCGTCGAAGATACAGGTTATTCACAACGCGATCGAAGACTATTGGTTTGGAGATGCGGTATCGAAAACGCCGGCGGAAAACCCGAGACTGGTATTTCTCGGTCGCATCGGAGGAAATCCATTTGATTTTAAGCTCAAAGGGTTGGGGCGGGTGCTAACGGTGATCGATGCTTTTCCCGATATGGAAAAAATGATGATCGTCATGACGACGAATAAAAAAATAGGGTATTGGATGCTGTCGAGATACAGCGGACTGCATGTGTATCCGAACGTGATCAAAGAAAAGATCCCCGCTTTGCTAGAAAACTCTTTCGGCGATATACAATTAAATGCTTCCCGTTACGAAGGATTTTCTTTGAGTTTGATCGAAGGGATGGCTATGGGTATGATCCCCGTGACTTTTCCGTGCGGAGTTGCCCCGGAGATCATTGTGAGCGGCGAGAACGGATATCTTGTGCAGACTATCGAAGAAATGATAAAGATAACGAGAACGATATCAAAGGATCCCAAACTGAGAAAAACCCTCGCCGCAAACGCACGCAAGACAGCCCGTCAATTCACTGCCGAAAAAATGGCCGATGAATTTATCGAAGTTTATGAAAAAGTACTCGCGGAGGCCGAACCGAAGAATGCGGAAGATGCAAAAAGTATTATGATCGGAACCAGCTGATGATCTTTTTAAGACTCCATCCGCCGCGCTTTTCCGCGATGAGCTCTCTTAGTTTTGGCAAAATATCTTCTGCCGCCTTTTCTCCGATAGCGATCTTGTCTTTTCCATTCACGAAATCATACCACGAAGATTGTCCGGCATTTATATCTATGACAAGATCGGCATTTCTCACATTGAACTGCGCCAGATGGTGTTGGAGGATATTTAAAGAATTATCGGCTATGTTGTACCAGCCCGGTTTCCAATCCTCGTCGCAGTAGTGTTTATTTAAATTTACCGCGATAACGATATCAGCGCCCATATTTCTCACGATCTCAACAGGAACAGGCGCGGATAATCCGCCGTCGGCAAGCAGTTTGTCGAATGTTTCCACCGGTTTGAATACGAGAGGGATGGAAATGCTGGCTCTGATCGCCGATGCCATATCTCCGGTATTCATGCTTACTATCTCTCCGTTTTTAAGGTCTGTCGCCACTGCGGTAAAAGGTATCCGGCATTCCTCGAATGTCTTGCTGCCGATCTGTTCATTGATGAAAGTTTTGACTTTTTCTCCGCCGATCAAACTCTGAGTTAAGCGCGGATCAAGGAAAGAAAATACTTTGCGCCAGTTGGTTTCGAGCGAAAGTCGCTCTATTTCTTTAATATCCAATCCCGCCGCAAAAAAACCGCCGACGAGCGCGCCGATGCTCGTGCCCGCAATATAATCGATAGGGATATGGTTTTCTTCCAGAATTTTAATGACTCCGATATGCGCGATCCCCCGTGCCCCGCCGCTCCCAAGCGCCAGCCCGATCTTCGGCCGTTTTGATTTTGTCATGCGAATATTATAACACAACTTGTGGATTCTTGATGAATTGAGCAAGTTCGCGCCTGATAATTTGACTAAGCATACATTTTATGATATTCTTTTGCGAGATCATATTCGGTCTGTTGTTTGGAGGTTTTTATGTGGTTTTATATTGGGATAGGCTTTATGGTTCTTTGGCTTGCGATCGGTTATTATGTTACCGGAGCTCATGTTGCTTACTCGGCTGCGATAGCGCGCTATAAACGCAAAAAACTCGATCTCGGTTCGCCCGCAGAAGCGCTGTTTTTTGGATTTCTCACGGTAACGGTTCTTTGGCCTTTGATCTTATATTGTTTCCGTACTGGATATCTTATTCCGGACGATGGCACAAAAAATGATGATCAATTTTTCGAAGACTGCAAAGATTGTCTAAAAAAAGTCAGATCATCGTTTCTGGATCCAAAAAAGGTAGATTTTTTATGGCCATGGACGATCATTAAGACATAGTACAAAATGAGCAAGCCGCACGATCGTGCGGCTTTTTTGCGATAAAAAATTGAAGGATGTTTCTTTTATAACTGCGTCAAGGAGATCGTTATAAAAATACCGATACTGTTCAGTAAAAATGAAAGCAAAAAGAATTGCCAGCGTTTTATCTTGCTGAGCCCGAGCAATGCGAGTCCTGTTTCGTCGGGGAGCGGCGATGCGATGATGATGGCGCCAAGCACCATCGATAAGCGGCCGAAGTGCGGCGTTTCGAAAAGCTTTTGAAGACGTTCACCGGTCAGTCTCCGAAAGACCGGTCTGATCTCTTCAAATACTCCGTCTTTTAAAAAGCTAAAAATTAAGAAATCTCCGGTAACCGCGCCGAGACCAGCCATCAAGGCTACCGCCCAAATATCCATTTGAGCTGCGAGATAAAAGATCACTACGGCAGCAGGAGCCACGGTAAACGTTGAAACAAAGAATATCCCCGCAAGAAATGCGCCAAAATAACCGAGCGATCCTATTTTAGCGATCGCCATAACCACCAGCGGATGATCGAGAAAGTAAAAGAAAAGTGCGAGGCCTATGATCAAGCCGACAGTGTTTTTAAACTTCCAATTACGATATTTTTCCCACAGAGATCGAAACATATATTTTATTTTAATTTTTCAGCTTTCGTTAAAACGGCTACTATCTTTTTTGAAAGGCGGAATGGGTCTAATTCCATACGAAGGTCCTCAATTTCTTTTCGTGAAATGCCTCTCTGTATTATAGCAGGAATTTTCTCGTGTATCGCTGAAACGTCTGAAAAATCGGAGATCATTCTTTCCAGGCCGCACTTCAAAAATACTTCCGAGATACCTTGGAGCGGCGAGACCAGCGCAGGAGTACCGCCCGCAACGGCTTCGGCGGGAACATAGCCGAACGTTTCAAAGAACGAAGGATTTATGACCACGTCCATTTCTTGATAAAATGCGATCATCTCAGCCATCGTTTTTGGCGGCAAAAACTCAGTGAATTGATCTTGAAAAAGTTTTGATTTTTCAGCGACGAGATCTGAGACGACTTTTATTTGATACGGGTTTGGTGCGGTCCTGTTGTATTTAATAAAATCTAAAATAAAATCCGTGTTCTTGACTTCTTCCCATCGCAATGCGAATCCGACCGTTTTTTGTATGTTAGTTCTCGGTTTTTTCGGGACAAAGAACGCTTCGTCTAAAGAATTGTATATGACATGGAACTTGTCCGGATTCGCTCGGCCGGAAAACACCGTTCCTTTCAACGCGGCGATCGATGGAAAAATATAATCCGCATTCTCGGAATAAAAATCTTTCTCCATTTCTTTAAGCAAAGAAAGAATCGGTTCGGACACCCCCTTCGCCTCTTGAACGATCGAACCGTGAACATACACCACATATGGTATGTTTTTCTGTCTTGCCGCCTGTAATAATGCCCATGGTCTATAATAAGTCCCGTTTATGAGAATGACATCGGGTTTTGATCTTTCTAAACACTCCAGATAAAAATCAACCAGTTCGACAAGATTATTTTTCAGTTCTGCGAGCGAGCCGGATCGTTTAAGCATCTCAGGATAATAGTCGCGAGAAAGGACTAAATGATCGGCCTTGAATCCATGGAGTGTTTCCTTACCTCTCCTTCGATCCGATATGTCCATTCCAATACCGCTTGATGCGACAGCAAAGTGAAAGGAAACGGTCGGGTCGGTTTTAAGGACAGACTCAACAAAAGTGTTCATCATTCGCACGATCCCTCCGACCGCTTTATCTTGAGCATTCACCAGAATTTTCATAAAATTATTTACTGAACAGCGAGTCGAAAATATCCGCCGCCCATCGGAAAATATTATATTGTACGATCTTGTTTCTCATGGCTTCCAATCGAGCCTTTCTCTCTGAATGTTCCATCGTAAACGCCTGATTCAACGCGTTGACGATGTCGCCGGCCGAATAAGGATTGATTTTGAGAGCAGAATGAAGTTCTCTGGCAGCTCCGGTAAATTCGCTCAAGATCAGAACGCCCTTATCTTTATGCTGCGCGACATACTCTTTTGCTACCAAATTCATTCCGTCGTGAAGCGAGGTGACCAAGCATACCTCCGCTTTGCGGTATAAATATACGAGGTCTTCCTGTTTTACTTGTTTGTGCAGGAACAAGATGGGTTTCCATGTATTCGTTTGGAGTTTGTTGTTTATACGCTCCACCTCCGACAACACCTGCTTCGCATATTGCTGATATTTTGGCACAGCCTCGCGGCTTGGGGCGGCAACCTGAACGAATACGGAATTTTTTTTAAATTCCGGATATGTGTCGTAAAACTGCTCGATCCCTTTCAGTCTTTCAATAAGTCCTTTAGTGTAATCCATTCGGTCCACACCCAAGATCACGCGCAGATCATCAATATCCTCGCCGACGATCGTTTTTACTTTATCGGGATCATGAAGAGTCGCAGAATGAAGATTTGTGAACGGGATCGATATCGGAAAGTGTTTAACGAGCGTTTCTTTTCCATTAAAATAAACGGCCGAATTCTCCGTATCAATTTTCGCTTCAAGCTCCTTCTTGACCGTATCCGTAAAGTTGTTGCAAAAATGATGGACGTGGAAACAAAGTACGTCCGCGGATAACAAACCCTCCAATATTTCTTTTTTCCATGGGAGGATGCTGAATTGTTCGGCCGACGGCCACGGATGATGCCAAAACAAGATTATGTCCGCATCGGGACGCTTTTCCTTGATAAGCTTCGGCAGGATCGTGAAATGCAGATCATGGATAAAAATTATCGGATTTTTTTCATACTCGATCTCATCTAAAACGGCGGAAGCGAATTTCTCGTTTACCGTTTTGTAATGCTCCCAATCGGAATTTCTAAAGATCGGCCGGTTATGTGTCATGAGGCATAACGGATAAAGGGCTTCGTTTGAAAATCCGACATAATGCCCCTTCACTTCATCCGGGGTCAGCCACACCCTTTTCAGGAAGTAAGCGGGTTCTTCTGGGGGAACGAAAATTTTATCGCTTTGATCAACGACCGCGCGATCCTTGTTTCCCGCTCCGTGTGCAACCCATGTTCCGCCGCAAGCTTTCATCATTTCGTCCAAAGAAGAAATGAGCCCGTGCGCCGGCTGGAAAACTTTGGTCTTTCCACCGACTTCGTTATGAACATAGGGTTCTCGGTTTGAAACGTTGACCACTTTTCGCCCCTCCAATCTGCTCGAAAAGAATCTCTGAAGCCGGGAAAAAGTCCATGTGGAATCGATTATTTTGTATCGAAGATCTGCTTCCTCTCTGGCACTTTGTCTTGCCCGCAAAAAACTTTGTACTGTTATGGCAACCTCTTTATTTAATTCGTCTGAAAACGGAAAAATGTCATTTGGGAGGTCTATCGGAGAATCGACGCTTTTTCTGATCTTTTTTAGCAAATCAACGGCTAATGCGGAAGACCTGATCACATAAAGATAGAACATCAAGTACGCAAAGCTGAACAATCCGGCGATCAAAATGAAAAAGGTGAGGATCCTGTCTCTCCACGCCCTGAATGCGTATCCCTCGATATGCCTTGTATCTTGCGTTATCGACAAATATCCGATAATATCCCCATCGGTTTTATCGGGCATAGAATAATAGAATCTCGCGTATCCCTTTTTAAATTCAGCAAAAGGAAATTCACTCGCTCGAGTGATCACTGATCCGTCGGTTGGGGCCGCAATGCCCGCATCAAGCGAAGAATCCCGCTTGTAATAGATCAATGTTCCGCTATTGTCATAGTAAGCTGTGTCGACGATCTTTTCGTATCGCGATATTTTTTCAAGGGCCTGCTCGAAATATCCGGGATCGGTATCTTTTTCAAAAAATTTATCAATGATCGTTTCTGCCTGTATGTTCGATCGGTAGAACAGATCGTTATATAAATTCGTTTTTTCTTTTTGTATTCGGGAAAACGCATAAAAATAAAAAATACATCCCAAGAAAACAACGATTAGCAGCGAAAATATGAGCGCGCGTTTTTTCATAAGCAAAAATTTCAATAAACGAAACAATCTTTTTGTACGTCTATTTTCATTTGATCGTAACACGTTTTTACCGAATCGTAAAATTTTTTAGCCATCGTCCGACACATCTCCTTGACAGATCGGAAATGCCTCACCGCACAGCTTGATACCGCGGACGTGTTCCTTCTTTTGCAAGTACGATCTGCCATACGTGATTGTCGCGTATGCGAAAGGTTGCAGCCGATGCAAGGAGGTAGTATTGCCACATGCGGTAAAAACGATCGTCGTAGTGAGTGGAAAGATCGCTCCACGCAGATTCAACATTTTTTGACCATGCTAGGAGCGTCGGCTCATAGTCTGGTCCAAAATTATGTACATCTTCCATAAAAAAGAGCCCTTCTTGCGCCCGCGCGATCTGTGCCATCGAAGGCAACATTGAGTTCGGAAATATGTACTTGACCATCCAGGGGTCGGTCGTCACGGTCGAGACATTGGTCCCGATCGTATGTAAAAGTGAATATCCGCCGTCCTTGAGATGATCATGCGTTACCTGCATGTACGTGCGGTAGTTCTTGTACCCTACATGCTCGAACATGCCGATCGATACGATATGATCGTACAGCCCTTTGATCTCGCGATAATCCTGTATCAAGATATTCACCGGGAGCCCCTCACACATTTGTTTTGCGAGCGCCGCTTGTTCGACCGAAACGGTGATGCCGGTCACCTGCACGCCGTATGTTTCTGCCGCATACTTGGCAAAACCGCCCCACCCGCACCCGATATCGAGCACCTGCTGTCCCGGTTTGAGATCGAGCTTGCGACACACGAGGTCAAGCTTGGCGACTTGCGCATCGGCGAGCGTTTTGGCATGTTGCCAATATCCGCACGAATACACCATCCTCGGATCGAGCATATCGCGATAAAGATCGTTTCCCAGATCGTAGTGAACTCGGGCAACTTCGGCACTCTTTGCGCGGGTCTGAGGGTTGAATACGATCTGGCTAAGGACAAAAAGTATCGAACGCCAATCACCCTTGATCTCAACGTCGAGGCGCGCACGAAGTAAATGTTCGATGAACTGATCAACGCGCGGCGCATCCCACCACCCATCCATGTACGCCTCACCTAACCCGATCGACCCCTGTCCCAGCACTCGTGCAAATAGACGGTTATCATGAACCTGGATATCCCAAGGGCGCGTCCCGCCGACTTGTATGTCTGCACGGGAGAGAAGCCTCTCGACGAATTCATGGCTTGATCGCGTCATAAAAAAAGGATGTTTACGGCTCCTCACTGAAGGTCTGCTGGGACCGGATTTCGCTCTAAGCTTTCTTTTACGACAAGTTCTCTTTGCTATGAGGTTCCCGTCCTTCTACTTCTACACTAAAGCCCCCGTATGCCATGCGCTTCATATCAAATGGCATAGAAAAATCTTTTGGGTCCTTGTATTTTTCGTTCATCTCATCCATCACTTTTTTATTGACTTCGTCACGATGTTGTTTGGATTTATACACAAGAAAAGAAAACCATACGGTCTCATCCGCATTTGCTTTTGCCAGCTCAGTAAACGCAAGCGGCTTCATGCCGCCCATTTCTTTGGGCAGAAGATCGTCGCCCTTGCATTCATAATATTCAAGAGCACCATGCTTCATCCACATATCCCGGCCTTCGGTGGCCATTTTTGTATACTCCCGTACTTTGTCTTTGGGAACTACGAGTACAAACCCATCTACGTATTTTGCCATATTATTTTTTTATTTTAATGATTAATTTAGTCCCGCTAGTCTAAAACTATGCACTTGAGCGCAAGACTTTCGGTCGCCGCACATACCGGAAAAAATTACAATTAAAGAATGAATGACCAATGAACAGGAAGTTACACCACTTCGCGATGCGGGGGGCTCGTTACGACATGCTCAAACTTTTCGAATCCCTCACGCAAGAACATAAAGGAAGGAGGGAATTTCTCGCCTTACAGGCGCAGTACGGGTTTTACCACAAGGGTACTTCATTTTCTAATCGCTTCGCTCAAGAAAATTAGTCGCGCGTGTCGTTTCGCCTCACCGGCTCACTGCGACATGCTCAACCCCTTCGAATCCCTCACCCAAGACGCGCAGGTGTTTTCTCCGGACATTAAAAGAGGGGAGGGAATTTCTCTCATTACATGAGCGGTACAGTTTTCGCATCTCACTTCGCCTGCGGGCTCGTTGCGATATGCTCAAACTTTTCGAATCCCTCACGCGACTGAAGCAGTTCAGTCGCTCCTCTCCGCCCAACAAAAATGGCCCTCGACGGGCTCATTTTTGAAAGGGCGGAGAGGGAGGGATTCGAACCCTCGAGGGATTTTACTCCCTGCCACGTTAGCAGTGTGGTGGTTTCGACCGGACTCACCCACCTCTCCATATTATTTTACCTTGCGATCTCTTTGTTTAGGAAAGCCGTGTGGTGTCTATTGTCTTTTTGGACCGGACTCACCCACCTCTCCATATTATTTTACCTTGCGATCTCTTTACTTAGGAAAGCCGTGTGGTGTCTATTGTCTTTTTGGACCGGACTCACCCACCTCTCCTTGTTCATTTTTTCTTGATTTTTGCGCTATGTTTGGGGTTATTTGTACCAATGACCCGTAAATATCGTTTGACCCCTTCTTGGCTCTCTATCTTAACTTCATTGCTATTATAGTTAATTTTTGCATTTATGCAAAGTTTTGTCAGAATTTTGTGGACGGAATGGATCAATTCGGGAGAACGGCTTGAAAATCCTATTTTTGTGTAACGGTATTTTTTCCCTTTTGCGATATAACTGTGTTGGAAAAACGAACCATCCGTATCGATCAATCCGCGAACAACGGCCTTCCGGTACGCTGAATTTTTCATGACCCACTCGGGGATATCAAGCCCTTGCTTAAGTTTATTGCCGACTTTTAGCCCGATGCTTTTGCAAAAGTCGGTCAGTTTTGTCCGATTTACCACAATGTCCAGTGCCAGAGAATTTTTTCTCTTGCGGGAACTTGGTGCAATTTTGAAGAGACCTTTGATCAGCTCGCAAACAAAAATGGCATAGTCTTTATCTGTTTCCGAATTAAGCGTAATTGAAATATGATATTTTGATACTCCGCCATCACCCATCATTATTCCGACAAATTCGGCAAGCTTGGCGTTTTTTCTTGGGGAATATATGTCTTTTGGCAATAAGATATCCCTGCTCTGAAATTGCCCTTCTTTTTTCCACCATAATTTCCACGCCTCTTTCCTTTTTTTCGGGTCTCCAAAAGCTCCGTCTTTTGCGCACGTTGCTTTTCCTCCAAGCGTCGCAATGTTTTTGAGATGTTCGTCCCAATGGATAATTTTGACATTGGCAGGTATCTTTGTATCGGTTTTTGAAGAAAGCGCCAGTGCGGATGAATATGACATTGAACGAACGCCTTTTAACCAGTCTCGAAACGTTCGCGGGTGAACGCCAAGAAAAGACGCCAATTCTGCCGAACCGTATCCAAGCTTTGCTTTTGAGGATTCCAGAAATTGAATTTGTTCGGGCATTTTTTCAAATCGAATCCTATCTGATTTTAACGATTCAGCCATGTTTCCATTTTATCACAATAAAATTTGGAAAGCAAAAGTTTTTTGCGCGTTGTTGCTCAATTTGTTATTCTTACCTATATGAAAGAAAATTTTGAACGATCTTTGCTGGAGGCAAATGAGCAGATCAGCAGCTATAAAAGATCTCAAACTGACGAGGAAAGATCCGGACTCAGGAAAGAATTTGATGAGACGGCGGGAGAATTTATTCGGGAGGGAATATGGAGCCGAGAAACTTCGGCAGAAATATTGGGGTTGCAGAAAGAAAAAAATGACGTAATGGATCAGCTCCACGAAAAAATACGATCATTGGAAAATAACGAGGAGGTTGCCGGTTTTTCCGAAGGGGAACCGCGCCGCGTAGAATGGAACAAGGCTGGTCATCGCGCAATGGTGGTTCTTCCATCAGGAAAAAAAGCGCCCGCAACGGTCGGAGAGCTGGTTACCGATGGGGAGTGGGGTCTTCACTATATCCTGTCAGAAGATATCCCAAGAGATATAAAAAAACGCTTTATCATTGCCGAGGCACGGCGAAAAATACTGGCTTTGGCTGATAAACAGATCATAGAAACGGAAAGAATGAAAAAAACGACCCACGAGGGAGGTGAGACCAGTCCGACCTACCGGGCAATTTACGAAGAAGAAAAATCGAAAAAAAAGATGGGGATTATCGCAGAGAAACTTACAAAAACTTTTTTTCAAAAGAATATCATCGATCATGAACTCGATATGCGATTAGAAGAAGTTGACGTACAAAGAGACGTTGATCAGAAAATAGATTTCATTTTGCATCTCCCTTTCAGGAAACGAGGGGTCGGATCGGAGGCTTCGGAAAAAAGAGAGAATATCGGCATACAGTTGACTATCAACACAGAAAAAAAGAACCAAGAGCATAAAAAACGCCAGGTAGCTGAAGCGAAAAAACACTTAGACGAAGACGTGGATGATCTCGTTCTTGTTACCCTGCCATTAAATGAATTATATTTATTGCTTCATAGGTGGGAAGAGGATGAGATGCGTCCCGGCGGTCCGATAAAGAAGTGGTGGAAGGATTCTCAAAAGGAACAGATATTCCGAGGGGTTTTGCAGGAGCTTTTTTCTGATCAGGAGATCACCGGCATGTGGCAAAGTATTTCAGGAGAAGATTCAGACATAAATATATCTCCCGAAGAAATGACCGATGAATCGAATTTGGCAGCTTTGGATGAAAGCGGAAAGAAAAATCTTGATGCGTATAACCAACGTTTTGGTAAGTGGTTTGGTAAGAAAGGGTAGCATTTTTTGTCGGGATTTGGTATGTTTATGAATAAGAGGAGGTTCATAAATGAGGCGCAAATGACAGCCTAAAACGTTTCGGTCAGGGGTACAACCCCAGACCGGCGACAGGTCGGTTCCTGATACTGATACTGATACTGTCCCCTGATACTCGTAAAATGCCCGGGTGGCGAAATTGGTAGACGCGTACGCTTCAGGTGCGTATGTAGCAATACATGGAGGTTCGAGTCCTCTCCCGGGCACAAAAAAATCATCCGCTCTGCGGATTTTTTTGTACCCGGGAAGAAAGTGAACTGCTTCACTTTTGTGAGGACTTGAACGCCGGAGCCATGCCCCCGCAGGGCAGGCGAGGCGGTGCCCAGCCCGAGGAGGTCGCAACCGACGAGAGGCGAGGGAAAGACTCCTCTCCCGTCGTTGTACTCTTATAAAAAGCGCGCGTCCGATTTTTCGGACGCGCATTTCGATTTTCTATTTTCAATTCTCTATTTTCTTTTTATGTTTACGCCGCTTTCTTTGTTTCTTTTTCGCGTTTCTCGCGGATGAGTTCGGCGAGGTTTTGAAACAGCACGACCGCTGTTACCGGGCCGACACCTCCGGGGACCGGAGTGAAGAGCGCGCATTTTTCGGCGCACGCGGGATCTGCATTTCCTACGATCTTTCCGTCGAGTTCGCATGTGCCGCCGTCCACGATCACAGCGTCTTTTTTGATCATTTCCGGTTTGACGATATGCGGTTTGTTGGCGCCGCATAAAATAATGTCGGCCTTCAAAAGGTATGGCGTCGGGTCGCCGGTTCCGCTGTGAAGAACGGTAATATTCGCTTTTTCGCGTTCCGCGCAGATGCGTATCGGCTTTCCGATGAGGCGCTTGCGTCCCAGTATGACGACATTTTTTCCTTTCAGCGTGATATTGTTTTTATGCAATATTTCAATCATCGCTCCGGGTGTCGGAGGGATCAGCGAAATTTTTTCGGATTCAAACAAGTTCCATGACCGTTCTGAAAGAATATCGGGGTCTTTTTCCGGCGGAATCGCATTCAAGATCAATTCCGTATCGATCGCGGCCGGCAAGGGAAGCTGGACGATAATTCCGTCGGCATCCGGATCGGCGGCGATCCTTTTGACTTCCTTCAGAAGTTCTTCTTGCAAAATATCATCGGAAAAATGATGAATGACAATCCCCGCACCGACATCTTCGGCCGATCTGATCTTCATGCGGAGGTAACTCTTACTGGAAGGGTCATCTCCTACCGACACTATATGCAGCTCGGGTTTTTTGGCGAGTTTTGAAAACTCTTCTTTCAGCTCATTTTTTACCTTCTGTGCGAATTCTTTTCCATTGAATATCATATACTCCTCCTTTCAATTTTGTTAATGAAGGTCTGCCTTTCTTATACTCCCTAGTGAGTACAGTGTCAATTTGATCCGTCTTCATTCAGGGAGTTGACTAGTTGATTTTTGTGTCATAAAAAGATAGAATTGCCGGGGATCAAACAAACAACCTTGCGAGGTGAAAAATGTTCATATTCGGTCTTCTTATGGTAATTATTGGCGTGGTTTTGTTGTATGGGATCTGGAAACTCTATCTGGTCGACAGAGAGCAGAACGGGGATATATCTCTGTTAAAGGCGATCTCTTATGGCATATATGCTTTTATGGGCGCGGCGACCTATTCGATCGGTCTCCTTTTGTGGGATATCAGTTTTGTATGGCTCGTTCCTCTCGGCATGGGTATCATGACGGCTGCATTCTATTGTTTTGAATTGGAAAAAAGGGCGGGAACGCTTACGCTTTTCCGAAAAAGGGATTATCTGCTGTATGGCGAATTCGGTGTTCTTGTAATTATTGTCGGACTTATACTCGCTGAATTTTGATCCGGCGAGATCCTCAATTGCGCTCCATTACGGAGCGCTTTTTTATGATGAATCGCAATTTCATTTTTTGGGGTATACTTACCATTATGTCATGGATCACATTTCCCGAAGAACGAGCCCGGGAGCTTAAAAAAATGGTACAAAAAGAAAAAACGCGCGGCGTGCTCAAAACGCCTCGTATTATTGACGCGTTTCTATCGGTGGACCGTGCAGAGTTTGTCCCCGATAATCTAAAGATGTTTGCCTACGCGGATGAACCTCAACCGATCCCCGGCGGGCAGACCATTTCCCAGCCTTATACCGTAGCGATAATGCTTGAAGCGCTCGCACCGAAAGAGGGTGATTACATTATGGATGTCGGTTATGGTTCCGGCTGGTCTTCGACGCTTCTTGCGCATATTGTCGGCGAACACGGACGGGTATATGCTTTTGAGATCGTCTCTAAACTTTGCACATTCGGAAAGAAAAATGCGGAAAAATTTCCCGAACAGGTAAAACATATCGATTTTTTCTGCCGTTCAGCCTCGGACGGTCTTCCTGATATAGCTACGCAAATCGGCGGATTCGACGGCATCATCGCGGCCGCGGCTGTTCCAAACGTTCCCGAATCATGGAGAGAGCAGTTGAAAGAGGGAGGACGGCTCGTGTATCCGCTTGGTGATTCGCTTTGGCTTGAAGTAAAACAAAAAGACGGGACTTTTAGTAAAGCGGAATATCCGGGTTATGTTTTCGTTCCGTATCGTGATCTTTAAATCCTTAAATCTTTCCGCCAGCGGGCGGATCCTCCCGATGGAGGAAAATCATAAATCTTTAAATCTTTATTCATCCCGCAGTAACCAAAATCGGAATTTTTGGGTATAATAAGAATGAGGCAAAAACAACGCCTTTGTTACTCTATGATAGAAGCTGCTATATTCGATATGGACGGACTCTTAGTGGATTCTATGCCGCTTTGGAGAGAAGCGCAGAGAGAGATGGGCGTGTCGCTTGGTTTTAATCTGACTGCGGAAGACGAAAAAGCTACGATGGGACTTCGCGAAGATGAAACCGTGGAATATTGGTATCATCGCCACCCCTGGACCGGCCGTTCCATAAAAGACGTGGAAAATGAGATCGTATCGCGTGTTATTGAATTAGTGAAAGCAAAAGGAAAAGAAAGGGAAGGGGTTGGAGACATCATGCGTTTCGTAAAAGATAAAAAATTGAAGACGGCGGTCGCGTCATCTTCGCCGATCCGACTGATTCGCGCCACGCTCGAACATTTTCAGCTTGAGAAATATTTCGACGAACTGTATTCGGCGGAATTCGAACCTTATGGCAAACCGCATCCGGCAGTATATATCACCGCCGCAAAAATGCTTGATGTGCCGATCAGAAATTGCATCGCTTTTGAGGACTCTTTGTATGGAATATTGGCGGTAAAAGCGGCAAAGATGAAATGCGTTTGCGTTCCCGACGAAGCGCTTCGGGGAAGCCATACTTTGAGTATTGCCGATATCGTACTGCCGACGCTCGGGCATTTTAACGATGATGTTTGGAAACAATTGGATGTATAAATAAATATGTATGGAAAAACCAAAAATTAAACTTCGTACGTGGATAGAAATAGACAAGCGAGCGGCTGAGGAAAATTACCAAGCGTTCAGGAAGCTCATAAAGCCGGAAACGAAACTGATGGCGATCGTGAAATCGAATGCTTACGGCAACGAGCTTGTCGGATTCTCAAAAATGCAGGATGAATTCGGCGCAGACGCGTTCGGCGTCGACTCCATTACCGAGGGGCTGGCTTTGCGCGAAGCGGGGATCACGAAGCCGATCCTCGTGCTCGGATATACCATACATGAAAATGTTCGTGTCGCTTCAGAGAAAAATATCAGCATCACGCTTTCCAATTTTGAGGCGCTTGACCTTCTCGTGAAAGACAAAATGCCCATTAATGTTCACATAAAGATCGACAGCGGCATGCATCGCCAGGGATTTTTCCCGAAGGACGTACAAAAACTCGCCGATATTCTTTTAGCAAACAAGCATATAACGGTGGAAGGAATGTATACGCATTTTGCGAACGCAAAAAATCCGAGTTTCTCCGCGGATACCGATTCCCAAGCGGCGGAATTCAAGATCGCCGTCGATATTTTTGAAAAAGCAGGGTTTAAATTTTTGAGACACGCGAGCGCGACATCGGGAGCCATGCTTTTTCCGGAATATCATTTCGACATGGTTCGCATCGGCATAGGACTGTCAGGGCTTTGGCCGGCGAAAGAAGTGGAAAGAGCATTGGAAAAAAACATCACGCTTTCCCCCATTCTCTCATGGAAAACGGTGGTCGCCGAAACCAAGGTTCTACCCAAGGGCGACAGGATCGGGTACAATTTTACCGAAACGTTCAGAAAAGACACGAAGATCGCGATCTGTCCGATCGGCTATTGGCACGGGTTTCCTCGCGTACTTTCTTCCATTGGACACGTACTGGTAAAAGGGAAGCGCGCACGGGTGCTCGGCCGCGTTTCGATGGACATGATCGCCATTGATGTGAGCGATATTGAAAACGTGAAAGTGAGCGATGAGGCGATACTCATCGGAAAGTCGGGGAATGATGCCATTACTGCGGAAGAATTCGCATCGCTTGCGGATACATCGAGCTATGAGGTTATCACGAGGATCAATCCGAAGATACAGCGAGTTTTTGTATAAGGGGCTAGTATATGGAGAGAAGGGGCGGACGATAACAGAAATTGCACAAAAAACTCTCCTTGCGGAGAGTTTTTTGTAAGTGGCAATAAGTAAAAATGTTTTTACTTAACTGCGTCCTTGAGAGACTTGGCGGCGCGGAATTTCGGCACTTTCATGGCCGCGACCTGGATTATTTCACCGGTCTTCGGGTTTCTCGCTTGGCGAGCCTTGCGGGCTTTCACCGCGAAAATTCCAAGACCTGCGACGGAGACATCCTCTCCCTTCGCCATGCTTCCCACGATCGTGGAAATGACCATCTCTACCGCGTCTTCAGCGGATTTCTTGGTTCCTCCAAGTACTCCGTGAACCGCCTCGATGATATCTTGCTTGTTAATGATACAAGTTTGATTAGTTTTATAAGCTATCGATCGTCTTAAATTTTCATTAAGACATTTCGAATCGACCAAATATTCTTGAATTCATTATACCGTATTGAAAATACTTTGCAATAGAGCGATATTTTTGTATCCACAAGTAAACTTGACTTTGCTGAAGAGAAGATGAAGGAAAAAGAAACGTGAATATGCGCGCCCAAACTTAACTGCTGTAAATTCTAGCATATGCTAGAATTTACAGCAGGCTGGGTTGTGCAAAAAATCGCACCTGTGAAAAAGTGCGATTTAGAGCCATTTTTCAAATTAAAAAGGAAAAACGAAAAATTAAAAACGACAGTTAAAAAGTAAAAATTTTCCGCAATACATCAGTAAGGGTTAAATTTTAATTTTACCTTGTCGTTTTTAATTTTTCGTTTTAAAATTTAAATTTTTCTTATCTCGCGTATTCTACCACTCTAGTCTCCCGTATCACATTCACCTTGATCTCTCCCGGATATTTGAGTTCATTTTCAACCTTGAGCGCCACTTCTCTGGCGAGACGTTTGGCTTCGAGGTCTGAGATCGCGTCGGGGAAAACGAAGATACGTATTTCGCGGCCGGCTTGGAGCGCATAGGCTTTTTCAACGCCGGTAAACGAATTGGCGATCCGCTCCAGCTCTTCGAGTCGTTTGATGTAGTTTTCGACGGAATCGCGTCGCGCACCCGGTCTTCCTCCTGAAATGGCATCGGCGACCTGTACGAGGATCGATTCCATGGTTTCGTACGGATATTCTTCGTGATGCGCCTGCATGGCTTTGATAATGCGCTCATCCGCACCGAATTTCTGTAAAATTCTTCGTCCGATATCGACGTGCGTTCCTTGAATTTCGTGGTCAACGGCTTTGCCGATGTCATGGAGCAGGGCTCCCGCTTTTGCGATTTGTATATCGGCGCCAAGTTCTGTGGCGAGCATTCCCGCAATATGAGACATCTCGATGGAGTGTTGAAGAACATTCTGCCCGTAGCTCGTTCTGAAATGAAGGCGTCCCAAAATAGACACAACGCGCGGATCAAGATTGAAAACTCCGCATTCGTATACCGCCTTTTCTCCCTCGCTTTTGATGATCTTATTGATCTCGTTCTTCGCTTTATCAACCATTTCTTCGATCTTCACCGGCTGGATGCGGCCGTCGGCGATAAGATTCTCGAGAGCGAGCTTGGCGATATTTCGACGGACGGGATCGAAAGCGGAGATGGTGATGGACCCCGGGGTGTCGTCAACAATAAGCTCGACGCCGGCAACTCTTTCGAATGCTCGGATATTACGCCCTTCTTTTCCGATGATCTTTCCTTTGATCTCGTCGTTCGGGATAGTGACGGCGGTCGTCAAAACATCCGAAGAAACGGAATTACCGAGGCGATGGATGGCCGTCGTCAGCATTTCTTTGGCTTTTCTTTCGATCTTTTCCGATCCGGTCATCTCAAGCTTTTGAATGCGGACGAGAATATCTTCCTCGCTCTGTTTTTCGATCTTCAGAATAAGCTCTTCTTTAGCTTTTTCCGGGGTGAGATTCGCCACACGCGCCAGATCTTTTTCAACCACCGCTTTCAATGCATCGGTATCCTCGCGAATCTTTTTGATCTCCACGACTTTTTGTTTCAGTCCTTCGACTTCGCGGTCAATATCCTGCTGGCGCTTGTCTAAAAGTTCCTCTTTTTTGATATAGCGATCCTCTGTTTTTTTGAGCGCTTCCTTTTTTTCTTTTTCTTCTTTCTTGAACTCCTCGAGCTTTTTCTCAACCTCTTTCTCCGCTTTTGTGGTGATCTTCTGAGCATCTTCCTTTGCGTTCAGAAGCATCTGCTTTATCTCCATTTCCATCGATCCCTTTTTTCCCAGAGAGACCAACAGGCGAAGGTAGTACCCGAAAGCCACACCGGCTAAGGTGATGGCGATGAGCAGCAATATTTGTAATGACATGTGTGGGTGTTCCGCTCTACGCGAAAACCCCTACCAAGTAGGCGTTTCTATTAGAAGGCTGTATTTATCTAGTGTTTTTCGTAATTGAAATCGCATTGTAAAATTTGATTGGGGCATTCTTTTGAGCGAAACCTGTATCCGCTGTCCTTCGACGGCGGGAAATTAACTCATAACGAATACTCCGATAATAGCAGAAGAGGGGCGAAAATGCAATTAAGGCCTCTCCTGTTTCATGTATTGTTGCAACATAGGATTTATTGACAAAATTATTTAAACATAATAAAACTACTTTTGGTAACTCGAGAGTAAACCGAAAGGAGGTTTATTATGACACAGTTGACAAAAGGCATGTATGGAAGCGAATTTCACCATTTATCCGAACTATTCGGAATTCATTGCGGACAGATGCGTTGTGATAAAAAAATCACTCATAATAGTGGATGGTACAATCGTAACGGTGAAAAATTGGGCTGGGGAGATCTTGATGCTTTGGATTTTCAGCGAATTTCGGAAGAGATCGAAGAAGGTGAGACGTTTATCGTTCTCTCGGAACAAGATTCTTTCAGAAATTTTGTGAAAAGATCCGGAGTCATTGGAAGCATTGTGACTGTGGATGATGCAGAACAGTGTCCCGGCATTGAATACATGGCCGAGAAGGCGCTGTACGTCATTACTCGAGGGAAATTATATAAAACAAACCGCTACGATTCTGGAAATAAAGTTTATCTACAGTATGGGGTGTCGTTCGAGCTCGTGGCATTGGGTGAGATGAAAAAACTCATTCTTTCCTGACTGCACCATTATGTCGAAAAGCCGCGAGATGTCGCGGCTTTCTTTTTAAAAATTACCCTTTCGCTTTCGGATGAAAGACATTGTCGACGATACCGTAGGTTTTTCCTTCCTCCGCGCTCATATAATAGTCTCTGTCTGAGTCTTTGGTGAGCTGGGCGAGGGTCTTTTTGGTGTTTTTGGCGAGGATCTTGTTGAGATTCTCTTTGGTTTTCAGGATATGCCGGGCGGTGATCTCGATGTCGGATGCTTGGCCTTCGGCGCCTCCCATGACCTGATGGATCATGATCTCGGCGTTCGGGAGAGCAAATCGCTTTCCCTTGGCTCCGGAAGAGAGAAGTACCGCGCCCATTGAAGCGGCGATACCGACACAAATTGTGGAAACATCGGGTTTGATGTGTTCCATGGTGTCGTAAATGGCGAGACCTGCGGTGACAGAACCTCCGGGGCTATTGATGTAGAGCGAGATGTCTTTTTTTGGATCTTCGGCTTCAAGGAAGAGAAGCTGGGCGATGACGATGTTTGCCATATAGTCGTCGATCGGACCGGCGAGGAAAACAATACGCTCACGCAGGAGGCGAGAGTAGATGTCGTAGGCGCGCTCGCCGAATTGTGATTTTTCTATGACGGTTGGAATTAGCATAGCTTTTAGCTTTTAGCTTTTAGCTTTTAGACGACAGACGGTAACGTAATGTCTATAAGCTATAACCTATCAGCTCGTTTATAAATAATGGCACCAGTATACCACAAGAGGAGTCACTTGACAATAGCATGTAATCTTGGTACGCTACGAACAGACAATTGTGTTATTTAGAAGGTGATGACTATGTGGATCATATTTTTTATTACCGTGTTAAGTTCTGTCGGACTTCTCGTGCGAGCTTGCGTTATTGAAGCCAGCATGGGATTCGGCCCCGCTCTTTTCTGGGCATTGCCCGGTTTTGCCGGTGCCGTAGGCTCGCTCTACCTCTACTGGGTATTGGTTTGGCTGCCGATCTTTACTTAAAACACGCGTTCGCCCATTCTCGCATGAGGATGGGCGATTTTATTGACAATAAAGGCTAAATCTGGTAGGGTGTACACGGATTCCATTGATTTTTATGGAAAAAATCGACCATTGTCACACAAAGGAGGACATCAACACATGAAAGAAACCTCTGAAAGATCTCTCGCGCTCCATTTGGAGCTTGGGGGAAAAATTGAAACCGGACTCAGACATCGGATTCATAACCCTGACGACCTTTCGCTTTTATACACGCCGGGAGTGGCGGCGGTTTGTACCGCCATCGGCAACGATAAGGCACTCGCTCGCAAATTAACCATCAAAGGGAAATACGTTGCGATCGTATCCGACGGATCAGCGATCCTCGGACTGGGCGATCTCGGAGCTGAAGCCGCACTGCCGGTGATGGAAGGAAAAGCCGTTCTCTTTAAACAGCTCGGCGGAGTGGATGCATTTCCGTTGTGCGTTGAGGCGCATGATGTTGAAGATATCGTGAGACTTGTTAAACAGGTTGCACCGAACTTCGGCGGCATCAACCTCGAAGATATATCCGCACCGCGGTGTTTCGAGATCGAACGCCGTTTAAAACAAGAGCTGGACATTCCCGTCATGCATGATGATCAGTGGGGAACGGCGACTATTGTTCTTGCGGGTCTCATCAATGCATTACATCTGCGCCATCTTGATAAAGAAAAAGCGGAAGTGGTCGTGAACGGTGCCGGCGCCGCCGGTCTGGCGATCGCAAAATTGCTGCTCGCATACGGGTTCAAAAACATTATTATTGTCGATACAAAAGGCGCGATATATGAAGGCCGTCCCGATCTCCGTTTTGAGGGAGAGTATCAAGAGAAATATCTCATCGCTCAAAAGACAAACCGCTTTTACGAAAAAGGCAATCTTGCGGAGGCGGTTCATGGCGCTGATATTTTTATAGGAGTTTCCGCTCCGAACATTCTTTCGGCGGAGATGGTTCAAAGCATGAACGATCGTCCGATCATTTTTGCGCTCTCCAATCCTATTCCCGAGGTCATGCCGGACGTCGCACACGAAGCGGGAGCTTTTATTGTTGCCACGGGCAGTTCTCAATTTCCGAATCAATGTAATAATTGCTTGGTCTTTCCGGGAGTATTCCGCGGGGCGTTGGAACACGACATCCTCCAGATCACGGAAGGAATGCTTATTTGCGTAGCGGAAGCGATCGCAGGTATAGTAGAACATCCGACGGTGAAGAGAATTCTTCCTTTGGCTCTTGATCGGCACGTCCCGATCGTTATTGCGGATGCTATCGGCAAATGTGAAGCGAGCGTATGCCGCACGGGAGTATAACATATGATTTTACAGTTATTGACCTTTCTGGTTTTTTTAGTGATCGCCAGCGGAGCAGTGTTTTATTTTTTGTTTAGGATCGGTCCTCCTGACTCGGTCGCTGCAAAGAAAAAATGGCTTCAAAAAAAGAAGAAATAACTTTTAGCAAAACTCACGCCCTTTCGGGAGCGTGAGTTTTTTATTCAAAGCCTGCCCTGCGTAGCTTTTAGCGAAGCGGGGGTGTCTCCAAAAATTCCAGCACTTTCTCGTTCGTCATGACCATATCGACATATGAGCGGGTTCGTTCGCTGTCGGCATCGGGGTAGTGTTCGATGATATGTGCGATCTCTTTTTCCAGTTTTTCTTTTTCCGGAGCAAGTTTTTCCGTATCAGCGATCTTATTCAAGATCAGCTGGGTCTTTGCTCTCGACTCGGCGTCTTTCTGCCATTCTTTGCGCATATCTTCCTCCGTTTTTTTCAGGTGTTTCAGATAATCTTCAAATTTGATCCCCATTTGCGAAACGTCATGCTTGAATTGGGCGACCATTGTGTTGAGTTCGCTCTCGATCAAAATATCGGGAAGCTCCGCTTTTGTCTCATCGCTGATCCCCTTAATGACTTCCATGCGCCGCTTCTCTTTTGCTTGCTGCTCTTTTTCCTTTGTCATATTGTCTTTGAGCAGTTTTTTCAGGTCGTCGATGGTTTTGAAATCGCCCAGAGATTTGAGAAATTCTTCGTCGATCTTCGGCAGATCTTCCTCTTTGATGTCTTTCAGTTCTTCCGGGTTTTTTCCGGTCCGCTGTTTTCGGATATTCATTACGACCTCTTCAACCTCTTTGTCTTCAACCGTAATTTTTATCGGATCCTTTGTGATCTTTCCGGCGATCTTTTTGTAGTCGGGGAGAGAGAGTTCGGGAACGACGGCGGTCGTTATTTTAAACTCGAACGGATTATCCTTAGCCAGCTTTAGAATTCCGATCGTCGGACGACCGATGACGTCGAGCTTGTTTCCCATGATGATCTCCGGGTATCGCGAGTCGATCGCGATCTCCGCCATTTCTTCAAGAATGGTCATCTCTCCGACCGCCGTTTTGAGCGTCGCCTCGGGAATGTGCCCCTTGCGAAATCCCGGCAGCTCGGCATGCTCCGCCAAATGCTTCATCGCTTTCGCGCGAAACGATTCAAATTCCTCCGATTCAATGGTGCCCATGATCTCAACCAGGGACTTCGGTAATTTTTTTATTTCGATTTTCATGCGATTAAGCATATAGATATTTTAACGATTTGTCAAAAAGTTCCGTTCGCCGTTTCGTCCTTTTTCCTTTTTCGGTGGGCGCACCGAAGGATGAGGCTGCGGCCTCATAACCCGGGAAAAGGACGAAACGGCTCACTCCACGATGGAACTAAAACGTATGTTTGATGTGCTTTTGTACTTTTTTAATGAACACACCAAAAGATTGGAGCACATGCCCATAACCCGGGAAAAGGACGAAACGGCTCACTCCACAGGAGAGAAAAAAATTCTCCCCGTTTACAAGAGAGAATTTTTCGTCGTGACTTTATGGACTTTTGACTTTCGACTTTGTGACTTCGTCTATATCGCCTGAATGTCCGCGTCGATATTGTCGAGGTTGGTGACGTTGAGGTCGCTTTCGATACTGGCGGTTTCGTCGGAAGGACTTTGTGCGCCGAGTTGTTCGATGGAGGCATTAGCGGCGGCGGTTTCTTGAGCCGCTTGCTGTTCTTCCGTCGGGGGGGTGAGTTTTTGTTCGATCTTCGGCTGAATATTGGAGTTCCAGATGTAAAGGCCGCCGAGAACGAGAATGATAACAACTATGATCGTTCCGATAAGAGCGCCGGATGATCTCGGGGCTACTTGCGGAGGAGTTTGCATCGGCGGCATATTTTCTGCCGTCGTCGGTTCAATATTTTCGTTTTCCATACTATTTTAAAAAATGATTAGATTTGTAAATTATTTTTTTATTGAACCTCCTCCGTGGTAGTGGCTTTTTTCATTCCTTCTTTTCCTTTCAATTCTCTAATAACGGATACAAGCGCTTCTTTTGCTGCCTTAAGGGATTCTTTTGCAGATCTTGCGAGCTCTTTGATCTGTTTCATGCTTTCTCCCATGATGTTGGGTGTTGTACTTGCCGTTGCTGCGGAGGTTTGGATCGTTGCGATGTTCGTTTTTACCGATGCGACCGCATTTTTCGCATCCGCGATCTTTTGTCGAGCGATGACGAGATCCGCTTTTGCTTTTACCGTGTCTCCGCTATTCGTATCGATCTTCGCAATGCGTGAATCGATACGAACGGCGATCTTTTCAAGACGCGCGATGGCCGCTTCAAGAACTCTCACGGTATTATCTGCCGTTCTCTTGAGTATTGATATCTTCTTGGCATCAAAATTGCTTCTCATCTCATTCTTGGTGTCTTGTATTTTTTCGCGGGCGGACTGAATTTTTTCTTGGAGATTCGCGCGCGTTGTCGATGCTTTATTGCGCATTGCGTTCTCCTCTTCGCGCAGCTTTTCTTTTGTTGAGGATGCTTTTGCTCGAAGCGCGTCGGCTTTTTGTCGAAGAAGCTCCATTTTTGTCGGGGTCGGCGCGGTCCCCGTATTTGATGTTGTTTGCGCAAAAGCGAACGGCGTCGTCATAATAACGGCAAGCGCGATCGCGGTGATCTTTATTGGTTTCATTTTTTGAAAAAGTAACTTCTAATAAATGCGTACTCCTCTTTAGAGTATACACCAAAACCCCCGGCATTTCTGTCGGGGGCTGTTGATAACCATATGGGTCATTTTCTAGAGGAACTCAACCAAAAGGAGGGCGACAATGTTGATGATCTTGATCATCGGGTTGATGGCTGGTCCGGCGGTGTCTTTGTAGGGATCGCCGACAGTGTCGCCGGTAACGGCAGCTTTATGAGCTTCGCTGCCTTTTCCTCCGAACGATCCTTCTTCGATATATTTCTTGGCATTATCCCAAGCGGCACCGCCCGTAGTCATGGAAATTCCGACGAAGAGTCCGGTAATGATCGATCCGACGAGTAATCCTCCAAGTGCTGCGGGTCCGAGGATGAGACCGACGAGTACGGGAATGACGACAGGGATAAGCGCGGGGATGACCATTTCTTTGATGGCGGCCGAAGTAACAATGTCAACGCATTTTGAATATTCAGGTTTCGCGGTGCCTTCCATAATGCCTTTGATCTCGTGGAACTGGCGGCGTACTTCTTCGACGACAGCTTTGGCGGCGTTTCCGACGGCAGACATGGCGATCGAGGCAAAGAGGTAAGGAAGAAGAGCTCCTATCAAGAGACCGACGAGAACATTAGTATCAGAGAGATCAAAAACAGCAAGAATACCGTTTTCTCTCAATGCTTCCGTATAAGCGGCAAAGAGAACCATCGCGGCGAGTCCGGCGGATGCGATCGCGTACCCTTTGGTGACAGCTTTGGTCGTGTTTCCGACCGCATCGAGAGCATCCGTAACTTTTCGCACGGATTTGTCGAGTCCCGACATTTCAGCGATACCGCCCGCGTTGTCGGTGATCGGACCGAATGCATCGATAGCAACGACGATACCGGTCAGTGAAAGCATGCTCATGACGGCGAGCGCGATACCGTAGAGTCCCGCGAGATTGAACGCGAAAAGAATTGCTACTACGATAACCAGAATGGGATATGCAGTCGATTGCATTCCGACAGCGAGGCCTTTAATGATGTTCGTTCCGTGTCCCGTGGTGCTTGCTTCCGCAATGCTTCTGACAGGGCTGTATTTGCTTGCGGTGTAATATTCGGTGATCAAAACGACGGCTCCCGTCACAACAAGTCCTATCAGCGAAGCCATGTAGAGGCTAAAGACCGAGTAGATACCGTTATTCGCCATAAGCAAATTGGTAACAGGATAGAAGGCAATGGCGGAAAGTACGCCGGTAACGATCAAACTTTTGTAGAGCGCCCCCATAATGCTCCCGGATTTTCCGAGACGGGCAAACCATGTTCCGATGATGGTGGTAAAAATTGAAACCGCACCGATGGCGAGCGGATAGACGATCGCATTCGCATCCCCCGCAAAGATCGACGCGCCAAGGAGGATAATGGCAATTGCCGAAACCGCATAGGTTTCAAAGAGGTCTGCGGCCATTCCCGCGCAATCTCCTACATTATCGCCGACATTATCGGCAATGACACCCGGGTTGCGAGGATCGTCTTCGGGAATTCCCGCTTCGATCTTTCCGACCATGTCGGTACCGACGTCAGCGCCTTTGGTGAAAATTCCGCCCCCGAGACGGGCAAAAACGGAAATAAGGGACGCGCCGAACCCGAGACCGATAAGAGCGGGTACATCTTTTGTGAGAAAATAGAAACCGGAGACCGAGAGGAGTCCGAGTCCGACCACGAACAGTCCGGTTACGGAACCGCCTTCAAAAGCGAGGGTAAGAGCTTTACTCATGCCGTTCTTTGCGGCTTCCGCGGTACGAACATTGGCGCGAACCGAAACGTTCATTCCGACAAAACCGGCGAGCGCAGAGAACACGGCGCCAATAATAAAGGCGTAAATCGTGTTATCCGAGAAACCGGCGAAAAGCATGATCGCAATGACCACGAGCGCGACGATACCGACGGTCTGGTACTGGCGCTTCAAATAAGCCGAAGCACCTTCCTGAATAGCCGAAGCGATCTCCTGCATTTTTGCATTTCCCGCCGGTTGTTTCAGGATCTTGTAAATAAGGTATGCTCCATAAAGAAGCGCGACCAGGCCCGAAAAGAGGGCGTAAGTCAAAATTTGATTTTCCGACATAAACGATATTTTATACTGTTAAATTAACTTCCGTTGCCGGACGGGTGTCTCTGACCCCGTCCGAAACGTTTCGAACGCGGTCAGAGACCACGTCCGGCGCAAACTATTAAAAAACTATTACTAAAATTTGTGCCGATATTAAGCACCGAATGTCATACTATAGTACTTTTTCATGAAAAAATCAATTTTTTCGTCTTTTGTTTTTGGGTGTTGAAAATGGTATAGTGAGAGAAATAATACAAAAACATTTCCTTTTGTTGGAATGCACGATTATGGTTATTGGTGATGTATAAAAATTTATAAAATTTTATGAACCCAACACAAATAGCACTATTTAAAGGGAAAAGTATTCGAAAAACGCTTTATAATAATGAATGGTGGTTTTCAATTATTGATGTGGTGCGGGCGCTCACTGACAGCCCCGAGTCAAAAACTTATTGGGCAAAAATGAAAGAGCGCGAACACGAACTTTCTCAACCGTTCCCGTTTTGGGAACAGTTGAAATTACCGGCCGAAGATGGAAAAATGCGCGAAACGGATTGCGCTGACACCGAAGGGATTTTTCGCATCATCCAGTCTATTCCTTCTCCAAAAGCTGAGCCGTTTAAGCGGTGGCTGGCGAAAGTTGGGTATGAACGCGTGAAAGAAATTGAAAACCCGGAATTGGCTACGAAACGGACGCGGATGTTGTATAAATTGAAAGGGTATAGCGAAGTGTGGATCGAAAAACGAATGCGCGGGATTGCGATTCGGGAGGAGTTAACGGACGAATGGCAAAAGCGCGGGGCGCGTGAACAAAAAGATTACGAGATTTTGACGGCGGAAATTTCAAAAGCGACCTTCGGCATTACTCCGAATCAATACAAAAAAGTTAAAAACCTGAAACGGGAAAATTTGCGCGACCACATGGATGATTTTGAATTGATATTCTCAATGCTCGGCGAAAGGTCAACCACGGAAATTCATCGTTTGGAAAACTCCGAAGGCGTGCCGAAACTGAAACAGGATGCGAAGCGCGGCGGAAAAATTGCCGGTATTGCGAGAAAAGGTCTGGAAAAAGAGATCGGGCGGTCGGTTGTTTCCGCCGACAATTTTTTACCGAAGAATAAAGTGAAAAAATTGAAGAAATAAAATATTACAAAACTTCTATTTCCTTGATCTTTTCCGAGGTAAATCGATAGAGCTCTGCGGGGCGGTGGGCGCCGCCTTCTTTTTTTCTTTTCAGTGGGGTTACTATCTTGAGTTTCAATATTTTTTTGCGGAAATTCCTTTTGTCGAGATCGGAAAGGAGGATGCTTTCATATGTTTCTTCCATCTCCGTCAGGGTGAATTCATCCGGAAGGATCTTTTTGGCCATGGTCGTGTAGGCGATCTTTGATCGCAGTCTTTTTATCGCCATGTCCAGAATTTCGTTGTGGTCGTAGGCGAGTGTTTCTTTGCTTATTGTCGGAAACCAGAACGCTTCTTCTGAATCGGCTTGTTCCGACGCCGATAATTTTTCCCAGGGGACCAGTCCGATATAGGCGACCGCTACCACGCGCCCGCGCGGGTCTCTCGGAAGCGAGCTGAACGTGTAAAGCTGTTCAAAGTGTACTTTTTTCGGATCGATCCGCGCCTTATCTTTCGTGTGTCGCAGGGCGGCTTCTTCGGCGGTTTCTTTCGGATCGATCAAACCTCCGGGCAATCCTTTGATGTCGGTGAAGTAGGGCGGGCGATCGACGGGAATAAGCCGAACCAGAAGTTTTTTATCGCGAACGGTGAATATGGCAATATCCGTCGCCAACACCGCAAAACGCAAATGCTCGGGGGAGGCGATAATATGTTTTTTGTGTTTCATAAGAATATCATAGACCTTACCTCAGTTATTGTCAATAATACACTTGCTTTTTTCGGAGTGACGTTTGACGGACATTAAAAAATGTATCACAGCTGTTTTTAAAACTTGCACGTTCTTAGGCATTATGATAGTGTGTAATCAACACTAAGTTCGTTGACAACAGAATAACACAGGGTGATATTTTTTTGAGCTTTCTAAGTGTATATTTAACACTTACTTAAGCCTGGGGAATATTACGGCAGGAGGGGAAAATGAATACCAATGATCTTGAAACCGTTGAGAGGATATTGAAAGAAGCGGTTGCTCCGGAAGATATTTTCGGTCCGGAAGCGTCCGCAAAAAAGAACTTTCGCCGGCTGGCAAGCATGACCCACGAGGACAGGTTTGAAGATCCGCTTAAAGCACGGGCGCACGGTCTATTCATCGCTGTTCATGAACGGTGGGAAGAGGCGGAACGAAAAATGGAACATGGCACGTATGGCGATAAAACGACTGCGGCTCCGGACAAACCGGATGTCGGTCCCGTGTCCTTCAAAACCGGAAAATATGAGTACACGTTGATCCGACGGATACATTCCGGCGGTACCTGCGGGATATTTGAAGGCGAAGCTCTGTCGAGATCGGGAGTTTCATCGCCCGTTATCCTTCGCGTGCCTCATTCAACTGATGATAACGACCTTATGGAACGTGAGAAGATCGCATTTGATCTGATGAAAAAGAAGGCGAAAGCGATGTCTGCCGACAAAGAAGGAGAAGATTCGGCAGAAATGTTTTTGAACCGCATTCCGATATTCTTGGAATCGGTGAAGCTCGCGGAGCCGGGTGTGACCGACAAAAAAACGGTCAATACGTTTTTTAGGGCGCCGGGGGCTTCCACCGGGTGGTTTACCTTGGAAGAAATTCGGGAGGCTTATCCGAAAGGAGTGAACACCCGAGTGATGACGTTTATTTGGAATCGCGTGCTTGAAGGCCTTGTTTTTGCGCACGCTTCCGGAATAACGCACAATGCGGTGACCCCGAATCACATCCTTATTCACGCCGAAAATCATTACGGCAACATCATCGACTGGACGGCTTCGAGCGTTATCGGCGCGGGGGAAAAAGTTCCCTATATGGACGACCGATACCGAAGTTATTTTCCGGAAGAAACGATCAATAATAGCGGTACTCATTCTCCGTCGTCCGATATTTATATGTCGGCGTGGAGTATGGTGTATTTACTGGGCGGCGATTCGAAAGAGAAAATTATTCCCGCGTCGGTCGAAGAACCGATGCGAAAATTTCTTAACCGATGTCTGCAGCCTACAAGAAAAGGGCGTCCGTTTTCAGCGGAAGCCGCTTATAAAGAACTTCAAGAGACAGCGAAAGACCTTTTTGGTCCGAAGAAATTCGTTGATCTCGCTATGCCGAAAGCGTAGCCATTCATTCACAACAACAGAGGAGAATGCCATCATGGGTGGAGGAACATACAGACCGACCGATTACGCAACGGCGGTAAAAAAACTGCACGATACCGGCGCAACATTCGCCCGTTCAACGACTGCGTCAAGAACGGGAAACTATCACAACATTGCGGAAATTTTGGATCCGCGCAAACTGAAAAATGGTATGAGAGAATCATGCTTTCATCCCGGTTTTAACGGCGTATTGCCTATCATTGTCAGTATTGACGGTACCGGTTCGATGAGTATCGTACCGCATCATGTTCAAGCCGATCTGCCGAATTTGATAACCATGCTGAACGACCAGGGGGTATCCGACAACGTTAATGTCATGTTTATGATGCACGATGACGAACACGCCATGCCGCCGGATGCGGTTTTCCAAATGAGCCAATTTGAAACAACCGCACCGACCTTGGTGGAAGCTTTGAACGAGATGATCATCCCCGGATACGGCGGCGGCAATGACGGCGAAGCCTATCATATCGCATTTTATGCGGCGGCTCGCCACACGCGGCTTGAATCGTTCGAACGCGACGGAACGAAGGGTTTTTTCTTTATGATCTGCGATGAACAGCCGTACTACGATGCGTCCGATCCTTCTCTTCATGGAACTTTGCCTTCGGTTGCCAAAGAAGTATTCGGCGACACGAATCAAAAAGAGATCACCATGCTTGAATCGGTGAAAGAGGTCGCGAAACGCTATCATATATTCATCATACGTCCCGGAAACACGAACCATGGGGCAGATAGAACTATCACTCGCATGTGGCAAAAACTTCTTTCCGATGCGGGCGAAAATCCTCAAAATGTTTTGGAAGTCGCAAGAAACGAAGAGATCGTGAGCACGATGGCGATGAGCGTTGCGCGTTTGTATGGTTTGGAAGAGGACGATATCGTTGATGTTCTCAGATCCAAGGGTGCTGCCGGCGTCTTAGGTGCCACGGCGGCGACAAAAAATTTGGTGGCGGTATCCGGCACGGGGGCTTTGATGCCGAGTACGTCGACCAAAGCGATTAAAACGATGGATGACAAATCATCAAAAGGACGCAAGAGATAGTTCGGGAGCTTAAGTTCTCCCGTAAGAAGCAGTAATGGTACATTGGTACAAAGCCCGGACGGTACAACCGGACGGGCTTTCTTTCTTTTTGGGAGAACGAAATGAAAAAGAATAACGCTTATATCGTGGTCGGTCTTGGCTTCGGCGACGAAGGCAAAGGGACGATGACCGATTATTTATGCAGAAAAAATGATGCGATGCTGGTGGTGCGCGCAAACGGAGGTTCTCAAGCGGGACATAATGTGGTTACCGATGACGGACGCCATCACACTTTTACGCAATTTGGCAGCGGTTCATTCATACCCGGCGTAAAAACACTGCTTTCGCGGTATATGATGTGGGACCCGATCATTCTTGCCGAGGAAGCCTCGGAACTTTCGGCAGCGACCGGCGAATATATGATTGATCGGCATTTCATTGATCGCCGCGCTCCGGTCATAACGCAGTTTCATGTGGCGGCGAACCGCATTAAAGAGTGGATGAGAGGAAAAGGAAGACATGGTTCGTGCGGACGAGGTATCGGCGAATTGGGTTCCGATCTCATGTACGTTCCGGAAGAAGTCGTTCGGGCGGAAAATTTATTCGATCCGCGCGGAACGAAAAAAATTCTTGAAGCGATACAAAAGAGAAAATTTCTTGAACTTCAAAAGTTGAATATTGATTGGAACGACCTTCCTGAACTTTTGCAGGATTCACGGAAAATTCTTACCGATGCGGCTCATCCGATCGTACTCGCGTATGAGTATGAGAAAATGGTTCGCGCCTATACGATTCTTTCGGCTCATGAAGTGAACGCCATGATACGTGAAAATACCGCCGTGTTTGAATGTGCGCAGGGTGTATTGCTCGACGAGTGGCATGGATTCCATCCATACACGACGTGGACTACGACGCTTCAAACGAATCCGCTTGAGATATTGAAAGAAGCCGGATTCGAAGGTAAAACGGAGACGATCGGCGTTACGCGGTGTTACTCGACCCGCCATGGTGCCGGACCATTCGTTACGGAAGATGAAAATTTTCGCGATATCTATCCCGGCGAAAATAACTATTTCGGGGAGTGGCAAGGATCATTTCGAACCGGATATTTCGATGGCGTAGCTTTTCGCTATGCGCTCGAGTGTCTGCGTCATTATGGTCGGATCGATTCGCTCGCGATAACACATCTGGATGCATTTGAAAGAAAAGAAGCATTGCCGTTCGCCGATCTGTACACGGGAGAGAACGGGGAAGCGATCCGAAATTTGAAACCGGCCTATGACCGCGATCTTTCATATCAACAAGCGCTTACCGAAATGATAATGAAAGCGAAACCGATGATAACCGGAACATGGCATACGACGGAAGAGGTAATAAAATATATGCAAAAAACAGGGCGAGTTCCCGTAAAATATGTTTCGTACGGGCCGGCATCAGGACAAAAACAAACCTTGATCGCCGCGAGAAAAGAAGAAAACTGTTGATTCGCACCGCCATGGACTGGCGGTGTTTTTTTAACAAAAATATCGGAGAAGATGGTCGCCGCGGGAATGATAGATTAAATTTGGTTTCAAAAAAGCCGCGAGATCTCGCGGCTTTTTCGTTTGGTGTATTCTGTTTATTCTTCCGGTTGTTTGTCTTCCTCCTCTTCCTCTTTTTCTTCTTCGGTTTCGGCGGGTTCTTCGTCTTCTTTTTCTTCAACCGTTTCTTTCTTTTTGCTTACCCTTTTTTTCTTTTCTTTCGGTTCTTCCGTTGCCTTTTCTTCTGATTCCGTGGATCCTTCCGCTTCGACCATTTCTGCCGGTTCTTCTTTGGTTTCTTCTTCAATATTCTCCTCGCCTTTTCCTGACATATCGCTTTCTGCTGCCGGATGAATATCAATTTTCCAGCCGGTCAATTTGGCGGCGAGTCGGGCGTTTTGACCGCCTTTGCCGATGGCGAGCGAGAGCTGATCTTCAAGAACGGTGACAGATGCGCGCTTTTCTTCTTCGCGGAGGAGGACGGAAAGGATCTTTGCAGGAGCGAGCGCTTCGACGATGAATTTTTTCGGATCTTCCGACCATTCGATAATGTCGATCTTTTCGCCGCCGAGTTCGCTCATGACGGTGTTGACGCGGACGCCGCGCTGTCCGACGCAGGAACCGACGGGGTCGATGTGCTCATCAGTGGAATACACGGCGATTTTCGAGCGGGAACCCGGTTCGCGCGCGATGTTTTTAATTTCAACCACGCCGGCGGCAACTTCAGGGGTCTCCATTTTAAAGAATTCTTCGATCAATTTCGGATGGGTGCGCGAAAGGCGCAGATTGATGCCTCTCGGAGTGTCTTCGACGCGATAGAGGAACGCTTTGATGCGTTCACCCGGTCGGAAATGTTCGCGGGAAATTTGTTCTTCGTAAGGAAGGATCGCGGTCGATTTGCCGAGGTCGACGAAAACATTTCCTTTTTCCACTCGCTGAACCACTCCGCTTACCACGCCTCCTTCTTTGTGTCCGAATTCTTCCATGGTGGTGCTTTTTTCCGCTTCGCGAATTTTCTGAATGATGACTTGCTTGGCGGTTTGTGCGGCGATGCGTCCGAAATCTTCTTTGGTTTCAAGAGGGAAGACGATCTCGTCTTCGATCTTGGTACCCCGCTTGATCTTTTTGGCGTCTTCCAGAAGAATGTGGTGCTCGGTGTTGAAACGGGTGCGGAGGTCGTCCGGATCTTTCTCTGATTCTTCTTCTATGACCGGCTCGCCGTTCTCATCGAGCGGCGGCGGCATTTTTACGATGGATTCGTCGACGACGACCTTAACTTGAGAGAAATCGGTGGCACCCGTCTCCATATCGAATTTGGCGCGGACGATCTGTCCCTTTTTGCCGTATTCCTTTTTGTACGCGGCGGCAAGCGACATCTCGATCGCCTCCATGATCTTTTCGCGTTTGATTCCTTTTTCTTCTTCAAGCTGTTCAAGCGCTGAGCGCAGTGTTTTGAGATCAAATAACATGAATTTTTAGCTTTTAGCTTTTAGGTTTTAGGTGTTAGCTTAACGACGACATTAAACACCAAAAACCTTAACTGAAAACTTGCTATTATTGATAATTTTTTTAAAAAAATGAGCCCGTACGGGACGGACTTAGGTATGCATATATAATACTCCCGTTGCTTGTTTTGTCAATAGATGTAGGATTGCAGCGTCAAGTTTACACTTGCTCTTTCCCACAGTTTCTCTATGGGCGTTAACCCATTCATACCGAGGCCTCGGTGCTTTTTCACATGGTTGTAGTACTGAAGGAAAAGACAG
>Ga0172379_10001588_pt1 | contig 44640 bp, 42 predicted proteins | sample GrowelOW334metaG_FD_119756 | JGI IMG/M metagenome (GOLD analysis project Ga0172379, IMG submission 119756) | Groundwater microbial communities from an aquifer near a municipal landfill in Southern Ontario, Canada - Groundwater well OW334 metaG | ecosystem: Environmental > Aquatic > Deep...
CAAAAAAAGCGACCTCATTGTTCGCCTTGATAAGAACCTTGCGAAGGTTTTATTGTCTTTAGTGTTCAACCTTCGCAAGGTTTTTTAAAGAAAAACATAAAAACAGTTAGAAAAATCCAATGAATTTGATTGCTCGATTAGGATTTTTAAAAACGAGACAAGATAATCAGAATTCCGCCACACAAAAAAAGCGACCTCATTGTTCGCCTTGATAAGAACCTTGCGAAGGTTTTATAGTCTTTAGCGTTCAACCTTCGCAAGGTTTTTTAAAGAAAAACATAAAAACAGTTAGAAAAATCCAATGAATTCGATTGCTCGATTAGGATTTTGATAACGAAGACAAGATAAACAGAATTCCGCCACGCAAAAAAAGCGACCTCATTGTTCGCCTTGATAAGAACCTTGCGAAGGTTTTATTGTCTTTAGTGTTCAACCTTCGCAAGGTTACAAACCGCTTTTTCTCGAATAAATACTTTTTAATAATGTTGCCATCGTCATTTTTATACAACCTTAAATGTCCAAAATATCCATCGCGCATTGTCTGCAAGAACAGCAAGAAACCCTGCGAAGGTTGTATAGTTTGTTGCTAAAAACCTTCGCAGGGTTGTAGACCTCTCAGGTGACAGTTGCGTTTTTAAACCCTTATCTTAATTGTCAACCAAAACGCAATACCTGCATTCACAAGGAGAATTCTTCCACAGCTTCAACCGTGACATAAATAGAGAAGCAATCTTTCTTGAAACCCGCAATTACAAATACTTCATCGATCGCATGGTCAAAAATTATGATCTTACGAAAATTGAGCTCGTTGCATATTGCTTAATGCCAAACCATTTTCATTTCATTGTTCGCCAAGTCGAAGCTTTTGGAATCACAGAAATCTTCAAAGGGATTTGCAGTGGTTATGTAAAAGCGATCAATAAAGCACACCACAGGTCAGAGCAACTGTTCGAAGGGAAATATAAAATGAAACCTATTGATTCAAATGAATATCTCTTGCATCTGTCGCGATACGTTCATCTCAATCCGATCTGAGCACGCTTGGTCAGAAAGCTGAAGGAATCGGAATAGAGCAGTTGCTGTGCATATCTCGGAAGGAAATCTGATATTGATATCAAGTCAGAATATTTTTTACGGCAATTGAAAGGTATTGAGGGATATAAGGATTACTTACGAAGTTACTAACCATTATATAAAAGAAGAATTGAACGACTTTTGTTTCAGTTTGAAGCGATCATCGGCTTAAAGCTGACTTGTCACTTACGACAAGTGCCGGACATTTTCACTTTAAAGAGACGGGAGAAACTCTTTCGCCAAATCCCATCCTAAAAACATACTGACGATCAACAAAATTAAGCCAAATAACCGCGTTATCTTCCTGATCCGATCGATTTCAAACTTCACTTTGTGTCTCTCAACCAACTCCACCAGCGTAAAAAACCATGCAGTCACTCCGATTCCGGTGCCAATGGCGAACATTGTGTTGGAGAAAGTTGTCGGTTCAATTACACGGTATCCATGAACAATTCCGCCGATAGTGATCCAATATGCGAGGAATGACGGATTGGAAAAATACATTGCCATTCCCAGAAGAAAATACCGTTTAAATCCCGGAGTATCTTCTTCGTTCGGTTGGAAATGGGTCTCGGGAAGTTTCCCAAAGGTCGTTTTTAGGCCATAAATAAAGAATATCGCAAAGGTCGAAATACGGAAGATCGAATCCATGGTAGGATTAGAGATAAGCGTGCTGACACCAAACACAGCCGCTGCGCAATAAAGTATATCCATAAATGCGGAACCCGCGCCGATCATCAATGCCTGCGCAGTGTGGTTGCGAAGCGCTTTCATTACCACGGCAAGATTGATCGGACCGATCGGAATAGTCGTGACATACCCGATGATGATACCAACAACAAACGCGATCATTGACACCCTAACTGTTTTGCGGAAAACATTAATAGATACAGAAGTTTACAGGAAAGTGCAAGTGCAAATCTTTCAGAACCCCGCTCAGGTTTCAATCCTTCGGAAGGTTATGAATTTACGCCGCAGCTTGTGTTGGCAGGAATTTTTCTTCATCGATGTATCCTTTTTCTTTGACCGACTGCAATATCTCGACGATCGGCGTTGCTTCATAATACTGCATCAAATGGTTGCGCAACTTGGCAGCATTCGCTTCGCCTTTAAGATATCCTATATAGAACTTCCGCATCTCGATCACTGCACGTTTCTCCCCTTTTCTTTCAACGGAGAGCGTGAGCAGTTCGACACATTTATCGATCCGTTCCGCAAGCGTGCGCTTCGGTGTGAGTTCACCCGTTGCGAAATAATGTTTCGTGTCAGCAAAGATCCAGGGATTATCGATAGCGCCACGGCCAATCATCACACCGTCGCATCCAGTGTCTTCGAATACTTCTTTAATCTGTTGCGGTTCTGTCAAACTGCCGTTGACGATAATCGGAATCGTTACAGCTTGTTTCACTTTCGGGATCCAAGAATAATCAGGATCGCCGTTATGTCCCTGCGATCGTGTACGGCAATGGATCGTCATTCCCTTCACACCAATTCCTTCCAGCATTTTCGCCACTTCAATAATCTTAATGGAGTGTTCATCCCAACCCAGTCGGGTTTTAACCGTCACGGGAATATTTGTTGCTTTCACCACATTGGAAACTAATCGTTCCATTCGCGGGATATCTTTTAACAGTCCCGCCCCCGCGCCGCGCCCTGCCACCTGCTTTACCCAACAACCGGCATTTACATCAATCAGGTCGGGCTTCAACGAATCTGCGAGCCGTGTGGCCCCTTCCATCGCTTCCTCATCTCCACCGTAAATCTGAATTCCGAATGTTCGTTCTTCTTCAAGGAATCGCATCTTCTCAAACGTTTTTTTATTGTTGCGGATCAGTCCGTCCGAATTGACAAATTCTGTGTACATAATATCCGCACCGAGTTTTTTACAGACAAGACGGAAGGGCATATCCGTCACATCCTCCATCGGAGCAAGAATCAGAGGGCGTACAATATTTATGTTACCAATTTTCATGTTCGCTCAGCCTTGCGAAAGTTCTAAAACCTTCGCAAGGTTTTAAACTAATTTGATTTAATATGCTGAACAATAAATTCAGCAAACTGTTTTGTGCCGACGGTCGATTTCGGATTTAAATCTTTTGTCACCTCGTTGGGATTCATCAGCGTTTCGCGGATGGCTTTATAGATTTTGTCTGCCGCGACAGTCTCTCCCAAATGATTCAACATCATTGCAGCACCAAGGATTAGTGCAGATGGATTTGCTATGTCTTTTCCCGCAATATCCGGTGCACTGCCATGGACCGCTTCGAAAATAGCTGTGTCTTTTCCAATGTTCGCTCCCGGTGCAACTCCCAGTCCGCCGACCAGTCCCGAACAGAGATCCGATAAGATATCCCCAAACAGATTCGTCGTAACGATCACATCGTACTGATTTGGATTCAACACAAGCTGCATCGCCATATTATCGATGATGACATCATTACATTGGATGTCCGGAAACTCTTCGGCAACTTTCTTTCCTACTTCCAGGAAGAGTCCTCCGGTGAATTTCATAATATTCGCTTTGTGGACGATCGAAACTTTTTTCCGGTTAAATTTTCGTGCGTATTCAAAAGCGGCGCGGACAATTCTCTCGCTTCCATACCGTGTGATGATGCCAATTGTTTCCGCAGCACTTTTTTGCGCATCAATGTAATGCTCAATGCCCGAGTAGAATTCTTCAATATTCTCGCGAAACATGACGATATCGACATTGCTGTACCGGGACGGAACGCCTTCGAATGATTTTGCGGGACGGAGATTGATATACAGATCAAATTCTTTCCGCATCGCCACATTCACACTGCGGAATCCCTTTCCGAGCTGTGTAGTCAACGGACCTTTCAGAGCGACCTTGTTCTTTGAGATCGATTCGATCGTCTGTTCCGGAATCGGATCTTTATGCTTCTCGATCCCGGCCATGCCGGCATATTGTTCATCCCACTGTATCGGAACGCCGGTAGCTTCAACAACCTTCACTGTTGCTTCCGTGATGCTAGGACCAATTCCATCTCCCGGAATGAGTGTAATAGTGTACATTCAACTCCTACTTTCTAATATTTTAGTAAATATACGAAAATCTCACGAATGAACAAAGAAGACGGAATTGTCCAAAAATTCATCTTTGTTAAAAGGCAAATTTTCGGTACCTTTAAAAGATTTCTACTTACAATGAAGCAAAACTTTGAAAAAATATCTCTCCTTTATAAAAATTGAACATACGTTATTCTCCCTGCCGATGATCTACAGCGGGGTGTTTCTCGCTTCCAAAGAACAGCCTGCTGTCGTACTGCTTATTTTAGTATTAACAGCGGCGATCGGCGCGCGACTCGTCGCGATGACCCTGAATAGAATTATTGACCGCGAAATTGACAGACATAATCCCCGCACGATTCAACGTGAATTGCCGAGCGGGAAAATGAACCTGAAAGAGAGTTACGGTGTTTTGCTCACCGGGCTCGCGATGTACCTGGTTTCTGCCAAATTGATATCGGATTTCTGCTTTTACCTCTCTCCAATTCCGTTGATCGTCTTTGTCATATATCCCTATTTAAAACGATATACACCGTTGGCTCATTTCGGTGTTGGTATGGGACTGGCGATGGGTCCGCTCGGTGGTTTCTTTGCGGTGACCGGTTCAATGGAACGATTTGGAGAATCGCTGCTCCTTCCACTTTTTAATCTCTTTTGGGCAACGGGTTTCGACATTATCTACTCAACATTGGACGAAGCCTTCGATAAAAAGGCGGGATTATTTTCATTCCCTTCCCGTTTTGGCAAAGTAAAAGCTTTGCAAATTTCCGGAGTGCTGCATATTCTCGCATTCATTGTCTTAATAGCACTTGTCGTTATCTCGTTGAAAGCTTTGATCGCCCTTCCGTTCCTTTTATTAAGCGGATTCCTGCTCTGGCTGGAACAGCATAAGGCAGAAGATGTTGAGTTAGCGTTTTTTAAAATCAATATTGTTGTTGGATTTTCAATTTTATTAATGATCCTGGTAAGTATTTAGAAACTAACACCTGAGAAATTCCACCTCTCGTCAGAAGATATGAAAATCATCATCGGCATCACAGGAAGTTCCGGAGCGGTGTACGCGTTGGATTTTTTAAAAAAATCCACGGCGGATAAATTCCTCGTTATTAGCAAATGGGGGAAGGCTTTGTTGAAGGATGAATTGAAGATGGAAGATACCGACCTTCATCCGTATATAAAGCGGCAGTTCGATGACAAAGACCTGACGGCACCGATCGCTTCCGGTTCGAATCATTTTGATGCTTTCATCATTCTCCCCTGCTCGACGTCGACCATCGGGAAGATCGCATCGGGAATCGGCGACACTCTTATCACACGAACAGCACAAGTAGCAATGAAAGAACGCTATAAACTCATTCTCTGTGTTCGTGAAACACCCTTGTCCACCCTGACGCTGGAACAATGTGCGAAACTCTCCGGATATGGAGTGATCATTATGCCGATCTCACCACCGATGTATTTTGTACCCGAAAACGTCGGCGAATATGTCGGCGCTTTCACGGACAAAGTGCTGGGGGCTGTCGGCGAACGCCGCGGCAATGGATGGCGATCCGAAGAATTGGAATAACTACCAACGCTAGTACACGGTAAAATTTTTTTAACCATAACTCATAACTGTTAACGCATAACTGTTCACTAAATTTCCCCAACACGTATGTTCGATAACCTGCAGGATTTCATAAGGCATCTTGAAAAAAACGGTGAACTGCATCGGGTCAAGGTAGAAGTCGATCCTGAATTGGAGATCACCGAGATTGCTACACGTGCGCTCGCTCAGGGAAAACCTGCACTGGTGTTCGAAAATATCAAAGGAGCGGATTTCCCGCTGGTGATTAATATGCTCGCCAGTGAACGCCGGATAGAACTTGCGCTTGGGAAACATCCCGACGAACTCGGAGAACAGCTCATCTCCTTCGCGGAAAAAGTGTTGCCCCCCTCACCGAAGATCCTCTTGGAAGAATCGGCGATGATTCGCCGTCTCTATAATGCCAGACCGAAGAATGTCCGAATTGCCCGTTCGCAGGCCGTGATCGAGAAACCAAATCTTTCCGCCCTTCCTATTTTAAAGACATGGCCAGAGGACGGCGGACGGTTTGTTACTCTTCCGCAAGTTGTCACCTACGATCCGAAGAACGGAAAACGGAACATCGGTATGTACCGCATCCAGAAATTTGACGACCAAACGACCGGTATGCATTGGCAGATCGGCAAAGGTGGCGGATACCATTATCACGCAGCAGAAAAATTGAATCAGCCGTTGGAAGTCGCTCTGGTTATCGGAAGTGATCCGGCACTCCTTCTTGCCACTGTTGCGGCCTTGCCGGAAGGAATTGACGAAGCGATGTTCGCTGGTTTCTTGCGGGGACGACCGACGGAGTTTGTGAACGCTCGAACATTAAATATTGCTGTGCCCGCAAATGCGGAATTTATCTTTGAAGGGATCGTGAAACCGAGGGAACGAAGAATGGAAGGACCGTTCGGCGACCATTTTGGTCACTATTCGAATGCTGCAGAATATCCCGTCTTTCATATCCAGACAGCAACGCGCAGAAAAGATCCTCTCTATCCAGCCACTATCGTCGGCATACCTCCCATGGAGGATAAGTATATTGGCGATGCCACGCAGCAGATTCTTGCACCGCTGGCTCGTCTGATCCATCACGAAGTGAAAAATGTCTGGGCATATTATGAAGCAGGTTTCCACAATCTGCTGGTCGTTTCCGTGAATGAACGGTACCAAAAGGAAGCAATGAAAGCAGCCCTGGGATTGATGGGAACGGGCCAACTCTCCCTGACAAAATGCCTCGTCACAGTCTCCGAACATGTGGACGTACGAAATTTCAACGAAGTGCTCAAAGCGGTCCGAGATAATTTCGATCCACATTTCGATTTTGTGATGATACCGAAGGTTCCTCTCGATACGCTCGATTTCACCTCGTTTACCATGAATCTCGGCAGCAAGATGATCATCGACGCCACCGAAAAAAAGAAACCGAAACAAAAAGTGAACGTCAAACGGCTGCACGAAACTGTCAAAAGTTTAACATCGTTCGACCGACGGATCATTGATGCCCGCCTGGTGGAAGGATCATTCCTTTTGGTAAAAGTGAAAAAGGACGGCGACGCAGTCATCAAAAAGATCGTCAAGCATCCCGGACTCGTAGAGGTGAAAATGGCAGCCACAGTCAGTTTCGATGTGGATATTAACGAACAGGAAAGTTATATCTGGGGTGTATTCACTCGATTCGACTGCGAGCGGGATATTATTTTCACTTCGCAAAAACTGATCGGCATCTCCCCCATCTACAACGGCATTCTGGGAATCGACGCTACCTGGAAGAACGGATACCCACATCCGCTAACGATGGATGAAGCGATCGTAAAGAAAGTCGACGAACGCTGGGACAGCTACTGGAGATAAATTACATTTAATTGAACCAACATCGCACGGTCACGATATACGTGTGTGGAAATTCGAAAATAATCACGAATCGTTGCACACCGGCAAGGAACAGGGAAAATGAACACCACGATCCATTTCAGAGACAAACAATTATTTCCCATTTGGGATAAAATCCAAAACGGACGCCGACTTTCGCTTGAAGACGGATTGACGATGTTCGCATCGCAGGATATCATTTCCATCGGCAAGATGGCACACTCCGTTCAGCAGCAAAAGAGCGGCGATGCCGTTTATTACGTAGTCAACCAAAAGATCGAACCGACAAACATTTGCGTTCTCTCCTGCAAGTTCTGCGACTTTGCCGTAAAACAAGGAACGCCGCAGGCGTACGAAATGACCATCGAAGAGATTCTTTCCAAATTGAACTCCGATGTGCATGAAGTACATATCACCGGAGGTCTGCATCCGGACTGGCCGTGGGAATATTATCTTGGCATGGTTCGCGACATAAAAAAAAGCTTCCCGCAACTGGATGTAAAAGCTTTCACCGCCGTGGAAATCGATTTCTTCCATAAGAAATTCAAGATGCCGATCGACGAAGTATTACGACAACTCTACTCCGTTGGCCTGCGAACAATGCCGGGCGGAGGTGCGGAAGTCTTCTCCGAGCGAGTCCGGAAACTGTTATTCAATCAAAAGATTGGTGCAAAAACATGGTTCGAAGTGCATAAGACTGCGCATCGCCTCGGCATCCCGTCTAATGCAACGCTCCTCTACGGACATATCGAAACCTATGAAGAACGCGTGATGCATATGGTGAAACTCCGGGAAGCGCAGGATGAAACCCATGGATTCCTGTCGTTCATTCCTCTGGCATTTCTCCCTGGCGACACCGGCATCAAACCAAAGAACGATTTTACCTCTGCAATAGAGGATCTGAAAACCATCGCCGTGTCGAGGTTAATGCTCGACAATTTCCCGCACATTAAAGCATACTGGGTGATGTTGACGGAAGAAGTTGCTTCCATTGCACTCAATTTCGGCGCAGATGATATGGATGGAACAGTCGGCGGCGAAAAGATCGCACACGATGCCGGTGCTGTCAGTCCCATGGCGATGGCTAAAGATAAACTGGTAAAGATCATCAATGACGCCGGGAAAATTCCCGTCGAACGAGATGTCTATTACAACGCGCTGAATATCAATGCTGAAAATGTCGTCGGCAAAATCCCGTATCTCAACTCCGTCCCGTTTTATGAACATTTTGAACAGCGACAATTCAAGCTACTTCCTATTGTCCCCCGAAGAATGGGACAACTGTCGCAAAAAGGACAGATTGATGCTGGTTTATTCTCGTTAATGGATTACTTCGGGCAACAGGAAAAATTGGAGCTGATGAATTATTGTATTGCATCACGCGACCAGGTGAAGAGTGTTATGCTCTTTTCCAAAGAGGGCTGGCAGGGATTGCATGGAAAGAAAATCGGCATCATCGATGACACAGCAACTTCCATCCGATTGCTGCAAGTTCTGCTGGAAAAGAAATACGGCGTAAAGGCAGTATTCGAGCGCTTGCACTCCGGAGTCAACGACTATTCCGGATTCGACGCGATTTTGCTCATCGGCGATGAAGCACTGAAAGCGAACAGGAACGGATTGCCGGGATTCGATCTTGTCTTCGATCTCGCAAAAGAGTGGTATGACTGGCAAAAGCTTCCTTTCGTGTTCGCCGTCTGGGCGCATAAAAAATCCCTTACTCCGGAAAAAGCTGCTGAACTGCAAGAAATCATCCGGCATGCATTGGACAAAGGAGAAAGCCGGTTGGATACGATCGGCATACAACACGGTTTGACTATATCATTGTCACCGGCAGAGACTTCGGAATTCCTGCAAGGTTTCAACTATAGACTCGGTGAAAGGGAAAAAGAAGCGATGAACATATTCAAAAAACTTATTGAAGAAGTTGCTGTTATTTCGTAACTTAGCCAATCTAAAACACGATTGAGACAATGGAACAACAGACTGTTACGAAACTTCAAGAGCTCATTCAGCAAGGCGAGAAATTAGTACCTGAGGGAGGACACGAATTCTCCGGCTATAATGCGAAATTGCAGAGCCAATACCTCATGTGGCGAAAGTCGTGCCTTGATTCGATCGCAAAGATCGGTTCTTCCGCCAATGCACTCCGTGAAAAAATTACGAAAGATGAGAACGGCGCATATTTTTATCAGAATTCTGCTCAATTGATCCTTGATGTCGTCAAACAATCGATTCCACTTGCAGAAACGGAACTGAAGAAGAATACACCTGCACCTGCCGCTCCAAAGCCGGCCGTATCCGCATCGAAACCGGTTCCGCAGCCTGCTGCAGCACCAAAAGTGGAAACTCCAAAACCGGAAGCAGCAAAGCAGGAAATGCCGAAAGCAGTTCCCGCTCCTCCGCCCGCTGTTGCACCTCAGCCGACTCCCGCGCCAACACCCGCTGTTGCCGCTCCTTCTGTGTCGAGCAAACAGGTTCTTGTCTTATCCTCCTCTGAAACAGAATTGCAGAACCAGCTGTCAAACCTTTTAAAGGAAATGGGTATCGACGGGGTGATGTTCCAGCGCGGAACCGCCGTTGATGCCATCGTCGGATTTCTGGAAAAATATCCAACCGTCCGCTATGCATATTATTTGTACAATCCTGATGATATCAACAGTGCGATGTTCGAACTGGGATATCTCATCGGCAAAGTGGGATCGAACCGCGTCTGTTGTATCCACAAAAAGGACGATGCACCGCCGAAAGGAATTCCGGGGATCATCTATAAAGAGATCGTCGTGAAACTGGAAGAAATCAGTTTTGGATTGATAAAGGACCTGAAGGCAGCAGGATATACCGTAACGTTCTAACAGCACACTACAACCTTTCACAACATTCAATGCTGTGGAAGGTTTTTTATTATGACACTTTCCGAAATATATTCCAAAGTACGTAACAATCAACGCATCGAACGCGAAGAGGGATTGTTCCTTCTCCGCAATGCACAATTACTGGACCTGGGCGACCTCGCAAACGAGATCCGCTTCAAAAAGAATCCGGAATCGCAGGTAACATTCGTGTTGGATTCCAATCCGAACTATACGAATGTTTGCACCATCGACTGTATTTTTTGTGCGTTCTACCGTCATCCCGGTGAAGAGGGTGTGTATACACACACTGTCGATGAGATGCTGGAGAAGTTCAAAGAATCCGCCAAGAAAGGCATTACGACGATTCTGCTGCAAGGAGGCGTGAATCCAGAACTTCCATTCGAATATTATGTGGAAATGGTCGAACGAACTGTGAAGGAAGTTCCGGAAGTGTATCCGCACTTCTATTCCACATCTGAGATCATCGAAATGGCCCGTGTGTCGGGTTTGACTTTGCAGCAGGTGCTGAAGCGTTTATGGGATGCAGGCCAGCGTTCGATCCCCGGCGGCGGCGCCGAGATTCTTTCGGACCGCGTAAAGAAAAAGATCAGCAGTAAAAAAGGGACTTCGGCAGACTGGCTGAATGTGATGCGTGAAGCACACAAGATCGGATATAAATCCACAGCAACAATGATGTACGGTCATCTGGAAAAAGATGAAGATACCATCGAACATCTCGAAGTGATCCGTCAGTTGCAGGATGAGTATCACGGATTCACTGCGTTCGTTCCATGGAGTTTCAAGCCGGGAAATACACCTTTGGAGAAGATCATCCCGACCTATGCCACACCGAAACGGTATCTGGAGATGATTGCATTTTCACGGATCTACCTGGATAACTTCGATCATGTACAGGCGTCATGGTTCAGCGAGGGGAAAAAGACGGGACAGATTGCCCTACATTTCGGCGCGGATGATTTCGGTGGGACACTGTTGGAAGAGAATGTTCACGCTGCAGCAAACTTCGTTAACAAAACAAACACGGAAGAATGCATTCAGCTCATTCACGAATCCGGTTTTGATGCTGCACAACGGGGAACCCTGTACGATATCAAGAAGGTCATTTCGCGTACGAAAGCTGCGTAAGAATCATTTTACGGGAAGGCCAATCAAAGACTTCCCTTCAATCAGCAATCGCTCCAATTCGTCTTCCGTTCTCCCCTCAGCATAAATCCGCACCGTTGGTTCCGTCTGCGAGGCACGAATCAACAGCCAGCGTGAATCTCCGAACAGAAATTTAATACCGTGCAGCTTCTCCCTGTCATAGAGTTTCCGGACCTTCTCAATAAAAAACTCTTCAAGATTTTTCGACGGTTTGAAATGTGTCGCAGACTGGAGTATTTCGTCCCGGTCGAGTGTTCCGGCAGGGATATCGATACGCCGATAATGTAATTCTCCCACGATATTCTTGATATCATTCCAAAGTTCATATAATGATTTACCGCTCATCGCCAGCATTTCACAAAAGAGGAGGCCGGAGAGAATCCCATCCCGTTCCGGAAGATGTCCTTTAATGCCGAATCCGGCGCTCTCTTCTACGCCGATCAAAAAATCGGTCTGCAGCATGATATCCGTCAGATTCTGAAAACTGACATTCACATCATAAAACGGTAAATTCCATCGTTCCGCCAGTACGCGGACCTTATCCGTTACCGGCACCGATTTGATTACTGCACCGCGGAGGCCTTTGTTGTGATACACATGCCATAACAATAACAGGATCGTCTGCTGAACGGAAATCCACTTCCCGTCCCCGAAACAGACAGCACACCGGTCCCCATCTCCATCCGTTGCAATACCCAGGATTGCATCCGTTACGCTTACATTATAAAAGAGCGGTTCCAGATTCTTTTCGATCGGTTCCGGATGACGGTCATAAAAATTCGTTTCGGCCGTTCCAAAAATGGTTTGCGCTCTCCAACCTGTTTCATTCAGGATTTCTTCCAGGATCGTTTGTCCGGCACCTCCCATGGAATCGATGATTACACTGGGATTGCCGGATGGATTGGCAGCATATTTCGACAGTGCTTCAAAATCAATGACTTTCCGAAGTTGAACAAGGTATTCCGGAAGGAAATTTTTTCTTTCAATATGCAGCGTGTCGAACTTTTTTACGGGAATATTCTGAACGAATCCGGCAACTTTCCGGGTCTCTTCTGCAATGAATGGTCCCCCATATCCTGCTTTAAATTTTACCCCATTATACGAGGATGGATTATGACTGGCCGTGATCATAATCCCAGCTCCGCAGTGAAGATTTTTTACTGAGAATGAAAGCACTGGGGTCGGGACTAGCGTCTCGGAAAGATACACAGTGATGCCGCCAGCGGAGAGGACCCCGGCAAACTGTTCAGCGAAATACCCGGAGTCTTTCCGGCCGTCATAACCTATAGCAACTGGTTTTTTGTTAAGATGCTCTGAGTGGAGATATCGGAGGAATGCTTCGGCAACACGGAATAGATTCTCTTCGTTGAAATATTCTCCAACGACCGCTCGCCATCCGTCATTTCCGAACTTAATGGTCTGTATTTTCATCAGGCGGGGTTTCAGAGAGGAGTTCTTGGGCCTTCAGGAATTGTTCTGCAGGAACATACACTTTAATTGGATATTTGAATATGATCCGTCCGAGCGCGTTGTCCATAAATCCGTCGGCCATGACGCCGATATTTGTCGTGTTGGCAGAATGGACGGTGAAACCGGCGGACATCAGCCGGCCGCGCACGATCTCCGCTTCATAAAAGTCAGCCGATGAAAATATGACCGTCCACCCTTCGCTTGCTTCAATACCGGCATGGTCCAAACAATAGTTGCGCTTATTTTTCACGATCAAACAATCAGAGCAAAACAATTGTTGACAGACAATACAGACGCCGACTGCGACGCCGATTGGATGGTTGGTGCACGAATATTGGTCTTCCGCTAATAGCGAACCGCATTGCGGACAGTAATCGGAATCGAGATCGACCTCGCCGCCGCAGTTATCGCACTCATCCATCGGCACAGGTTTCGGCAGCGATCCCACGAGCAGAATATTGCAGTCAGCGCAGAAGATTGCGTCATCAGTATATTCTGTTCTGCACGTTGGACAAAATTTCATAGTGGAACTAGACTAATCACTTAACGATTCTAACATCTAATGATGCAATGTCTAAATGGATCAATGATTCAATGGATCAATGGTTCAATGGATCAATGGATCAATGGTTCAATGATTCAATGAAGATAGTTTTCTACACGTTAAACCTAAAATGACAAATATCTCCGTCTTCCATCACATACTCACGCCCTTCAACATGCAGCAAACCGTTTTCTTTTACAGCCGCTTCAGTTTTCAAACGAAAGAGATCTTCGCATTTCATTATTTCCGCTCGAATGAATCCTTTTTCAAAATCGGTGTGAATCACTCCCGCTGCTTCCGGCGCCATGGCACCTTTGCGCAGAGTCCAGGCATGCACCTCTTTGGGTCCCGCAGTAAAGAATGTAATCAATCCTAGCAAATCCATTCCTTCCCTCACAACTTGCTGCAGGCCGGATTCGTGTAATCCAAGCCCTTCGAGAAAACCTGCCCGCTCTTCTTTTGGTAACTCTGCAACCTCTGCTTCGACAGCAGCACTCACAATAACGACTTTCGCTCCTTCCTTTGCTGCAATTTCTCGAACTTCTTCCACATATTTATTTCCCGTGGAAATTTCCTTTTCATGGACATTGCAGACATACATCACCGGTTTATTCGTCAGCAAATGCATATCTCTTAAAAACATTTTCTCTTCATCATTATGGACTTGAACATAGCGGGCAAGCCGTCCGCTGGCAAGGTGATCTTTCACCTTATTATAGAAATCCGCTTCGGGTCGCGCTTTTTTATCGTTCTTTGCACGATGTTCGGCATCGCGGACTTTCTTCTCGATTGTATCCATGTCCTTAATGATCAGTTCCGTTTCGATCACTTCAATATCCCGTTTCGGATTTACGCTGCCGTCCACATGGATAATGTTTGGATCGTCGAAACACCTGACAACATGTGCGATGGCATCAGTATCACGAATATGAGATAGAAACTGATTGCCGAGTCCTTCCCCTTTGCTCGCTCCTTTAACCAAGCCGGCAATATCCACAAATTCGATGGATGACGGGAGAATCTTCTGTGATCCATAGATTTTTACAAGACCGTCAATCCGTTCATCATCAACGAAAACGACACCGACATTCGGCTCGATTGTGCAAAACGGATAGTTAGCAGCTTCCGCACCGGCAGCTGTGATTGCGTTGAAAAGCGTTGATTTACCGACATTTGGAAGTCCGACGATACCGCAGTTAAAACCCATTGTAATAATTTTCTTTTATGTGATAATGCCGAATGAACGCACTCCATTGGAGCAGGACATACGGATTGAATTGCATCAAAGATACGGAAAAAATCCAGTGCTTCCAAAATTTGGAAAATGTCTTAATTTAACATGTTACGTCATGCCGAACTTGTCCCGCTGTACGGGATGTCCCGCAGTTTGTGATTCCGCCTTGACGGGATTCAAATAAGCGGAACCGTACAGCGGCATTTCAGCATCTAAAAAGATTATGAAAGATGCTGACATTCGTCAACATGACGATATAATGTTTCAAATTAAGACATAGCCAAAAATTGAGTGCCCCGCACTGGGCCAGAAAAAAAAGGAATCACCCATATTGCATAATTATCCATTTTTCCGTATATTTATGCAACTATGAAAAAGGCAATTTCCATAATCGGCGCTTCAGGATATTCCGGCGCAGAACTCTTAAAGATCCTGCTTCATCATCCCGATGTTGAAGTAACAAATGTATTTGCGAACTCTTCCGCGGGAAAACGGGTGGATGTTTTGTATCCGCATTTCCGATCGCGGACCCAGTTGGTGTATCAGGAATATGATATCACCAAGGTGAAGAATGATGATTTGGTCTTCATTGCACTGCCGTCCGGGGAAGCGATGAAGTATGTTCCTGCATTGATCGATGCCGGGAAGCGCGTAATCGATCTCGGCGGCGATTTCCGTCTGCATGATGCACAGCTCTACACAAAGTATTATAGACATGAACATACGTCAGCACAGTATCTGGCGAAAGCGGTGTATGGATTGCCGGAATGGAACAAGAAAAACATCCAGTCTGCGCAATTGGTTGCTAATCCCGGATGTTATGTGACTAGCGCATTGCTTCCGTTGTTGCCGCTGGTAAAGGAAAAACTGATCCATGCAAATGGGATCGTTATCAATTCACTTTCCGGTGTTTCCGGAGCGGGGCGAAGTGCTTCCGTGGAATTGTCTTTCACCGAATCGAACGAATCAGTGAAGGCATACAAGGTGGGTGTCCACCAGCATACTCCGGAAATTGAAACAATATTGAACGATTTTGGCGGGAGCGAATCAACGGTGACATTCATTCCGCATTTAATTCCGATTACCCGGGGAATCTATTCCACAATAATCGTTACTCCCAATGGAACGCTGTTGCCGGAACAAATCGATGCCGTGTATAAAAAACATTATGGCCACTCCCCCTTTGTCCGTTTAATCGAAGGCCTCGCACCGGAAATTAAGCATGTGCAATACACAAACTTCTGCGACATTAGCTGGAAAATGTACGAACGAAACGGTCAGATCATCTTGCATTCGGTCATCGACAATCTTGTAAAAGGAGCTGCTGGCCAGGCTGTGCAAAATATGAACCTGATGTTCGGTATAGCGGAAACGGAAGGATTAATATAATAACACTATTCCGGGAGCACGTTTTGCTATTCGCGGTCCGGGATACTATGAAAACAGAATATGAAAACATATAAAATAAAACAAATTGACGGCGGTGTTTGTGCGCCGCAGGGATTCCTGGCCGCAGGTGTTCGGGCCGGAATAAAAAAATCGAAAAAAGATATCACACTCATCTATTCCGAAGTCCCGGCAAATTCCGCCGGTGTCTTTACGCAGAGCGCCACCGTTGCCGCCAGCGTGACGCTGGATAGGAAACAAATCAGCCGATCGAAAACCGCACAGGCTATTCTCGTTAACAGCGGAAATGCGAATGCATGCACTGGTGAACGGGGAATGATGAATGCAAAACAATCCATCGCTACTGCCGCTTCTGCTCTCGGCATTAAGGAGTCCCAACTGTTGGTCGCGTCGACCGGCGTTATTGGTCAGTTCCTGCCGATGGACAAAATGACACTGGGTATTTATGATGCCGTAAAACACTTACGCAATGACGGCAACAGCGATGCAGCAGAAGGCATTTGCACGACGGATACCTATCCAAAAGAAATTGCAGTTGAAGTAGAGATCGGAGGTGTACCGGTTCGTATCGGCGGTATCGCCAAAGGTTCCGGCATGATCGCACCAAATATGGCGACGATGCTCGCGTTCGTCACAACGGACGCGAAGATTTCCACACCTTTGCTACGCAAGATTTTTTCTCAAGCAAACGATATGTCGTTCAACCGGATCACAGTGGACGGTGATACCAGCACCAATGATATGTCCCTGATCCTGGCAAATGGCAAGGCTGAGAATAAAGAGATCAAAGAAGGAAGCACCGATCACCGCCGATTTGCTGCTGCTCTCGAATATGTTCTGGTTGTTCTCTCCAAAATGATAGTACGGGATGGCGAAGGTGCTACAAAATTTGTCGAAGTTACGGTGACAGGCGCAAAGTCCAAACAAGATGCCGAATTAGCTGGCAGAACGATCTGCAATTCTCCGCTCGTCAAGACGGCCATTCACGGCGAAGATGCAAACTGGGGGCGGATTCTTGCTGCCGCCGGACGATCCGGTATCAAATTCAATCCGGATAAAGCGGAGATTTATTTTGACGATCTGAGAATTCTTGGGAAGAACTACGATATCAGTTTTTCAGAAGAACGAGCAAAGAAAATCCTACAACAAAAGGATATCACCATTACGGTAGATTTGCATAATGGAAAACATTCGGCCACGTTTTGGACTTGCGATCTCTCCGCGGAATATGTTCGGATCAACGCATCGTATAGGTCTTAAACACCAATTGATTACAATATTGCTAGGTTTCGAAATTGTATAATTTCATGAAAAGAGGAGAAGTTATGGCAATCCAACGGTTTGAAGAAATGAAAGTGTGGCAAGATTCACGGATCCTTTCAAAACAGATTTACGGAATCACGAAAACCATAAAATTTAAAAGAGACTTTGGTTTACGGGATCAAATTCAACGGGCATCCGTTTCGGTAATGTCGAACATCGCTGAAGGTTACGAAAGAGACAGTAACAAAGAATTGATACGATTTTAAAATTACTCAAAAGGCTCAGTTGGTGAAATTCGAAGTTTGTTGTATATCGCTTTGGATCAAGAGTATATCACCAGTAAACAATTTGAAGAAATAAAAGATGCCGCAACATCAATCTCTACTCAAATTGAGAACTTTGTAAAATATATGCGGAAAAGAGTTGCTACTCAGAAATGATAATTTTGTAATCTTGCACTCTTTCAATTTATTAATCCTGTAATTATCAGATTTTTTACTTATGCCCCAATCCAAAGAAGAAATCCTTATTGAAGCACTTCCCTACATTCAAAAGTATGAGGGGAAAACCTTTGTCGTAAAATACGGCGGGGCTGCTCAGACAGAGACTGAATTGAAACAGCAGTTTGCCAAAGATGTCACCATTCTGAAGAAGATTGGAATCAATATCGTTATCGTGCACGGCGGTGGTAAAGAGATTACCGACACTGCCTACAAACTCGGCATCGAAACGCAGTTTGTCAACGGCCACCGCTTTACGGACAAGAAGATGGTAGAAGTTGTCCAGATGGTCCTTGCCGGTAAGATTAATAAGGAAATCGTCAATCTCATCAATCAGAACGACGGTGAAGCGGTCGGCATCAGCGGCGTGGATAACAATCTCTTAACGGCGGAAAAATACCTGGAAGACGGCGAAGATATTGGTCTCGTCGGAAAGATCGTGGATGTTCATATCCAATTCCTGCAGATGTTCCTTTCCAACAAACTGATGCCGGTGATCGCACCTTTCGGTGTCGGAACCGATGGGACAATCTACAATGTGAATGCCGACCTTGCTGCCGCTGCGGTTGCTTCCGCATTGAAAGCAGAAAAATTGGTCTATCTCAGCGACGTGGAAGGTGTCATCGCCAACAAGCAGCTCGTTTCCACACTCACCGAGCAAAATGCACGGGAGCTGTTCGGTGAAGGGGTGATCAGCGGCGGAATGATCCCCAAAGTGAAATCGGCCTTCTCCACTCTTCATTCCGGCGTGAAGAAGGTGCATATGATTGACGGAAGAAAGAAACATTCATTGTTACTTGAGATCTTCACAGACGAAGGTATCGGAACTGAATTAGTTCTTTAAATATTGCACTGTTCAATTAGTGTTTGTGCAGCAAACTCACCCTGACCTGAAACTATCCAGAACAACATGAACAAAGACTTTTTATCGATCGCCGAATTATCAAAAGATGAAGTGTTTGAACTGCTCACACTGGCTGATTCCCTCAAGTCGGCAAAGGATGTGAAACCGCTCACCGGAAAAACGGTGGCGATGATCTTCCAAAAACCTTCGCTGCGGACCCGGGTCTCGTTCGAGGTCGGCGTCGTTCAACTCGGCGGACATGCGATATTCTTAACGGATGAAGGTGTCGGACTCGGCATTCGCGAATCCGCCGCCGATGTTGCCAATGTACTTTCCCGATTTAACGACGCTATCGTTGCCCGAGTATTCAATCACCAATTGCTGCTGGACCTCGCATCCCATGCAACCGTTCCGGTGATCAACGCCCTCTCGGACCTTTCCCATCCCTGCCAGATTCTTGCTGACCTCTATACTATTCGGCAGCACAATAAATTACGGGACCATGTGAAAATCTCGTACGTGGGAGACGGAAATAATATCGTGAACTCCTGGCTTGAGCTCTCAACAATTATTCCGATCCATCTTACACTTGCCATCCCTTTTGGTTATGAACCGAACAAAGCAATTTTTGATAAAGCCGTTAACGCCAAAATCAGCAAGATTGAGATCATCCGTGATCCGAAGAGTGCTGTGAACAAAGCGGATGTGGTCTATACCGACACATGGACCAGCATGGGACAGGAGAAGGAAAAGACAAAGCGGATATTTGATTTCTGGGAATATCAGGTCAACTCCTCCCTTTTGCGACAGGCGAAGAAGGATGTTATTGTGATGCACTGTCTGCCGGCGCATCGGGGTGAAGAGATCACGAACGAAGCACTGGATGGACATCAGTCCGTCGTCAACGATCAGGCGGAAAATCGTCTGCATATTCAAAAGGCAATTATGGCAAAACTGATCGGAAACAGGAAATGAACAAAACTCAACGCCAATTCGTCATCAAAGAGATCATCCGCGATCACAGCGTCACGAACCAGGAAGAGCTGGTGGCAATGCTGAAGAAACGCGGGATCACTGCAACGCAGGCGACGCTCTCCCGCGACTTTTCGGAACTGGGAGTCGTCCGGATTCACACAAAAGAAAATAACCGCTATGCACTTTCCAACCTGCAGGATGAACCGACCATCACACCGCTCGTCACGCATGAAGTGGTCGGTATCGAATCGAACGAAGCAGTAATCGTTGTCCGCACATTGCCCGGCCGGGCGGGAGGAGTTGCGTCATTCATTGACTCCGGCAGAAACAAGTTGATTCTTGGTACGCTGGCGGGCGACGATACAGTGTTGGTCACTCCTGCATCGGTGAAAAAGATTCCGCTGCTCCTAAAACAACTGAAAGAATTATTACTCTCATGATCTACACAGCATCGTTAAAAGTATTATCCATCGTTTTCTTAATACAATAGAAAGAACTCCAATGAAAAAAGAAAAAATAGCAGTAGCATATTCGGGCGGACTGGATACTTCCGTCATCGTTAAATGGCTTCAGGAAAAATACAATGCCGATATCATCACGGTCACGGGAAACCTCGGACAGAAGAAAGAATTGGTCGGCGTTCCGGAAAAGGCTTACAAATCCGGTGCAAAAAAAGTTTTCATGCAGAATCTGGAAAAAGAGTTTGTGTATGATTATATCTTCCCGGCATTGAAAGCAGGTGCGCTGTACGAGCACACCTACCCGATGGCAACAGCACTTGGCAGACCGCTGCTGGCAAAAGCTCTCGTTGAAGTCGCCAAGCGCGAACGTTGCACTGCCGTGGCCCATGGCTGTACCGGAAAAGGAAATGATCAGGTCCGATTCGAAGTAGCAGTGATGGCACTCGCACCGGAATTGAAGGTACTTGCTCCCCTGCGAGAGTGGGAATTCAAATCGCGCGAAGAAGAGGTGGAATATTGCCAGCGTCACGGCATCCCCGTGAAAGCAACGAAGGACAGTCCATATTCAATTGATGAGAATATCTGGGGAACAAGCATCGAGTGCGGAATCCTCGAGGATCCAATGGAAGTGGCACCGCAGGATGCATATCAACGCACCATTTCGCCGGAACTTGCACCGGATAAACCGACCTATGTGACGATCGAATTCAAAGCAGGCGTCCCGGTCGGCATGAATGGCAAAAAGATGGACGGCATGTCGTTGATCCACAAACTGAACGAGATCGCCGGTGCAAACGGCGTCGGCCGATTGGATCTTGTAGAGAATCGTCTTGTCGGCATCAAATCCCGCGAGATTTATGAAGCACCGGCAGCGGTTACGCTGCATTTCGCCCACCGCGAATTGGAACGTCTCACTCTGGATAAAGAAGTGATGCACTATAAGATCAAATTGTCAGCAGATTATGCCAATATTATTTACAATGGTCTCTGGTTTTCGCCGTTGAAAAATGCACTTGACGGTTTCATCAACGAAACTCAAAAGAATGTCACCGGCATTGTTAAAGTGAAATTGTACAAGGGAAATATCGAGATTGCTGGACGCACATCGCCGTATTCGTTGTACGACATGAAACTGGCAACCTACACCAAAGAGGATACGTACGATCACACTGCGGCGGAAGGGTTCATCAAAATCTACGGATTACCGTCGAAGATTTACAACCGTGTGAATAAGGAAAAATTTGCGAAAGTAAAGAAGGTCTTGAAACGGAAGAAGTAATTGTTTGCACCTGTAGTAAAATAAAAACCCGAAGATCGATCTTCGGGTTTTTTATTTATTTCTTGATGAAAGTTCCGTTTCGCAGTTCGGCAAACGCTTGATGAAGTTCCTTCTGTGTATTCATCACGATCGGACCGCCCCATGCCACCGGTTCCTTTAAAGGTTTCCCGGAGACGAGTAAAAAGCGGATCCCCTGTTCTCCCGCCTGAACAGTCACTTCATCCCCATTGTCGAAAAGGATGAGAGAACGATTCCCCGACCATTCCAATTGTTCCTGACCATTCGGAAGCAATGATTCCCTTACTATATCCTGAGGAGCTGATGCATCCCGGAACGTTCCTGTCCCTTCAAAGATATAAGCGAATGCCTGCCGATATGTTTCCACATTCAACGTCTTGCGTTTTCCGGGAGGGACATATACATCCAGATACCGTGGATCGGCAGCAATCCCGTCCACCGGCCCATTCTTTCCCCAAAAATCTCCGCAAATAATTCTCACCTGCGTTCCATCGTCATCGGTCACCACTGGAATTTCTTTGGATGAGACATCCTGATATCTTGGCGCCGTCATTTTTAAGGATGAAGGAAGATTCGCCCACAACTGAAAACCGTGCATCCTGCCGTGATCATCTCCACGCGGCATTTCCTGGTGAAGAATCCCGCTCCCTGCTGTCATCCATTGCACATCGCCGGCGCCAAGTGCTCCGTTATTTCCCAGACTGTCGCTGTGGGCAACATTTCCTGCAAGCACATACGTAATGGTCTCAATTCCACGATGCGGATGCCACGGAAATCCCGCCATATAATCTTCAGGATGGTCATTGCGAAAATCATCCAACAATAAGAATGGATCGAATTCACCCGGATCGCCAAATCCGAATGCCCGGCGCAGGTGTACTCCTGCTCCTTCCATTGTTGGTTCTGCTTGAACAATCCTTTTTACCGGCCTAATTGACATATGTTTTCCTAAAATTTAGTGGTATTAAATGACATACTCTGATACAAAACTATCGAATCACAGATAGCTCAATCCGAAAGTACACTTCTTCCGTTAGTATACTTGAAATTCAGATTAAATTATATGATTTTATTGCACACAATCAATATCGGGAGTCGAAATGTTCCGAAACTTAAGTATCTCAACAAAATTGTTCATTACTTTCGTTCCAATTTTCATCGTAGGAATTGCCGTCAGTATACTGATAAACAACCAGTATCAGGAAGAACAGATGCAGGCGCAAGCACTGGAGGCCGCAAACGAAAAAGCGCTCATCCTCCGGGAATCGCTGGTGAATATGATGGTGGAAAGCCAGATGGTGGATGATCGGTATCTGGAGAAAGTAAAACAAGTGGCAAACCTTCATGACCTCTATATTAGGATTGATACATCGAAGCTCCATCTGGCGGAAGATTTCATGGATAGCACCCGTGCCGCACGATTGGGTGAACGAGTGCGATCGGCAAATTTGAAAGATGAATATGATATTCAATATGGCAATCAGGTGTTGATGACTGGTAAGCAGCAATGGATCCGTCTTGGCGATGACTTCAAAGCGATGGTCCCTTTCGTCGCAGAAAAAAAATGTCAACGGTGTCACGATGTGCAGATTGGCGATGTGCTCGGAGTGGCACATCTGGATTTCCCGTTGACGAAGATCATTGAAGCAAACCAGAAAAATTCACAACGGTCCGCAATGATCTCCGGCGGCGTTGCGTTCGTTGTCATCCTTGTCGGATTCATCTTCTTCCGCTCCCTAGTGCAATCCCCGCTAAAAAAACTGGAGTCCGCAACAGAAGAGATCGGCAAAGGAAACATGACCGAAGATCTCGCGCTTTCTTCCGGCAACGACGAAGTTGGAAAACTGGCCGCCGCTTTCATTCAAATGCGTGACACGCTCAAACAAAGCCAGGACGCGATGCGGATCTCTACTGTCGGACAGGTTGCCGCATCACTCGTGCAGGATTTCCGAGCGCCCATTAAGGAGATCGTCAGCGCAATCGATGAGATTAAGCGATCCACGATGGATGAAAATAAGAAGAATGAATTGCTTGATGAAGCGAAAGAGTCCGCCCAGCTTGTTAATCGTATGACGCAGGATCTGATTGACTTCACGTCCGGCGAGATCAAAGTTGACAAGAAACTCTTCAGCATCGGCAAACTCACCCGTTTCGTTACCACAAGCGTGAAACCCGATCTGGATAAACAACAAATAAAATTCGAAACAAATACGAAATACGACGGCCAGGCGATCATCGATCCGGAAAGGACTGCGAGAGCGATCGATAATATCATTTCCTATGCCGCTAATTATGTCCCGGCTGGAGGATTGATCAAGCTCGAAACTGATTCCGACGCAGGGAAACTCTATTTCAGGATTATTGACAACGGCAGCGGTATTCCGCCGGCCTTTAGGGAAAAGATTTTTGAACCGTTCGTTAAGGTGGTGCAAAGCGGCGGTGTCGGTCTTGATCTGGCACTCGCCAAAATGATCATCGAAAAACAAGGTGGAAAGATCACTCTTGTTTCCGATGAAGAAAAAGGGACCACCTACGCTATTACACTCCCAATGTAAATATCAACATACTGTACTGCAGTCTTCAATACACAAACCCGCCCGGAAATGACTCGGCGGGTTTTTCATTTCCGGAATGACAAACTTTTCCCACATAACTTTTGTTATGATTGGCACACATATTTCATACATTTGTTTAGTATCTTCTTAAGCATCAAATAATACCATATAACTTTTTGGAGTTTTATATGTTGTCAGAAAACATCAGCATCCTCACTGCGTTCATTTTTGGTCTTCTTTCTTTCATCTCACCCTGCGTTCTTCCCATTATTCCCGGTTATATATCCTTTATCTCAGGTCATACTCTGGACGATATAAAAGGGGATGATAAATCTGCCGCCCGTGCAGTAATGATCAATTCGCTTGTTTTCATTGCCGGCTTCACTCTTATTTTCGTCCTGATGGGTGCCGCAGCCACCTCCATCGGCCAAATCTTGAACGAGAATCTTACACTTATCAGCAAGATCGCCGGTGCTATTATAATCGTATTTGGCCTTCATATGATTGGGATTTTCAAGATTGGTTTTCTCAATTATGAAAAACGATTTCACTTACAAGAGAAAAAACTCGGTATTTTGGGCTCCTTCGCAGTTGGCGCGGCTTTTGCATTTGGATGGACACCGTGCATCGGTCCCGTTTTAGCCGGTATTTTGGCGATCGCGAGCCAGCAGGAGACCGTATTGCAGGGGATCATTTTGCTCTTTGTCTACTCGCTGGGATTAGGAATACCGTTCTTCCTTACCGCGGTCAGCATCAACAAGTTTTTCAATGTTTTCAACCGCATCAAAAAGCATTTCCATACGATCGAAGTCGTTGGAGGAGTAATGCTGATTGGAGTTGGAGTGTTGATGATGACCAACTACTTGACGATTATTGCAAGCACTCTGGCGAAATGGTTCCCGTTCTTAAATGAGTTATCCTAACAATTTTATCATCGTCATTCCGCAGAGTATCTGTTCCGGAATGACACCATCTTAAGAGAGACGTGTTTATGGAAAAAGAAACTCGTGTACTAGATGAAGTAACGATACGTTTTGCCGGAGATTCCGGTGACGGTATGCAGTTGACCGGAGGCCAGTTTACCAACACCTCCGCGGCGATGGGAAATGATCTTTCGACGCTGCCGGATTATCCTGCCGAGATTCGGGCGCCGATCGGTACAACATATGGCGTCAGCGGATTCCAGATTCATTTCGGAGCGACCGAGATCAACACACCGGGCGATCATTGCGATGTGCTTGTGGCTATGAATGCTGCATCTTTAAAAGTGAACCTGCGTTCATTAATCGACGGCGGAATTATCATCGTGAATACAGACGGATTCGGAGACAAGAACTTGAAACTTGCCGGATATGCGCAAAGCCCTCTTTCGGATGGTTCGCTCTCCAAGTTTCAGGTCTTCCAGGTGGACATCACGAAATTGACGAACCTGGCTCTCACGGACATGAACCTCACCCAGAAAGTGGTCGACAAGACAAAAAACTTCTTCGCGCTGGGAATGATGTACTGGATGTATAATCGAACACTGGATAACACCAGCCAATGGATCATGGAGAAGTTTGAAAAGAAACCGGAACTGATCGAAGCAAACACGCGCGTGATGAAAGCAGGATGGAACTTTGCCGAGACAACCGACATCTTCGCTGTGAAATACGAAGTGAAACCGGCGCCGCTGACCCCCGGCAAATACCGGAACATCAACGGCAATCAGGCAACGGCACTTGGCTTCGTTGCGGCAGCCAGCAAGGCAAATTTGCCGCTCTTCCTTGGATCCTATCCCATCACACCCGCGAGTGATATTCTCCATGAACTTTCCTATTTCAAAAATTACGGCGTAAAGACATTCCAGGCAGAAGATGAGATTGCCGGCATTACCAGTGCCATCGGCGCATCGTTCGGCGGTTCGTTGGCAATTACCACAACAAGCGGACCCGGCGTTGCACTGAAGACGGAAGCGATCGGACTTGCAGTGATGACTGAATTGCCGCTTGTTATTGTGAACGTACAAAGAGGTGGACCGAGCACCGGTTTACCGACAAAAACGGAACAGGCGGATCTTTTGCAGGCTGTGTACGGCAGGAATGGCGAAGCTCCGGTTCCGGTGATCGCAGCCGCCACTCCCAGTGACTGTTTCAATGCTGCATTTGAAGCTTCCCGCATCGCGTTGAAATTTATGACTCCGGTGATGTTGCTGACGGATGGTTACATCGCCAATGGTTCAGAGCCATGGCTAATTCCCGAAGTGAAGGACTTGAAAGATATTTCCGTAAAATTCCGTACCGATCCCAATAATTATCTCCCCTATTTGCGCGATGATATCACTCTCTCCCGCGAATGGGCTATTCCCGGTACGCCCGGATTGGAACACCGCATCGGCGGATTAGAAAAACAGGATAAGACAGGAAATATCAACTACGAACCGGAAAACCATGACAAGATGATTAAACTGCGTGCATCCAAAGTTGAGCGCATTGCAAACGATATCCCTCTTGCCATCGTTGAAGGGGATGAAAAAGGCGACGTGCTGGTAGTCGGATGGGGCGGAACGTATGGAACGATTAAAACCGCCGTCGATAGAAAACGGAAGGAAGGAAAATCCGTCTCGCACCTGCACCTGCGTTATATCAATCCGTTGCCGAAGAATGTCGGCGAGATCCTCTCGAAATTTAAGACAGTGCTCGTTCCGGAAATCAATCTGGGGCAATTAATCAAAATATTACGCGAGAAATTTCTTGTTCCGGCAATCGGACTGAACAAAGTACAAGGCTTACCATTCCGTTCAATCGAGATTGAACAAAAGATTGACGAGATCTTAGGAGGAAAAAAATAATGAGCACCTTAGTGAATAGTGTCATCAGTAAAGCCACGGAAGCGCCGACAAAATATACGGCAAAGGATTTCGGTTCGGACCAGGACGTGCGATGGTGTCCCGGATGCGGCGATTATTCGATCCTCGCACAGGTACAGCGTGTATTGCCCGACCTGAATATCCCCAAAGAAAAGATAGTTTTCATTTCTGGTATCGGCTGCTCCAGCCGGTTCCCGTATTACATGAGCACATATGGATTCCACAGCATTCACGGCCGTGCAACAGCGATCGCCTCCGGATTGAAGATCGCCCGTCCTGACCTGAGCGTGTGGGTTGCAACCGGTGACGGCGACGGACTTTCCATCGGCGGCAATCACATGATCCATATCCTCCGCCGTAATGTGGATGTAAATATTCTGATGTTCAATAATCAGATCTATGGACTGACCAAAGGACAATATTCGCCGACTTCCGAGATGGGAAAGATCACGAAATCAACGCCGTTCGGTTCCGTGGATATGCCATTCAATCCTGCATCGCTCGCACTCGGCTCCGGCGGAACATTCGTCGCTCGTTCACTGGACCGGGATCCAAAACATATGCAATCGATCATCCGCCGGGCAGCAGAACATAAAGGCACTTCTTTTGTGGAAATCTACCAGAACTGTAACGTGTTCAACGACGGAGCATTTTTCGAGTTCACAGAAAAAGAGTCGAAACCAGAATCGGTGGTTTTCCTAGAACATGGCAAACCGCTTGTCTTCGGCAAAGAAAATGATAAAGGGATCAAACTGGACGGCTTCTCCCCTGTTGTTGTCTCATTGAAAGACGGAAGTCATTCAATCGACGATTTGCTTGTGCATAACGAAAAAGATTCGACACTGGCTTTCATCCTTGCCAACATGACTTACAATCCCGATTTACCGAGACCGGTCGGCATCTTCCTTGCCACCGATCGCCCGCGGTACGAAGTGGAAATGGAAAAACAGATCGACTCCGCAATCTCGAAACGCGGAAAAGGTTCGCTGGAAAAACTCTTGAACTCCGGAGATACCTGGGTAATCCAATAAGCAGTATCCGTTGTTCCTCCAATGCCCGGTCTATGATCGGGCATTTGTTTTTTAAACGGGAGATGCATCTTTGACGCCTGACCATTTTTTCGTATTTTGAAGATATGATTGAACAATTCGCCCAACTCCTTAGTATTTTTAACTCCAAAAAAACATTTGTTATTACGACGCATGTCAATCCGGACGGAGATGCGATCGGAAGCGAAGTCGCCCTTGCACTGTATCTAAAGAACAAAGGCAAGGAAGTTACGATAATCAACCAGAGTGAAACACCGGGACACCTCCTGTTTCTCACTGAATTCTTTCCTGTCCGTACCTACAACGGAAATGAGGACCATCGCATTCTCAACGCAGACTGCTTCTGCGTTGTGGATACCAATTCTCCGAAACGGTTCAGCGCCATGGCAGAAACAGTGAAAAGGAGTCCCGCCGTTAAGGTTTGCATCGATCACCATCTGGAACACGAACATTTTGCCGACCATTACATCGTGGACACCGAGGTTCCGGCAACCAGTGAACTGCTCTACCGCATTTTCGTGTCGGACAATCCCGACTCCATTACCAAACCAATCGCCGACGCACTCTATGCCGGCATCATGACCGATACCGGATCGTTCAAATTTCCAAAAACAGATGCAGAAACGCATCATATCACCGCCGATTTGCTTCAGCGCGGCACCGATCCCTATGAGATCTATCAGCATGTCTTTGAAAGCGGAGAGATTAACAAACTGCATCTGCTTGGCAAAGCGCTGGAACGAATTGAAGTGCATTACAATGGGAAGATCGCGTCGATGGCTCTTCCCCGTTCTATTTTTGCAGAGACACAAACGGAAGAATCCGATGTCGATAATCTGACACAATATGTCCTTTCCATTAAAAAAGTTGTTGTTGGATTGGTCTTCGTAGAACTTGCAGACGGTGTTAAGGTCAGTTTTCGTTCCAAAGGAGATATCGCTATCAACGAAGTGGCAAAGCAGTTCGGCGGCGGCGGCCATAAGAATGCATCCGGCGCACGATTAAAAAATATCAGTTTGACCGATGCCGTCACTTCGGTCATCGAACGAACGAAAATGTTGCTTTCAACTCAGGAGAAATAATGAATATCACCGCTGTATCGACCGCCATCAATGCTATCGCAGCTGATCTTCTCGTCACGTTCGTCTTTCAGGACGATCCTTTATACAAGAAGAAGACTACAGACATCGTCAACCGTTTTGGCGCATCGGTAGATACCGCACTTTCCATGAAAGATTTTTCCGGAAAAGAGGGTGAGACACTGCTGCTGTATACGGGCAATAAAAAAGCCCCGCGCCTGCTGATGATCGGTACCGGAGAATCAAAGAAGTTCTCCCTGGAGAAACTTCGACGCGCCGTTGCCACCGGTGCAAAAAAAGGAAAATCACTGAAGGTCTCGTCGCTCGCAATCACCGTTCCGGATGTCGATGTGATTCTTCCCGAATCGATCGAAGAAATCGCAGCAGCAATGGCAGAAGCTTTCCTTCTTTCCCTTTATCAGTACGATAAATATCTCACCAAGGAAAAGATTGGCAAACCTATTTCAAAAATTACCTTTTGCACAGCATCTTCTTTTATTCGCGAAATAAAAACTGGTCTCGCAACAGGAAAAGCAATAGCAGAAGCAACCATGCACGCCCGGGATCTGACCAATGCGCCGGGGAGCGATCTGTATCCCGCAACGCTTGCACACGATGCACAGCAGACTGGCAGGCGACACGGATTTTCTGTGAGAGTTTTCGAGAAGAAAAAGATACAGCAGCTGGGCATGGGCGGAGTGATCGGCGTGAGTAAAGGGAGCGAAAAAGAGCCGCGCTTTGTGATTATGGAATACGGCAAACAATTCCGGAAAAACGGGACACTCGTTCTCGTTGGCAAAGGAGTCACGTTCGACACCGGCGGTATTTCGATAAAACCATCTGCCGGAATGGCGGAGATGAAAATGGATATGGGGGGCGCTGCTGCTGTGGTCGGCACAATGCAGGCAACCGCTCAATTAAAAATAAAACGACATGTGGTGGGACTAATTCCATCCGTGGAAAATATGCCGAGCGGTTCCGCCGTGAAACCAGGTGACATTATTCGCCATTACAACGGGAAGACCTCCGAAGTGGATAATACCGATGCAGAAGGACGACTGATCCTTGCTGATGCCCTTTCCTACGCCGAAACGTTCAAGCCAAAACTCGTCATCGATCTCGCAACGTTAACAGGCGCCTGCGTCGTCGCTCTCGGGCATTATGCCACCGGCATGATGGGAAACGACCAGGAATCAATGGATGCCCTTAAAACGGCAGGTGAACGGTCCTACGATCGTGTTTGGCAGTTGCCGATGTTCGATGAATATGAAAAGTTGATCAAAAGTGATATTGCCGATGTGAAGAACGTTGGCGGCCGATGGGCGGGCGCAATTACGGCAGGCTGGTTCCTGAAAAAATTTATCGGCAACTATCAATGGATCCATCTGGATATCGCCGGAACGGCAATGCAGGAAGAAAATCAAGATTACATCCCCCGTGGAGGTTCCGGCGCCGGCGTACGGCTGCTCATTGAATTCCTGCGCAATTGGAATTGATTATTCAAATAACCTTCATTCATCACTCGTATGTCTTACTCAACATTTTCATCGGAGATCCTCATTCGTCCCGACGATATCGACATGAATAGCCATGTTCATTTCTCCAAGTATTTGGATCTGGTATTGGCCGCCCGTTACGAACAAATGTCGCGGGATTATAAAATGTCCATGGACGAGTTCATCCGGCGAGGACTGGGGTGGGTTGTCAGCACCTGTCATGTCCACTATAAACGCCCTCTGCTCCTCGGCGATACTGCAATTGTAAAGACAGCGATTAAGGAGTTCGGAACTTCATCGGCGAAAGTCGGGTTTGAGATATTGAGAAAAGAATCTGGTAAGCTTTCCGCTGACGGATACTTTGATTACACATTGATTAACCTTCAGTCCGGACGCGCAGAAAAACTTCCCGTCGATGTCATTCAAAAATACAATATATAACAATCTTATGAGGATGTTCATGAAAGCGATATTCTGTGCAGTATTCATCGTTGGCGGCTTATTAACAGCGGGTACGCCGGCAACAGTCGAGAATTTTTCATTAAAGGATTACAATGGAAAGGAAGTCAAACTGACGGATTTCAAGGAAGCAAAAGCGGTTGTACTGATGTTCATTTCCACTCAGTGCCCCGTCTCCAATGCCTATAATGAGCGCATGGCTTCATTGTTTGCCGATTACAGGGATAAAGAGGTGACAATCATCGGGATCAATTCGAACAAATCAGAAACTCCGGACGATATCAAGGAACATGCACAGGAGCATCAATTCGGTTTCACGATCCTGAAAGATGTGAACAATGTCGTTGCCGATAAACTGGATGCGAACCACACACCGGAAATTTACATCATTCATCCTTCTACATTGGAAGTTCTCTATCACGGCAGGATCGACGATTCACAGAGACAGGCAAAAGTGACCGTCAACGATCTTCGGAATGCACTGGACGAGATTATTGCCGGAAAAAGCGTTTCTGTAAAAGAGACGAAAGCATTTGGATGTACAATCAAACGGGTGAAATAATGCCGCACTGTTTTCCTTCGCGGCTCCTGATGATGATTGCCGGTATTCTCATTCATTTTTCCATCTCATCTGCGCAATCCGTTCACGCGATCGACGCGCACGGGTTTGATTCCCTTCGCACAAACCGAAACGGACGGGTGTTAGTGCTCAATATCTGGGCTACCTGGTGCGCTCCCTGCAAGGAAGAGTTTCCCGACCTTATAACCCTTGCGAAGGATTTTAAAATGATGAATATCGATTTCGCCGCGATCAGCGTCGATTTTCCGGATGAAGTCAATTCTAAAATTCTCCCCTTCCTTACACCGCTTGCGGTGCCGTTCCCGGTATTCGTTTCAGATTTTCCGTCAGCAGAACAGTTTATCAATACGGTGGACCAATCCTGGAGCGGCGCCATTCCCGCAACGATTATATACTCTCCCGAGGGAACACAGAAGGTTTTTCTGAAGGGAAAACAAAACTACGCACAATTCAAAAAAGCCGTTGAGGATGTTCTTACGAAGCCGTAACTTTCACTTATGATCACTTTCCTTCCTCTCGGCGGTGCGAACGATATCGGCGCATCGTGTTATTATCTAAACATCGAAGGAACAGGGATCATCCTGGACAGCGGTACCCATCCCCGCAAGACGGGTAAGGATTCACTCCCCCGGTTCGAACTAGTCAAAGAGATGAATGTCGACGTTGCGCTGATCTCCCATGCGCATCAAGACCATATCGATTCCCTCCCCTATCTTGTTCAGCATCATCCTTACATCCGCATCGTTACCACACCACAAACGCGAGCTATTGCGGAGATCACACTGCACAACTCCGTGAATATTCTACAAGAACAAATGAAGGATGAAACTGCGATTCGTGCCTATACCCATGAAGAGATCGATCTGCTTATCCAAAGCATTGAATGGCAGGAATATCAAAAACAATTCACGGTGAACGGATATCGGCACTCAAGCATCCATCCTGTGCAGGCGTCATTCCACGATGCAGGACATATTCTCGGCTCTGCCGGAACATTGGTGGAACATAACGGCCGTTCAGTTTATTATACCGGCGACATCAATATGGAAAAACAATCGCTACTCGCCGGTGCGATATTGCCTGACCGACACGTTGATGTGGTCATTCTGGAATGCACTCACGGTTCCACTGATTCGAAATTCCTCCCGTCCCGGACATCCGAAAAAGCCCGTTTGGCAACCGCAGCCAATAAGATCCTAGGGCGAGGAGGTTCGATCCTAGTCCCGGTCTTTGCCCTGGGTAAAATGCAGGAAATGCTCTCCATGTTCTGGAAACTGATGCAGAAAGGGACCATGGCAAAGACGGACATCTACACCGGCGGCGTTGGAAGGAAATTATGCAGCGTGTACGACAAGAATCGCTATACTGTCGCTTATAACAATACTGAATTTGTACTTGGCGATATTCCGCAAAAAGACCTGTATGATGTGGAACAGATCGATGATTTGCTTCGCCATCAGTGCATTGTTCTCTCCGGAAGCGGAATGGTTATTCCGGGAACACTTTCATTCAAACTCGCCCAGCGGTGGCTGACAAATCCTAAAGCCGGCATCTTTACCGTCGGCTATATGGATCCGGAAACTCCCGGTTATCGACTAAGTAATTCGAACAAAGGGGATCTGATCCAACTGACCGATACCCATGAACCGCAGAACGTCTCTTGCGATATCGACCGATTCCGGTTTTCTGCGCACAGTAACCGCGACGGAATACTCTCCATCATCGAAAAACTCCGGCCATCCACGGTAATTTTAGTGCACGGAGAACATGACTCGATCGATTGGATGGGATATTCCATCATTCAGCAATTTCCTCATATAAAGGTCCATGCGGCGGAGATAGGCAAGCAGTTGACCATCTTTGAATAATAACTCTTCATCCTTTTCCACAATTTTCTTATCTTTTGATTACTATAGTAATTTCACGCAGTACAGGAGACCGACACGATTGATTACCGAAACGAAGAGATTCCGTGCGTTCGCAACAGCGCTTTCTCTATGTTTTTTTGCGCTTCCTTTGTTATCACAAGATGTGATTGTCCGAGAACAAACTGCCGGACAGGCGATAACATTTGAACAGTATGTCATCCAAACGGACTCGACACTTCAGGTCATCATTCCCTTCCGCATTCGGTATGATTTCTTTGTTTTTACGAGGACGGTAACCGAGCAATCGTCAGCCTATTCTGCACACGGAGAGGTCAGTGTCGAGCTCATCGATTCCACGGGGTCATCGGTCGCCCGGAAGATACGTCAAATCGATCTCACAGCCGATGACAATACATCATCCGCGCTAAAAGCCGATTTCGTCCAGCATCTATTCTCATTCCAACTTCCGCATGGAAAGTATACTATAGTTTTTAAAGCGGACGATAAAGAATCCCGACGGCAATTCGTCGATGACAGGAAATATACCGTTCTCCCGTCAGGAACTGCGCTCCAATCTGGATTGATTCCCGTAGAACATGTGCTGGATAGTTCATTCGTTCTGTTCAATCTTGGTGGAGATGTTCTTTTCTCCCGGAATTTTTCTTTCCTCTTCCTTTCCGCTAAACAATATACCGCTGCCCGATATTCGCTTTTCAAAGTACAATTGGATGACGAGGAAAAGGAATCCATCGAATCTGATATTCCCGTGTCGATAAAAGTGTTTGGGGCATCGATTCTCGATACTCATGCAAACGGGCAATCAGTAGCATTAACGGTGCGACCCGGTGACGGATCGAATGTGCATATTCTTCAAATGGACGGCCAACAATTACGGCAAGGACGGTATGAACTAGTTCTGAGCTTTCCGGATTCGACTAAAATTACCGCACATTTCGGTGCGCGATGGCTGGATATGCCGCTCACATTGACGGATCTGGACGCAGCCATCGAACCGCTGCAATTTATCATGACGAAAGCGGACTATACGGAACTGCGGAGAGGGGGAAGGACAGCACGAATTACGAAGTTCGAAGAATTCTGGAAGAAAAAAGATACAACCCCGGCAACAGCATATAATGAAGTGATGCATGAGTGCTACCGCAGGGCGGATTTCGCATTTGCAGCATTTCGGACATTGAAAGAGATGAACGGTGCTGTGACAGACCGCGGGAGAATCTATCTTCTCTACGGCAAACCATCAACGACGGAGCGGCAGCTCGCACCGAACGGCGTACCAAAAGAAATCTGGAAATATAATTCACTCACAAAGATCTTTACTTTCGAAGATCCCAGCAAACAAGGCAACTATAAACTCGCAGAGAATAAATGAAACCCATCATCGGCATAACCATCGGGGATTTTAACGGCATCGGCCCCGAAGTCGCATTGAAAAGTATCACCACAGCCAAAGTCCAAAAGTCCATCCAGCCGGTACTGATCGGATCTTTCGAAATATTTCAACATTACGTGAAATTGTTCAAAAGTCCCGCCATACTCGTTCCGGTCGATTCACTTCGCGACAAATGGAAACCAGGAACCATTCCCGTTCTCACTGTTCATCCGGTATCGACAAAGAATCTGCAGATCGGCAAGAATGCGCCCGATGCTGGTGTTTGCGCCGGCATGGCCATTGAGAGGGCAATTAAATTGTGTATGGAAAAAGAGATTGATGCGATGGTAACCGCACCGGTCTCCAAAGAAGCACTCCATTTTGCAGGATATAATTTTCCGGGACAGACTGAGATGCTGGCTATGCTGACCCGTTCCGAACGCGTAACAATGATGTTAATCTCCACAGCGATGCGCGTGGCGCTGGCAACTGTGCATATCCCAATAAAAAAGGTATCAGAGAATTTATTCATCGACCGCATCATTGAGAAACTCAATACCGTCCATTCTTCACTCAAGAACGATTTCGGCATTGTGAAACCCTCCATTGCAGTATTGGGATTGAATCCGCACGCCGGAGAGAACGGTCAGATCGGTTCCGAAGAGCTGGAAATCATTATTCCGTCGGTGAAAAAGGCGAATGAACAAGGGATCAACGCAGCGGGTCCATTTCCTGCCGACGGTTTCTTTGCATCGCAGGCATATAAAAACTACGATGCTATTCTTGCCATGTATCACGATCAAGGACTGATTCCGCTGAAGATGAGCGGTTTCGATGAAGGGGTGAATTTTTCTGCAGGATTGAAGATCATCCGCACCTCTCCCGATCACGGAACAGCATTTAACATCGCCGGAAAGAACAAGGCCAATCCCGGCAGCATGATCTCTGCCATTGAACTTGCCACAACGATCATTGAACAACGGAAATCATAATGCTCGTAAAATTCGACGACGTCAGCGTTTCATTTGATCATCACGCGATTCTTCGCGATGTGAATTTCATTGTAGAACCGGGCGAATTCGTCTCCTTGGTGGGAGAATCCGGCTCCGGCAAAAGCAGTCTTCTTCGGCTGTTGTACATGGATCTCTTCCCTTCCCGCGGCACCGTTACAGTGGGAGAATATTCCTCCAAATCAGTAACGACACACCAGATACCCTTCCTTCGAAGAAAGCTCGGGATCATCTTTCAGGATTTTAAACTGCTGGAAGACCGGAATGTGTATGACAATGTGGCCTTCGCGTTGCATGTGACCAACGCTTCATCTCAGGCGATCAAAAAGAAAGTTGTGACGGTATTGACGCAGGTAGGATTAGGGCATAAACGAAATGCAATGCCACATCAACTTTCCGGCGGAGAGCAGCAGAGGATTTGTATTGCCCGAGCGTTGGTGAATGAACCGTTTTTGATTCTTGCAGATGAACCGACCGGAAATCTTGATCCCGGTACATCACTGGAGATATTGAAATTGTTGTTAGACATTAATCACCGAGGGACTGCTGTGTTGATGACAACGCATAACTATGATCTCGTTCGGAAAGCTCAAGGAAAGATTATGCAGATAAAGGACCGGCAGGTGCGTGAAGTGCAATTAAAACAGTAGAAAAACCGTTAACGCTTCCGTTCTGACTCTTCCTTCCTTCCACCGTCTCCCGGTGCTATTGTTTTCTAAAATAGAATGTGAGATCGCTGTGCGGCATAAAATCTACCCGTTTCCAAAAATAAATTACTTCTTCACCGACTGTATACATCCTATCGGGAGTGATAGAAAATGCAGTCATTCGTCTATGCGGGTCGACACGCAACTTGTATTCAGCAGACTCCAACGCCCTTCCCCAACGAATAGTGGATCGAAGGATATACGTAACACTGTCGCCGATTATTCTTTGACGATATGAAATTCTTATTACTGTCGTATCCAATGCGGGGATTGATAGGACAAAAGATATTCCATCGCGATACTTTTGCGGATGAATTGACGATTGGAGTAATGAGATATTCCAAACACCAATAGAGTAAACCGATGATCGTAATTCAGAACTTCCGAAAGGGAAAAAGATTAATCGATCCGAAGCGGTAAGCGATGCGTTGCTGAACCAATAATATCCATCCACCCTCAACACATCTTCTGATATTTGAAATGTAATATCTTCCTTCAGGAACTGAAGTTCCTGTCCGAATATTATCGCATTAAAAACAAGTATCAACACAACAATTTTCTTCATTACACTGCTATTTTAAATATATCATAGAACCGTGAAACAATACTGTATTCTCAATAATAAGGTGATAGAAATACACCCCTGTTGACACTGTCACTCCCTGTTCATCCCTGCCATTCCATGACGCCGTTAAAGTACCTGCCATGTCAATGGAACGAATCATATTCCCCCGGACATCATAAATTCGAATGGTTCCTTGATTCCACTGCCGTTTCGTCGGAAGAGTGACAATAAAATTCGTTTCCGCATTGAATGGATTAGGATAATTAAAGACACCCGCCGGTGATACCGATTCTTCTCTTTCTGTTTTCACACGAACAACAAAATTTTTTAGATGTATGTCTTTTACAACCACGGAATCGGGTTCCATATCCATAAACAGTGTATCGATGAATTCATTTTTGTATACGCCGTTCAACGGACCGGAACGGATAAAACAGCAGACGAATTTACGGGAATATATCGTCGTCGTGAATTTTCCATCATTTCCGAAGATGAAAGAATTATCAATACCAAATTCTCCGTTTGATACCTGCGTATTGTATTTATCATATAAATACCCTTGAAGATATCCCATCATTCCTGTTGTATCGTTCTTGAATCCCATCGAGGGTGACGTATCCTTGCTAAACACAAAATAATTCACTCTGCTGATTGAACAACCATCGTGTAAGGAACTGATGACGGATCCCGGATAATTACCGTATGGAAGTGAATCAATCCCAATTCTCGACAACATCGATACATACGAGTGAAGGCCAATGCAATCTCCGCTGTAATTCAGGCTCAATGGAATATCAAGGCTGTCCTGCGTAATAACGATGTACAATGCCCCTTCCGAAAAATTGTCCAACCGTATTCTCGAAATTCCCTGGGTAGTGGAGAGACAGATGCTGTCGAAATCCTGTTGGTGAAATGCGGAATTGGCGGAAAACATGATCTCGAGTTTCCACGTTCCGTCCTTTTCAACGATCAATTCGGAAATGAATGCTTGCGGCAACGGTAACGGGTTGCCGAAGGAGCGGGAAATACAAAATATTATTATGAACGTTAAGAATCGAAGAATGCGGAGAGACATTTCGACCTCCTTTATCGGGAAGAGACCGACGCAGATAGTTCGATACCCTTGAAAGACAACGGCCGCAGGAGTTACTGCTTACCGTAGTAGTTCACAAATCTTCAGAATATTAAGGGAAAGGGCAAGGGGTATTATCAACAGGAGGAAGAAATTTTGGATTAAAATATCTGAAATGGAATATCGATTCCTCTTTCAGGGTTAGACTTGTTCGACTCTGCGTATTTCCGGTATATCCTTCAATAGTCTTCTTTCCACGCCGGCACGAAGTGTCATTCGTGACATCGGGCAGGAAACACATGATCCGGTGAGTCTCACCTCTACAAATCCATCTTCAGTAACTCGCACCAATTCTACATCTCCGCCATCCTTCTGTAAAAAAGGACGGACGGAGTTGAGCGATAGTTCTACTCGTTCAATGATTGTCATAGCAGTATCATCGGCAGAACGGAATGTGCTTCGGTCCGCTTCACAATGTTATTGATTGTTGCTCCCAAGTGATATCTCTATCGGTGCAGCATGTTTAGAAAAGTTGCTGATGCTAATCTGTGCCGCTAGATTCCGGGCGATGGCACCGAATATTTTAGCCGGTTCGCTTTGCGGTTCAGAATCGGTAATTGGACGACCGGAATCGCTCCCTGCCCGTATTTTTGTGAAGATCGGAATTTCCCCGATGAACGGCACCGAGAACTGTTCTGCAACCTTCTTCCCGCCGCCGGTATCAAAAATGTTCTCCCGTTCACCGCTTGCACTGACAAAATAACTCATATTTTCCACAACACCAAGGATCGGCACATTTACCTTTTGGAACATCGCCATACCGCGGCGAGCATCTGCCAGCGACATCTCCTGCGGTGTCGTGACGATCACCGCTCCCGTGAGCGGAATTTGCTGTACGATGGTTAATTGAATGTCTCCGGTTCCCGGAGGCAGATCAAAAATCAGATAATCCAGCTCTCCCCACTCCACGTCTGTCATAAATTGTTTTACCGCACCGCTCGCCATGGGACCGCGCCAGATGACCGCTTGAGTTGAATCGATCAGAAAACCGATCGACATCACTTTCACACCGTACTTTTCCAGCGGCAGTAATTTTTGATTGTGCAGCTGCGGTTTCTCATTGATGTTGAACATCAGCGGAATGCTCGGACCGTAGATATCGCAATCGATCAATCCAACACTCGCTCCTTCTCTCGCAAGTGAAACGGCAAGATTCACCGCCACTGTGGATTTCCCGACGCCGCCCTTTCCGCTTGCTACAGCAATGGTATTCTTTACACCGGTCAATAAGGGTGTTGACTGCGTATTTGCGCGATGCGACACGCTCGCGGTCATAGTCACATGCAGCTGTTCGATTTCCGGGATCGCCTGATTCACCGCATGCTCTGCCTGCGCCTTCATTTCATCCTTTACCGGACACGCCGGAGTGGTCAATTCAATATTGAAACTTACTTTTTTCCCTTCAATCTTGATCTCTTTCACAAAATTCAGCACGACAATATCGCGGTTCAAATCCGGATCGCGGACTGCGCGCAGCGCGTTTAAAATATTCTCTTCGGTAAGAGCACTCATGATATTCCCTTTTTCCTATTGATTTATATTTTCTTGTTTCTTCCATTCATTCTTCCACTCATACTGCGGATGGGTCTGCGGTACGGCAAATATCCGTCCCCCGAATCCGAGGTTTCTCCAGGTGACCATATTGATAGTGGTCGTCCGTATCGCCTTCAGAGCAGCTTCGTTCACTGTAACAGTATATTTCTTTGCTAACGTTCCAATATACGCATCAATCCCGCGCTGAATATACTCATTCAACTGTTTCTGTTGCATGGAATCGGCGGAATTCCGGAGCGTATCGATGATTTCCCTTAACAACAATTTACTCTTAAAATTGTCCATCCACACGGAAAGATCGTGACGCACCTCCCCCGATTGGTGGAGGTTCATTTTATACCCTTCGCGGGCGAGCAGTTCATTCTGAATTGCTATCTTTATATTGCCGTTTAACACCATTCGGATGCGGCCGCTGTCCAACGGTTCGGGGAAAGTCATATTCATGGAACTGAGGCTACTGAGCACATCCTGCAGCGTCATATCACCGGAACTGATGGTAATAAATGATTCATTTAAGACTCCCTTCATTTTCTCGTTCAATTGATCGACAGCCAGCGAATGGAACTGATATCCGGACTGGGTGTGGAAACTGTTCGAATCTGCATACATCATTCGAATGATTGTATCAGCAAGAGGATAGAAAATGTTTGGATTCGCTTCCGCGTGCTGATTTGAAGTAACGGCAGCAAAGATTCGTATGGCGAGAGAATCTTCTTTCCGTCCTCGAATAATTTCATTCACTTTATGCATCCGGTCAGGGATTGAGAATTTCGCATTCTCAACATTGGTAGAGCGATGGAGCAGACGGAACATCACCCAGCCAAATTGGCCAGACTCAATCGGTGCAGACACACTGTCTTTCCCCAACGCAAAGACAGCATCTTCAATCGGAATTTCAGGAAATCCATAGGTAATAGTGACTGTATCAACAGGAAGGGATAGCGAGTCGATTGCAGCATGCACTGCAGATTTTTTATTCCGGCTTCGCTGTATTTTTTTATAGAGGGTTTCTCCTCCCTTTTTAGAGGGAAGAGCAATAACTTCTGTTTCGATTTCCGTCGTGAATCTTTTCATCCCCGCCCGGGTCTCTTCCGGAGCAATTTCTATCCTGGACACCACTTCACGCTTATAGTATTCGTCCCTTACAAACAACCGTTCAAGACTGTTCTGATAGTTTACTGTCGTAGAATCGATTCCGACATTCTGCGCAGCGGCTTCCATCGCAAGAAGTTTTTCGGCAACGAGCGAATGCAAAAATTCCAGTTTGGTTCGTTCGATGCGCGATTGTTTGTCCCTGTTCGGCCACGGCATCAATTCAAATCGTTCAAGGAAATCTTTTGCAGAGATTCGGTGTGTGCCGACCGTGGCAAGTGTATCCATCGGCAGTCCCGCAGGACGATTCTCAAATTGGGCTACAGCGATCGACACCAGCAAAACACAAGCGACAGCAATTCTCATTCTACATTCTTCCCTGTCAATTGATACACTGCCTGCTGATAAAGCTCCGCCGTCTTTTTGAGAATCTCTTCCGGCATAACCGGCCCGGGAGGTCTTTTATTGAAACTGATAGAAAGGAGGTAGTCGCGCACAAATTGTTTGTCGTAACTATTTTGTGCTTTCCCCGGTGAATATGTTGCCCGCGGCCAGAACCGAGAAGAATCAGGCGTTAGAAGCTCATCTATTAAAATGAGTTTCCCATCGATCGTACCGAATTCCATCTTCGTATCGGCAATGATGATCCCTTTACTTTCTGCAATCTCCGAAGCACGTTGAAAGATCTTGATCGAGACTTCCTTCACATGTTCGCTCCGTTCCTTCCCTTCCCGCTTGACCATCTCAGCAAACGATATGTTCTCATCGTGGATGCCAATCTCCGCCTTTGTGGAAGGAGTAAAGATTGGTCCGGGGAGTTTCTGGCTTTCCACCATTCCCGCCGGAAGCGCAATGCCGCAGACCGTTCCATTGCTGCGGTAATCATTCCAACCGGATCCAGAGAGATACCCGCGCACAATGCATTCCACCGAAAGCGGATTGGATTTTTTCACCAACATGCTTCGTCCGCGAAGCGTTTCCGCATACGGTTTGCATGCGGCAGGAAACTCATCGACATTGGTGGAGACAACATGATTCGGGATGATGTCCTTGGTCTGTTCGAACCAGAATGCCGAGATCTGTGTCAATACTTTCCCTTTGGATGGAATCCCCTGCGGCATGACAACATCGAATGCCGAGAGCCGGTCGGTTGCGACAAAGAGTAAATAATCGCCGACATCATAAATATCCCGGACTTTTCCCCGTTTAAGAAATTTCAGTGCCGGAAAATTCGTTTCTGTGATCGCATTCATAATAGTTCTTTCATAGGAACACAGCGGGAAGCGGCAAAGCTTCCTGCAGACGATGGTGATATTCCTGCTTTGGGATTTCGATACATCCCAGTGTGGCGAGATGATCGTTTTGATATTGTGTATCAAGCAGAACGAAACCCCGTTCGTTCAACCGTTCTACCAAATAGAAAAGTGCAATCTTAGACGCATCAGTCATATGGCTGAACATCGATTCACCGAAGAATGCTCCGCCGAGTGTTACGCCGTACAATCCTCCTGCCATGCGGCCGTTGTTCCAGCATTCTATGGAATGCGCAAATCCCATACGATGCAGTTGCAGGTAACTTTGCACAATGGTCTCCGAAATCCACACATCATCCCGTGCTGCACACTCACGGATCGTTGTTTCAAAATCGGAATCGATCCGAAGTTCAAATATCCCCCGACGGATTGCCCTCCGGAGACTCCGTGAGACTTTCAAACCATCCAGCGGTATGATTCCGCGAAGTTCGGGCGAGAACCAGTGGATCTCGCCGTCAATGCCGTCCGCCATCGGGAACATACCGTTCGCGTACGCATTCAGCAGAAAGCGGCTGTCGATGATTTTCGTGCCGTCCAACAATGTGGAATAGATTCTCACGCTCTAAAATAAATAATGCCGAGTCTTCGTTGAGGATGAAGTACTCGGCATTGGTATATCATTCGAAACGAACCTGTTCCGGGATCGTTATTCATCCCCGAAACTGGTGCCGACAGCACGCGCAGTGCGGATGATCTCTCCGTCCACAGGTACCAGACGCTGTTTTGAGATCGCATCTTTGATGGCCACGCTGTTGACCGTTAATCCCCGCAAACTCACCATGCGCCCGAATTCACCGTTCACAGCCAATTCGACCGCTTTAGTGCCGTACCGTGTCGCCAGAACCCGGTCAAATGCAGTTGGGCTTCCGCCGCGTTGCAAATGTCCAAGAATGGTGGTGCGGGTCTCTAATCCTGTTTCGGCAGATATGCGGCGGCCGACATGTTCGCCGATGCCTCCGAACCGGATCGGATCTGTTCGTTTCACATCTGTTTCTTTAATGACGATTTCTTCATCTGCCGCTTTTGCACCTTCGGCTATACAGACGATGCTGTAGCGGTTGCCACGGGTGCTCCGTTCGATCACCCGGCGCATCACGCTTTCCCATTTGAACGGAAGTTCCGGAAGCAAAATGATATCGGCGCCGCCTGCAAGTCCGGCTTCCAATGCGATCCATCCGGCATATCTTCCCATGACTTCGATCACCATCACACGATGATGAGCTGAAGCGGTTGTGTGCAGTCGATCAATTGCTTCGGTAGCGATGGAAAGAGCTGTATCGAAACCGAACGTTTGATCGGTTGCATCAAGATCGTTGTCGATCGTTTTCGGAACGCCGACAATGTTCATTCCAAGTTCAGCCAGTTTGTTGGAAATGTGCATTGTGCCATCCCCGCCAATCGTAATGATCGCATCCAGGCCCCAGCCTTTGTAATGTTTCAACACGCGCTGCGATGCGTCCACGATCTCCACACCGTTCATTCCTTCGGTCGGATAATGAAATGGGTCCCCTTTATTGGAGGTGCCAAGTATTGTGCCCCCTTCTCCGATAATACCGGCGATATCGTCGCGGGAGATTTCACGCATCTTCCCTTCCACGAATCCTTCGAAACCATCTTCGATCCCGACGATCGTCAGTCCGTAGTCATTCATCGCTGGTTTTGCAACTCCGCGAATAACGGCGTTAAGTCCGGGACAGTCACCGCCTCCGGTGAGAATGCCAAGACGTTTAATTTTTTTAGTTATCATATCCTTGTATTTTTTCTCCAAGATTCAGTCGTTATTTCACCAATTATGTCATGGTAATGTAATAAAAAATGAGAACTCTTTAAAGTAATTTTTTATCCTCGGACAACAGCCCGTTCTAATATCTCTTGATTATGAAGAGAAACTTCGTTGCGCACCAGTGGATCTTTCCCCTGCAGGATGCACTCCGAGAAGTGCTCAACTTCAAGCGTGTAGAGATCGGGTACGTGAATCTTTTCCGTTTCCACCCGATCGATCGTACCGCCGGATCCGAATTTTATTTCCAGGACAGTATCGGTATTGCTCGGCGTGAATTGGAAAGCAGCAATGGAACCTTTCGTCCCGAAAAATTCGATGTACCCCTGCCGGTACGGTGTTTCGTACGATGAGAAGATAGTGGCGAGCGTTCCCGAAACGAAACGGAGTGACAGCATACTGGTTGCTTCGACATTCCCTCCAGTCCGAACCGGACGTATCAAACTCTGGACTGCCTCTGCGGCATCATCATTCAAAACGAAGCGGATGGTATCAAGACAATGAATGCCGATGTCAAACAACGGTCCTCCTCCCGCTGCTTCCTGTTGCAGCACCCAGTGCCGCTTCGACATGCTGACATCATAAATGAAATGGGATTGTGCAGCA
>Ga0172379_10001589_pt1 | contig 44634 bp, 45 predicted proteins | sample GrowelOW334metaG_FD_119756 | JGI IMG/M metagenome (GOLD analysis project Ga0172379, IMG submission 119756) | Groundwater microbial communities from an aquifer near a municipal landfill in Southern Ontario, Canada - Groundwater well OW334 metaG | ecosystem: Environmental > Aquatic > Deep...
TACGACATTGCGCATATTTCTGGCACAAACACAGTTGGGGTAATGACGGTAGTAGAAGATGGTGAATTGAAAAAAAGTGATTATAGGAAGTTTAAAATTCACGGCACAAATAAGAACTCTGTTAATGATGTGGCAAATCTAAAAGAAATCTTAGTACGTAGGCTCGGACACTCTGAATGGCCATTACCAAATCTTGTTGTTGTTGATGGTTCGACTGCACAAATTAATGTGGCAAAGGGAGTTTTAGCTGAAAGGGGTTTTAATATAGATTTAGTTGCAGTTGTAAAAGATGATAAGCACAAAGCAAGGGAAATATTGGGGCAGAAAGGAACAATTGAAAAATGGAAAAGGGATATATTGCTTGCAAATAATGAAGCCCACAGATTTGCGATAGCTTTCCATAGAAAACTTCGTTCAAAACTCGGCTAGCTAAATCTCTTATCAAACATTCTCAAAATACCCGCAATCGCGAGTATTTTGAGAATATTGTTTATTAGTGGAAACGTATGGTCAGGTATAATAAATGCAAATGTCTTTTCGATTGCAAAGAACTCGTATAGGTGTGCTTCGTGGCGGACCATCAGACGAATATTATGTCTCGCTTAAAACTGGCGCGGAGATTTTAAAAATACTACGAGAAAGTTTTCCTGAAAAATATGAGCCTTTTGACATTCTTATAGATATGAAGGGCGTGTGGCATATGAATGGGGTGCCTCGAAAGCCTGAAGATATAGTGACGAAAATGGACCTAATAATAAATGCTTTGCATGGGCCGTTTGGAGAAGGTGGTTACGTTTCAAGAATTTTAGATTCATTAAAAGTGCCACACACAGGACCTTCGCCTTTTGCGGGAACACTTTCGCAGAATAAACATACAGCTAAGGAATTTTTGAAAAATGAGGAAATAAAAATGCCCCACCATGTAATGATTCGAAAGGACGATTTTGAGGGGGGGAGTAAATCAGAAATTATTTCGGAAACATTCCGTTCAGTTCCAATGCCAGCCATTATTAAACCAGCAGACAACGGTTCATCGTTTGGCATTTTCAAAGCACAAACGCCCGTAGATTTAAATGAAGGTTTAGAAAAAGCCTTCCATTATTCCGACAAGGCACTTGTAGAAGAGTTTATTCCGGGCGTTGAAGTAACTTGCGGAATAATCAGAGACTTTAGGGGCGAGCCTCTTTATGCGCTAATGCCTACAGAAATTTTGCACTCAGGAATACTTTCGTTTGATGATAAACATACAAATAGAGTAGAAGCACGAACCCCAGGACGTATAAGCCAGAAGGTTAAAGAAACGGTTGTTAATATGGCAAAGAAAGTTCACGACAAATTAAACCTCGGTCCATATTCACGTTCGGATTTTATTGTGCATCCTAAAAGGGGAGTGATGTTTCTTGAGGTTAATTCACTTCCAGCATTGCATTCAGATTCGTTTTTCAACGAAGGGCTATATGCGGCTGGTATTACTCCAGAGCAGTTTTTGGATCACGTTATTTTGATTTCGTTATATAATTAATTCTATATGTTTTCTATACGGATTTTAGAAATTTTACAGTTAGTCGGCATGTTTTTGCTTTGGTCAAAAGTTGATCATGTGTGGTGGTGGATAGTATTTGTAGTTCTCGCACTCATGTTTTTTGGAGTTCGTACTTACTATACTGCGGTAAAGAGAAAAGACGATGAGAATGTTATTAAATTTTGGTATCAAGTCCGTTCGATAATTTTTATATTAGATATAATCTCAGTTATTACAATTTGGGTTGTTTATTTTTATAATTAAAACTAGTTGTGGTCACAAATATTTCTCCTGACGGAGAAATTTCGCGACCCCGGCTCGTGGTTTTTACCTTTCGCTTCGCTCAAATAAAAACATCACTGTGCCTTCCACCAAATCAAAAAACCTCCCGCAGGGGAGGTGGTTTTGTATTTGGTGGACTACAGTTTAGTATTTTGGAACCAATTCTTCAATGAATGCTTGAAATTAAGTGAAATATTAACAAGCAACGGCTAACTGGTACCTTATATAGCTTCTCTGGTAAAGTGGGCAAATGTACAGTTGGCCTCAGGTTTTTAGGAGATTATTTACAGGTATATATGCCCTGTTAGGTAGTTTTATTATTACTCAGCTACTCATAGTTCTCATTGATTACCTACGCCATATAAGTTGGCTACATGACCTTATTTATAATTTCCATTGGTTATTTTTCGTACTAGTTATTTCGGTGGCCGTTTATATATCAATAAGGGGTATTTATTTAGTCATAAAAACCATAAGATCAAATAGATACGATATTTTTATTTTTGCGATTCTGGGAACAGCCACTTCTTCGTGGATAGGCAGAGATCACCTCCCTATATTTGAAATTTACAAATGGTTAGGATATATGCCCGTGAAGATACTATTTCTTGGAATGTTTTTTCTAGTTATATATATGGGAATTATCAGACAAACTTTGAAAAGAAAAATTCATAAATCAAAATTCCTTAGTGATCATGTTGATAGTAATAAACCAGTAAATGAAGACATCCTAGATGTAAGGAAAAAAGCTGAAAACTTTGCTGAGCAAGTTATAGATAACTTCTCTTCAGAGAGTCTGGTATTTGGTATAGATGCACCATGGGGATCAGGAAAAACAACCTTTTTAAGGTTTTCACGAAATGTTTGGGAAAAACATGGTAATGGAGTGCTTATTTTCGATTTTAACCCTCAAAGTTTTGATATAAACACAAATCTATTTGATAAATTTGTTGATGAATTTATCAACAATTTAAAAGCAAATCACTTCGTACCAGAGATACAGATAAATCTTTTTAAATATTTAAGGTTTCTTAAGGATTCTCATTTTGACTTAAAATTTTTTCAATTTAATTTTTCAGAATTTGAAAAATTATCTGATTCGTTAAAAAATCTGGAGCAAAGCCTTGTTTCGTTCAATAAGAAAATCATTGTTGTAATTGATGATTTAGATCGTTTACAAGTCGATGATATTAAAATTGTCCTCAATATTGTGAAAAAAAGCTTTGCATTACCAAATGTTTCTTATGTTTTATGTTATGACACGGAAAACATAAATTCTTTTGAAAATAAGCTTATTCAAACAAAATCTACTATCAAACTAAATAATAATGTAGGAACCAATAATGTTTCTAAAATAGAGGGCGGTCTTTCAACTATACCGATGGTTGATAATAGAAAAATAAGCGAATTTTTTGAAAAAGTTGTGAATGTAAAAATAAGTTTGTTCCCTAATCCAGAAAAACTAAAAACCTTTTTTATTGATTGTCTAAAGAAAATCGGTATTGAGGAAAAAACAATTGGCTATTTAACTACTGACGCAATTAATTTTATATTTCATGCTGACAACTACCACTCTTATCGACCGTTTATCGGAGATTTGAGAAAAATTAAACGATTTATAAATACTTTTGTATTACTAAAACAATTTGATGGAATAGATATAACCTACTACGACTTTAACGGCAAAGATTTAATTAATTTATTTTTAATCTACATTAACTACCCGCATATATTTAGAAAAATTTATGATACTGAAACGAATAGTGGAAAACATTTTTTTTCTGCTGTAAGTCCATATGAAGTATTCATATCTGGAAAAGATACCAAAAAATTTGAAAACTCCCCTGAGTATTTTAGTTACTTAGATACACTTAATGATACAGAGAAGATTCTAGTGGAAAAAGTATTTACGATTAATAAAAGATTAGAAAGCACGGATTTTTCAAGTATTGACCCTCAGACTTTAAAAACATTTGCTTGTTTTAACGGAACAATGGGAACAGGTAGAAATTTAGAGCCTTATCTAAATTTTATTATCAATGGAGATTTACCCCCAATTCCTGATAACTATAATTCTTATTTAAAAAAGATTTCAGAATTAAAATTAAAGGACTCCTTAGAAGAGATTATTTCAGAAGATAAAGAATTTTTTGACTTAGCGAAAGGAGAAAAGAGTCATATAAACTTGTTCAACGCAATAATAGAAAATATTAAGAAAGAGGTAGAACCAAAAGAGATACAAAAAATAATCACATACATACTTGAACACATACAAGACTATTCGCTTTTACATACTAACGATGATGGTTTTGAAGGATATAGAGATGATTTATCGTATAAACTGATTTACTTACTTGATAGGGGTGGCTGGCAAGATCAAGATGGTAAAACATACTCAAATACTCCAGAAAATTTAAAACAGATTGCTAACTGGATTTTCGGAGAAGATTCCATTAAGAAAGATGCGGGTATTATAAATATCCTTTCACGGCCAGAGCGAGGTATTTTGGGAATATACGATTTATGCTTATTCAGACTCGCTTGTAGCCACGATAGACAAGGAAGCATATATAACATATATACCGCCTTAGCAAAACACTACAATAAGGATGCAAAAACCGATGGGCTTATCACCGATTTGGCAGTAGAAGAAATGAGGGAAATTTCTCAACTAACCTATTCAATTTTCAAAGATAGATTTATTTTACCTAATAAGAATTTCATATTGGAGGTACAAAAAATAGACATAAAAGATCTAATGGGTAAAACATATCCATTGTTTGAGAAGGGTTCTGATGCCGATAAAGCCCTTTTTGAAGAAAGAGCCATGAGAGTAAGGAACAAAATAACGAGCTTCATTATTTATCAATTATCAAATTCTCTTGTAAATATGGGAGTTGGGTGTGGATATTACGATACGACAGGAAATACCGACAAAGGTGGCATAAGAGACGAAATGAACACATATCTATTTGATGTTTGTTTTAATATTGATAAAGATATAAAAAATGCAGAATTTTTTGTTGATTATTTGATGATTAACTTTTCTAAGTCATTTGCGGAGCATGGGTCACCTAAGTTTCTTAAAAATGTAATCGAAGAAGTTATATATATTGAAAGGTTAAAAGAGTATTGGTTAAAAAACAGAGATAAGATCAAAAAAGAACTAGGGGAAAAGAAAAAAGAAATAAAGACTTTAAGTTTTGATCTAAATTATTCAGATAATTTGAAATCACTTTATGAAGAATTAGACAAAATTTTTAGTCCAAGCCTTGAAGAAAAAAAGACCCTTAACTAAAGGTTAAAGACTTTAGCTTGTTCAATACAGTTGTCCACCGCCTCCTTATAAGTTTTAAATGGTAGAGAGTTCCATCCTTTGTAATATCCTTCAGAGCTACCCCAACCTTGAACAGGGGGGTTATATGAAATTAAGCCTATGCAAAAACTTTTTCTTTTCTCATATGGTCTTATTAAACTTACATATACAACCCCGATAACTAACACTATTATAATTATTGATATTTTTATTTTAAATTTATTTTTCATATTTATTTTGCAAACAAAAGAGCCCACCACATGAGTAGAAGCTCGAAGCCTCTTATACCGGTTTCCCGATATAGCCAGTAACGACGACCCCATATGATGGGTTCTTTTGTCGTTACTGGACTTCCTTTCACCATGCCAGTAATTAATTACGGGTTTAGGTTACTTAAATATTCAATTGTTCTAACTAGTCCATTTTAGCAAACTAATAATAAGTTCGCCCTAGCTATTAACTTGCCCTCTTTGTCTCTAGTTTTTGTCGGTATATAGTAGGAAGTAATAATTAAAATCATAAACCTATATGCATTGCAAAAAGTGTGGTAAATCTATTTCGGGAGAAGAGAAATTTTGCAGACACTGCGGTGCTCCAGTAGAGACCAATGAATCCAAAGAAAACTCGACGGATGTTTACGGAAAAACAAACGATATTATCAGGTGTGGCGAATGTGGATATGAAGGAACGCCAGAATCAGCAAGAAATCCATTATTTACTGCTCTTGCTTGGTTATGCATATTATTTGCTCCTTTAATTACAATTATTTATTTTGTAGGTACAGATAAGTATAAATGCCCAAAGTGTCAATCCACATTCTTAGGAATAAAAAACAAGGATGGTAAATTTTCAGTTGGCCAAAAAAGTGCAAAGAACAAACCAGTAATTATTCTTGTTGGTGTTTTAGTTACAATTGCAATAATCGGAATTCTTTCTTCGATAGTATTGGCCAGCTTGAATACTGCGAGAGAAAAGGCAAAGTCGGCACAAATAGCAGAAAAAGGATGGGTTACCTACCATTCAGTGGCGGACAAGTTTAGTGTATTGCTTCCTGACTACCCAAAATTAGATAGTAAAACTGGTATAGATAGTGGCATGGAAGGCATAACTACCAGTTGGCACAGTTTTCAAACTGAAGTCGGAGGTAACACTTATTTCATTTATAAGTATATGTATTCTGAAGAGTTAAACATAACCGGTAATGAAGATAAGTTGTTAGAGTCATATCTCAACACAATGATAAATTCAGTTGCTGGTAATCAACTTATAAGCTCAAATTACACATATCATTCAACAAACCGAGCCCTAGATTTTCAAATCAAAAATAAAGATGAGTATATAAAAGGCAGGATAATTGTTGTAGGACAAGAACAGTATCTTTTGATGGAAGATTATCCTATAAGTAATTATAGCGACGCAGATTATAATAAGTTTATAAATTCGTTTATCCCAGACTAATATGCATTGCGAAAATTGCGGTAACAAAATTGAAACTTTTGATAAATTTTGCACGAAGTGTGGTCACGCTGTTGCTCAATTAAAAAAGAACGAAAAGAGAACTAATCTAGAACAAAAAGCTTGGTATAGGGCGTTTAAAATTGTTTACATTCTAGCTGTAATAATCGTGTTGGTTATTATTTCAATCATTGCTTGGTCAGCCAAACCAGAAAGAACAATTGATGGATATAAATCAACTATAACTTGTGACAATGGAGCAAGTTATGCTCCTAGTAAAAACGGTATTTATATCTATGGCGATACACTCACTTTGTCTGAGGAGTCAAATATTAAAGTTTTATGTGCCTATAACAGCACTGACTATTACAGCCATAATGGTTACTTAATTGGCAAGAACTATACATTTAACACGGTGTATGAAGATACAAATAGTGGTTCTTGGTTCTTGTATAGCGTGTTGGCTTATTTGATTGCTTTGTTGGTCTTCAAATTAATTAGAATTTCTTTCTTCTATATCGCCATTGCAGAAAAACCAAGATGGGGCGAGGAATACTCAAAGTTCTTTAAACAGATTTAATGCCGAATATAACTCCCACTAAACATACAGAATTACTAGCTGAGGCACTTAGAAAAAGGGGGGTTCAGTTAGAGACCGAATATTGGGATGGCCATAAACATGTAGATATTTATATTCCACGAGACAAAATATACATTGAAGTTGATGGTGAACCACACTACACAAAGTTTGAAAGAATAATTTCTGACTTCAATAGAGATTACTTTTCCCATAAGGATGGTTTCTTTACCAAACACATAACCAATGAATCTATTGAAAACCATTTAGACGCAATTGCTGATGCCATAGCAAAAGTGGCAGAAAATGCTCCCAACAAAATGGGAGAAAACCTAAAATCATAGTTATCTGATAACATTGAGCCATGAAGAAATATAAATTTATTGGTGTTCTACTGCTTCTTACCGCAATAATTTTAAGCCCGATTCAATTCGCCCAAGCCAAGTCTTTTTTCTATACAAATTCTAGCAATGTGAAGGTGCACATCCCTATGGTGGTGCCAGCCATTCCAATAGGAGCAACAGCGAAATGCAAAGATGGCAGTTATAGCTTTAGCCAACATAGAAGAGGAACATGCTCAGGACATAGAGGTGTAGCTACTTGGTTGTAGATGTATTAGGTCTGAGAAACAAGAAAACATTAAAGGTGTAAAAACGAAGCAGAAAACCATCTCGTTTTCTCTATAAAGATGCCTCTGTAAGGCTCTAAATGCCTCGTAGAACATAAAAAGAAGACCTTGTATAGATACTTACCAAACGAGACAACGATATAAATGGTTTAGTGGAGGGGTGTGCCCCCAAAGGAAGGAAAAAGAAGAAAATATACCCCCAAGAATCGCTATAATATTTTTCAAATTTATTTGTCATACAACATAAAGCAATTATCCACAAGATATAGTTGCAAAATCGTCTCAAGTGTGATATAATAGGAGTTAATAGGTACCCTGATATAGGGACATGTCTACCTAAATAACCCTGACGGCAAGGTGAGGCGAATCTCATGAGCCCCCGTTGGATGCTAACTTAAATCATGGGAAGAGAGGAAACCTCATTCGGGGAAGGACTCTTATCGTTCATATCGCGTCAGCACTATATAATTTTCACGATATGAAGAGTAGGGCGATCTACACATTGAAATCTAAATAATTTAGAGAGTGAGGATTGTTACAGAAAGATTAAACACGCTCCAACATACTTACGGATAAAGCGGGTTGTGTGAAAGGTCTGTTATCTATACAGGCTAAAGAGTTTCCTATTCAAAAAAGGACTCTTAAGAATTAATGGGGATGAAAGTATCTATTAGTTATTTTAATGAACATTGTCAAAGAAAAACAAGAAAATTTAGAAGAATTAGTGTTTCAACAAACACAAAATGATGTTTTGGGCGAATTTTTTCGCGATGATGATGCGTTAGAATATTTAGCAGAGATTCTTGTAGAAGGATTTCTTGAGCAAGAAAATAACAACCAACAAAATGTTAAAAAGAGCCGTCTCATATACTAGAGTTTCTACGAGAGAACAAGTTGAAGAAGGAGGAAGTCTTTCTACTCAGGAAAGAATCTGTAGAGAGTATGCAAATAAATTTAATTTTGATTTAGTAAAATCTTTTGTTGAACAAGGCGAAAGTGCAAAAACTGCAAACAGAAAAGAATTAAAAAACCTCTTATCTTTTTGCACTGATAAGAAAAATAAAATTGATGCTGTAATTATCTACAAACTCGATAGGATGTCGAGATACACTAGTGATTATTTAAAAATTAAGGAAATTCTTAAAGAATGCGGTATAGAGATCGTTTCTGCATCTGAAGCATTTGAGGATAATCCCATAGGGCGATTCATGGAGACTGTTTTAGCAGGATCAGCACAATTAGACAACGATGTTCGCACTGAGAGGTGCACAAACGGGATGAGAGATGCGGTTCGCGAAGGAAGGTATGTTTGGATGGCACCTATCGGGTACGAAAATGTAAAAGTGGCTGGTAAGGCTACAATTGCTCCGAGCAACATGGCACCACTAGTCAAGGAGGCATTTCTCTTGTTAAGCAAAGGAATTTACACAATTGATGAAGTTAAAAAGATTGTTACTGACAAAGGATTATTAAAAAGGGATGGTAAGCCAGTATGCAAAGCCTACTTCCACCATCTTATTAGAAACCCACTATACTTTGGTCGTATCGAAAAATTTGGTGAAGTGCATAAGGGATTATTTGAAACGGTAGTAAGCGAAGAACTGTTTAATCAGGTTCAATTGGTATTAAAAAATAACGGCAAAAAATCCAGCGAGTACAAAACCGATAATCCAGATTTTCTACTGAGACGCTTCATTACGCACCCATCAGGTTTAAAACTTACCGGCAGTTGGTCAAAGGGGCGTTCAGGCAAAAAATATGCCTTTTATAGATTTGGAATGAAGGGGGCTAATTATCAAAAGGAACAACTTGAGTCAGATTTTATGAAGTTTATGGATGCTTATAGTATGAATAAGAAGCATTTAGATAAATTAAAGAAATTTGTTGAAGTTAAATTTAACAAAGCTACAACTGATTCAAGAAAAAAGGTAATTTTAGTTGAAAAAAGACTTCAAGAACTTGACCAGCAACAAACTTCTCTAGTTCAAAAAAATTTGAAAGGAATTATTAACGATGATGTGTTGATGCAACAGTTGGAAATTATTGGGAAAGAAAAAATGCAATCACAAGCACTTCTCCTATCTTTGAAAGAAAAGACGATAGATGTATCAAAGTTATTAGATATATGTGAGGAGTTTATGACAAGGCCTAGTCATGTATGGGAAAAAATGCCTCCAGCTATAAAACTTAAACTTCAAAGGTTCCAATTTCCTCTTGGTGTGACTTTTGACGGTGAAAGATTTGGAACCACAACTATATCCTTAATATTCAACGCAAAACCAATACTTTCACCAATTCAATCTGAGGTAGTGGACCCTATCGGATTCGAACCGATGACCTCCTCATTGCAAATGAGGCGCTCTACCAACTAAGCTAAGGGCCCGTATCGGTGGATTATAGCCAAAATGAGGCATTGAAGCAAAGGGAAATAGAGGTAGAATATCCTCCGCTAGGACATATATAAGATTATGAAAATAAAAAATATTCTCATAATTTCCACACTGGTATTAGCGGTAGCAACCAGCTGGCTCATTTATCGTGTTAACAATCTTCAAAAAACTTTAGACAGTTTTCAGGGTGATGTAGATCTATTAGGGGCAGGCATTAAAAAAGTTTCTTCGGACACTTCAGAACTTGCACGACGACAAACAATCAAAGAAAAATCTCAAGATCAATTACTTACAGAAGCAGTTGCCCGTATCACACCAGCAGTTGTATCAATTGTTATCTCCAAAGATGTACCGAAATTGGAGGTTCAATATGTAAATCCTTTTGGAAACGATCCGCTTTTCCAAAATTTTAATATTCAAGTTCCGGTATACAAACAAGTTGGTACAGAGAGGCAAAAGGTTGGCGCTGGTTCGGGTTTCCTTGTTCGTCCAAATGGCTACATAGTTACAAATAAACATGTGGTGGCTGATACAAGGGCAACATATACGGTATTGCTTGCAAACGGCTCTCAAAAATCAGCAGCAGTTGTATGGCGAGATCCAAACAATGATTTAGCAATAGTGAAAATAGATGGTTCCGGATATAAAACTGTACCTCTAGGGAATTCGGGCACTATTCAAATAGGACAATCAGTTTTTGCTGTGGGAAACGCTCTTGGTGAATATAATAATTCTGTTTCTGTGGGAATCATTTCTGGTCTTAATCGTTCTATTCAAGCGCAAACAGAAAATGGTGTAGAAACATTAGCCGGAATTATTCAAACGGATGCAGCTATTAACCCCGGTAATTCTGGTGGGCCACTCGTGGATTTAGACGGTAATGTTGTTGGAGTAAATGTAGCTATGGTACAAGGCTCTGAAAATATTGGTTTTTCAATTCCAATTTCTAAAGTACAGACTGCATTATCAAAACAGGGTATATAAACAAAAACCACCCTTATGGGTGGTTTTTGTTTCAATCTCGCAAGAGCTTTATTTCATATGACCTGATACGAGTTTGGTCATTTCGAACATAGTTACTTCTTTCTTGCCTCCAAACAAAGGTTTTAATTTTTCATCTGCGAAGATGTTCCTCTTGTTTGCTGGGTTCTGAAGATCGTGCTTTTTAATGTATTCCCACATCTTCTTTACCACTTGGCCTCTTGGCATTGGTCCGCTTCCTACTACTGCCTGCAAATCTGCAGAGAGATTCATTGGCTTCAATAGGGCAGGATTGGCTTTTCTAACCATATAAATTTGTTATTTACTTAATATTAACTGGACTTGCCTATCATATCCCATAGGCTTTATCTTGTCCCACCCTCGGCAAGGGTATAAAAAGTATAGCCTATTTTCATAAAACATTGTGTAATATGCGGCTGTTTATTTGTTTTTGCTATACTTAAGGAAATGTTTTCACGAAAAAAGAAAAAAGTTTTTATTTTGCTTGGACATCCAGACAAAGATAGTTTAAATGGAACATTAGCAAGTGAATATGAGAGAGGTGCTATGGATGCTGGGCACGACGTTCGCAGACAAAACATTGGTGATATGCAATTTGACCCTGTACTTCATTTTGGGTACAAGGTGCGCCAAGAACTTGAGCCAGATTTATTGGCGTTTCAAGAGAACGTTAAATGGGCAGACCATTTTGTAATATTTTATCCATCTTGGTGGTCTACTATGCCGGCTATTCTCAAGGGGCTTTTTGATCGTTCTTGGATGCCGGGTTTTGCTTATAAGTTTGTTGCAGGAGGACAGTTTTGGAAAAAGCTACTGAAGGGAAAGAGTGCTAGTGTTTTTGTAACATCAGATTCAATTCCACTAATGCAAAGAATTATGTTTGGCGATACTACAAATGAAATTAGGAAGGGGATTCTTTGGTTTTCAGGGTTCAGCCCAATTAGGGTGAGAAAATTTGGATATTTAAAACACTTTGGAATCTGGAGAAGAGACACAATGAAAAAATGGGTCTATTGGTTAGGGAAAAGAGCTAAATAGAAATGATAAGAGGGCGGGAGTTAACTACTCCCGCCCTCTAGCTTTGTGCTGGTATGGTTATTGCTTCACACTCGCTGCTCCACGTGCCAGCTTGACGTCGCACTCGCACGGATGTCCATCCATGCGCCGAGTCTTGTGCCGCGGGTCCGTGCAGTGCGCCTTTCCGAGAATCTTCTGCCGATCACTGAGTGAAAGGGCTTCGAGGAAGGCCTGATCCCGATGGTCGGGAAGAAGCTCGGTGCGCTGGAAAATGTACGCCGGCCTGTGCATCTGCTACTCCGAAGTGTGAGGACCAAGAAATGCTAGTACAGTAAATTGCTTTTGTCAAGCACTCGGAAAAACGGCTAAATTAAGCTATAGTTTTCTAACTCATGAAATTATCTATAGGAATTGTTGGCCTGCCAAATGTGGGGAAATCCACACTTTTTAATGCACTTACAAAAAAAAGCGTGCCTGCGGAAAATTATCCTTTTTGTACTATTGATCCGTCAGTAGGCATTGTTCCTGTGCCTGATGAGCGTTTAGCGAAGCTTACAGAAATTTATCAATCTGAAAAAACTATTCCCGCAGTAATTGAGTTTGTTGACATTGCAGGTCTTGTGAAGGGAGCTGCAGAAGGCGAAGGTCTTGGAAATAAATTTCTTACAAATATTCGCGAGGTGGATGCAATTGCCGAAGTTGTCCGAGTGTTTAAGGATGATGACATTATTCACGTGGCCGGAAAAGTAAACCCGATAAATGATATTGAGGTAATTAATTTGGAATTGGTGCTTGCGGATGAACAAACTGTTTCGAAACGATTAGGAAATCTACAAAAAGACGTAAAAGCAGGAAATAAATTAGCCATTGCAGAAGAAGCGGTACTGAAAAAAGTTGAAGCAGTTTTACTTGAAGGCAAACTTGCTCAAACCCTAGGCCTAACAAAAGAGGAAAAGGAAATTGTTAAAGGAATGCACCTCTTAACAATGAAACCGATTCTTTATGTTTTAAATAATTCAGCGGCTAGTGAAAATGATGATGAGGCAAAGTCAAAAATTCCCGGAATGTATGTGGAAATAGATTCTGTATTTGGAACCGGCTTAGATACTCTGATTAAGAAAAGCTACGAATTGCTTGGGCTAGAGACGTATTTCACAACAGGAAAAGATGAAACCCGAGCGTGGACTATTGAAAAGGGTTCCACCGCACCAGTTGCGGGAACGGCCATTCACACAGACTTCAAAGATAAATTCATTCGAGCAGAGGTAGTTTCTTATGATGATTTGATAGACGCAGGTTCATACGCAAAAGCAAGGGAAAAAGGGAAAGTAAGGGTTGAAGGCAAGGAGTACATCGTGAAAGACGGAGACGTAATAGAGTTTAGGATATAAATAAAATGAAAATAGTCGAACCATTCAAAACAGATAACAATATTGTTTTTGAATACGAAGATGTTGATAGTTTTGAACAACTTGAATACAGTAAATGCTTTCAAACGTATGGGGTGTGCTTCTGTAATGGAAAGCTGGTTGTTGCCCACGGGCATTATGGAGGTAAACAAAAAGACTGGGGACTTATTGGCGGAAGAATTGAAGAAGGTGAGGCACTTGAAGAGACATTACACCGAGAAGTGAAAGAGGAGTCTAATATGAAAATTTTATCGATTAAGCCTATTGGTTATCAAAAGGCGGTCAATACAAAAGACGGTAGTTTTAACTACCAGCTTCGATACGCGTGTACTGTTGTTCCATTTGGGCCATTTGTTTCTGATCCAGCAGGTGCAATTGATGAAATTAAACTCATAGAACCAAGGGACTACAAAAAATATTTTGATTGGGGGAAGATTGGAGACCGAATAATGGAACGTGCCTTTGAAATAATGGGTATCTAATTTCAATATATAATAGAAATATGGAACCAAATAAAACATCAAAAGTACTCAAATGGTCGCTAATTGTTGGAATGGTAATCGTAATAAACCTTTTCTTTAATTACGCGCTTTCGTTAGTTTATAAGCAACCAGATTTCGCGAAGTTTTGTCCAAATACTGCCCAGGTAATTGAAGTAAATACAAAGGATTCCTGTGTAGCTAAAGGCGGGCAATGGAACGAAAATAATAACTATGCCCCACAAAAGTTTGAATCCATTGGCTATTGTGATTTACAGTTTACATGCAGACAGGATTACGACTCCGCACAGAAAACTTATGACAGAAATGTTTTTGTTACTCTAGTAATTCTTGGAGCGCTCTGTGTTGCGGGAGGAAATTTCTTTAGTGGAAATATGGTAATTGGGCAATCACTTTCTCTAGCGGGCGTGCTGTCATTCATTGTAGCTTCGATGCGTTACTGGACTTCAGCAAATGATGCAATAAAAGTAGCAATTCTAGCTATTGCTCTAATAATTCTTATTTGGGTTGCTCTCAAAAAGTTTAGAGATAACTAGCCCCCATGAAAGATGAACCAAAATATACACAAAGCGGAGGGGGCGTTGTGCTAAATCGTGATGGTAACGTTCTTGTCGTCAGCCAGCACGGAACTTCATGGTCCCTTCCCAAGGGGCATATAGAGGGAAACGAAAAACCGATCGATGCAGCAAGAAGGGAAATCTTTGAAGAATCCGGTATTACTAACTTGGAATACATCAAAGATCTGGGGGATTATGAGAGGAATAAAATTACACCTGATGGTTTGGGAGAAGACGCGTCTGAGCGAAAGAAAATTTATGTTTTTCTGTTTAAAACTAAGGAGGATTTTCTGAAACCAGTAGATGCGGAAAACCCCGAGGCTAGGTGGGTCACTAAAGAAGAAGTTCCGGAGTTATTGACGCATCAGAAGGATAAAGATTTTTTTAGTGGGATTCTAGATCAGATATCAAATTTATATTAATAAACCTCTTTTTTGGGCTTCCTTAAATATCGCGTAAAAAAAGATTGGTTTTGCCACCCATTCGCTTTTATCTTTTTTAAGCCAACTTTCAATATCAATATTTTCATATTTTGCTACTAACCCACCGTATTGAGCTAAAAGTCTCATTCTTCTAGAAGCTCCAACTTGAGAAACAAGAACCTCAAGTTCTTTCATCTGGTGAGAATAACCAAGTAGTCCGGCGCTTTCTAACAAAGATGAAAGATCATCTATTGAATCAAAGTATTCTGGAGGCCTTCGTTTTCTGCGGGTGCCAATATCAACGATGTTGTCGGGCTTCGGGTTGGTCACACTTTCAGTATCAACAATTGGTCCCGCTTCTGCGGGGGTATTGTCATGACCGTCATCTGGCACGGGCATATCAGGGAATTGCAACATTCTTACTATTCCACAATTCTACAGTATTTTAAAATACACCATGCGCTTTCTGCCATAAGTTTTTTCTTGTATAGTTTCGGTATGGGTAAGTACGACTCAGGGAAAATAGAAAAAAAGTGGCAAAAGGTTTGGGAATCCAAAAAACCATATAAAGCCGTAGACGGAAAGGGCGAGAAATTTTATGCCTTAATGGAATTTCCATACCCATCAGGAGATGGTTTACACACTGGCCATGTGCGTGGCTATACAGCCATGGACATAATTGCCCGTAAAAAGCGCATGCAGGGCTTCAATGTGATGTTTCCTATAGGTTGGGATGCATTTGGATTGCCTACTGAAAACTATGCAATCAAGACTGGGATTGCACCGGAAATAGTAACTAAAAAAAATACTGATAATTTCCGAAAACAATTTAAATCTCTTGGGATGTCTTTTGATTGGTCGCGAGAGGTAAACACTACAGATCCTAAATATTACAAATGGACGCAGTGGATTTTTCTACAATTTTTAAAACAAGGACTTGCATACAAAGCCAAATCTGAAATTAATTGGTGTCCTAAAGACAAAATTGGATTGGCAAATGAAGAAGTAGTGAACGGTTGTTGTGAGAGGTGTGGTACGCCAGTTGAAAAGAGAGAAAAAGAACAATGGATGCTAGCTATTACAAAGTATGCAGAACGCCTGCATAAAGATTTAGACGATGTTGATTATCCAGACCGAGTGAAAATTCAACAAAGAAACTGGATAGGGAAATCTGAAGGCGTAGAAATTGATTTTGATTTAGATTTTGGAAAATCAACACAAGCGAAACCAAATTTTCTAATACTGCATGGTTTTGAAGGTAGTGCCCACACGAATTTTATTCCTTGGCTAAAAAAAGACTTAGAAACAAAAGGTTTCGAAGTACAAGCACCTGAACTTCCTAATTCAAATAACCCAACACAGGATGAGCAAGTAGAGTATGTGGCTAAAAACTGTAAGTTTGACGAGAAAACAGTTGTTATAGGACACAGTCTTGGAGCAGTAGTTGCTATGAATTTCCTAATGAAATTCAAGAAAGGTATTGGGGGTCTTGTTTTAGTTGCACCAGCAGTCGATCCAAAATTCCACAACGATTCAGAAGAATTTCGTAAGTACTTTAATTGGGAGTTTGATTTTGAATTAATAAATAAACTTTCTCAAGGGAGAATTGCTGTTCTCTCTGATACCCAAGAAAAATTCCGCATTCCATATCTTCAATACTTATCGAAAAAGTTGAGGGCTGCTCTTATAGAAGTGAAAAGCGAGGAAGTTCATTTTTGCGGCGAGAAAGAACCAGAAATTTTAAAATCGATTACTCCTGCTATTTCTGTTTTCACAACTCGTCCGGATACAATTTTTGGCGCGGCGTTCGTTGCGGTTTCTCCAGAGTTATCTAAAAAACTGACTGGAAAAGATTTTGGAATTAAAAGTGACGATGATAGAGAGAATAAGGAGAAGGTGGGTGTTGATACTGGTTTGAAAGTTAAAAGCCCTGCAAATGGAGAAATGTTGCCCGTGTGGGTTGTAAATTATGTTTCCCACTCATATGGAACAGGTGCAATTATGGGAGTTCCAGCAGATGATGAAAGAGATAACGAATTTGCGACAAAATATAACTTACCAATTATCAAAGATTATAAACCTGCGGGTTTCGAAGATTTTGGTAAAAAAGTAACACGTTTTAAATTGCGGGACTGGGTATTTTCTAGACAAAGATATTGGGGCGAACCGATTCCTGTAATTCATTGTGAAAAATGTGGAACGGTGCCTGTGCCTGAAAAAGATTTGCCGGTAAAACTTCCTAAAGTTAAAAAATATTCCTACACAGAAACAGGGGAATCACCCTTAGCATTGGTAGATAAATGGGTAAATGTTAAATGCCCACAATGTAAGGGCCCTGCAAAAAGAGAAACAGACACAATGCCGAACTGGGCGGGCTCTTCCTGGTATTTTTTGCGTTATATAGACCCAAAAAATACAAAAGAATTTGCTTCTGAAAAATTATTAAAATACTGGCAACCAGTGGATTGGTATAACGGTGGAATGGAGCACACAACACTTCACCTTTTATATTCTCGTTTTTGGAATAAGTTTTTATATGATCAAAAACTTGTGCCCACATCAGAGCCATATAAAAAACGCACTTCTCATGGGCTCGTTTTGGCAGAGGGTGGAGTAAAAATGTCTAAATCATTGGGTAATGTCATAAACCCAGATGGAATTGTAAAAACATATGGAGCAGATACACTCCGCTTATATGAAATGTTTATGGGTCCGTTTGAACAGGCGGTAGCTTGGTCTTCCGATTCCATTATTGGTCCTAGAAGATTTTTGGAAAGAGTTTTTGCTTTAGCCGACAAGGTTGTACCAGAAGGGAAGCTCGCTAATCAAAATATTTTGGAAAAGACAATTGAAAAAGTTGGCAACGATATAGAGGAAATGTCCCTCAATACTGCAATTTCACAATTAATGATTTGTGCTAATTCCTTTGATAAAGAAGAAAGCATTCCTCAAAAAGACTTTGCTAGATATTTGCAGGTGTTTGCACCATTTGCGCCACATATCGCAGAAGAACTTTGGCAGCAAATAAAAATGAAAGGCTCAGTTCATAGTTCAGAGTGGCCAAAATCGGAGGAACTTGGGATTAACGAAAATGTTAAAATTGCAGTACAGATAAATGGAAGAATTAGGGGTGCTATAGAAATTAATCTTAATGATTCAGAAGAAAAGATAAGAGCTACCATTGAATCTAGTCCAGAATTTAAAAAATACATATCTGGTCCAGTAAAAAAGTTTATTTACGTAAAGGGGAGAGTGGCGAGCTTTGTGATTTAGGCGTTAATTAGACAACAATTTTAGGGTATTTGACTTATTTAGGGATAAGTGATAGAAAGCATATATACAAATTACACAATATGAGCCCAAAGACAGCAAAAAAAGGCACAGTAAAGCTCTCATTCAAGCCTAAACAGGCCACTAAGGAGCTTCTTTCAGTACTTCCAGTAAGAGCTCGAGATATAGTCACAAAGCGATATGGATTAGGTTCCGAAACCAAACCAATGACCTTGGAGGCAATTGGTAAAAAATACGGTATTACTCGCGAAAGAGTACGCCAGATTGATGAGTATTCTTTGAACAATATTCGAAAATCAAAGGAATATTCAAAGCACAGTGGAATTTTTGATGAATTAAAAAACGTGTTGAGAAAGCTTGGCGGTATCATTGTTCACCAAGAACTTTTGGAGGAGCTCGGTGCAGACCAGTCCGCCCAGAACCACGTGCATTTTCTCCTTGTGTTGGGTGAACATTTTACAAAAGAAAAAGAAGATGAGCAGTTTAGACATCGCTGGAACATTGATGCAAACCTAGCAAGGAATGTTCATGGTGCATTGGAAAAACTTTACACATCACTTGATGATAATGAGTTGGTTCCTGAATCAGAATTAGTGAAAAAGTTTTTGGAATACGTGAAAGATGTTTCCGATGAATATAAACAAGAAGAAATCATAAGACGCTGGTTGAATGTTTCTCACAAGATTGGAAAAAATCCACTAGGTGAGTGGGGCAGAACTAGTTCCCCAAACGTAAAAGCAAAAGGTATTCGTGATTATGCATATTTGGTTATTAGGAAACACGGTTCCCCAATCCACTTCCGTGATGTTGCAAGAGCTATCACTACCTACTTCAACAAGCGAGCGCACGTTGCCACTACTCACAATGAACTTATAAAGGATGCGCGTTTTGTTCTTGTTGGCCGTGGTCTATATGCTCTAAAGGAATGGGGCTACGCACCGGGCGTAGTAAAGGACGTTATTGTAAATATTATTGAAAAGAATGGCCCGCTCGCAAAAGATAAAATTATTGAGAAGGTTTTGAAGGAGAGATATGTGAAGGAAAATACAATTTTGGTAAATTTACAAAATCCAAAATTCTTCAAGAAAGACAAGGACGGCAAATACCATTTCGTAGCAACAAAATAAAGAAAAAACCCGCATCTGCGGGTTTTTTCTTTGGTATAATTGAACTTAAATGATTAGCATTTTTACAAATAGCGATTTCTGGGAAAGATTATCGGCTATTTTCTCAGCATTGTGGTCTTTTTGGGCAGTTTGGTTGCCTCTACTTTTGGGTATAGTTTTTTATGAGATTTGGATGCGCTACAGTCGCATTCTGTATGTTTCAAAGTTGGACCCAATTTTAATTGAAATTAAGATTCCTAAAGAAATACTTAAATCTCCAGCTGCGATGGAAGTGTTTTTCACCGCCCTTTATCAACCGTTTTCAGGAACATATACCAGTGTATTTTTTAAAGGAGCAACTCGTGTGTGGTTTTCATTTGAAATAGTTTCAATTGGAGGAGATGTAAAATTTTATATTTGGCTACCAAGAGGCTGGAAAAATTATGTCGAATCCCAACTATATTCTCAATATCCAAATGTTGAACTTTACGAAAGAGAAGACTACACGATGAATTTTCATTTCGACCCCGAAGTAAATGATATAAACGGCGGGCAGTTAACTCTGACAAAGCCTGACCCATATCCAATAAAAACCTATATTGATTATGGATTAGATAAAGATCCAAAAGAGGAATTTAAAATAGATCCAATGACCCCACTTATTGAGTATCTTGGAAGCTTAAAGCCGGAGGAACAAGCATGGATTCAAATTATGATTCAAGCGCACAAGGAGGAAAAGGCACTTGAAGGAAGAATCTTCAAGAAAAAAGAAATGTGGAAAAAAGAAGCACACGGTGAAATTAAAAAAATAATTAAAGATAGTATTTTTACTCCAGAAAAGAATCCAGTTACTGGTGAAAAGCCAATGAGTTTTATGGGTATTTCTCCTGCCGAGAAGGATGTTATACAGGCAATTGAAAGGAGTATTTCAAAAAGAGCTTTTGACACAATGATTAGAGTTATCTATGCGGCACCAAAAGGTATATTTTTTGTTGGAGGTGCACCAAGCCTTGTTAGTACTTTTGGGCACTTTGGCTCGCAAACCTTAAACGGGTTTAAAAAGAGTTGGGGCCCTACGTATGATTATTCTTGGCAAGATTTTAAGAGAAGGCGCTCCACCATGCACAAAAAACAATTACTGAGCGCTTACAAGCAGAGATCATTTTTTAATGCGCCATTCAAGAACTTTCACGGGAAGCCATTTATTTTAACTTCAGAAGAACTGGCAACAATATTCCACTTCCCAGGAGAAGTATCAAAGACACCAACCTTTGAAAGAATTCTATCCAAGAAGAGTGAGGCACCTGCTAATCTTCCAATTTAATCGACGATGAATCCAGAAGCGCTTAGGAAAGCAATACTTAAGTACGAATTTTGGGGAGTTATTTTTATAATATTTTTTGGGTTTTTATTATTATTTTCAATACCAAACTCAACTGCAGAATTTCCAAAGTATTTTGATGTGCAGAAAGGCATTGGTTTGAATCAAATTTCAGATCATCTTGTTGAAAGTGGTTTTATTAGAACCGGGCTACCATTCAAAATGTGCTCGTACCTTTTTGGTGGAAATATCCATTCAGTGGCAGGAGTTTATCAGTTTGAAAAACCGCTTGGCCCCTGTGTTATAGCCAAAAGAATTTCACTTGGCACTTTTTCTATTGCTCCAGTAAAAATTACAATTCCTGAGGGTTTTATGAAAAAAGAAATTGCAGCAAGGTTTAGTGATTATCCTCGCTTTGATGCTGTTAAATTTATGGCACTGGCTCCAGAAGGATATTTATTTCCAGATACATATTTTTTCAACCCAACCGTGGATGAAGACACGGTAATTGAAACAATGACAGGGAACTTTAAAAACCAAATAGAGCCCCTTGCTCCGTTAATTTTGAAATCAAAAAGATCTGAAAAAAATATTATTATTATGGCTTCTATTGTTGAGAAGGAGACTATATTTCCTGAAGACCGGCCCATTGTTGCGCAAGTTTTGTGGAAGAGACTTGATTTAGGAATGCCACTTCAGGCAGATGCCACATTTGCATACATAAATGGCAAGGGTACATTCCAGTTAACTGATGATGATTTAAAAATAAATTCCCCTTACAACACCTATAACCGTACCGGGCTCCCTCCGACAGCAATTGGGAATCCGGGTCTTGATTCAATAAAAGCCACAATCGTTCCATCAAAAACTAATTACTTGTATTTCTTATCTGATAAAGCTGGGCATATGCATTACGCAAAGACATTTGATGAGCATCAAACAAACAGAGAAAAATATTTGGGGAAATAGTTACTTAAACAGAACCGCCCGCAAGAGCGCGGGGGCTCTGCGGGCGGGTTACGGGTTGAGGAGCTTCTTCTTCCTGGCCTCCCACGCCTCCTCGAGTTCTTCTTCGGACAAGAGGGGATTGTGGATGCGGAACTGGGCCTTGATCACACGATCAGCCTCCATTCTTATCGAGGCCATAGTGATGGCTAGCGTGGCCACGGCTACCCCCATTAAGACCCCTGAAAGTTGCAACAGGTAGAACTGGGAGGAGGCACGGAGTGCGTTGCTGGACACGAGCGAGAGCACCAGGCCACATATTGCTGCAAAAAAGAAAGGCATAGGCCGTCCAAGTTGAGGTTGTGCTGCTATTAAAATTGTATAACATTTATCAGTAGTCTGTCAAATTATTGGATTTTCTGTTAATATCAACGTGTGATCAACAAAAAGATTAAAATTATTGTCGGAATGTCAGGAGGAGTGGATTCCTCTGTTTCAGCATATTTATTAAAGGAGAGGGGCTTTGATGTTGTTGGAGTATTTATAGAAACATGGCACCCAGAAGGCTTTCCTTGTTCAGAAAAAGAAGAAAGAAGGGACGCAATGAGAGTAGCAGCCCATCTGGGCATTCCTTTATATGTAGTTGATGCTAAAAGACAATATAAAAAATATGTGGCTGATGAAATGATTCGAGAGTATCGCGCAGGAAGAACTCCAAACCCAGATATTTTGTGCAATAAATTTGTAAAGTTTGAAACGCTTTTCCAAGTTGCTGAAAAATTAAATGCACAATTTGTTGCAACTGGTCATTATGCTTCTACTACTGTGCGCCGTAGTAAGGGTGGGGAGAAAGAGGTTGTCTTATCCGAACCAAAGGATAAGGAAAAAGATCAGACATATTTCTTGTGGGCGGTTCCGCATGACAGATTGGATGAAATAATTTTTCCACTTGAAAAGTTAAACAAAAAAGAAGTTAGAAAAATTGCTGAAAGGGCTGGTATTCCTGTAGCAGAAAAAAAAGACAGCCAAGGCATTTGTTTTCTAGGGGAGTTTGATTTAAAAAAATACTTAAAATTATCTATCAAAGAGAAAGTTGGGAATGTCGTAGATGAGAGTGGCAAGGTTATTGGTAAACATTCTGGTGTTTGGTTTTATACGGAGGGAGAAAGGCATGGCTTTGAGGTAAGCAAAAAAGGAGTGAATGACGAGCCAATGTATGTTTTGAGAAAAGATGTAAAGAAAAATATCTTAACTGTCGGCAAGGCTGGCTCTCTTTCCCAATCTTATTTATTAAAACTATCTAATGCCAATTTGTATTTAAATAATGATTTTCATTTTACCCGCAATCGCGAACTAAATGAGGAATTGGAATCAAAAAAGGAAATGGAGATATTATGCGAGGCAAGATTTAGGTATAGGCAGAAAAAACAAAAAGTCAGATTGTTTAAAAAAGGCAATGACTGGTTTGTTTCAGTAAAGAGCCCAACTCCTTTAGCACTAGGCCAATCTGCGGTGTTTTACACAGGTGATGTAGTACTTGGGGGCGGTATACTGTCCTTATGACACCTCTGTTTGTTTTAAAGGCTAATGGCCAAAGAGAGCCTTTTGATGAATCAAAGCTCAGGAATTCGCTTATTAGAGCTGGTGCTAGTGAACAAAACGCTGAAATTATCGCAACTGAAGTAATTGGCGAATTAGGAGACGAAACTAGAACTACCGAAATTTACAAAAAGGCGTTTGAGCATTTGCACAAAATGAGTGTCCCTGCTGCTAAACGTTATATTTTGAAACGAGCAGTAATGGATTTGGGTCCTTCAGGTTTTCCGTTTGAAAAATTTGTGGCAGAAATCTTGAGAAGAAAAGGATTTGAAGTTAAGACAGATGAAATGATGCTAGGCGAATGCGTCGAGCATGAAGTTGATGTAGTGGCGTGGAACCAGAAAGACTTGCTTGCAATAGAAGCTAAATTCCATAATGAGCTAGGCGTTAAATCAGATTTGAAGGTTGTTTTATATGTGAAAGCTAGAATTGATGACTTGAAGGGCACCACGTTTAACTATGGTGGACATAATAGGAAAGTTACAGAGGGCTGGCTTGTGACAAACACTAAATTTACGACTACTGCAATTCGTTATGCAGAGTGCACAAACTTAAAACTTTTAGGGTGGAATTACCCAGAGAAAGAAAACCTTCATGATTTAATAATGGAAACAAAAACTCTGCCCATAACTTGTATAAGCCAACTTACGGTTGCACAGAAGCATGAATTGCTTAATCAAGGAATAGTTTTTTGTGACTCACTAATTGAAAAAACTGAAGTATTGAAATCACTTGGGATAAAAGACGACAAGATTGAACACATTCTTCACGAGATAAAAAGCCTTTAATTATGAACGAACCACTTATAGTATTTTTAGACACAGAAACAACAGGTCTAACTGATAAAGATAGACTAGTTCAAATAGCCTACAAGGTTTGGAAAACAGATGAGGAAGGAGTGGAGCTGTTTAAACCGCCAGCAGGAGTGGAATTGTCTTATGAAGCAACTAGCGTACACCACATAACAAGAGCTATGGTCTCAGATAAGCCGTTATTTGGTGAAAGCAAGATGAAAAAAAGACTTCAAGAATTATTTGAACAGGGGGCCATAATGGTTGCGCACAATGCGCTCTTTGATATGGGAATCATTTCCCTTGAGGGTTTAAAACCCCAGAAACATATTTGCACTTTAAAAATCGCGAGATATCTTGATGAAAAAGCGGAACTCACAAATCATAAACTCCAGTATCTAAGATATGCGTATGAATTAGATGTAGATGGGAAGGCGCATGATGCAGAGGGGGATGTAATGGTCCTAGAAAAACTTTTTGAATATTTTTTAAAGAACTTAAGTTTAGAGAAAATGATAGAAATTTCATCAATGCCAAGTTTGATTCGTCGTTTTTCTTTTGGTAAATATAGCGGTGATTTAGTAATGGATGTTTTAAAAAAAGACAGAGGCTATTTAGAATGGTTTTTAAAAACTAAACAGGAAGCCAGTCCACTAGATGAAGACTGGGTCTACACACTAAAGGAAGCACTAAAATGACAGTGAATCCAGAAATGAAAAAAGTAAAAGATGATTTGCTTGAAGACAAATCACTGCCTTTGTATAAATACAGAACTGAAGAAAATAATTTTCCTGTGATAGGCGAGGGGAGTCACACTGCGTCAATATTGTTTGTGGGAGAAGCACCTGGCAAAAATGAGGCAAAAACTGGCAGGCCATTTGTGGGAAGAGCAGGAAAAATTTTAGATGAATTACTCATGGGGGCTGGGATACCACGTGAGGATGTTTATATAACAAACATTGTTAAAGACAGACCACCAGAGAATCGCGATCCTACTGAAGAGGAAATCAAATCGTACGGACCTTACTTAGATAGGCAATTGGATATTATAAAACCCAAAGTTATTGCTCCACTTGGTAGATTTTCTATGAAATATATTTTGGATAAGTTTAATTGTTTGGAAAACGAACTGCCTATTTCAGAGCTTCATGGTCGTGTTATTGATGCGGATGCACCATATGGAGCAATAAAAATTGTTCCCTTATACCACCCTGCAGTTGCCATCTACACCCAATCGAAGAAACCAGAATTGGTAAAAGATTTTGCTGTTTTGAAGTCCCTTATCTAGTCTCTCGGATATTCATTTAAAATGCGAGCGACATAAGGTCACCAATGCATTTTAAATGAATACCCTCGCTCTAAGGTCTTAATATGCTATATTTTTGCTATGCAATCAGCAGAAATAAGACGCAGGTTTATAGATTTTTTTGTTAAAAGAGGACATGTTGAAATTCCTTCAGCTTCTCTTATACCAGCAGAAGTTTCTGCTACACAAAAGACACTTTTTAATAGTGCGGGGATGCAGCCGCTCATTCCATATCTATTAGGGAAAGAGCACCCAAAAGGGAAAAGATTAGTTGATGTACAGAAATGTATTCGTACTGGTGACATAGATGATGTTGGCGATAATCGACACCTAACTTTTTTCGAGATGCTTGGTAATTGGTCACTGGGAGACTATTTTAAGGAAGACGCAATTAAGTGGAGCTACGAATTACTCACTTCAAAAGAAGAGGGTTTCGGTTTAGACCCAAATCGCATTTACATCACTTGCTTTGAGGGAGATGAAAATGCACCAAAGGATAGTGAGTCGGCAGAAATTTGGGTAAAAAATGGTATTCAAGAAAATAGAATTTACTTTCTTGGAGCAGAAGACAACTGGTGGAGCGCGGGTGAAGATGGACCATGTGGCCCAGACACTGAAATGTTTTATGACTTAACTGAAAATGGTTTAGGCGATTTGTCTAAAGAGGAATTTGTGAAAGCTGTGCAGGAAGAAACAGTAGTTGAGATTTGGAACGATGTATTTATGGAGTACGAAAAGAAGGGGGGTAAGGTTGTTGGAAGGCTCTCAACCAAGAGTGTTGATACGGGGGCAGGGCTAGAAAGGTTATCGGCTGTATTGCAGGGCAAAAAAACTGCATACGACACTGACATTTTTGAGCAAATTCTTTTAAAGATAAGAGATTTAGCAGGTACGCAAGACAAAAAAGCAGAAAGAATAGTGGCTGATCACCTACGAGCTGCAGTATTTATGATTGCTGATGGAGTAGTTCCGTCTAATACAGATGCGGGATACGTTTTAAGGCGTCTCTTGAGAAGGGCCGTAAGATACGCTGACATTTTGAAAATTAACTCATCCCTCACAGATGTTGTTGAAGTAATTCAAGAAAAATACAAAGAAGTTTATCCAAATATTACAGAGAATTTTGTTTCTACCAATATAAGAGACGAGGAAGTAAGGTTTAGAAAGACCCTTGAGATGGGATTAAAGGAGTTTAATAAAAAGTCAGCAGGCGTTTTCACGGGCACAATACAGAGCGGAGAGAATACTTACGCCCTGGATTTTCTTGATGGCGAAACAGCATTTGGCCTGTTCCAAAGTTTTGGTTTTCCTCTAGAGTTAATTATTGAAGAAGCGGAAAAAAGAAATATGAAGGTTGATATTGACGGCTTTAATGCTGAAATGAAGAAACATCAAGAACTTTCCCGCTTGGGGGCGGAACAGAAATTTAAAGGAGGTCTAGCGGATACTTCAGAAATGTCTGTTAAATACCACACAGCTACACACCTACTGCATCAGGCTTTAAAAGATGTACTTGGAAATGGAGTGGAACAGAAGGGCTCCAATATAACTCCAGAGCGATTAAGATTTGATTTTTCCCATACTGCAAAAGTTACTGCTGAAGAACTGAAAAGAGTAGAGGAAATTGTGAATCAAAAAATTCTTGAGGCCTTACCAGTACAAAATATTGTTTTGCCAAAGGAGGAAGCACTTGAACTTGGGGCAAGACACTTATTCAGTGAAAAATATGGAGATGAAGTTTCCGTTTATTTTATAGGCCAGGATTTACAGAGTGCCTACTCAAAAGAATTTTGTGGCGGACCACACGTGAAAAATACTTCTGAATTAGGACATTTTAAAATTCAAAAAGAGGAAGCTGTGGCGCAGGGTATTCGAAGAATCAAAGCGGTGCTCGAATAGGATTTCTGTGTATAAAATTTCTTTTTCCCAAAATTTGGAGGTATAATCAGTTTATAAATGACCAAGAATGTACTTCAAGATATGGTCCCATCAGGAGGTGGGCGTTCAATAAGAAATATTCCTTTGCCAAAGGGTAGAAAAGAGACCCCAATACCTGTTAGAGAATCCTCAGTTTTCCCACGTACACCAAAACCATCAAGAAATTTTTCTATGCCTAAGTTCAATAAACCAAAGAAAGTTTGGTGGTGGGTTGGTGGTGTAGCAGGAATTTTGGTTATTGCTGGAATTGTTATGTCGTTCATGTCTGGAGCAAGAGTTGAGGTAAAACCAAAAGTAGTAAAAACAAACCTAACAGGAATTTTTAATGCATACAAAGCGGATGCTATAACTGGAGATAAAATTCCCCCTAACTCTCTTCCGTTTCAGGTGGTAACTATTACAAAGACTGGCGGTAAAACAGTTAAGGCTAATGGAGAAGAACAAGTACAAAGAAAGGCTAATGGAACTATTATTATTTACAACAATTCAGGTACAGCAAGCCAGCGTTTAATAAAAAATACACGCTTTGAGAGCCCGGAAGGATTAATCTTTAGAGTAAGTGATTCAGTTGTTGTTCCAGGGCAAAAAACTGTTGATGGGAAAAAACAGCCGGGTAGCGTGGAAATATTGGTATATGCAGATGATGTTGGAGAAAAATATAATATTGGTTTAACAGATTTCACTATTCCTGGATTCAAGGGTGATCCAAAATTTACAACTATTTATGCTCGTTCCAAAACACCAATGACGGGCGGATTCGTTGGAACTATGAAAAAAGTTGCGGATGCAGACAGACAGATTGCTGAAAATGAAATTGAGGCAGCTCTAAAGACTGATTTAATAAAGACCGTAAAGGGCCAAATTCCAACCTCTATGGTTCTTCTCTCTGGTTTAGAAAAAATAACATTTGTTCCTGCTGATCAAAGCGAACCATCAGGCGACTCAGTAAAGATGAATACAGAAGGTTCACTAACGGCAGTTATTACAGATAGACAAACCCTGGCAAGCTTCCTTGGCGCACAGTCTGCGGACTTGAAAAATATTCCAGCAACGCTTTCAAATGCTGATGACCTAACCTTTGCCCTAAAGGACGGCTCAAAGTTTGACCCAATTCGAGATCAAACAATGCAGTTTAGTGTAAAAGGCGATGAAAACTTTGTAGGTTTAATTAAAAATGAAGATCTTATTGCGGCTTTGATTGGTAAGGCTAAGACGGATTTGCAAGCAGTGAAAGATACGTTCCCCGCAATACAGGAAATGAAGGTAAGTCTGCTTCCTCCTTGGGCATCTCATTTGCCAACAGCTGCGAAAGACTTTACGATAGTCGTCAGCAAACCCTAATTAATGGCCCATCAGGAAAAAGAGAAGATAATTGGAACCGTAATTGAAGCATTGCCAAATGCTATGTTTAAAGCTGTATACGATGCTGGTGAGGGTAATAAGGGAGAAATGTTGACCTTCTTGTCTGGGAAAATGCGCCTAAACAGAATTAGAGTCCTGGTTGGAGATAGGATTGAGATTGAAAAAGACGAGTACGGAGGAAAGGGAAGGATTGTGAAAAGGCTCTAACTTGCCATTTAAAGCTTATTGGTTTATTATTTGGCCTCAATGAAAGTTCGAGCATCAGTAAAGAAAATGTGTGCTCAATGCCAGGTCGTACGCCGACGTGGTGTTGTTCGTGTTATTTGCAAAGCAAATGCCCGTCATAAGCAAAGACAAGGCTAATAAAAACCAATGAGAATCCTCGGTATAACAATTCCAGAAGAAAAAAGACTAGAAATAGGTTTAACCACACTTTATGGTGTTGGTCGTCCTCGTGCCCAGAAAATTCTAAAGGAAGCAAATGTAGACTTTGGTGCAAGACCAAAATCATTATCTGTGGAGCAGGAAAACAAGATTCGCTCGTTGGTTGAGGCCTTTACTGTTGAGGGGGATTTAAAGAGACAGGTAGCAGGAAACATAAAAAGATTGAAGGACATCAAGGCCTACAGAGGAACAAGACATGCAAAGGTTTTGCCAGTACGCGGGCAGAGAACAAAGACAAATTCAAGAACAAGACGTGGTAATACCAGAAAGACCATGGGTACTGGAAGAAAGGCCGCTGACAAGAAGTAGAATTTACCGGTTGTATGGCTAATCTTGGCCGGGGTCTTGCCAAAAATTGACAGGTCATATACAATGTGTTTCTCGCATTTATAAACAGGATTTGTATAAAAAAGTGCGGTTTATAGCGATTGAGTTACGGAAGTTAAATGGGTAAAAAAAGAATAGTAAAAACTGAAGCCCAGGAAGGAGAGGGCGCTGTAAAAGCGCCTGTTTCGTCGTCTAAAAAGAAGGTAGAAGCAGGTACTTTGTACGTTGAATCTACTTATAACAACACGAAACTCACCTTGGCAGATACAAAAGGAAATACTTTGGGTTGGTCATCTTCTGGCTCCCTTGGATTTAAGGGTGCAAAGAAGGGCACTCCCTTTGCAGCTGCAAAAGTGGGTGAATTACTTGCGCAAAAGGCTCAAACAATAGGAATTAAAAAAGTTGATGTCATTGTTAAGGGGGTAGGCTCTGGTAGAGAATCATCCATCAGAGGTTTTCTAACCAAAGGAGTAGTTTTGGGAACGATTCGTGATATGACCCCAGTTCCACATAATGGCCCTAAACCAAAAAAACCTAGAAGAGTTTAAAGATATGAAAATCGGACCAAAATATAAAATTGCAAGACGCTTAGGAGCACCAATATTTGAGAAAACTCAAACTCAAAAATATGCTCTAAACCTTTCAAAGAAAGAGCGTAGTGGAAAGGTTCCTATGCGACCAAAATCAAACTTTGGTATGCAACTTTTAGAGAAACAGAAAGCTAGATACACGTACCTAATTCCTGAAAAACAATTTGCGAAATATGTGAAGGAGGTTTTGGAGAAGAAAGATGCTCACGGACGCGCACGTTTATTTGCAAGATTGGAAAACCGTTTGGACAACGTTGTGTTTAGAGCAGGCTTTAGACCAACAAGAACCGCATCAAGACAGGCAGTATCACATGGTCATATCTTGGTAAACGGTAAAAAAGTAACAATTCCTTCATATTCAGTAAAGGTAAACGATATTGTAAAAGTACGCCCTCAAAGCTCAGCTTCACCAATGTTCACAGATTTAATTGAAAGAACAAAAACTTACACACCTCCTCAGTGGCTCAAATGTGATTTTGAAAAGATGGAAGCGACAGTTACGGGAGTGCCAGATGTAAGCCAGACAGATACGCTGTTTGATTTAAATGCAGTGCTTGAATATTACTCAAGATAATAATAAAAACATGAACGACATATCAATTGTATTACCGTCAAAACCAAAGATTGTTTCAGAAGAAGGTTTTTCTGGTGTGTATGAAATAGACGGATTGTACCCTGGGTACGGACACACACTTGGTAACTCTCTAAGAAGAATCATTCTTGCTTCATTGCCTGGTGCCGCTATAACACAAGTGAAAATTGCTGGAGTTCAGCATGAGTTTTCAACTATTCAGGGCGTTAAAGAAGATGTGATTACAATTCTTTTGAACTTGAAGAGAATCAGAATGAGAATGACAAGCTCTGAACCACAAAAGTTAAATTTGAAAGTAAAAGGGCCAAAAATGGTTACCGCAGCAGACATTGAAGCACCGGGGCAAGTGGAAATTCTAAATGCAGACCAAGAAATTTGCTCTCTCGCAGATGCAAAGTCTTCAATCGATATGGAAATAACAGTTGAAAGAGGAATTGGCTATATGTCTCGCGAAATTATTCAAAAAACCAAAATGGATATCGGCGCATTGGCACTAGATGCAATCTTCGCTCCGATTAGACGTGCAAGTTATGAGGTTGAACAAATGCGTGTTGGTGATAGAACAGACTTCAACCGCTTGAGACTATTTATCGAAACGGATGGAACTATCACCCCTAAAGAAGCTCTAGAGAAATCAATTGAGTTAATGATTAACCAGTTGAAAGCGATTGTCGGATTTAAGGAAGAAGAACCATTACAAACACGTGAGGCTCCTGGAAGTGAGATGACAGATGAAAAAGAACCTGACTCAGATATTTTGAAGACAAGAATTGAATCAATTGGACTTTCAGCTCGTACTTTAAATTCACTTTCAACTGGCAATATTCGTACAGTTGGTGGCCTTGCTAGAAAGAGAGAGAAAGATTTACTCGAAGTAGATGGATTGGGAGCAAAGGGAATCCAGGAGATTAGAAAGGCATTAAGTGAATTCGGTATTACTCTAAAAGATTAATTACTGACTATTAGCCAACAAAGATATGCGACACCACAAGAAAAAAAGAACACTGGGCAGAGATAAAGGGGAAAGAGTAGCCCTTATGAAGGGTTTGGCTAGATCCTTGGTTCTTCGTGGAAGAATTGAAACAAGTGAAGCAAAGGCCAAAGAAATGAAACCTTTTGTTGAAAGATTGGTAACTAGAGCAAAACTTGGAACATTGGCTGCACGCAGATTTTTGATTGCCCAGATTGGAGAGCAACAGACAAACAAGCTGATTAACAAAATTGCACCAGGATACAAAGATCGCAAGGGCGGTTATACTCGCATAACAAAAACAGTTCGAAGATTAAAGGATGGAAGTTACAGGGCTTATATAGAATTTGTATAAACATGACAAAAGACATTTACACAATTGATGCAACAGGAAAGAAACTTGGAAGAGTGGCCTCTGAAGCCGCAAAGGTTCTTATTGGTAAAAATTCTGTAAATTACGCACCAAATGTTGAAGGTGATACAAGCGTTGTTATTGAGAATACTTCAAAATTATTGATTACAGACAAAAAGAAAAGAGAGAAAATTTACAGATCTCACTCACAATACCCAGGAGGTCTTACAGAGGAGGCTATGGGTCATTTCATTGCGCGCTTGGGTATAGAAGAAGCAGTAAAAAAAGCTGTGGACGGAATGCTTCCAAAAAATAAATTAAGAAAGCCACGAATGAAGAGATTAACCGTAAAGAAATAATATGGCAGAAAAAACTACAAAAAAATATTTTTCAGCAGTTGGAAGAAGGAAGACTTCTGTTGCAAGAGTCCGCTTGGGTGAAAACGAAACTCTTTCTATTACAATAAATGACAAGCCAATGTCTGAGTATTTTCCAGTAATGGAGTGGCGCGAAAAAGTATTATCACCTTTGAAGGTTGTGGGTAAGGAAAACTCCTCTTTGATAACAGTTAAAGTATTGGGGGGTGGAATCTCTTCTCAGGCTGACGCAGTAGCGCATGGTATTGCTAGAGCTTTGATAATTATGGATGCAGAACTAAGAAAAGTAGTAAAGAAAGCTGGACTTTTGAAGAGAGATCCACGAATGAAGGAAAGAAGAAAGTTCGGTTTGAAGAAAGCAAGAAAAGCACCTCAGTGGTCTAAGCGTTAAAAGTCATTCGGGGTATTTCCCGAAAAAGCACGAAAATTTTCTGCTGAAAATTTTCTCTGTCCGTCGCCGTCGCTCCTACCAAGGCTTTTTCGAGAAACACCCCTCACTCTAAGGTAAAATAATAAAGTATGAAAAAAGATGACCAAGACATTTTAGAAGAGTTTATTCCCGAAGACGGAGAGGGAAATCAAGTGCCACAAATTGCGCGCCTTAAAGAGAAACTAAAAATCTCTGAAGATAAAGCAAAGGAATATTTGGACAATTGGCAGAGAGCGCAAGCAGATTTTGTAAATCTTAGAAAAAGAGACGAAGAAGAATTAAAGAATAGTAAGACCTGGGCCGAGGCTAGCCTCATTAAGGAGCTGCTTCCAATAATTGATTCGCTAGATAAGTCTGTAGAGGCTGGAAACAAGGAAAATGAGACCATTTTGAGCCAATTTATGGCTATCCTGAAGCGATTAGGAGTATCATTAGTTGACCCAGTTGGAGAGCCGTTTGACCCAAATTTTCACGAAGCAATAAAGACTGAGAGTACCGACAAGAAGGACAAGGATCACACTGTTGCGATGGTTTTTCAAAAGGGTTTTGTTCAAAATGGGAAGGTCTTGCGTCCTGCGAGGGTTTCGGTTTATAGTATCGGCGCATAGTTTATTAAAATAATTTTAACCAACAAAATATATGGCAAAAATAATTGGAATTGATCTCGGTACTACCAACTCGGCAGTTGCTGTTATGGAAGTTGGCGCACCAAAAATTATTGAAAACTCGGAGGGAGCAAGAACCACTCCGTCTATTGTTACAACATCAAAAACAGGTGAACGACTTGTGGGACTTCTAGCAAAAAGACAAGCAGTTACAAATCCTAAAAATACTATTTTCGGCATAAAGCGTTTTATCGGCCACACATTTGATGAGCCTGCTGTCCAGAAGGACAAAGCAGTAGTGCCTTTCGAAATCTCTAAAAGTGCAAATGGGGGTGTTGCAGTGAAAATGGGTGATAAAAATTTAAGCCCGGAAGAAATTTCTGCAATGATTTTGCAAAAAATTAAAGCGGATGTTGAAGCAAAACTTGGCGAGAAAATAACGGAGGCAGTTATTACAGTCCCTGCATATTTTAATGATGCACAAAGACAGGCTACGAAAGACGCAGGAAAAATTGCTGGCTTGGATGTGAAGAGAATTATCAATGAACCAACGGCAGCTGCTTTAGCATACGGATTGGACAAAAAGAAAAACGAAAAAATTGCAGTGTTTGATTTTGGTGGTGGAACCTTTGATATTTCAATTCTAGAGGTAGGTGATGATGTTGTTGAAGTTAAATCAACAGACGGAGACTCGCACTTGGGCGGAAAAGACATTGATCAAAAAATAATTAATTGGCTTGCAGACGAGTTTAAAAAAGAATCGGGAATAGATGTACGCAATGATCCTCTTGCGCTTCAAAGATTAGATGAAGGGGCAGAAAAAGCTAAAATTGAACTTTCAACAGCTGTAGAAACAGAAGTAAATATTCCATTTATTACATCCGATGCTTCTGGGCCAAAACACTTCTTAATAAAGATGACTCGCGCAAAGCTCGAGGAACTTTCACAAGAGTTTATTGATCGTGCTATGGCTATTACAAAACGAGCGATGGATTCTTCACCGTTTAAAGTCGGGGAAATTAATGAAGTCTTGCTTGTTGGTGGTCAGACAAGAATGCCTGCCCTAATAGAAGCAACTAAAAAATTCTTCGGAAAAGAACCAAACAAAACCATTAATCCAGACGAGGTGGTTGCGCTTGGTGCTGCAGTGCAAGGAGGAATTTTGGCGGGTGATGTCAAAGATATACTTCTTCTAGATGTAATTCCTCTCTCATTTGGAATTGAAACAATGGGAGGTGTTGCCACAAAACTTATTGAAAAGAACACAACTATTCCAGCATCTCGTTCTCAAGTATTCTCAACGGCAGCTGATAACCAAACTTCTGTAGAAATTCACATTGTTCAAGGAGAACGCCCAATGGCCGGAGATAACAAATCACTTGGCAGGTTTATCCTAGATGGCATACCTCCAGCACCACGTGGAATGCCTCAGGTAGAAGTATCATTTGATATTGACGCCAACGGAATTCTTTCTGTGAAGGCTAAAGACAAGGGTACCGGTAAAGAACAATCAATTCGCATTGAGGCTTCATCGGGACTTTCAAAAGAAGATATAGAAAAAATGAAGAAAGATGCAGAAATGCACGCGGCTGAGGATTCTCAAAAGAAAGATATAGCTGAAGCACGCAACCTAGCAGAACAGCTAACCTATACTGCTGAAAAAGCACTAAAGGATGCTGGAGACAAAGTTCCAGCTGAGATTAAAACCAATGTAGAAGGAAAGATTTCCGCTCTTAAGTCTGTGAAAGATACTGGTTCTCTTGAGGATATAAAGAAGGCAACGGAAGAGTTATCAACAGAATTGCAAAAGGTTGGCCAGGCAATGCAACAGAACGCACAACAAACTCCTCCTACTGAAACCCCGCCAGCAGAACCTACTCAAGAAAATCCACAAGCCTAGGTAGATGTCAAAAGACTACTACAAAATATTGGGCGTAGATAAAAAAGCGTCAAAAGACGATATCAAAAAAGCATTCAGAAAACTGGCGCATGAATATCACCCAGATAAAAAAGGAGGTAGCACAGAAAAATTTAAGGAAGCCAGTGAGGCTTATTCGGTTTTGTCTGACGATAACAAGCGTGCACAGTACGACATGATGGGTTCTGGAAACTTTAATGGGTTTCAGGGTGGTTTCAATGGCGCGCAAGGTTTCGATTTTTCCCAATTTGCGCAACAGTTTGGTCAGGATGGATTTAATTTCTCGCAAGGTGGAGTGGAGTTCGATTTAGGTGACATCTTTGGAGATCTGTTTGGTGGGGGCTTTAGAAATAAGCGAGGCTCTAGAGGCGCAGATATTCAAGTTGAAATACGCGTGCCTTTTGTAGATGCAGTTTTTGGAACTGAAAGGAAGATTCGAATTAATCACACTGCTGTTTGTGATAGATGTAGGGGGACTGCTGGCGAGCCAAATTCAAAAGTAAAAACTTGTGAGACCTGTAAAGGCAAGGGTACTGTAAAAGAAATTAGACGTTCAATTTTAGGACAAATTGCAACCGAAAGGGTTTGCACTGTTTGTGGAGGGGTAGGGGAAATACCAGAAAATCCATGTACTTTATGTCGTGGCAAGGGCGTAATTGATAAAGATGAGGTTGTAGATATAAAGATTCCTGCTGGAATAAATGATGGTGAGGTTCTTAGATTGTCTAAAATGGGTGAAGCTGTGAGAGGAGGAGAAACAGGAGATTTATATGTTGGGGTTCGTGTTGATACGCATCCAAGATTTGTAAAGAACGGAGCAAATTTAACAGGAGATTTGAATGTGAAGTTATCGGATGCATTACTTGGGGCAGAAATAAATATAGACACACTCGATGGGGTTGCAAAGGTAGTAATTCCTGAAGGAGTAAAGTTTGGTGACATCATTCGCATAAAAGAACGCGGTGTACCTCAACAACGAGGGAAAAGGGGCGATATCTTGCTAAGAGTAAAAATTGAATTACCGAAGAAGCTTTCTAAGGAAGCTAAAAAACATATTGAAGAGCTTAAAAAAGAGGGATTTTAGATAAGGAATAAATATTGGTATAATCACCTCATGTCTAAAGGAATATTGGTATCTGGCGTAAAGCCAACCGGAGTGCTACATATTGGCAATTATTTTGGTGCCTTAAAGCAATTTGTTGAACTACAAAATGAATATGAGTGCCGTTTTTTTGTTGCTAACCTTCACGCCCTTACATCACTTCAAGATGCGAAAAAGATGAAACAGCAGTCGCTAGATATTGTCTTGGATTTTCTTGCAGTTGGTATAGATCCAAGCAAGGCTACCATTTTTCTTCAATCGGACGTTCCTCACGTTGCAGAACTTGCTTGGATATTTGAGTGTATGACCACGATGCCGTACTTAATGCGAGCGCATGCATTTAAAGATGCGGAAGCAAAAAGTAAAGAGATAAACGTCGGCGTATTTAATTATCCAATGCTAATGGCAGCGGACATTTTGGTCCATGACGCAAACGTTGTACCAGTTGGCCAGGACCAAAAACAACACATTGAAATTGCTAGGGATTCAGCAGAAAAATTTAATCGCATTTTTGGTGAGACTTTTGTATTACCAAACCCACTAATAATTGAGTCAGTTGCGACAATCCCTGGCACTGATGGCCAGAAAATGAGTAAAAGCTACAACAATATAATTCCTTTGTTTGCTACTGATGCCGAAATAGAAAAAGCTGTTATGGGAATTCCTACTGACTCAAAGGGGGTAAACGATCCTAAAGACCCGGACAAGGACACGGTTTTTAAACTTCACACATTAGTTACGCCTAGCGCAACGCTAGAAGATTTAAGAGCACGTTATGAGGACGGCAAAATCGGCTACAAGGAATCAAAGGAAATTCTTATTGATAGTTTGAAGAAATTTATAGGTCCGCTAAGAGAGCGCAGGGCTGAATGGGCAAGTAAGGAAAAGGAAGTAGAAAAAATAATTAAAGAAGGCGGTGAAAGGATGCGAAAGATTGTTCACGAAAAAATGGTTGAGGTTCGCGAGAAGACAGGTCTGATTCATCACAATTAACAGCGTTTTTTGCTATTATCTGTCAAACAAATGAAAAGGATTTTTATAGAGGAATTACGAAGTCACATCGGCAAAGAAGTTGTAATTGCCGGTTGGGTAGATATACGTAGAGACCAAGGCAAAATGGTGTTTTTTGACTTGAGAGATATGACGGGGAAAATCCAGTGTGTTGTATTGCCTACAAACACACAGGTAATTGAAATAGCCAAAGCCATGCGTCTTGAATGGGTTTTGAAAATCAATGGAAAAGTAAATGAACGTCCTGAAAAAAATGTTAATAAGGATGTATTAAATGGTGATGTTGAGTTGGAGGTTTTAAATATTGAAGTTCTGTCAAAAGCAGAAACTTTACCTTTCGATATGTCACTTGATGGCTATAACTTGGACTTGGTTACTGAGTTAGATAACAGAGCGTTGGTTTTGCGTCACCCAAAGATTCAAGCAGTTTTTAAAGTTCAGGAAACAATAATTGACTCATTTAGAACTTTTCTGAAGCAGAATAAATTCTTTGAATTTCAGGCACCAAGTATTACGCCAGCAGTCGCGGAAGGTGGAAGCGAGGTTTTTCAAGTTGACTATTTTGGTAGGAAAGCTTTCTTAACGCAATCACCTCAACTTTATAAACAGATTGTAATGTCTGCTTTTGAGAGAGTATTTTCTGTTAACAAAATTTTCCGTGCAGAGCCAAGCACTACAACAAGGCATCTTACTGAAGTTGTTTCTCTGGACGCTGAAATGGGCTTCATAGAGAGTTGGGAGGATATTCGCGATATGGCAGAGGCAACTGTTAGATTTATTTTGGAACAAGTAAAAGTGAGAAACAGCGAACACTTAAAACTTTTAAAAACTGACCTACCTGTAATGATAGAGAAAACTCCCACACTCTCTCTAACAGAAGCACAACAAAAGATTTTCGAAACTTTCAACCGTGATGTAAGAGGCGAAAAAGATATGAACCCACAGGATGAAAGAGAAATTTGTGAAATTATAAAAAAAGAAACAGGTTCAGACTTTGTATTTATCTATGGTTACCCAACGCGTAAAAAGCCATTTTACGTTTTTCCAAACCCAGAAAATCCAGAGTTTAATGAGGGGATTGATTTGCTATGTCGTGGTCTTGAATGGATGTCTGGAGGAAGGAGAATCAATAAATATGACCAACTCCTTGAGCATGTGAAAATTTGGAACATGGATCCAAACAAAATTAAAATGTTTTTGGAAGCATTTAAGTACGGAGTACCTCCTGAAGGCGGTTTTGCACTGGGCGCAGAGCGTATCACTATGCAACTCTTAGGACTTAAAAATGTACGTGAGGCGTCAATGTTTCCAAGAGATATGGAGAGAATTGACGAAAGATTTTCAGAATTAGCTTAAAAATAAATGGGAGATTTTGTACTGGAAGTTGAAGAGCATAATTTCAAGGGCCCGATTGAGCTTCTATTTGAATTAATTGAAAAGAGAAAACTGGGAATCCATGATGTGGCCTTAGCTAAGGTTGCAGATGATTTTATTGCATACTTGGAGCGACAAGAAAATTTCCCGGTTGGTGAAGCTGCATCATTCCTTGCCGTTGCCTCCACCTTGCTCCTAATTAAATCTCGCTCACTTTTGCCAGGGCTAGTACTTACAGGAGAAGAAGAAGAGGATGCTAAAAGCCTTGAGACTCGATTACTGCTTTTTGCGAGAATGAAAGAGCTTAGTGTTTTTGTAAAGGATAGATGGGGTGTAAACCCAGAGTTTTCAGCACTACCAAGAAAAAATTTGGAAGTCGTGTTTGCCCCATCAAAAAATATGACCATAGAGGGTCTAAAAGAATCCTTTGCAAGAGTTATTGCTTTGATTCCTAAAATTGAAAAGAAAGATAAGACAAACATAGCTAAAGTTATTTCTTTGGAACAAATGATTACAAATCTCGGTGAAAGATTAACAAAGGCCATGAACTTGTCTTTTCATGACATAGTGAAAGAGCATGGCGGTACACACAGTGGCTCAAAACTGCACATACCAAAGGAATTTAGGAAAAATTTGATAGTTTCTTTTTTAGCACTTTTGGAATTAGTTAAAAGAGGGGCGATTGAGGCGATGCAGGAAAATGCCTCGGGTGATATTCTTGTTGAGTCTAAAACTGTTGCAACACCAAATTATGGATAATTTACAAAATCTAATCGAAGCAATACTTTTTTACAAAGCCGAGCCAATCGCTCGCGATGAATTAAAGCGCACCCTGAAAGTTTCTGTTGAAGAAATAAATAATGCCATTGAGCAACTGAAGCTGAAGTGGACTGGAGGAATTACTATTATTGATGACGGTGATTCACTATCTTTGGCGACTGGCGCATCTGTCTCGCCGTTGATTGAATCAATAAGAAAGGAAGAATTAGAAAAAGATTTAGGAAAGGCCTCTCTTGAAACTCTAACAATTGTTCTCTATAAAGGTCCAGTTTCTAGGAGAGAAATTGATTACATTAGGGGAGTACAGTCTCAATATATTCTGCGTTCACTAGTATCAAGGGGGCTAATTGAAAGGTTAGAAAGGGGTGGGGAAGGTTATGTATATAAGCCCACTCATGAATTACTTGGCTACTTAGGTATTAACGAAGTTAGTGATTTGCCAGAATATGGAACTCTTACGGCAGAATTAAACGAAAGATTAGAAGGCGCAATGAAAGAAACCGAAAATGCAGAACAAAATTAAAAATGTAGTTGATGTGAAATTGATAACAACGATTGGGGCACTCGTTGCTGTTTTGCTGGTGGTTTCAGTCTTTCAAGATGCAGTAATGCCAAGAAAAATCTCAAATGAGAAATCCTCTTTTAATGCATTTGCTGGCGTTGAAATTGAAGCGCAGTCAGCAGTTGTTTATGACATAAACGCACAAAAAGTAATTTTTGAAAAAGATGGTTCATCTCCACGTCCCTTAGCATCAGTGACAAAATTAATGACGGCACTTGCTGCAAGCAGAGCATTAGGAAAAAATTCCACAGTCATAATTTCAAAAAACGACTTAAGGACGCAAGGAGATTCTGGATTTCGGCTTGGTGAAAAATTCTCTTTACAGAAACTAATTGATTTCACACTTACAAGTTCGTCAAATGATGGCTCGGAAGCTATGGCTAGTGCAGCGATGGCAAAAATTCCAGAGGGTATTAGTTTTCCGGAAAATATGAACAATTTTGCAAGAGAAATTGGGCTTAAGGGTTTGTTGTTTGAGAACCCAACTGGTCTTGATGGAGATAAAACAAACGCTGGAGCTTATGGAACTGCAGTTGATATAGCAAAACTTCTTGCATACATCGCGAAAAATAATCCTGAACTAATTTCTGCAACTCGTTCACCAAGTATTGAGATTCAATCTTTAAATAAAATTAAACACACAGCAAAAAATACAAATGAAGCGTTAGCGTACATTCCAGGACTAATTGGAGGAAAGACTGGTTATACAGACTTGTCTGGCGGAAACTTAGCTGTTGTTTTTGATACAGGGCTAGGACACCCATATGCAATTGTTGTTTTGAATTCAAGTGAAAAGGGGAGATTTGAAGACATAAAAAGCCTTGTTTCAGCTACACTTCTGTCTATTGAGAAGCCCTTGGAAATGGCCAATAAAAGTGTAGAATCGGGCAAATAGATGATAGTAGACATAGTAAAAGTATTTTTGCCCGCAGTTTTGTCTTTCGTGATTGGAATGATAATCACTCCGTTTCTTTCAAACTATCTGTACAAACATGAGCTTTGGAAGAAGAAGAGCGTGACGGTTGCTGTAGATGGTTCGGAGGCTCCTATTTCACAAAAACTACATAATGATGAGGCAAAGAAAACTCCTAGAATGGGGGGCATTATTATTTGGGCATCAACTGCACTATCAATTCTTTTATTGTGGGGAATTTCGCAAGTATTCGGTACCGATTTATTTGCAAAACTAGGTTTTCTAAGCAGAAACCAAACTTGGATTCCGTTATTCACATTAGTGTTTGGTGGGTTTGTTGGCCTTGTTGATGACTATTTAGAAACAAAAGGGGGAGGAGACTACAAAGCTGGTGGACTTTCGTTAACAAAAAGGTTAGCAATTGTCATTCTGATTGGTCTCTTAGCTGGCTCTTGGTTTTATTTTAAATTAGGAGTTTCGCATCTCGGATTGCCTGCTGGTCACTCAATACCACTAGGTGTTTTCTTTATTCCGTTCTTTGCAATCGTTATGGTGGCTTTGTACTCAAGCGGAGTCATTGATGGGTTAGACGGACTTTCTGGTGGAATCTTCGCAATTATATTTACAGCATATGCCGGCATTGCTTTTTATCAGCAACAAATAAATTTGGCAGCATTTTGTTTGGCAATTGTTGGTGGTATTCTCGCTTTTCTTTGGTTTAATATTCCGCCAGCAAGATTTTATATGTCTGAAACTGGCACTATGGCCCTAACAATTACATTGGCAATTGTTGCCTTTATTACTGACTACCTTGGTTCCGGTTATGGAGTTTTAGTTCTGCCAGTTATTGCATTTCCATTAGTGATCACAGTGGCATCGAATATTATTCAAGTTGTATCAAAAAAGTTTAGAGGAAAGAAAGTTTTTCTTGTTGCTCCAATTCACCATCATTTTCAAGCGCTCGGTTGGCCTTCATACAAAGTTGTAATGCGATATTGGGTTATTGGAATTATTTTTGCTTTGCTCGGTGTTGTACTAGCTCTAGTTGGATAAAACGAAACCGGCGAGGAGCAATTTGCTCTCGCCGGTATTCCTACACTCGTTCCTTGTGCCACTGTGCTGCCTGTCGAAAGGCGCGTTTTTCTGCGTCTTCTCCGACGAAGTGCTCAGTTCTACGGCTCTTGCAGGAGTAGATCCGGAAGGACCATGGGTGAGTGTGGCTCTCCTTCACGAGAATTGGATGCCCGGCATCGAGTTCCCAGAAACGCATCTCGGCGTTCCAGTGGAACTTGAGGTCGGCAACCTCAACTGACTTTTTGTGCGGACTCATCAAAACCCCGTATCGTGGAAGAGTAGGTTAAGCATTATGCCTATTATTTACCAAAGGTCAATATAAAACTAAACCGGCAAGAAGCATCTCGCTTCCTGCCGGCATCAACGACCTTCAGGTACCACCGTCGATGTACTTGACGGCCATGGAGAATGCACGGCCTTCAGCGTCAGCGCCCAGGACTTCAGCGAATTCGCGGGAGTCCGGCACAACAACGCACCACTTGTGCGGGTCGTAGTGATCGCCGTACTCATCGAGGCCCTGGTGCACTTGCACCGCTCTGCCCTCAAGGTTGTACCAGAACTGGAGTTGCTTATGGAACACGAACATATGGCCAAAGGCCATACAGATTTCGTTTCCATCCATAAACGTCTTCCTTACACCGAACATTGTTCGCTCGCTTGTGGTCTGGTGGGGCAAACATGAACTACTGACTAAACTATACGTTTTAAATCTATAAATGTCAATTTATTAGTACCGAGCGTATTTTAAGCAAAAATTCCGCGATATACTGTTTTTATGAATCCCGTAGTAGAAAATGGCATCGGGAACATTTAGCATACAAATATGTTTTTGAGGTTGAAAATTACATCTAGTGAATATATGAAAAATCTTTTTGTTCCCAAAGAACAATGCCATTTTTCACTATCGGGATGAATCGTGCTCATATAAAGCCCGTTGATAAATATTTGGCAACTCTCCTGACGCTTTTGGTTGTTGGCGGTTTTATTATTTTTAATTCCGCATCTTTGGGTTTGTTGGCAAAAAATGGCAACCAATTTTCTAGCGTTGCCTTCACCCAAACATTTTTTGGTCTTTTCCTAGGCACATTAGCGTGCTTGATAATTTCCAGATGGGATTACAGTAATTTTAAGAAGTTTGCATGGCCAATTTTGATTTTAAGTTTTCTCGCAACACTTGCTGTCTTTATCCCGCACGTTGGTTTTGCCCACGGAGGGGCAATTAGATGGATACAAATTGGTTCCTTCACATTTCAACCGTCTGAATTATTGAAAATAGCAGTAATTATTTTCTTATCCGCCTGGTATTCAGTTAAAAAGGGGAGTGCAAGCACTTTTAGTAAGGGCACTTTGCCACTTCTCATAATTGTTGCGGTTGTTGGTGCAGTACTTTTGGCTCAACCAGATACGGATAACTTTTTTGTAACAGTATTTGGCGCTCTTGCCGTTTATCTTGCAGCTGGAGGAAAAGTGAAGCATGTAGTGGCAATTGGTTTGGTGGGTGTTCTCTTACTTACTGCTTTGGCAATACAAAGGCCATACATTCGGGCTCGCTTAAATATCTTTGCAAATCCAAATACAAATGTCTTAGGTTCTGGTTACCAAGCAAAGCAATCTTTAATTGCAGTTGGTTCTGGCGGGCTCATTGGTCGAGGCTTTGGAAAGAGTATTCAAAAATATACATATCTCCCAGAGCCAATTGGTGATTCAGTATTTGCCGTTGCGGCCGAAGAGTTTGGTTTCGTGGGCGCCACTTTTATTGTTTTAGTTTTTGTATTCTTTTCTATGCGGGCCTTAAGAGTGGCAGCCCACACAGAGGATTCGTTTGGTAGATTAGTGGTGGTAGGAATTGTTATACTTCTTATATCTCAAGCATTCCTAAATATAGGGGCAATGCTTGGGGTACTTCCTTTAACTGGTATCACTCTTCCTTTCGTAAGCCATGGGGCATCTTCCTTGTTGGTTATGCTCGCAGAAATGGGAATAGTATTAGCAGTTTCGAGGAAATCAGCTTAAATATTAAATAAAATGCGCATTGTACTTACGGGTGGTGGAACAGGTGGCCACTTTTATCCAGTTATTGCTATTTCACAGGCAATAAGAGCAATCACAAAAAGATTGAAGCTGGTTTCAATTGAGCTTTTTTATATGTCTTCAAACCCATATAACGCAGGAGTACTTTTTGAACAAGATATAAATTTTATTCCGGTACCCGCAGGCAAGATGAGACAATATTTTTCTATTTTAAATATTACTGACTCATTTAAAACCGCTTTCGGAGTAGTGAAAGCTTTGTTTAAAGTTTATTCAATTTTTCCTGATGCAATTTTTGGGAAAGGAGGCTATGCATCCGTACCAGCACTTTTTGCAGCAAGAATATTAGGGATTCCGGTAATGATTCACGAATCAGACTCAGTACCAGGGCGGGCAAACTTATGGGCTGAAAATTCGCAAAAAGAATTGCAGTTTCGTATCCTCAA
>Ga0172379_10001590_pt1 | contig 44596 bp, 36 predicted proteins | sample GrowelOW334metaG_FD_119756 | JGI IMG/M metagenome (GOLD analysis project Ga0172379, IMG submission 119756) | Groundwater microbial communities from an aquifer near a municipal landfill in Southern Ontario, Canada - Groundwater well OW334 metaG | ecosystem: Environmental > Aquatic > Deep...
CAACCTGCCGATCGCCTTCGCCGAGTGGGGTTATCTGGGCAAAGGCCGGTTCCAGCGGCGCGATTTTCGCTACGACAGCCTCACGCATTCATCAGCCTTCAGCGCCGAAGGGTCGCTCTTCGCCCACCTTGGCAAACACGAAATTTTCACGCCGGCTAGAACCTACTCGCCCATGACGGTGGGCGAGCTGGCCGCCCTTGAGCCGGAGGTCATCGTATGAGCGACCAAGCCAGCTTTGCCTTGCGCAGCCGCAACCCGGACGTGCTGACGTGCATCGCGAATCTCTCCAACGACGAGGTGTTCACCCCGCCGGAGTTCGCGAACCGGATGCTGGACACGCTGGACGAGGCGTGGGCCGCCACCCACAGCGGCGCGAACATCTGGGCCGACAAGACGGTGAAGTTCCTGGACCCCTGCACGAAATCCGGCGTGTTCCTGCGGGAGATTACCAGTCGCCTCACCACGGGGCTGGAGCAGGAGATGCCAAATCTCAAGAAGCGCGTGAACCACATCCTGACGAAGCAGGTGTTCGGCATCGGCATCACGCAAATCACCAGCCTGCTCGCGCGGCGCAGCGTGTATTGCTCCAAGCACGCCAAAGGCGAGCACTCGATTGCCAAATCCTTCGCCAGCGACGATGGCAACATCTGGTTCAAGCGCATCAAGCACAAGTGGGATGGCGAAAAATGCAAGTTTTGCGGAGCCAGCAAGAAAACCTTTCAACGCGGCGAAGGTCTCGAAACCCACGCCTACGCATTCATTCACACCGTCAACATCAAGACTCGGCTGGCCGAGATCTTTGGAGGCAACATGCAATTTGACGTAATCATCGGCAACCCACCGTATCAATTAGACGATGGCGGCTACGGCACAAGCGCCGCGCCTATTTATCAGCTCTTTGTGGAACAAGCCTTGAAACTCGACCCGCGCTATGCCGTTTTTGTGACGCCTTCGCGCTGGATGGCCGGGGGCAAAGGCCTCGACAAGTATCGGCAGCGGATGCTCTCCGACAAACGCCTTCGGAAGATTGTGGACTACCCCAAGCTCTACGAGGGCTTTCCAGGAGTGAAGATTCGCGGCGGTATTTCGTATTTTCTGTGGGACCGCGACTGCAACGGGCCGTGCGATGTGCAGACCATCTGGGACGGGCAGCCGACTGGGCCTGCTGTGGAACGTTACCTTGATGCTTTCGACATTCTCGTCCGACGCAATGAGGCGGTGCCGATTTTGGAGAAGGTCAGGGCAAAGAAAGAAACCACGCTCGATCAGCGCGTTTCCAGCCGTAAGCCGTTCGGACTCGCCACGAACTTTAAGGGCAAGCCGTCGGCTACGGGATTGAAGAAGCCGGTGAAGCTCTTCGAGAACCGGCGGGTTGGTTGGATGGAGCGAAAGGCAATTCCGGTCAACCCCGAGTGGATTGACGAGTGGAAAGTGCTCATGACTGCCGTGCAGGGGACAAGCGCGGCGATTGAAACCAAGTTCCTCAGCAAACCAATCGTTGCAGAGCCAGGCACTGCATGCACCGAAACCTACCTCGTTGCTGGGCACTTCGACAATGAGGCAGAGGCGGCCAGTTACGCGAAGTATCTGCGCACCCGGTTCGTTCGCTTCTTGGTCTCAGTTCGCAAAGCCACCCAGCACGCGACGCGCGACGTGTATTCCTTCGTGCCTGATTTGCCGTTGGAACAAGAGTGGACTGACGCGAAGCTCTACAAGCGATACGGGCTGACTAAGGGCGAAATCGCATTTATCGAGGCGCAAGTGGCCGAGCACGACAGCGAGCTGTTCGATGACGGCACCACAGAAGACAGCGACGTTGAGTAAGACCATCGAAGAAATCCTTGCGCCCAAGCCGGAAGCCCGGCCGCGCATCTACGCCTATTCGATCGCGGATAAGGCGCACGCGGGTCTGCTCAAGGTGGGCCAGACCACGCGCGACGTGAAGCAGCGCGTCGCCGAGCAACTCAAGACCGCCAACATCAAGAACTACACCATCGTTCTCGATGAGTTCGCCGAGCGCGACGGCGGCACGACCTTCACCGATCACGAGGTGCGCGCCGCTCTCGCCAGGAAGGGCTGCGAGAACGCCGAATTGGAATGGGTGCGTTGCACGCTCAAGGAAGTGAAAACCGTACTCACCGAGCTGCGCACCGGGCAGCGGTTCACTGGCACGCACGACCAGACATTCGCCATGCGCGCCGAGCAGCGCGCCGCCGTGGAAAAGACCCACGCCTATTTCCACTCCATCTGGAAGGAGGATATGCACGCCGTCCCGCGCTTCCTCTGGAACGCGAAGATGCGCTTCGGCAAGACCTTCACCAGCTACCAGCTCGCCCGGAAACTCGGGGCCAAGCGCGTGCTGGTGGTCACTTTCAAACCCGCCGTGGAGGATGCGTGGCAGACGGATCTCGAATTCCACGTGGACTTCGACGGCTGGCAATACCTCTCGCGCAATTCCGACAGCGATCCGACTCACATCTCGGCCCGCAAGCCGCTCGTCTATTTCGGCTCCTTCCAGGATTTGCTAGGACGCGACGACGTGGGGAACATCAAGCCGAAGAACACCTGGCTCCATACGGTGAAGTGGGACTTGGTCGTCTTCGACGAATATCACTTCGGCGCGTGGCGCAACACGGCGAAGGAATTGTTCGAGGGCGAGGAAGAGGCGGTCGCCAAGAAGGAGGCCAAGCTCGAATACGCCGCCGGTTTGGCAGACGTGAACGAGGACCTCAGCGAACTCTCGGAGAAAGAGACCGAGTTCCTGCCCATTACCACCAAGGCGTACCTCTACCTCTCCGGCACGCCGTTCAAGGCGCTGGCCACGGGCGAGTTCATCGAGGAGCAGATTTTCAACTGGACTTACACCGACGAACAGCGCGCCAAAGAAGAGTTCGCGCGGAAGAACGCCGGCAAGTGGAACCCTTACGGCGCGCTACCGCAGATGCGGCTGCTCACCTATCAGATGCCTGACGAATTGGTCGCGATAGCGCGCGCCGGGGAGTTTGATGAGTTTGATCTCAACGCCTTTTTCGAGGCCTCGGGCACCGGCGTGTTGGCGCAGTTCAAGCACAAGAGCGACGTGCAGAAGTGGCTGGACATTATTCGCGGCGGGTATGCGTCCAAGGCGGTGGAGTATCTCAAGACTGGCACTCGGCCGCCCTTTCCCTATTCGGACGTGCGCTTGCTGCCCTATCTCCAGCACTCGTTCTGGTTCCTGCCCAACGTCGCGGCGTGTCACGCGATGGCGAACCTGCTGGCCGAAAAGCAAAACGTTTTCTGGCACGACTACGATGCGCTCGTCGCCGCTGGCGCCTCGGCGGGCATTGGATTGGAAGCACTGCCGCCCGTGCGCCAGGCCATCGGCAGCGGCTTCGACACCAAGACCATCACGCTCTCGTGTGGCAAGCTCACTACCGGCATCACTGTGCCACAGTGGTCGTCTATCCTGATGCTGCGCAACCTCAAGTCGCCGGAGACCTACTTTCAGGCCGCGTTTCGCGTGCAGTCACCATGGTCCATCAAGAACCCCAACGGTGACGATCCGAACGAGGAGGAAATCCTCAAGCCTGTCTGTTTCGTGTTCGATTTCGCGCCCACGCGCGCGTTGCGGCAGCTTTCGGAATACGGGATCGGGCTTTCGCCCGGCGAGCCGAACCCGGAGAACGCCGTGAGAGACCTCGTGTCGTTCCTACCGGTGCTGGCCTATGACGGCGCGAACATGACGCAGATTGATGCAGGCGGCATCCTCGACATCGCGATGGCGGGAACTTCAGCCACATTGCTCGCGCGAAAGTGGGAATCGGCCATGCTGGTGAACGTGGACAACGACACCCTGCGCCGCATCCTCGACAACCCCGAGGCGATGGCCGCCGTAGAGCGGATCGAAGGCTGGCGCTCGCTCGGCGATAACGTCATCGAAACCATCATCAACAAAAGCGAGATGGTGAAGGATCTGAAGGACAAGGCGAAGGACAAGGACTTGTCGGCAAAAGAGAAAAAGCAGCTCACGGACGAGGAGAAGGAATACAAGTCCAAGCGCAAGCTCGTGCAGGAAAAGCTCATCAAGTTCGCCACGCGCATCCCGGCATTCATGTATCTGACCGACTTCCGGGAGAACACGCTGCAAGATGTCATCACCAAGATTGAACCCGACTTGTTTCTGACAGTGACCGGTCTGACGGTAAAGGATTTCCACCTGCTTGTGCGGCTCAAGGTGTTCAACACTGAGCATATGAATCAGGCCGTGTTCGCCTTCCGGCGTTACGAAGACGCGTCGCTCCGCTATACGGGTATTGAGAGCCACCAGGGCTTGTCTCACTATGGGCTTTACGACACGGTGGTGGCGAAGGATTGAAAGGGCGGTGAGTGGAACGTAGGTGGCACCAGGGGTCCGTGTCAGCGCCTTGTCCCTTCGGAGAATGCGTGGCCCTGATTGAAGATCTAGTTCGCCACAATGGTTCAGCACTGGTCGCGCGATGCCACGAAACCGTTGCACCGAGTGTCCGCTATTGCAATCCGGTTACTTCCGCTTGGGGCACAACTGAGTCAGCCAACAAGGCGTAAGTCCTTCAACAATTGTCGCTAAATGCCGCAACGTGCAATGTACTCGGCATGTCAATCACGGAATACGGATGCCCATTACTTCTTTGCCTTCGGTGGTGGTGGAGGCGGAATCGCCGGCGCCGCACCTATTGACGGCTTCCGACCAATAGATGCGCCGGACTGCGAGCTTCTGCGCGCCGCCGCCGGTTTGGCTGCTGGTTTCTTAACTGCCGCTGGCCGTCGGGGGTTTCACATAGCTTCATTAGATTTTTCGGGCCAATCAATGGTCACCTGGCGTCTTGACGATGGCATAGTTGAGGGCATCCTACCCCATTGTCAGCATCAAGTCATTACCGGATTACCCATAGTGAGTCGCCTTTCTCACGGATTGGCCACTCGTGTTGGCCACTCGTTGACAGGTGTCCATTCGTCTACTATGATGGTTTCCAATAGGAAACCATTGAGGCCGTCATGCCTACCCCGAACAGAGACCATGAACACTTGGCCAGGCTCCAGGACTACTACGCTGAAAACCGGCGGATTCCGACCCAGCAGCGTATCGCCGACCTCATCGGGTTTTCCAAAGCGGCTGCGCGCAAGCTGCTTGATCGCCTGGAGATCGAGGGTTTCATTGAACGCACTCCGGACGGCGATGGCTGGATACCCTCAAAGCGTTTTTTCGAGCGCGCTATAGCCAGTGATGCCGTCCGCGCCGGCGCGCCGGACGTGATCCAGGGGGATGCCGGCGAACCCTTTCTGGTCGACCAATATCTGATCCGTGATCCATCCCGTACAGTCATGGTTCCCATCAAGGGGGAATCCATGATCGATGCCGGGATCCACGACGGCGATGTGGCTGTCATCGAGCGCGGCCGACCGGCAGCCAAGGGGGATTTCGTGATCGCCATCGTGGACAACGCATTCACCCTCAAGGAACTCGACATCGAGCGCGGCCAGTTCATCCTGAAGCCACACAATCCGGCGTATCCGGTCATCCGCCCCAAGGGCAAACTGGAAATCTTCGGTGTTCTGGTCGGCCTGGCCCGACGGTATTCCCACTAGGCGCCTGCCGTGAACGGTCATCAAGTTCCGGGAGGCGCACCCCTCCCGGGTGAGCGGCTTTTTGCCGGCCTACCGCAACCCTGCATTCCTCAGACGGGCATCCCTTTGCTGGCCACCCCCGTTCCTGCCGGCTTCCCATCACCGGCCGCCGATTTTGTGGAGGACCGGCTGAGTCTTGATGAACACCTGATCGAGCATAAGGAAGCCACGTTTTTTGTCCGGGTGACCGGCAATTCGATGACGGGCTTCGGGATTCATGATGGCGACCTGCTGGTTGTGGATCGCTCGCTTCATCCTGCTGACCGGAGCGTTGTGATTGCCGTAGTGGATGGAGAGTTCACCGTCAAGCAGCTCTGCCGCATTCCCACGGGCGTCCTGCTGCGCGCCAATGGGAACGGTCATAGCGATATCTTCGTTGGCCCCGATCAGGAGATGACCGTGTGGGGCGTGGTGCGCTGGTCCATCCACGCCGTTTGATCATGCCCCTGGCCCTTGTAGACGGCAACAATTTCTATGTCTCATGCGAGCGGGTTTTCAACCCCAAGCTGGAAGGCAAGCCGGTCGTAGTGCTCTCCAACAACGATGGCTGCGCTGTCGCCCGAAGTGCCGAGGTCAAGGCCCTGGGCGTCAAGATGGGAGAGCCCTGGTTCAAAATGCGGGACCTCGCGAAGCAGCATGGCATCCTGGCGCTGTCGAGCAACTATGCCCTGTATGCGGACATGAGCAACCGCATGATGACCGTGCTGAGTCAGTTTTCACCGGACCAGGAGGTTTACAGTATCGACGAATGCTTTCTGGGGCTTGATGGTTTCCAGCATCTGGATCTCGTTGAGTACGGGCAGGCAATGCGGCAACGGGTTCGCCAATGGGTGGGTATCCCGGTTTGCGTCGGCATCGCTGAGACCAAGACGCTGGCGAAGCTGGCGAATCATTGCGCGAAGAAAAGTCATGCTGGCAAGGACGGGGTTTGCGACCTCACCAGACTGACAGAGACGGAACTGTCGCAGCTATTCTCCAAAATCGGCATCCGTGAAATATGGGGCGTCGGCCCGCGGCTGACTGAGCAGCTCGTTGGCCGGGGAATTGCCACCGTCGCGGATCTGCGAAAGTCTGATGCCAAGACGCTGCGTCGCGAGTTTTCTGTAGTGCTCGAGCGGACGATCGCGGAACTCAATGGCATCCCGTGCATGGACCTCGAAGAGGTGGTGCCCAATAAGCAGCAGATCATGTCTTCCCGATCGTTCGGTCAGTATGTCTACGATCTGGCGCCACTCCAGGAAGCCGTGGCCAGCTATATTGCCATTGCCGCCGAAAAGCTGAGAAGCCAGGGATCTGTGGCCGGCATGGTGCAGGTCTATGTCCGCACGAATCCGCACAAGGCGGATGCCCCGCAATACCAGCGTGGTTTGACCGTTCCCTTGACCGAGGCAAGCGACGACACCCTGCTGCTCACCAGGGCGGCGCTATGGGGCCTGAAAAAGCTCTATCGCCCAGGTTATGCCTACCAGAAGGCCGGCGTGGCCCTTCTGAATCTGAGCGCCGCGGGCGCACCCCAGATGGATCTGTTCTCGACCGCCAAAGACAACACCCGGGTGATGGCGGTGATGGATCGCATCAACGGCATGTGGGGGAGGGGAACGCTCCATTCTGCCGCCGAAGGTGTCAATCGTGACTGGCGCATGAAGCGCGAGAAGGTTTCGCCGGGGTACACTACGCGCTGGGATCAACTACCCCTGGTGACTTGATATGTGTGGTCGTTTTGCGCTCAAGGCTCCACCATCAGAACTCGTCACCTACTTCACTCTCGATGAGTGCGACGATTTCAGCCCGCGCTACAACATCCCGCCAACAACGAAGATTGCAACCATCCGGCAAACACCCGCAGGCAAGCGCTTCCTGAATCTACTTCGTTGGGGCCTGGTGCCGTTCTGGGCCAAGGACCCGAGCATCGGCAGCAAACTCAACAACGCCCGCGGCGAGACGGTTGCGGAAAAGCCTTCCTTCCGCAGTGCATTCAAAGTTCGCCGCTGTCTGGTACCCGCCTCGGGTTTCTTCGAATGGAAGACGGAAAACAAGATCAAGCAGCCGTACTACATCAGCCTGAAATCCGGCGATCCGATGGCTTTCGGGGGCATCTGGGAATCATGGACATCACTAGAAGGGGAGATCCTGGAGAGTGTTTGCATCGTGACTACTGGTCCCAATGAAATCATGGCACCCATTCACGATCGGATGCCCGTGATCGTCGGGCCGGATCACTGGAAGGATTGGATGACAGCGCCGGCGGAGGAGATCAAGAAACTTGTGGCTTCTTATCCGGCCGAAGGGATGCAGGCTTGGCCGGTCAGCCGAAGGGTCAGCAGAGCGGGGGAGGAGGGGGCGGAGTTGATTGAGAGCGTTTAGGTTTTTGAAGTCACAATTTGTGACTTCAAAAGTCGAGTGATAGCTGGGCTGCACGCCGTAGTGCGATAGATTGGCGCTGAAAAAGCATTCACGTATGAAACCGTCAATAACTCCTACATGCCCGGTGCTGATCTACGCGCTGTCGCCGCATGAAAGGCAGGTAACGAAGTTCAGTGGCCGTTCAAGGAGACTGCTCACCGGCAAGTCTTCGGCCATTGCCGTCGGTCACGTTGAATGCCAAGGGAGTCGGCTACGCACAACTTACCTGCCATTGAACGGGGATTCGCGCCGAACGGAAGCTTTTCTAAATGGCAAACTCCCACTCCTGACATTTCGTGAAAGAAGGTGGGTTGGGGAAGCGGACATCAATTTTTGTTGTTCGACGCGGTCACTTCGATAATTCGAGCGTCTCGGCCCATTTGACGTTGCTCAGCCTGCGAAGACCATCTAGGATGGAATTGTCGTATTCCAACACAATCCGTTCTTGCGCGATTTCCTTGGCCAGTTTTCTTCGTGCTTCAATATCTATGGTGGGACCCTGCTGGTGAAGCCGGTATGCGTTCCATTTCTCAATGGTAGCTTGCGCTTGGACTCGGTAGCTTTCTTGAGGAAGCGCCTTGATATCTGCGTCCGTGACTATGCTTGGCGCCTTCTCGTATGCATTCAATGCTACACGACGGCGTTCTGCAAGTTCAGTGCCGAGCGCGGTCACAGCCGCATCAAAAACTTTTCGATCATCTGCGCGAAGCTCGCCTAGTGCTGTGGTCTTGGTCACCATATCGTGCAGACATTTTGGAACGTCGATTGCGAATACGAACTCAGCGCGTGTTTGCCTCCGCTTTTGAGGAGCTCCGAGCGCAGGCGGCTCGTTGGGAGGTTGAAAAAGGCCCGAACAAACTGGTCCCGCTGCAATATAGAACTCACGTACCGCGTAAATGCGTAAGCGGGAATAGGATCTATCTACCGCCTTTGTCGCGACAGCGAGCTCAACCTCCTTCTTCGCTATCCCTTCTTCGAGCAGAGCCTTTTGGTAAAGCGGTAAAACAATGAAATAGAGACTGCCCACGGTAAAAAAGAAAAGTCCAACCTGAGCAAGATGGCTAAGGCGTGGCAGCCAAACGTCGATCCTTTGTGGCTTCCGGAACCTAGCTGATGTGGCGGTACTTGCTCCAGCTAAACGAGATGATGAAGTGGAGTATCGAGGTCGCTTTGATCGCAGCATATGTGCCCCACTAGTCGTCCAACAGGCAAGCTGACCTATATTGGTAATGATTCTACGGGCTCGTTAGCCTAGGTTGATACAGCACTTGAAGCTGATGATCCGCCTTGAGGCAATTGCATTTGGCTCCGACCTTGGCCGGCTGCTACCTTGCGAGCATCGGCCGCCCGGACGACGCCATCAGGCGGATCAGGCTGGCTGGGTATTCCGATACGACCGCTGATCTGTCCAAGCTGATCAATTGCACTGGTGTTTCGCCTTTCATCTGCTGGACAGTATTGGAACCAATTAGCCGTGAAACTTCTTCGTCTGACTTGAACCCGCCTCGGAACAAACGACGAATACCGGCAGCGAGTAGGTCGGCAACCTGAATTCCTGGGGTGGTCGCCGAGTCGGCCAACTTAAAGTCCTCGCGGATCATTTTGCCAATATTCGACCCTCCCTTGCTTTCGATTCCGTATGTATCCTTCAAATAACTTGGCTCCTCGCCTGGCAGATAATCAAATCTAGAAAAATGCCGGTAATCAGCTCCCTCAAGCATCAACATTGGATCATCTAAAGACATCGACTGAAGTAGAGCTGGCAAAATCTTCCGAAAGGCTTTCTCGTAGGCCGTAGGGGTTTGGGCCTTGCGATCCAGACGCCATCTAAAGTTCGCAAGTGCTGGAGGGTGGCGCTGGACGAAGTACAACGGTGCCCGCGTCAATATCTTTTGAAACAGTTTCACCTGGCATATCAGTTGAGTGTAAAGCTGCGCTGGCAATGAGCGGATCTCGCTAGATAAGTCGGCAAGCCCTCGACGTGCTGATTCGTGAATCATCTTGTCTTGGTGTTCAATAACTTTGTCGGCTTGTGCATCTCTGTGGTGCTCAACTGCTTCTCTGCGATGCAGTCCGATGTCGACCGCAACGGCGAACGCCAAACCTTCAAGCTTCCGGAGTTCGGTGAGGAACCAAATATATTGATCTTCAGAGAGATGCTTTAGTTTTGTTTCAGCCCCCTGATTGCCAATCATTCTCACACGGCATACTAGTTTCTGAATATCTCGTCTCCTATGTTCCAGTGCCACGTAAGCAGCTACGATACACCAAGAGTCGAGTTCGTTCGAGTGGGTGAAAGTCCCCGATTCATCCACAAATATATGCATTCGACGGACCCACCCGATCTTCTTCAATGCTTGCCAGAACTGTGCTGGTTCGCACGGTCGGCATACTTGTCATTTAGGAGAATTGTGTAATACGCTTCTCGCCTACTGGCATCGTCCCACTATGCCAATAGAAAGGCAATCAGGACAGGCGGCTTTTGGCCGGGGCGTCTGTAAGCCAGCCGCTCCATTGCCGACACCGGAAAATCGGCGGTTTTCGCAAATGACTACAATGTGGGACTCCGCGCCGCCCGCTCTAGCTGGTCAATTTCGGTCGTTCGGCAACGTCGGTTTTCAGGAGACTCCCTCCGATGGGTAGTGGATTCAACCTATTTCTGTTCTCCAAGTCCAGTTGCCGATGCGAGGGTGGCAGTTGCTCTTAGATTTGCAGTCTCATGCCGGATGAAGCTCACACCATATACCCAACAGTCCGGCGGTAGCGGAAATCCTCGGGGATCGCGTTCGAGGGAGTCCATAACCGTCTTGAACTGTAACGGTTCCCCCATCTGTCCAATCAGGTCCTCGGGAGTTGGCTTCGCGCCTGCCCAAAGTCGAATTCCAGTGCCGTACTCCTCTAACTTCTTGCCTGAGGCGGCAGCCTTCATTTTGATTTCGCCGCTCTCAAAGAAACGTGATAGCGCTGAATAATCGTACTGGTAGACGCCATCCGGTTGCCCCGGGGCCGAGTAGGGGAAGCAGTTGACGATGACAGGCACTCTGGTTTTCGTCGTGGCGTCCGGAGGAAGGTTGTTCGCCAGAATGTCTGGGTGTTCTTCCAGTCCCTTCATCAAGCGGCGAACTTGATTAATGTTGCCCTGCGTCTGAAGGTCGAAATAGCGCATCTGGATTGAACTGCCAAATGGCAGAGAGCGGTTCTTGCACTCGATGACGAACAAGTAGTTACCCCAAGGGACAACTGCGTCGTATTCATACTCCTCATTGTCTCGCTTTGCCTTGAAGGCATATGTTTTGATCCCCGCCCTTTCGAAAGTCTCTCTGACGGTCTCTTCGAAACTCTTGCCCTTGCGCTTAATCTGCACGCTCAGATTGCTGAGTACTGACAGAACCACGATAGGAACGCTCAACGAGCGAAGTGCCAGTGCAAAGAGCCGATACTGGCCGTCCCCGAGCTTGATGAATGGGTGGTCAAAAAGATCCCTACTCGAACGACTAAACGTCAATCGAGAAATCAAGACTTCTGACACCGCCGTTGGCAGCCCGAACCTAGCAAGGTAGTCTTGCCACCCCGACTGCGTACGGATGAGGTCGCAATTCTCCGCCTCGTGTGCGAGCAGCATCAGTGCGCAGTAGCCGCGCACCCACTCGGCAAATCGGAGGCCACCCGGCCGCTCTTGGTCTGTTAAGACGTTATATGCCAGATATTGCTCGAGTCCCCAAATTCCGTGAACCTCTTCTTTGGATATCCAATCATGCGGTGGGAGTGCACGCACACCGCCGGGCTGCTTGAGCTTTTTTGGAGTGAGGTTTATCGAGGCGCCAATTTCGACTAGGTTTTGAGACATCTTGTCCGTCACTCTTTCGAGCGCGACGCGATGCAACCAATCAGACGAGTCGGGGCCTTCTTCAACAATGAACCTAGTCAACTGCTCTGGGGCGCCCTTCGGATGCTCGTTTGGGTTCAGAAACCGCAAAGTCCTACCGAGTACCCTGGCTCTTTCTTCTGTCGCCCGCCATCGACGCCATATGACGGCCAGCGCCAGCGTCGAACCTACTTGATAAATGGCTTCTTCCGTTACGTTCGGAAGGCTGGGCACTACAACGATACCGTCAGGTGCGAACCACTTGTTACGGAAGGCTTCCATCTGCAACGTCATGGAAACAAATCCGACGAAGTTCTCTAATGCAGAGTCCATGTCGACAGGACTCCCAGACTCGTCGATGAGATAAGTTTGCAGCGTGATTCCATCTCGCTGTGAGGCTTGCTTTTGGAACTCTGCAAACATGCAAGCCAGTTCGCCCTCGGCCCGCTGTATGGCGGCAGACACATGTACTGTTGGTTCTAACTTCGACGCATCGGTCTGGGAAAGCGCGGCGACCAGCTTGCGATAGCCAGTCTCGGCGACTTGAAGCGTGCTCAGCGCCTGAGCTACCGCTGGCGGAACCTCGGCATCCGCCTGTCCAGCGGCAAGGTACAGGTCAAGCTCCTTGAGTAGCGCATCCCGCTTCATCTCCGCCTCGATAGGGTACTCAATCACTAAGCCACCAGCGCGGCGAAGCGCTTCAGCTATGTCTTCGGGGTCGGCTGCTGGGCCGCCTGCGGCATCGAGAACTAGCTTCGTTTTCTGCCAATCATAAGTTTCGAGGGCACCCTTCAACATCTCGACGGAGAGTTTTCCTACAGGCATTGCTTGTCGGCTCCTATGCTAGAGCATCGATGGGTGACGCTAAGATCAGCGCGGGATGGCCTAGCCGTAACATGGACATCAGTCATTCTCGAGTCTATCGTGTGTCGCCAATTTGAAGGCTATCGGCGACCCTAAGTGCTTCGCCCCAGCGAGTGGCAGTGCAGTTTGCGCCGGTGGGCATTGGAATACCAGCTCTTACTGGAATGCCGTACGGCCCACTTCGTGTGGTCAGGTCATCAGGCCGTAGGATCACTTAATGTCCGGAGTGTGAGTTTGCCATTTAGAAAAGCTTCCGTTCGGCGCGAATCCCCATTCAATGGCGGGTAAGCTGCGCGTAGCAGACTCCCTTGGCATTCAACGCGACCGACGGCGATGGCCGACTTCCTGGCATTGGGCCGACGCTGCCAAGAAAGACACGGGAGCCTGTACCCTAAATTGGGTACCTATGCCGGCATTTCGGCCGTTGCTGACGTTTGGTTAGTTGTAAATTTCGGTCAAGCAATCTATCGGTTAACAGCCATTCGGCGAGGATGCTACTAAACGGCCGTGTTCCCTATTGCCAAATGAGTTCCTCCGACTAAAGGGAGACGGTGAGAATTGATGGGAACGGTAGACCAAGTCCACCGAAACCCCAATGGAAACCCCGGGCTCTACCTTGCACGTGAAGTAGTTTAGTGGCAGTGAGTTCGGATATGCCATACTTCTACGCTGCCCGGACAACAAGGGGATGGGTATGTGGTCGGACATTGAAACTCAAAGCGACTATCTCAACTATCTTGAGGTCGCCGAAGTCGTTTGTGAAATCCTGCTGGACCCAGCCATGCGACCGGTTTCGGTTGGCATCTTCGGTACATGGGGAACAGGCAAATCCAGCCTTCTCAATCTTATTGAGGCTGACCTGAAGCGCCGTGCAGACGGCGATGTCATCGTAATCCGGTTTGACGCATGGCTCTACCAAGGATTCGACGACGCGCGGGCTGCGTTGATGGATGTCATCGCGCGAGCGCTATATGAAAAGGCTAGAGATAACGAGGGGCTAACTGGGCTCGCCAAACGTCTGCTGGCGCGCGTAAACACCGTTCGCACTCTTGGGCTCGCGATTGAAGTGACCGCTGCCGCCCATGGCATTCCCGTGTTTGGCGCTGCGGCTCGCGCCGTTAGCGCCGTTGGCGACTATATTGCCGGCCGGCCGGACGCTGACGACGCCAACACCGTGGCCGAGGGCGGAAAGAAAGTTCTCGGCCTCGTAGATCCCGAAAAGAAGAATAGCCCGCCCGAAGAGATTGATGCGCTTCGGGCTGAGTTCGGTGAGCTACTTACCAAACTCGGGAAAACTATGGTTGTTTTCGTTGATAACCTAGATCGTTGCCTGCCGACTCAAACTATCCATACGCTCGAAGCACTTCGTCTGTTCCTATTCATGGAGAGTTCGGCGTTTGTCGTTGCCGCGGACGAAGACATGGTACGTCACTCGGTCTCTCAGCACTTTCAGGATGCGGATACGAGGCACGTCAAGGACTACCTCGACAAGCTTATCCAGGTGCCAGTACGTGTGCCTCGGCTTGGCGTTGCAGAGATTCGGGCTTATCTCTTGATGCTTTTCGCCAATGCCAGCAATGTGGACGAGAAGACTGTAGAACTGCTACGTGAGCGTCTTGCGACCAACTTGCAGCAAAGTTGGAAAGAGGGGCCACTATCCATCGAAGACGCGCTGGCAGTGCTCGGAGATCAGGGCAAGGAACTCAGAAACAGCTTCGACGTTGCTGACCGCATGGCTACGTTGTTGGCGAACGCGCCGTTGGTTGACGGCAATCCTCGCATCGTTAAGCGCATGCTTAACGTAGTGCGTCTTCGATCTCGCGTTGCCGCGCGCCGAGAGATGCCCGTTGACGAGCAAATGGTGGCCAAGTTCGCGTTATTTGAGCGCTGTGTCGAGCCGGCGGCCATCACCAAGATGTATTCACTAATCAACGAAGCCCCTAGCGGAAAGCCAGGACTCATGGTCGAGCTAGAAAAGCTGCGAGACGACCCTCCCAAGTTTACCGAGGCGTGTCCGGACGAGTGGAAGCAAAACGCCACTTTCCTTCTCGACTGGTTTGGCCTTAGCCCAGTTCTAGGAGGGCTTGATCTTCGCCCGCTAGCCTATCTTAGCCGGGAGACGACTCCTCTGCGGACGCAGTCAGCAGATCTCTCGCAAGCGGCGGCACAGGCGGCGCTTCGATTGCGGACCATTCGGACGTTGGCGTCCCCAGCGGCCAAGGATGCCATCCTGTCCATTCCCGCTGGCGAACATGTAGGGGCAATGAGGGATCTGATCGCCGTCCTGCGAAGCCATCCGGATTGGAAAAACAAGCCGGAGGCGTTCACGGGCGCGCAGCTTCTAGCCGATGCCAACCAATCTGCTGCTATAGAGCTGGCATCATTCCTCCGTGGGCTTCCCGGTCAGATTTCGCCGTGGTTGCGTGCAGCGATCGGTGACAAGGATTGGTTCAAGGAGGGGAAGTAATGGGAACGTCTACATCGAGCAGAGGGCCGAACAACAACAGTCCATTGGTGCCACCCTGGGCGGATGTGGATGGTGCAGGTCCTGGCCCCGAACCACAGCCAAACCGATTCCGAGGCTTTCGCACGTCGCTTGGTCGGTTTGTTTCAAGTGGAGACCGTGCTTACCTCCATAAAGCCTTACGTGGATATGCTCGAAGTGCAACGGGTGGCTCCACGGTGGGGCCGCGGCGCTTCGGTGCTATGGCACAAGCGGGTGGTGGGCTTTATGGCGTTCTGAATCAGCTTCGCAACGACCCGCTCAACGCCCCGGTCAACTTGCGCGCTTTAGTTGGACACTCTACCCAGGAAGCCATCAACGCGATCGTGGACGCCTTGGTGCCTGAGAATGGCGATGCGGATCGAATCCGTGCGGCATTGAATGAGGCTCTTGCCACCTGCTTGGATGGCGAGGCCGTGTTTGATTTCAATAGCATCACCGACGAAGTTCTGATGGACGTGATGGTCGCCTATTCGGCTCAATGTGTATTTGAACAGGTTGTAATGGACTCAGACCGAGCCTTCGCTAAGGCAGAAACACCGAGGCAAGCCGAGGATGCAGAAAGGGATCTGTTCGAGTTGGTTAGGGTGGTCACAGAAAAACACATGAGACCATTACTTGAGGGGCAACTCCAGGCGATGACAAATGATCAAATGAAAGCTGTCCAACTCGCCGCTATCAGGGACGTGTGGCATGAGTGGGAGGATTACCAGCCATGACCGAGGTGATTGTTCATCCTGACCTAGCAAGTTTGCCAGCGCCCCATGCTGAATGTATTCCAGTTCACCTCTACGGAGCGAGCGCGCAGCCACAGATGGCTGCAATTGGCGGCCCAGTGCTTGACGTCGTGTCGCGCATCGCCACGCCGGTGGACCCTGTAGCGTTCGACTTTCTTTCATTGTCACTAGCTGTGACTGCTGCGGATACGTTTTCCAATCGCATTGAGGCCGCCGATGGATGGGCGCGGGACATTCGCCTGGTAGCCGCTCTAGCTGACCCAGATCGGTGGAGGCCGGCGATCCCGCTGCTGGAAAGGGCGCTACGGTTCTTGAGTGGAGATCAATGGACGCTCGAAGTTACAGATGGCGGAAAGACAAGACCATCGCCGCGGCCTAGAGTGATAAACAAACTGATTCTCGATGACTGCCAAAGCGCATGTCTGTATTCGGGGGGGCTCGACAGCGCTATCGGCATGTTGAATCTTCGTGCTGAGGGTCATAAGACGGTTCTTGTCAGTCATGCCTATTCGCACGACGCCAGCCGACAGGAGGAGATATTGAGACATGTACTTGGAAGAGCGCCTCGGCTGGCATTGCATGCACATCCCCAACAGCATCTTGACCATGCGAACGACGTGCAAATGCGAACCCGCAGCTTCAACTTCTTTGCAATGGGAACATTGGTGGCTGCCACACTGGCGCGGCAACTTCCGCAGGGTGCCCGAGTGCCATTGTTCATCCCCGAGAATGGGCTGATTGCGATCAATCCACCGCTCACCAATCGCCGGGTAGGTGCGCTCAGTACGCGGACTACTCATCCGCACTATCTCGCTCTTATCCAGAGCGTGCTTGAACTGGTTGGATTACCGGTACAGTTTCATAACCGCTATGCCAACAAAACCAAGGGTGAGATGATTCAGCAGTGCCTTGAGCCGGATATTCTGAAGGTCATCGCAAGGCTCACAGTCTCTTGCGGCAAATGGAAGCGGTCAGGACAGCAATGCGGCAAATGTGTCCCCTGCTTGATTCGACGGGCATCCTTCCACACGGCGGGTTGGCTAGACCAAACTCGTTACAATCCTTTTGGTGATGACCTTCGTCAAGTGCTTGGACACGGTGTGGATTCGGATGACCTTATGGCTATGATCCTCGCTTCTCGGCGATTTCAAGGAGAAAGCCTTTTGACTTGGATAGCTAAATCGGGCCCGTTACCGAGCGATGCAAGGGAACTGGCAGACTTGGTAGACGTCGTGGGCCGAGGTATGGCAGAAGTAAGGGCGTTCTTGGCGAACAAGCAACTTCTTTAATGACCACTCCGACTGTTGACGTACATTGCCACCTAGACCTCTATCCCGATCCTCGTGGCCAGGTAGCAAAGCTCGCACGGCAGAAGTCATATGTATTGTCAGTAACGACTACGCCTCGTGCTTGGCGTGGAACCTCAGCTCTAGCTGTTGGGTGTCCACGTATCAAGACTGCGCTCGGTCTGCATCCCCAGTTGGCCAAAGAGCGAAAGTCGGAACTAAGCCTCTTTGATAAGTTACTTCCCGAAGCGCGCTATATCGGCGAAGTCGGGCTTGATGGTGGTCCGGACTGCCGTTCGTTTTGGGAAGATCAGATCGAAGTTTTTGACCACATTCTTGCTTCCTGTGCAAACGTTGGCGGCCGTATTCTCAGCCTGCACAGTCGGGCAGCAGCAACTGACGTGCTTGATGCGTTGGAAAGACATCCTGGTTATGGCGTGGCCATCTTGCATTGGTTTTCGGGTACGCAACGCGAGCTAAGCCGAGCGGTAGAGATGGGGTGTTGGTTCTCGGTAGGGAGCGCCATGTTACGGAGCCAGAAAGGGCGTACGTTGACGGCTCGCATGCCTCGTCATCGTGTGCTGACAGAGACGGATGGGCCGTTTGGAATGGTTTCGGGCAAAGCCCTACAGCCCGGGGAATGTGTGGAGGCAATTGGCGTCCTAGCGCATCTATGGCAGTTGGACGAGACGTCAACAAAGAACAGTGTTGTCGCCTCACTTCGAGAGCTTGCTTCTCTGTAGAAATGCTCTATCGGTAGCCTAGGGGTGGTAAATGCTCTTCGGAACCGCAGGTTGAGCCGCTTTGGCGATGGGATTTTCGAAAAGAGAGTCATTGAGATTTTCAACAAGGCATTGGTTCCCAGTCGTAGGTCAGCAGGTCATTGCTGCCTTCGGGCCACCTTCAACGCTACTGACCCCGTTGGGCACGGAGCACTCATTCGCCAGTCAGGAAGCAGCCGTTCCGCTGGCTTACCGCCTCAACGGCGGCAACTGGCGCGACACCGGCCACTGCATTGACCGGACGCCGACGGCGGCTGTGGCCGATGATCTGCCGGCTGAACAATTTCCGTGGCTGGCGGCAAGTCGGCCAAAGCGGTCGTTGGGCTCACGGTAATTTAGCGACGGCTGTTCAATCCTTACCGGACATCGATGTTAGAACCTGGGTAATCTCCTATTCATTGAACCGCTTTCGATTTAGCGCAGTCAATCCAAAAAACATCCAAGCTCTTTATCTCATGATTGCCTGAACGCATTGTTATGCTTTCGGCATCACTAGTCCTCAATGAACTCGAATCCACCCTGACAAAACTCGTCGCTGTCCGCCAATCCGCGATAAAGAGCCGCAGCCCATGCATTAATATTTCCTCGTTCGCGACTAAGCGAAGTATGTTGAAGTTCTGATCGCAATACGTCGACACCAGCCCCAAAGTTTCGTCGGTAAATATCCTTACTCTGGACAAGTTCTACTGCAGCATGTCCGGCGTATAACGCTCCCAAGCCCAACAGATCAAAATGTTGTTCCGCCCTGCGCAGACTAGCTTGTGCGAATCCAGTAACCGCCTCAATCGAAAACACCACTTCAACATGTTCGCCGACTTCTACTGTTGCACGCAAAATGCGGTGAACACTCCAATCATCGAAGTACGGATGGAAGGTCTGCGCGGCATGAGTTGCTGGGACGTAACCCCTTTTTATAAAGTTACAATCGGAGCAGCTCGGAATTAAATTCGCAGGGAAAACCGCGAGCTCCGGGTAGCTTGATTTTGGCAAATAATGATCAATTGTCTTGACATCGCGTTGCCCACACAATGGGCAACGATTTAATCTTGCAGACGCTTTTAGTCGGTCATAGGTAGGCCGACCCGCTCCCCTGACCAGCACTCGGTCATACACCTTGGTGAGCTCCTCGGCGCTAACTCCAATCGGTGCCTCAGTCTCGAAAAGATACAACTTCTCTTGATTCGCCAAATGCAGATACTCGGCCGCTCTTACTCCTACACGCGCACCTTCGGCTAGTAGGCTATTGCGGAGCGCGAGATCGCGCGTATGCACCGCCATCCTGCGATAGGTTTGTTCAGCATCATCATTCGGGCAGGGTAAAGAGAGCATCGTTCACCTGTCCCGCCAAAGCGCTCGCGCGATAGATCGACCCTCCGCCCCTAAGTTGCCACCGAACGCATCCAGAACCTCATCAATACTATTGGCCGTTCGGACCACTTCCAAGATCAATGCATGATGGCCGCTTTCAGTAACTTCAAGGCGAAAGATCTGACGTGTTAACAGCCCAAGATTTTCTGCAAAGGTTTCAATATCAGGACGCGAAACTTCAATGTCGTCCCCGACTCGGAGAATTAGGGAGACACAGCTTCGCGGCACTTCCTGGACGATAACAGGGGAATGCGTTGCAAGAATCGCTACGCCGTTTCTGTGAGCTAAAAGATTAGACAAGGCACGAATGAATGAAGCCGCCAGCGGCGGGTGAAGATGGGATTCAGGTTCATCTATTAAGACGAGCGTGCGTTCGCTGACGTCCTCAACTAGCCGGGTCATTGTTAACAATACAATTTTGTGTCCTGAACTTGCTGCATCAAAAAGGCTCGCAGCGGCTTCCTCAAACTCTTCTTGTGGTGCGTCCGCTAACTCTTCTAGCCTAAGTGCAGCGAAAATGGGATCTGTCTCGAGAACGCGCATCGCGTCCCTCCAACGCGGCCTGCGAGAGCTACGTAAGCATTTCAACGTGCTTTCTACAAAATCACCTTTCAGCTCATTAGCTGTTTTGTTTCGCCACGCCCCTCTGCCCTCCTTTCCCTTAACCGGTTTCCGGAGACCGATGTATTCGTACTTTATTCCGGTCTTCGTACCCTCATTCGATGACGGTAGGTCAAATTCATCAAATGCGCTAAACGCCACAGTGATGAGATTGGCAAAACCTTCATTCCCGCTCGTTTCTTGGTCGTCGGAGAAAAACGTCAGGGTGCCGTAACTACGTCGATTACCATCGCACAATAGTCTGCGTATCGAACGCAACAGACGTGTTTTCCCCACTCCATTGCGACCGATGATCACATGGATGTTCGAAGGTGGCACCGTATTAGGCTCCACTTCAAACTCAATCACCTGTCCTCCGTCATTTGGGAAGGCATACGCAAAATGAAATGGAGTTAATTCGGCCTGCTCATGCGCGATCTCCCGAAATTTCTTGAGTTCACGGCTAGTAATCGATCGCGTCAGAGAAGTTTCAAAAGGCTCTGTTCGATTGAATGAAACGAATATATCGTTATCCCAAATTGCGTCTTTCAATGCCGTCAATATCTCGACGCGAGCGTCCTCCTCTAGCTGTAACAAATTTTCGTAATACTCTTGATCTTGCCCCAACGAACAAAATTCCGCCCCAAACCTCACGAACGGGTCTTCGATTTCTACGTATCCGTACTCCATTTCGCGGCGCATGATCTTGACATTGCCAACGTCGTGTCGGGTTCCTTCCGCGTCGAAATAGACCAACAAAAATGTTGTTTTATAGTGATAGTCGTCCCAGTTATCTCTAACGAGAAAACAAGCATTGATAGCTGCCAACTCGCGAATTGTTCGAGTAGACGTTTGACGCGGAATTACTGTGAACAACATGATTCCTCCGAGGGTACATTTTGATCATCGGACTGGCCTTTTGATCTACAGGTGCCAGTGATCGCAGAATACCCGCAATATCGGTCCGCAATATTCCGCTAACGAAAGTTATTTCGTGCGCATATTGCAAATAGCAAGTTTAAATGTTTCCTATGGTGTGTTGACAATCAAGTCCGGTAAATGTCGTTGGGTTGTAAGCGACTGTCGGCCTACTTCCGCAAATGAATCCATTTCGGCCTTCACAGTACAGCGAGGTCACTGGCGGCAATGGCCGACTTCCTGGCATTGGGCCGACGCTGCCAAAAAAGACACGGCAGCCTGTACCTTAAATCGGGTACCTATGCCGGCAGTTCGGCCTTTGCTGCCGTTGCCGGATCGGCCTTGTTCGGGCCGCAGTCTGTCGGTAAGCCGCCCCTCATTGGAAACCAGCATTCGATGTTCCGCTTTCGACCTCGGCGAACTCATACATCCGACTCGAAGCTGACACTGGGCGACCTACTTACGAGCCACAATGGTGCTCAAAGCCGGGGCGATATCGGGCGACTTCTCGGCAATCGATAGCTGTCGTTGTTCCGCCTCATTGCGGGCGGCGCTCCGAGCGCTTGGCATAAATCGTTGAGACAGCCCACGGCGCGTTTTTCAGCCAGTTCCTTGGCAAAAGATTGGGAAGCATCAGGCGGCCGGCGTCACGAAATCGTCCCGCATCCTGAACGCGGCGGAAGAACCGCTCTCGACAAGAACATCGAGCACATACAGGATCGCCTCGCGCATGGCCGGATCGCGCTTGAGTTCCAGCGGCCGTGCGTAGACATGCCGTTGGAGAAGAACTTCGAGCATGAAGACTGTGTTGGATTCGCGCAGCATGTCGGCGGGACTTCCGCGCCTGAGCGCGTTCGCGATGCGCACAAAGGCAGCGGGCATGGAACGCTCGCCGATGTGGTAGAGGAAGCGGACGTAGCTGTCGAGCACGATCCAGACCGGCGGCAGCGCGTCGAAGAGCGCGTCGACGTTGTGGGCATAGCCTTCCAGGCTCCGCCAGTGCCGCACGTTGTCCTTCCACCACGCAGTCAGGAAGATCGTCGACAGCACTTCGCTGCCGTGCGGATGCTCCCTGTCGAGGTGCGCGAGCCACTTGGCGCGCTTGACCTGCTCGGCAAACAGGTTCCACAGGAACCAGTAGTGCGGTGTGTTGGGATTACTGTCCTCGCTGGTCGTGAACCCCTGGATGACGTTGTGGACCTCGCGCGGATGCCGGTTGACCGCGTCGAGCATCGGCTGGAGGACTTGCTCGGCATCGGCGTCTGACGCCCGCATCGCAACTTGCTGAATGCGGTCACATATCGCCTGCTCCCTGTCAAAATTCCTATCGCGCCGGTCGGGAGAACGATCATGCTCACGGTTCCAGCACTCCACCAGATCTTCGCTGGCGCGTCGGTGTGCGGCCACCGCCAAAGGCTCGTTCGGCACCTGGCCGAGGATCGCGAGAACCTTCGCGTGCGCCTCGGCTCCGAATATCTCGGTGATGTCGAACTTGACGTGCGCATCTGCGGCGATGTCCCCCTCGGTCCAGAACCGCTGGCGGACGTCTTCAGCCGCGGCGGCGGAGATCAAGTCCGGCGTGCGCCGCTTGTCGTAACACTTCTTCTCCTCGGCGTTCCAGTCACGATCGGCAAGCGCGGCCTCGGTCGCGATGGCGTTGACGGCTCGCAGGGCAAGGGCGGGGTTCGCGGCCCAGAACTTGTTGTCGATGCCCCAGGTGGCGTACCACCGGACCTCGTCAATCGGATGGGTTAGCGCGGCAATAAAGGCCTGGCGCACGCGCGGCGTCTGGGTCTCCGTCAGGGTCCTGGAGAGCAGCAGCGACACAACGAAGGCACACGGGCGGTCCGCCAGCATCGAGAAACGCTGCACGCGGTCGATTGTTCCCCATTGGTCCGCGTGCCTGGAGACTTCGGAGCAGATGACGTCGACGCAACAGTCCTTCTCTTCCGGCGACAACTCGTCCCAGTGATCGCGGACGCAGACGGCCGCCACAAATCCCGGAGCGTTACGGCTGTTGTCCGGGTGTTCAGCGGCGCGGTCCATACCCTGGGCACTTGCCAGCTTCTCCCGCCACTGGGCAGGGTCGGCAGAGCCGGAGTCGCGCTGGAAGATCTGTAGGCCCCAATTGTAGGCACCGAGCCGGGCATTCATTTCGCCCAGTCTCTTTGTGCTCTCGTCAATGAGTTGCTGCACTTCGGGAGCCGGAGGCTTGGGTTCGAGCCGGATGTAGTTATTCTGAGGCTCCTCGCCGTCGGCTGCCGGTGTCTCGCCCCCTGCGGGCTGTGTTTCGGCCACGTCGTACTGCCGGAAGTCCATCCGGTGCAGTGCAAGCTGCCAGGTGAGGTCTTCTTTGTCGCGCTTCTCCGGCGCGGGCAGTGCCGCGATGTGGCGGTCGATGATGGCGTGAACCCGTGGGGCCAGAGGACCGAGTTGCAGGTTTGCGATAGCCGCTTCAACGTCTTGCCGACGGTGCGGCAACGCGTTCGACTTCTTCCGCTCATCCTCGTAGATCTTGTTTTCGGCTCGGAGGGTCGGGAACAATCCCGTGAGGGTCGAAGTCTGGTGCTCGCCGGCCATGCGGCTGCGATCGATCTCGATGTAGTCCTGCACCGACAGCAGCACCAGAAGGGCCTCGCCTGACCGGTGAGGATGAGCGGTCGCCACGCTTGCGACGACGGCTGCGAGCGCGGCGGAATCGCTGCGCTGGAGGATCTCGAGCAGCACCGCGTCGAGCCCATCGGGATGGGATCTGGCGTAGTCGAGTAACCAATTCTCGAAGGCCATCAGCAGCGACTGAAGCACATAAGGCCCGACGGTTATGCCGCGGTACAGGCCCCAGAGGCGCGGGTTCACCCATTGCTTCCGCGTGGTCGCGTTTGCAAACGTGAGCTCGACTTCCCAGGCAGGTTCGAGGCGGTCATGGAGACGCGGATGCGCGTACCACTCGGCACTGTGATTGAAGACCTGGATCAAGAAGTCGAGGCCCTTTCTCGGATGGTGCTTGAGCAGGCTGATCCACGGCCCCCGGAAGGCACTGGCAAGGATGAAATCGTGGCGCAGGTGGTCCTTGATGCCGAAGTAAAGGTCAACGTCGATGGATGAGCGGCCGTAGGGTTTCGCGCGTAGATATTCGTCCGTGGCGAGGAAGGTATCCAGTGCGACGGAGATCAAGAGGTCTGGCAGGTCGCGCGCGGCGGGCGCACCGTCAAGGCCCGCAAGGAGGATGTCGCGGAATTCCTCGGCGACGGGATCGCGGCGGCGTCCTTCCCTGATCTGCCCGCGCAGGACGGCTTCGAAGCGCGCGGGGGCGGCCTTTGGGATCTTCGCAATCACCTTCAGAATGCGTTTGCGCGTGTCTCCTCCCCTGTATTGGTCAAAGCTCGGGAGGAGCCAGTGGGCAATGCCGGCAACATGTTCGGCCCCGTCGATGTCCGGTGCCCACCAGCTGACGCCGCGCACGGCATCCTCGATCAATGCAAGAAGCAGCGGTGCGTCTTCCGGTCCAAAGCTGCCGATGTGGCGGTGCACCAGTCCCACGACGGTTGCCCAGACCGCGCCTTCCGGCACGCTCAGGATCGAGCTGTGGCCGCGCACGTCGGCAAGCCACGCGGGCGACGTCACACAGGCAACGCGCAGGAGGTGGATGACCCGCTTGAGGATGGCGCGGTCATTGGCGAGCAGCTCGGCCTCGTGCCGCGTCAGGAATTCTGACGCCGACGGTGCTTTCAGCAGCGAGACCAACGTATCGTCGCGGAACTGGGCGGGCACGTCGGCCTGTGCGATGGCCGCGCTGAACAGCCGGTCCGCTGCGGGTGCGTCGCGGTCGACCAGTTCGGCAACCCACTTCCGGTAAGAGCGGCGTACCGCAGGATGCGGCCCTATCGCTGAGGACAGGGCCTTGAACGCCGTCTCATCCGTAAGGTGCTGTTCCTCGATCCATTGCAAGATGGCCCAGTCCTCGAGGACGTCGTGCGCCGTCGCCACGAGCAAAGCGTTGCTTTCCGGCGAAACAACGAGGGAATCCTGTTTGAGGAGGCCGATGGCTGCGGCATTGAGTCCCGTTGCTGGCACGTAATCCGACAGGGCACGCGCCCTGCGCACCGCCAGCTCCTGCAACGCCTCTTCGCGCAGGCGCGGCATGCCGTCGGCCGGATTCTGGTCCGCGCGCACGATCTGCCGCCAGAAGACGGCGCGGAAATCGCGCTCGTTCTCCGGAAGCGGACGTCCCGCATCCCACGGAATTTGCAATGCCTTGTCGATGAAGTACGGGTTGCGCAGGATATCGCGCAGTGCGGGGTTGGCGAGCGGCACTGCCAGCGACGGAAAGGCGGCCTGGATCTCCTGCAATTCGGTGTCGTCAAGCGGCGGAACTTCGATTACCGCGTGATCAATCCCCGCCGCCAGAAGAAAGCTGGCCTGCGTCTGCTCCACGGAATAATCGCGGCACGTCATGAGGATGCCGAGGCCGTCGTCGCCCTGGGCGAGCGTCATGAGGTCGCTGAACGCGTCGCGCGTCGGCTTTTCGAGCAGGCGTTCGACGCTCTCGATCACGAGGACCTTGCGGCCCTGCGCGCCGAGGATGGCCTGAAGCTCGGTGGCTCGCGCCGGAATCTGGCTGTTGTGGAGCGTTTCGTCGATGTGAGCGACGGCGAATTCCTCCACCCGGAACCCGAAGGTAAAGAATTCCCGGGAGAGAAAGGCTACCGCTTCCTTGCCGATGACGGATTTGCCGCTGCCAGCTGGCCCCGTTATCAGGACGACCTGCTTCGCCTCGATGGCCGCAAGTACCTTTTGGACGATACCGGCGCGTCGCAGGTGGAAAGCCGGCCCGATCGTGGTGCGAATCTTCCGCAACACGAAATCAGTGTGGTTCTTTAGTGCCGTCAGTACGCGCTGCTCGTTCGCGCCCATCTCGCCGTACGCCTGGACGAGAGCGGCTGGAAGGTCGGCGCGTTTCAGGCTCCGCGCGGCCGGTCCGGCCTCGCTCGCGAAGGTCAGAAGAGCGTCCCACGCGGCCGTCGCGCTCGAGACAGGATCCGGATCGGTTGACTTGAGGGCGAGCAGCGTCTTGACGTGGGCCTCGGTCTGGCGCGTGGAGGTGTGCAGGTCGAGGCTCAGGACGTGCAGCACGCGCAGGAAGGGCCACAGGTCTTTGGCGGTGACGGGCGTCCCTTCCAGTGTGCTGACGATCTCGCAAAGCTCGTTGCACTGATGGACGGACTTCTTCGAGATAAATCCGTCGAGGGACAGCCGTCTTTCGAACTCCTCGCCGTCAGCCGCGCCTCTGGCGCAGTCGAGCAGCCCAACGAAATTCTCGAGGAGCGTGTTCGTGCCGCGCAGCGTCACTAGAACAAAGCGGTCGTGCTGGGGATTGAAAGGGTCGGACTTCTTGAAATCCTTCCAGAAATCGCCAATGGCCTTCTTGCATTCGTCGTCGGCAGCACTGATGGTGAAGCTGCGCTTGACCTGCCCGACGAGGCGCGCAGTCGCCGCCCCTGCGCGCGCGCAGACGACGAGGATGTCGTCCGTATTGAAGCCGAGATGCTCGGTCTGGAAATGGACTTCGGTAACGCCGGCATCTGTCAGGATCGGCGGGATGCTACGGACGAGCAGCTGAGCTAGCCAGTACGCTGCGACGTGCTGCTCGAAGAACACGCCCTCGCCGCCGGTGGAGATCGGACTTGAAACTCGCTTCTGGCTTGGGCCATCCATGTAATCCACCAAAATTTTCGCTATTCCGCTAGTTGGGGGAAAGCATCCAAAGCCTAGCTATTTGACGATCCCATGCGGGCGGTTGCACGGCCCGATGGTCCCGCTGATTAAGAGTAGCAAGAACGCTTGATGCCTCACCAAGTTGGTGGTGCTCCTGCTGAGAGTCCGCTCTTTGCTGCGGATTGTACGCACTCGGCATTTCGTATGGAAGCTGACCGTGGCAACATTGTTCCAAGACGCCAACGACTGCATTCGGAAAATTAGCCCAAAGGCAGTCCGCGGCCAGACGCGGCCTGTTGGCAGTGTTTGCTTACGGATAGAGCTTTAGCATCAGAGCCCTAGTCGTGCGAGGCTTTTCGGAGTAACACCGCAGCTAGACGAACAACAACCGGGCTGTGAGGTATGAGCGCATGGCTGTATCATCGGCATAGTCACTGCAACGGTACTGCTCCGTACATGCCACAACTGCTCCAACTGAGTCCTTGAGCCCTTTCAGCTATTTCAAGAATTAGATCACCCCCCCATGAACCCTGATGGCATCGACATTAGCGCACTACTCACCATGCTTGGCTTGATCGCTGCGGTGTGGGCGGTCGTGCCAAGCACTGCCAGGCTCAGCTTTCGGTTGAGCCTGAACTGGTTTGACTGGCTGATCATTTGGACCACATTGCTCATCATCCATGGTTTTTTCTTCGAGTCCGTACTTACCACATTTGGATTCCCCACCTTTGGACCCTGGTTGTGGGGCTTCAATAAGAGCACTACCCAGTACCTGCTGTTCTTGTTACTCGCTGCATTCGTCTACTGGCGGTCCCGCAGGACGAGGCTGACGCGATGGAGTCTCGGACTCTTCGATGATCTGACCACATCGCTCTTGCACGCTGGGAACCAAGAGGAACTTGCTGGCTTGCTTCAACATCATCTTGGATCGGCGCTTAATTTGGCGGCGTCCAAGGGCCCGCGCAGCCGATTGGCCAATGCCATCCGCCCACCGCGTCCCGACTTCCAAGTCATACTTAAAGATGATGGGTCATTCACGTTGGGGGCGGGCGCCCCTAAGAGCGCTTTATTTCGTGGATGGTTCACCTTTCGCGAATGGCTTGCCGACTTGGTCGGGCCTTCCCAGCGGGTGCAGCGACGCGCAGCCATTGTGGTGAAGCGTTTGCTGTCATCCCGCCGCCTAGTTGGACATCTCGCTATCGCTCGACCCTACTTGTGCCTGGAAATCATGGAGCGCGCAATGGGTGTTGATGAAAGTTTCCAAGACGAGTTCTTTGCGGCACTGTTGGCCAATGAAGCCAGTGTCTTCTATAGCGAGATCAAGAACAACGACAACTTCGGAGGGGGCGGGCGTCGTCTAGCGTTGCCTGATGAGAACCGCCTCCTGCGGTTCTACTGTGCCGATGTTGATGTTGCCAGCCGTCTCGGGGTTTACCGATCTGTTGGCGAGGCCGTGCTCGCGCGTATAGATGCGGATGAAGTTCTCGAGAAGAAGCTGAACGGGCGGCTGTTAACATTTCAAGACGTTGGAAAGCACCACGACCCGGTCTATGCTGCCATCTGGTTCTTTAGGATCATGGTGTTGGAGGGGCTGCATCAGCGTGTTGCCGACCACTTGTGGCTCCACTACATGCCTCATTTCTCCACCCACCTTGTCGACCGTGCTCGCGAAATTCGACCAGAAGACGAGAACCATGAATTCCCGACGCCGTTGGCGTACTTGCTTTATGAAGTCGTCGACGCTACGCTTGATTGGGTCAGAGATGCAACGTTCCTAACCAAGCCGGGCGATGTGCTGCTTCCCGATCAGCATGAGGGCAATCACATTCACATTTCCTTCGAAGCTGCTGAAGCCATCGGCCGCGTCATCCACTCCATCCTCATCTCGCCGCGCGTGTCCCATCGACTAAAAATCGAATTGTTAGGAATGGCGCTCACCACACTGCGGGCCATCGAACAGCATGCACACTTGGCCCCGTTGGCCGAGTTAATGCGGACACACCTCATCCAACCTTCTGGCTTCAAGGCGGAGATTGACTATCTGTATAACCTGAAGCAATACCTCGATGAGCAGGACCATGTGCTTCGTTCTGGCTTGGGGCGCTTTAATCAGGACCTTGATACGACCCTGGTAACCGCGCTCTGAGAACTAGATTGCGTTCTGATCGTTGGCAAAGTCAATATCCCCTACGATTGCTCTGCAGTTCCTGATCTGGGGCCCCGATTGTCGCAAACGTGTCGTTAGTATGAGCTCATCGGATCAACAAGCCGCCGTTCAGATTGATCCGTCTCTGAACGTCGGCTGACAGACATATTGCCGCCCGAGCTCGATCGGATACCGAAGGTCGGCTGTGGCCGATCAAGAGCCATTCAGTTTCGTTGATGTCCTTTTCAATCATTAGGCTTAGATCCGGGCAAAAACGCAATTCCGGTACGTTTCACCAACTCCGCGTAGCTGATCGGCTTCGATGCCTTGGTGACGTTACTGTTCTCTTGCCAATACGCCCAGGCCCTGTTTTTGTTCTGGTCATACACGAGCTTGAAGAGATACTTCGGGACCCGGACCTTTCCCGGACCAATACTCGCGCTTTCGGCAATGCTGGGAAGAAAAACCGGTCCGGTGATGACATAGACGTCGCCGGCAGCCCGGGCCGCATAGTTTCGAGTTGCCCTTTCGACGCTCTTCGCCCACACCCCCCGATTGTGTTCCGGCGCCTGTGGCACCATGTTTGCCAGCGAGAAGCTTTGTCCCATCGCCTGCGGAGTGGGCATGTCGCCGGCCGGCGCCAAGTGACCACGGTCGTATCCACTGTTCTTGTAGTCCTCGAGGGTGGCCCGTTCCGTGGAGCGCAGCCTGGCGTCGGCGAAGAACCTGTTGGTCCGCTTCTCATCGGCGTCAATCACCGATGCTCTGTTCAGCTTCTCCGCGACGAACACCGGGGTCTTGCTCTCCCCTGAGTGAAGAACCGCAAAGGCGTCGTAACACAGCGCGCGATGTGTCGGCCGTGGCGCGAGAATGGGCGGCTTTCCGCTGGCGAAAAACTGACGACAGGCCGCAAAATCCTCTGCGGCATGACTCGACCCGGTGACTGCCAGGGCGACAGCGAGGGCAATTGACCGTATCTGAGCCCGAACACCCATCTTGTTGTCCTAATTCGGTCGCGGCTGACCAACCGTGCGGCCGAGAATACGGGCCGCACCGCGCCAACACTTGGGCAATAACCAGGCAATCAGCACGACAAATGCCACCAAGCAGCCGAGCATCACGACCGGATGGGCAAAGATCAACCACAGGCCGGTGAGGACGATCGCATCTTCGCCCAGTGACACCCCAATGTTGGAGAATGGTTCCGGAGACGTATTGACGATGGCGCGGCCGCTGGCTTTGGTGAAGTGGGTCCCGGCCGCCAAGGTGCCGCCAAGCAGGGCCAACGCAACCTGCCACTCCAATCCCTGCCCGCCGAAGACCATTGCCGCAAGAGCTGCTCCCGCCGGGATGCGAATGAAGGTATGGATGCCATCCCAGATTGAGTCGATGATCGGAACCTTGTCGGCAAAGAACTCCACCAAGAGCATCAAGCCGGCGATGCCAAGAACCCATGGATGTTCCAGCACCCTGAGCCCTTCGGGTAGCAATACCCAGCCGAGCCTGCCGGCCAGGCCGACGACAAACACCGCACCATAGAGCCGGATCCCTGACGCCCAGCCCAGCCCAGCCCGGCCGCAAGTGCCAGCAGACCCGTCAGATCCACCGGGAAGTTACTGATATCCAACACAGCCCCTTCCCCGACGTGGCTCAATCGATGCACAATCTCGGGAGGGCACCCCAACGAAGATCGACCATGGTGAGAGAAACATGGATACCAACAATTCCTTGTTCAATGAATTTCGCGCCTACTGGCAGATGTCAGAGGAGATGATCGCCGATGCTACCAAAGAAGACCTCGCCGAGGTGGCCCGCATATTCGCCCTACAGGCAGCACACTACGCCAGAAAGTATGGGGAGCACCAACTTCCCGATCTGGCGCACCTGCTGTCGGCCACGACCCTTGACGACGACAGCGTTGGCCTGCTCCGCGACGGTACGGAGGCACTGGTGGGTGTCCTGGCGATGGTCACGGGGAACAGCGGCATCGACATGGATGAGACGATACAGTAGCGTCAATGGCAGGGCCACCCATGCAGATCGACCTCACCACGATCACGAACCCGGATATCAGGAACTTTCTCTCGTACTCGGCCAATCCCGAGAGCCTCGCGAAGGGCTATTTCCTGCTTGGCGTTGAAGCGGAGGGGAAATCGAACTGGGCGGGTGCCATTGAGTATTACAAAGTCGTCTTGAATATCAATCCGGCCGATCCAGTATCTCGCTATTTCGCCTCGCACAACATTGCCTACTCGATGATCCAGTTGGGGCGAATGAATGAATCCAAGGGGTATGCCCAAGCCGCCATTACTGTGAACGAAGAATGGCCTCATGCATACAATCTCCTTGGAATTGCCTGTAGGGCGCTCGGCAAATATGAGGACGCCGCCCGGGCGTTTCTCTCTGCCACCCTGAAGGGGCCGAAGGGCAAGACGGCCTGGCTCCAACTACAGAGTCTGTTGGCAGAACATCCGGAGCTTCACACGGAGGTGCCGGATCTGTCGAACGCTGTCGAAAGCGCGCGCAGGTTTCTGGTGTCCCGCGGCGTGTTGCCGAGAAGCAACTGAAGCGCCTGCGCTGCGCGATTCATTGCCAAGAGTAAGGGTGCTTTGATACCGAAGGACGAAGAAGTGACACCGCAGAGCTGCTTCATGTGGATTCGCCCGTCGCTCAAATCTGCAAGTCGCGCCCCGTTTCCGACAATTTGTCGGAATTCACTCGAAGTCTGGAAGCTACTTCCGTAAAGTGACCTCCATGGCGCAGATGCGCAACCTTACCGGAGATGACAATGAACTCAATGATGACAGTCAGCACGCAGACAAAACGGATGGTCGGGCTCGTGGCGGTCGTCGCGACCGTATTCACCCTGGGCGGCACGCTAACCCTGGCCGAGAACTACTCGCGCTCAAGCACAGACGGGCGGGGCTACTTGGTGGCGACTCACCACATAGCACCGGCCGCTGACCTGAGGAAGGCCAGCTAACCGGCTGTCTGGATTGATCACGCTCAAAGTATCCTGGCGCAGTCAATGACAATGAACGACGAGTTTTTTAAGCTCGCGCATTTCATCCCCATTTCATTGCTCGCCGCACCAAACTATCAATCACGAATCCGGTTACACCAAAAGTCTACTTGCTCCCCCACCTATGGTCATCATGCCGCACCTTCAGGGAATCAATATGCTGCATCCATGTCGCCCAGGTCTTCGGCAACCGGCCAGTCTGAATGGCTTCCGTGATCTGCAAGACTTCCGGATCTGAAAACAGGACAGCAGTCTTGCTCTTGATGTAGCCCGTATATCCGGTGTTCAAGACATTTTCGGGCATCGGTGTCTTGAACGTGCTCTCACCCCAGAACATCACGATTGAATGGAACAGTTCATGATTGATGCCAAGGAATTCGGATAGCACTTTGGTATGCCGGTAGTTCTGGCGCAAGGGATTCTGGAATCGAAACTTTCGGCCGCCCGGGAGCGACTGGGTCCACTGGGCATCCCTCTCCTTACCAAAGATCCAGCCATCCATGTTCTTGGCTTCAATCACGAAGATGCCATGCCTGGACACGATGACATGATCGATCTGGGTACTCGAACCATCGGCGGCCAGGATGGTGACGTTGTTGATGGAATGGTAGATCGTAGTGTCAAGCAACATCCTCTGCGCCAGGGATCCTGCGGCTTCGCCAAACCATCCTTTAAGGGAGCTCAGTAGGCTCATCTATTGGTCCTCACCCCGCCTGATTAGTCCGCCGGCGGGGCGAATCAACTGGCGCCAGAGGGCAAGAAGCCTGGGCGCCCCGTACCGGTTGCCATCCGGCATACGAACAATCCACTCGTCTCCCTGCCAACTGCAGATCGAATAGCTGCCGTCCGGCCAGAGGACTTCCAGTCGCGAAGGCTGGACAACAGGAATAGGCGGGGAGGGCATGACGTATCGTGCCATCAGTGATGGGTCAGGGCAAGGACGTCTGCGGCAGTTATTCGAAATTATCGAATAACTGAAAAGCGGCGACGAAGCAGGTCAGCGGCGCTACTTGAGTGTCCACTATAATGGCCGCTATGCATAAACAAGCGCCAGAGATTTTCCAAATCCCACTTGCCTCAATCGACCAGGCCGGACTGCCATCGGCGAGCGATCCTGGGTTTGAGCAAGCGGTGATCGCTCATTATGCCTTGCAGTATGCGGCCAAGGGGTGGAATGCGGCAGTCGTGGTGAGTGATGGGATAGTGCGTGTAATCGCGGTGCCACAGCAAGGGGTCGAGCCTAAAACGTATCTGATAGGGTTGCTCCAGCATGGCTTCATCGCCGATGCTTTGCCGGGACTGGAAGCCATGTACGGCATGGTCGACGATGCCGACATTTGCTTCAACTATGGCGTCGCACTATCGGAACTGGGACGTGTCGAGGACTCGCTGGCGCCTTTGAACAAGTGCCTCAACCTCAATCCCGGCTACGACAACGCCGCCATCGCAATCGGCGTTTCACTTTCCAAATTGAAGCGCTACGACGAAGCCGAAGTCGTGCTCAAGGCGGCCGCTAAAATCCAGCCGGACAATGCGCTCGTCAAACAAAACCTCGCCGCAACTTTGGCACGCGCGGGAAAGTATGCGGAGGCGCTCCCCTTCTTCCGTCAGGCCGCATCGATTTCACCAAACCCCGGCACGATGATGGGGTTGGCACAGTGCCTCGACTCGGCCGATCATAAGAAGGAAGCACTGAAGGCCTACAAGGAATTAGTAAAGCGGTTCCCTGACTCCCAGTTCACCGAACAGGCGATAGCGATATTGAATCGGGCGGGGCAGGCGGATCTCCGGAAGGTCGTTGATGATGGATATCGCCCAGATGCCGTGGAGTACATGATTGCCGCCATGAAGCGGTTCGCCGAACTGCCGCGTGAGCAAGTCGGCCGTGCGGTCTTGGAGATTGGACAGCTTGGCCAGGCTGGACTGGAAATCAATAATCCCAAGAAGCGCTATTCGCTGACGAATCTCGACGGTGATTTTTCAGGACTCCAACTTTTGTGCTACATGCATGTCGGCATGGCGTTGTTCGCCCCTGGGGAGGATTGCGGATCTGGGTTGGCGCGTGAGTACGAGATTGCCAAGGGAATGACCAGCAATTGACCCACCCCGGGATCCTCGCCGAATTAGAAGCTGCGGAGCTGGCTGGGCCGTTGCTTCCCGGCTTGCCAGCAGTTTCGTATCCTTCTGGCGACCTGCTTGACCAGCCAGAAAAACTTAGTGTGCTCTGGTACCAGCGCAAACGCTACAACCGGGAGTTTGGCTTCTGCCTATTCACGGCAGAATGCATAATCTCTCTGGCTGCCCTGTGCAAAGGGAAAAGGGTGCTCGATGCCGGTAGTGGTTCCGGCTGGCTTTCCAACCGGCTTGCGCAGCAGGGGATAGCAATCACTGCCGCCGATTGGACAGACTATCTGCAACCTCGCGACAAGCAGCATGGTTATCCAATGCGGTCCGTATTTCGTCTCGATCACCACGGCGATGCGGTTGCATTGCTGCCAGGTAATTTTGACCTGGTGTTGCTGGTCTGGCCGAACCTCGACACGCCGTTTGGCGAACAAGTCGCTCACGCTTTGCGCTCCGGACAGATTATGATTCTCGAAGGCGAAGGAAAAGGCGGTAACACGGCGACTGAGGAGTTTTTCGACGTGCTCAGCGTCGATTTCGAACGCCTCGACGCCGAGACACTGGCGCTCAACGAACATCACCGCACGTTCCCGGGTTTGCACGACCGGTGGCAAGTATTGAGGAAAAAATGATCGAAGCCCCCATCAGCATGCCGCCCAAGGCTTACATGGACATCATCGGTCCGCTGATCGACAAGGCGCGGGGTTTCCTGGAGGCCGGCCAAAAACTTCAGCCGTTTGCCTTCGTCTGCAACTTGACCACCCAGCAAATCATCGCAATAAGAATTCAGCCGGGAACCAGCGAGGACAAAGACCAGTCTGCACAGGCGATCCAGTCTGCCGCATTTGTATCGGAGGCAGATTTTGTGTTTGTGATTATGGAAGCATGGTCGCTTCGGCCAGACAAGTTAGGGCAGACGGACTCCATTCTGGATAAGTACGGCAGCATCGGCGCCTCACCCTATGCGATAGATGTGTGCTCTTTTTCACTGGAAACCAAGCGTGGAGTGTGGGTGGCACAACCACAGATCAGGCCCAAAGGACATTCCAAGATGAAGCGGACCATACCGGCTGTCGAGTTCCGTTATTACACGGAAGTCGATGGACGCTTTACGCATCTTCTTCCGGAGAAGGAAGACGACGAGGCGCCGACCATTTTGCATTGAAGTACGGATATCCGGAAATCGGAGGTCTCCGTACTTCAATCTCCGCAGTCATGGTCCGGACCACGTGTGCCCCAGAGGGTATTCCCTTCGGTCATCGCGGGTAGCAGACACTGAGGGCCGAGGCGCGCTCAGCGGCTTGAGCAAGGGCAGCGCGCGATTCGCTACTATAGTCGTTGTCCTCACAGCGCTCGACGGCCTTCATGAGGGCACGCATTGCCTCCACTGGGCTACCGACAGTGGAGTAGGAGATCAAACCATCGCGGAGGGCCATTTCCGGGCTTCCATAGGCCGCATCCGAATGTTCACGGACGCCAGCCGGCGTGTAGATCACCCATTCGTAGCAGCCGCTCTCCGGGTCGCCAACCACCTCAACGCGGTCATCCATCCCGGCCGGGATCACATGTACCGTTTGGCGGTTGGTGGTGTAACGAAAATTGGGCTTGGACATAACGGCTCCTGATCACTCGTCAATTCTATTGTGCATGATTAGGCTTGTCCGCGGGGGGACGGCCGCCCGGACTTCATCGAAAACGCGTTCACACTCAACCATCATTGTCCTGCCAAGTTCCGAATGGTAGTTGGGATCCAGCGATTCTTGGATCTCATGCGCAATGTGGAGTCCGGCTTCCCTGGAAACAGATTCAGCGATGGTTCTGGCAATCTGATCGCTGCTCGTCGACAACTGCTTTCGCTCCCAAAGGGACATCTTGCGTTTTGATCGAGCCAACCATTCTCCTGCAAGAGTCGCCCCCTGGGCGTCGGTGATCCACTTGCCATGTTCATAGAAAAGGGTAAGCCGCTCACCTACCAATGCGTAGATGAGAGCAACGCTTGTTCCGCGATCATGGTCAGACACGTTTGATGGCTTTCACACAATTTTGCACCATGATACTGCGCTCAATGGCGCACCATGTGAGCCATCACGCCCTAACTGGGTGGGATCAATTCTACCGTCAGCTCTTGGCGGGAGCCACAAGACTAAGACTCAGCCGAGGAATCACCGGCCTTATCGTCCCACGACACGCACCGCTCCCCCGTAGCAGCCTCCACTTCAAGATACGGTTCGTCGGCGCAGCGCGTGCGATGGTTTAGGGCCGGCTTCGAGACCGGCAGTATCAAGACATGCGATACCTTCGCGGCCAAGTCGCTGTGAATTTGCAAAAGCCGGTCGCGCCTGCTGCGACCGCTCGCTATTTGCCCGTGACAGATCGCTCCGGGTTCGAGCGGAACCTGAGGATGGCCTGCGCTTCCGCCTTGTTGGTCGCCGTCATGCGCTGACCAAAAGCTTCGCGGCTTGCACTGCCTCGTTTCGTCGCCTCGATGCTCTTGATGCAGCGCCAGCGCTTGCCGCCCCTGGTGACGATCTGGCGCATTTCTGCCTTGGGATGATGCAGTCGGCAGTGGTAACAAAAAACGGGCTCGGTCATTGGATGCCTGTCTTGTTGCTTGATATCGTCCCTGGCGGCAATCGGCCAACCGCCGCAAACGGATGGCCTTGCCATGAATAGACTGAATGCGCGTGGCTACTTCTTATTCAGCCCCTTGCGGGCGTCTTCCAGATCCTTGTCACTGATGCGGCCGCTATCGTGCAGCCACATGAGTATCTGGAGGGGCTTGGGTATGCCGCGGCCACTCTCGTAGCGCGACCCCCCGGACTGAGTGACACCAAAGCGCGCCCAGAACGCGGACTGGTTGGTCCCCGACGCACTTCGGGCCGCTGCCGGATTGGCCAGTAGTTTCGACGATTTCGTCATTTCTTCTTTGCCACTTTCTTTCCAGCCACCGCTGCTTTGAATGTCGCACCTGCGCTGAATTTCGGCGCCGTGGATGCCGCGATCTTGAGTTCCTTGCCGGTCTGGGGGTTTCTGCCGATACGCGCGGCACGCTTACTGGACTTGAACGTTCCGAAGCCGACCAGGGTGACGGTGTCGCCTTTTGAAACCGTCTTGACGACAGCTGCAATGACGGCGTCCAGAGTTTTGCCGGCAGCGGCTTTGCTCAGATCTGCTTCCTTGGCAATGACTTCGATAAGTTCCGACTTGTTCATGGGTTACCTCAGTAGGGTTGGAAAGATCACACGTGAATAATATAGCAAACTCGCCGCCAAGAGGGTGAGTGCAGGCGCCCTCCTCCGCCGGCTGGTAACCGCGTTTTCGCAACCCTTTTGAGAAGGGCAACAAGAGCGCACTCATGCCGGCACAAAATGATCCACCTCGCTAGGCCGCTCTCATTCTCGCCTTGATCGCGGATGATCTTGTTCCTAGAATGTCATGGTGATCAAGAAGACCCGTGTTTTGCAAACGACAAACCCAGACCAGACGGTCGTCAATCGACAGGACCGGATGCGACTATCCTCACAAGACAAAAGTGAAGTAGATCGGCGCATCGACGAGGAAACTGCTCGCGGCTGGAAGCTTGTTTCGCGCAGTTTCACATTGGACGATGGGCACGGCGCAGAGATGGTCCGCCCTGCAGCAGTTGAAACAACCTGATACCTCCGGAGAATTGCATGAGATTGAAACTGTTGGTCTGCCTCATTGGAATTGGATTGTTGAGCCCCCTGGTTGCGCAAGAGCGTGTAGACCCAAGTCTGACTCGGGCGCTCGCCGAGGCCTCACCCAGACCCGCTTCAAGCCCGCCCGCCGTCGTGCCGAAGGCCTCAGTTTCGGATATTTCCTTGCAATCGCCTGTAGCGTCAAATCAAGTCATGCCGCAGAGCGGACAGGGTGGACAAGGCGTGTCAAAAGGGCATCAGGCAAAGAAGGGCCACAAGAAGGCTAAGAAGGCATCCTCGCCTGGCAAACACAAGAAATCATCCAAGCACAACTCGAAAAAGAAGAAGTCCAAGAAAGCCAAGTCGTAGGAAAGATACCTCGCTCGGCTGGTGCTTCATCGCGCCGTCGGAAGTTGGTCCCGCCGTGTTGTATAGGACGGTGACATGCGCTCCCGCTTCATCCGCCAGTCCTGGGCGTGACTGACCCCCGCCGCATGGGATAAGATGCTGCCGATGAAAATCTTGCACCTTATCGCATGATCATCAAGTCCGCCGACAAAAAGCAGTTGGTCGTTGAAACGCTGGAACAACTCAGGCAGCGGCCCGACGCAACCGATTCGCAGCGTAAGACCGTCGAGAAGGAGATCAAGATCTTCCGCGCCGGGATCAAAGGTGAGGAAGAGTCGGCATATCTGATCGATTTCGACTTCAAGGCATCAAAAAATACCGCGGTCATCCATGACCTTCGTATGGAAAGCAACGGCCGAGTCGCACAGATTGACCACCTGCTGATCCATCGTACGTTGACCGTGTTTGTGCTGGAGACCAAACACTTCAACTCGGGTATGAAAATCACCGATGAAGGAGAGTTCCTGCGCTGGAACGATTACCGGAAGACCTTCGAGGGCATGGCATCACCCCTGGCGCAAAACGAACGCCACATCGAAGTGCTGAAGGAAGCCTTTGGCATTCTCGATATGCCGACACGCCTGGGGATTCGACTTTCACCTTCATTCGAACCCTACGTGCTTATCTCCTCTACGGCCCGGATAGACCGGTCACGGAAGTTCGATTCGAGCCGTGTCATCAAGGCAGACGTTCTGCTAAAGACCATCGAGAAGAAGTTTGAAAACGAGGGATTTCTGAATACGCTGGGAAATGTTTCCCGCCTTGTTTCTACGGAAACATTAGAGGAGATCGCGCGCAAGCTGGGCAATCTTCACTCGCCTGCCAAGGTGAATTATCTGGCGAAGTTTGGATTCAGTGCTGCGCCCATCCCTCCGCCCTCTTCCAATAACTCCGCCTTACCTGAAGCCACTCGGCCGGCCGAAGCAATCAAACGTACCGAAGACAAATCACCGGCAGCGCCTGTTTGTCGGTCATGCGGAAGTGCAAAGATTTCCGTACAGTATGGGAAGTATGGTTACTACTTCAAGTGCGCCGCCTGCGACGGCAATACACCCATCAAAATCAGCTGTAGTGTCGCTGGGCACAAAGAGCGAATCCGGAAGGATGGACTCAACTTTTACCGCGAGTGCGCTGACTGCAAAACCAGTTCGCTGTATTTCGCGAATTCCTTATGAATTGAGTGCTCAAGAAAGTTGTTTCGGAAGACAGGGTTGTGTACAGAAACGCCGGCGTTTGCAAGAGGCAACAAAATTTGGCAGATTGATCCAGCATCGGCGGCACGCATGTGGACGATCCTCGAAATGCGAGATTTGAGTTGAATCCCGGGAATTGCGTCAGCACCCAGTCCTGGGTCGAGCCGGATAGTTGTTCAATCGGAGCTTTTTCAAAAAACCGTCGAGGTCATGAGGGGTATGATGTTGACACCTTCACGACTGAGATCCTGTATGAAACTTCTTAGAGAAATCTGGGCTGAGTGCGTCGTTGCCGCGAGACAGGCCCCGCGTCTATATTTCGCTCCTCTGATCCTGGCAGCGCAATTACTGTCCAGGCGCCGCGGCTAGACGTGACCGTCGGATCTGCGAGCAACCCGGCTGACGAGCAAGGACGGGTAGGAGCGCACGGCCCCGCTGAGTGCTGCCGACTCAAGCACAGAGAGGCCGTTGTCTTGCCGACACCACCTTTACTGGACTCGACGCTGACAATAAGGTCCGCGGCGTTCTGCTTTTGTCGGTTACTCATCATCTAGCCGCCACATGTTCGGCAATCAGGGTGCGCCGCGGTCATCTACTTCGGTGACACTCGCAAATTCACTGCTGGCTGATCCTGCATCAGACCGGATCGCAACGGTTTTTCCCCGGTACGCGCCGGAATGTCATTGCACTCGGATGGATAGGTAAAATAGGCTGCAATTGTGTCGCATTCCCTTGATGCCCGGGCCGGATCTAGCAACTGATAATGCGGTGGCATGTCGCGGTAAGTGGATAGGTCGAAATCATTTGGTGCTCTATGGTCGACGCCTTAACTCCCCACTGTCAAGCTTTAAGCACAACTTCCGCGATTCGCTTCCCGACGTCGGTGCCCATTTCGTCGATCAACCCGGATACCCACACATCATAATCTGGAATAATGGCATCACTTTCTTTTCGGTAAACTTGGAGTTGCATTAAGTTCTCAAGCTTGTCCACGTCGTGGGCTATGTGCGCATTTATGGTTTCTCTCTTCTCGAACTCGGTCCAAAGATCTATAGGATTCATGTCGCGATCGAACGGCAAGTAGGTACGTGCAGCACTAAGCTCCAAGAAGAATGCCTCTTCTTGGGTTTTTTTGTCAGGTACTTCCCCGTCGAGGAGATCCCCTGTCCTGGCCTCCGCCATATCGTGTATTGCGAGCATCCGGATAATCCGATCCTTGTTGTATCCCGTACATGGAATAGCGTCAGATGCGAGTCGCTCAGGTAGAAAGCAGAGAGCTATGCATATCGCGCCCCATGTGTGATCGGCGACTGACTCTGGATTTCGAACCTGACGTCCCCGCTTAACCCATCCGCTCCTGACAGTTCTCTTTAGACCATACAGTTCAGATAGGACTTGCGCTGGACGAAACTGTTCTTGGGACAAGTGGGACTGAACCATTCTCAGATATCCAAGTAAACTCTTATTCGCCCACGTAAAGCACTTCAGAACTCTATCAGATAACTGTAGAAGAGCTAGACGAGTCGATTGGTCAAGATCTCCGGCGGCATGTCGATGTTGGCTCAACGAAAACAAAGTATAGATATCGATGTCAAAAAGGGAATATTTGGCGCGTCCGTCAAGCGCAGCCTCCAACTTTCGAGTTAGCTCTCGATAAGTTCTCGGAAAGGGCTTTAGATTATCTACATGCGACATGTCGAGTGCCGGGTCGTACTTAATGTCGCCGTAGTATTCAAGATGAAACCCTCTATTGATGGTGTCTTCATGGACATTTGTCATTAGGCGATCAATGTACTCGCGTCCGGACGAAGAATCGCCAGTTTGTACTAGGCTAATGTATAGCGTCCTAAGAAGGAGACGTCGACGCCTTTGGAGTCGTTCTACCTCCTTGCGGCTTGTGTCTTTTCGCCACTTTCTGGTGTCAGTTTGGAAACTGCTCACCAGCTTGTTTTTCTCGTCTGCGAGAAAAGCTTGGGCGTCCATCGCAAGGCTTGAGTTGGTCAGATCGAGTCGGCCGACGAGATAGGAAATGTGTGCTCTAGTCCGGTCATCACTCTCAACGGCGAATGCCTCCGTGAGACTTCCAAGTAGCTTCGACTTCGCCGCAACTGTGAGTGTGCTTAATGAGATTTTGCAGTAACGATTGATGTCGTTGGGGTAGACAAATCTTAAGACGCCGGTGTCCGAATCGAGTCGAGGGCGAATTCCAGCCATCGACTCTAGCGCGGCAGATACTCTTCGAGCTACCAAGAAGTCACGGATAATTGGGTGATCCCAGTATTGTAAATCCGGCGCATGTCGGCCATTCTGAGTATTCGCCAACGGCTGCCCGGCTTGCACGATGTGTCGCTCAAATACCGATGCTGAAATTTCATCCAAGCGCTCGATGTCTGCGTGTGCTTCATTGGCAAGGTACATCTCAATGGAGCGACTGAGGGGTTGAAATGTCCCCTCCCGAAGATCCAAGCCGTGGGCGATGACGTCGAGAGTTAGTATGTCAACATAGTCAAGCTGCGATGCCCTAATTGCTTGTTCCAATAAAGAGAAGGCGTCGGGACGATCATCTATCTGGAATCGCGTGTTTACAAACACACGAATAAGGTCATTGAGGACTTTGTCCGTTACGTCAGTACGATTCATTCGAATCGTTTGCTCTGGAACCTGAGAGATAAATTTCATCACGTCCTTTTGCTTATCTATAGGAACCTGTGATGCGGACACAATTCTCAGATCGGGGAAATTCCGTAGAGAATCGATTAGCCTAGCAAGGCGCTCTGCTGCGGCACGATCCGCTGAAACGCCATCAACGAATAAGAGTGCCCTTCCTTTAGGGCAGGAATCAATGATTCCGAGCTCAGCCTTCAGGTGCCGACTTGGATCGAAGGGTACATCGAGAGACGCAAACCGACTTAGGTCAACAAATACGGCTGGCCTGTGCGCTCCGTCAGGGAGAGAAGGAAGGCTCCGTGCTCGAACGTACAAGGCGAGCAGAAGTGCCGTCTTCCCGCTCCCTGTTCGACCTACCAGTTCAAGCGCCCATGTGCGAGAGGCATTGATAACTTCCTGTAACAGGCCGTTCACGCGATCAACATCACACTCTTGTGGTGTTGCTCCCGTCGGTGCCACGACGACGAGGAGTTGCTCTACAGCATTTGCGACGTTGACATCCTCAAATATCCGAGAGTGCACTTCCCTTATGCCAACGAGTATTGGTCGGTGCAATTGAGGTGTTTGCGTGACACGCTGCTGGCCGTTTCCCTGTCCCCATTTGAAATCCGTAACGCTTAGCACCAGTCTTAACACCCTCGATGCATGTCGCATCGCGATATCTCTGGCTTTTCCTCGCGTTGTATCTTCAATAAACCTCTTGTCTTCATCACCAGGATCTGAAATTCCACGAACGATGACGAGTTCAGGTCGAGGATCTCGCGTAGAAACTACCTCCGCGATAGCGGCGCTTTCCATATCCAAAGCAAGATAATTTCTGTTGCGCTTGGCAAGCTGCTTCTTGAACGTTGACGACGCACTGAGAATTGGCCCTCCCGCGGTGGTACCCCCAATATGTAACCGAACATGCTCGTTCACGAGTCCCTTGGATATGAGCATTGGTTTCGTTGTGGAGCTCATCGCAGCATCAAACTCGGCTCCCGATTTCGCTTCGACTTCTTCGATCAGGTGAGGCCTATCCCGCTGCACAGACTCTAGCGCCTGCCAAGCCCTCACCGACGTCGGAAATTCCCCACCGCCCCACACCAGTTCAAACCTGTCGCCAACTAGATCTCTGCCGGGGGGTTGAGCGCGCGCTCGGAACATGTACCCATCGACCCTTTGAGGGACCACGACATCTCCGATTCGAATGTCAGAACTTAACATCCCGGATATTCCAATTGATACCACGAGTTGTGGCGAGCATTGGGAAAGAAGGCGCTCGACATACATTGCGGCTCGCAGCTCCCCCTGCGCTCCCAACGAAATCAGGGCGCCTCTGCGTTCACTTCCATGGACATCTAGGAACGTAAAGAATCGCGCGGGCAACTGTTTCAGACTTGGGCTACCGTGGGACTCGCTGAACACTTCTAGGAAGCAACGCTCCTCTTCCGGTAAGGCGATGACTACTGCGCAATCAATACGTGAGTTCATGTCTTCTTCCTTCGATAGCTTATCGTCTGGCAATTTCGCCATGAGACCTGTGGCCCCCCGAGTGTAACCTGTCAGCCAAAGCGGTATGTCACGAGGGTAACCGGCTCTCCAACCAAAGGCCGGCTCAACTGAAAAGCCCTGTGCTTAGAGGCTCCGACGGACTATATTCCCACTAACATGATGCCGAAGGGAACAATACTATGTCCCGACAGATCTTGCGGAGTTTTCGCCTAATTTCACGGTTCCTTAAAATCAATGCGTTAGTGGGGCCTATTCCGACAGACTTTAATACTCACGATCATAGATGGAAAGTTGAGCGGAGCCTGGCATGATGCCGGGCTTTTTCTTATTTGGCCGCCCAAGAACACTAATATCCGTTCCTCGGCCAATGGGAAGGGTCGAAATCAGAGGTTGATCGATCCGTACGTCCACTTGCTGCCAGAATGAAGCGAAACAAGGGCACGTCACTCGCTTAATCACGTAACATACAAATTGATTTCGTGAAATTTTTCAAGAGGGAGTATCTCTATGTCAGCGGATTTCGAGCCGGTCAGTGCGAGGGGCTCCACTTGGCATCGTTGGGATCCGCACATCCATGCGCCGGGTACTGCGCTGAACGATCAGTACACAGGTGCGGATCCCTGGGACGACTTTCTTACCAAGATCGAGAAGAGTGATCCGCCGATTCGTGCGCTGGGCATCACTGACTACTGCGGCATCGACTGCTACATCGAAACACGAAGGCGGCAAGAGGCAGGGCGCATTTCGAGTGTCGGCCTGATATTTCCTAACGTGGAGTTCCGACTGTCGATCGAGACGAACAAGGGATCCGCGATCAATCTACATCTTCTGTTCTCGCCGGATGCCACCAACCACGTCGAGCGGATCGAGCACTTCTTGAATGGGCTCCAATTCAAGCATCAGGGCGAAACGTTCCGTTGTATGCGCGCAGACCTCATACGCCTCGGGCGCCTCCATAACGCGCTGCTCGTCGACGACCGCGCGGCACATAGCGATGGCGTCAACCAGTTCAAAGTGAGCCTAGAGAGCTTGCAGAAAGCTTGGAACGATAGCACGTGGGCGCAGGAAAACTGCCTAATCGCAGTGGCGGGGAGCGGACGCGACGGGACATCCGGCCTCCAGGGCGATGGCGGACAGTGGGAGATGACACGCAAGAACATCGAGAGGTTTGCCCATATCGTGTTCAGTGCGAATCCCAA
>Ga0172379_10001591_pt1 | contig 44569 bp, 40 predicted proteins | sample GrowelOW334metaG_FD_119756 | JGI IMG/M metagenome (GOLD analysis project Ga0172379, IMG submission 119756) | Groundwater microbial communities from an aquifer near a municipal landfill in Southern Ontario, Canada - Groundwater well OW334 metaG | ecosystem: Environmental > Aquatic > Deep...
CCAGCGGATATGAAACCACAATTCTGATTATGATAGTTATTTTTCTGGCGCTTGGTTTTACTCAAGGTATTATCGCGGGGATTAGTGTGCCCCTTACGTTTTTAATTACTTTTACCGTTATGAGTTTTATGGGGCTGTCGATTAACAGCTTGTCATTGTTTTCATTGGTAATCGCACTTGGTATCGCCGTGGACGTTTCCATAGTGATAATGCAGGGTATCCAAAAAAATGCCAAGGCCGGAATAAATATCAAAGACGCAGCTCTTTTAGCTGTAAATACATATAAATGGCCTCTTATAGCCGGAGCTATGACGACGGTTTTTGCTTTCTTCCCAATGCTTTTGGTAAGCGGAATTTTGGGAGAATTTTTAAAAACATTGCCAATAGTTATTTCAACAGCGCTTTTAACGGCGCTATTTTTGGGGCTAACAATTACGCCTTCGTTGGCGGCAAGATTTTTGAATGAAAAAAAGATTATCGCGTCACACTTTCCTTTGGAAAGAATTTTGGACAGAATCGGACGAATGTTTCACTCGTTTATCAGCGCGGTTGTCGAGAAAAAAACCGTAAGAGTTATAACTTTATTTGGGGTAATCGGATTATTCATTCTCAGCTTAATGTTGCCGTTAACGGGACTTTTAAAGGCACAGATGTTCCCACAAACAAATCAGAATTATTTCATTGTAAATATAGAAACACCAAAAGGAATTTTGGTTGAAGACACGTCGGCAATAGTCACAAAAATTGAAGAAAGAATTTCAAAGATTCCGGAGCTCGTAAATTTTGTTTCCATCGTCGGATCAAATCAATCAGTGGCTCTTTCCGAAGGACTCATGGGAGGTGGAGTTTCGGAGAGTTCAAACCTTGCGACAATAACGGTAAATCTTACTCCAAAAGAAGATCGCACGGTTCCAAGTTATGAAATTGCCGCCACGCTTGACGAAGAATTCAAGAATTTTAATGGAGCAAAAGTTACGGTAAATCAGATTAGCGAAGGCCCTCCAAGCGATGCCCCGATTAATGTGAAAATAATGGGTAGCGATCTTGAGAAATTAAAAAGTCTGTCAGAGGATTTGAAAAAAATTATCAGCGAAATTCCGGGAACAAAAAACATTCAAACGTCGCTCAAGTCAGGCCTAAACGAGTTCAAATACACGCTAGACAGAGACAAACTTAGCTATCACGGAGTCTCCGCATATCAGGTGGCCGGAGCGATTCGAAACATTCTACAAGGCACCGAGGCGGCCAACATAAAATTAAATAGCGAAGACATTGCGGTAGTTGTTAAATATGATCTTCCAAAAACAAATGGTCGTACCAATTTAACTTTCCACGACATCGAAAATTTTGAAATACAATCCCCAAAAGGATATAAAGTTTCTCTTTCGGATTTGGGTACATACAATTTCGGAGAAAGTCCGGACATGATTACCAGAGAAGACCAAAAACGAGTTATAAAAGTTTCAAGTGACGTTGAAACGGGAGCGAACGCCATAGACATAACGGCAAAAATTCAGGCAAAAATCGACGCGATGCAGATTCCTTCCGGCTACGAAATAAACTTTGGAGGAGATTACGAGCAGATAGCAGAGTCTTTCACTGATTTATTTAAGTCAATGTTTGTGGGGCTGATCTTAATTGCGGCCTGTCTGATACTGGAATTCAACTCCTTTAAGCAGTCATTCATGATTCTTTTAACCCTTCCGATGGGCTTAATAGGCGTATTTCCCGGCCTGTACCTTCTTGGTCTTCAGTTATCTTTCCCGGCCTTCTTGGGAATAGTGGCGCTCGCGGGAATCGTGGTTAATCACGCAATTGTACTTTTCGATCGCATAAACGAAAATCGCAGAGAAGGAATGAAGTTCGCAAAATCCATTGCCGAAGCCACACATTCCAGATTTGAACCGATTTTTATTACAACAATTACGGCTATTTTAGGGACAATCCCATTAGCTCTTTCCAGTGAATTTTGGGCAGGATTAGGCTTTTCTTTGATCTTCGGATTGGCTTTCTCGACCCTTTTGACGTTGGTCACTCTCCCAATCATTTACTACACCTTCGAACTTCGCGGAGCCCGCAAAAATGGCGAAGTGTAAACAAAGCGGGCATGGTTTCCTGCTGCGCAGGAAGAGCGACGACGAATGTGAGCGAAGTTTTGCTCGCAGGGCAGAACAAGCGTGTCTAAAAAATGGTAAGTATTCACTTCTAAAAAGCGCTCAAATATGCTAAAATATCAAGATTTATTGAATATAAATTTTAAAGATGTCCGAAATACCATCAAATCAGCCAATAGAAAACAAAAAAGAGCTAAACGCACTTCAGTCCGAAGTATGGGCCATTAATGCCATGCTTGGAGATGAAGTTGATTTCAAAGAGAAAGACAATGCAAGCCTAAGAGAGGGAAACGCGATGGAGAAAATTTTTAAAACAGAACAACACATTTACGAACGAGCCGGAAAATCAAGATTGGAAATTATTTCAAAAATGATCAGAAACTTGGAGGCAAAATATCAAAATCTACCGCAATCCAAAAAAATGGTAGAAGATTTAAATACGTATCTTTACAAAGTGCAGAAACGTCAGTGGTATGAAGTTAGCGTTCAGGGAGCCATCGAAAATACAGCAAAAACAGTATGGGAATACGATGATAAATTAGGTCTAACGGCGGATTACTGGATAGGAGTCGGGAAGGGCGTTCTCTCCATGGGAGCGCTATTGTTGCATCCAATTGACACAGTAGAAGGCCTCGCAAGAGGTATTAGCTTGATGCTTATGGCTGCAGCGAGAGTTTCATATAATCTCGCCAAAGGAAAAAAATCACCAGCAGAAATAAAAGCTCAGGTGGAAAGTTGGGCCAAAAATATAAAAAATGGAATAGTGGAAAATATGAAAACCGCAAAGCCGGAAGAATTAGCAAGCGTCACGGGGATGGTTGTCGGTCAGGTTTTGTTTGTAGACATAGGAGCGGGCGGAATGGGAATTGTGTCAAAAGCCGCCAAGGCCGCAAAAGTACCGCAATTAACAATGGCAGGGCTGGAAGGCGCCGGTATTATTGCGGGAGTAGACAAAGGAATTAAGGCGGTAACAGCTTTTTCAGGAAGAACGATGGAGTTAATAAAAGATTCAAAAGCGTTAGAGAGAATGATGGACGAATTAAAAATCATAGGTGAATCTGTAAAAAATACAAAATTGCCAAAAGACAACCCAGCTTTTAAAAAATTACTGGCCATGCAAAACGCCACAGCGGATTTGTATAATGAGCTGAATAGAATGATAAATTTAGGGAAAATAAAGGGAGCGATGTTAGTTCCGGCCAAAGTGGCTAAGGAAGGCATAAAGTTTTTCTGGGATGACATAGCTCTCGCAGGAGTACGTAGCCAAACGGGAGCAACATAAAAATAAAAACAAAATAAAACAAAAATACATGGTGTTCGAAAACTTCGTCGCAAAAGTAAAAGGAGCGGTAAAATGGGAACCCGACTTGCCGCAAAAACCTCTGGGTAGTACAGAAACTGTTCCGCCAAAAGTTTTTAAGTCTTTGGAAGATAAACAAAAAAAGACAGAAAAAGCCTGCGCGGAGATGGTGGTGGCAAAAGAAAAAATGACAAACCTGGTCGCGCAATTTAATGCAACAAAAAAAGAATTTGAAGAAAAAAGTAAAACAGCAAAATTAACCGCTTTCGATGGCAGAGATGGAAAGAGAATTTTTTATACCTTATCAAACATAAAAGAAAACATGGAAAATAGAGTAAAAGACGCAACAGATTTAAAAAAAATTGGAGACGAAAATCTATCAAACATACAAACTCAATATAGCCTATACCTAAGCGGAATAGGCGGTGAAAACCTAAAGCCGGCATTGAATCAAATTGCGGCAAAAAGTGGCGAACTTCAGTCTGGATTTGGAGAAGTGAGCGCGCAAAATAAATCCGCGGAAATACAAAAAATTATAGACACACTTTATTCATAAAACTTTTTCTTGGTATGGCACAAAATGATTCTACACAAAAAGATCTTACCTCGTTGATCAAAAAATCATCTTCATTAAAGACAAAATTTAGCGAACAACAAATGACAAATTTTATTAAAAAAGTGGAAACTTTGCCGGAGGACAAGAAAACGGAATTAAAAAACATGCTTTTAGAGGAACGGGAAGAATTAAAACCCATAGCCGCCAGAGCCAGAGAAATTGCCACCGAATACACAGAGAAATTGCCAAACAAAATGAAAGAAATTATGCGCACTGTTTTTGCAAACGCGGAAAAAGAAGAGAAAGAAAAAGAAAGCGGAAGCCTATCAAGTTTGGAAAAAGACCTAAATTCTTAAAATGTTTGAAAAACAAAAACAAAAAAGAGATTTCAGATTCATTTATTTCGCGACCGAACAGCAGCCTTTCAACGTAATTGCAGAAAAAATAAAAGCTGAAGCTAAAAAAGACAACGATCAAACTGAAGACAAAACAATTTTAACGAAAAATTACGACGAGCAAGGCGAAAAAGACAAGCCAAACGAATGGGATAAAGTTGATGCCTTGGAGGCCATTGAATCCAGCGGCGAGCAGGCCCGCGCAACACTTCTGCAAAAGGTTGAGTCTGCAAAAATAAAAGATAGCACAAAGTCAGGCGCGACAAATTTGGTAAATCTTCAAATTAATGAGTTTATAAAGTACTACTCAGGATTCATGAAAAATGAAAATGAGAAATATGACGAAGTTGTAAATAAATATTTTGATAAGCTGGTAAAATTTGTCGACACTTACGAGCCGGGAAAAACAGTTGATTTTGAACCCGAAGTGCACGCGGCAATAAAAGCGCAAAAAAAAGATCCGCAAGAGCAAAACGAACTTTCACTGCAAGAAAAACTAGCCCAACTTGAAGCAATGGCCACAAAAATAACTGACGAAATCACAACATACGTAAAAGAAAATGGAGGATTTTTTAATCAAGCTTCATTGACGATAACAGGAAATAATAAGATATATCCAGCCGCAATAAAAGACGCACTTTTTCAGCTAAAACAAGTAAACGGAAGAATTACAGAACTAAGAAAACAATTAGGAATTGCAGGGGTCAAAAGCGAAAAAAAGAGCGACAAAGACGTGAGTGGTGCCGCGCGTGATATAAGAGCACAAGATGGCAAGGAATACGCGGACGCGCGTCTGTCAAAGCAAGAAATAATAAACCAATTCGAGGATGTCTCCAGCGGGAGAAAATCGCCATTCGAAGCTAAATTTTCGGAAGGAAGCTTTGCGAAGAACCTGGAGAAAGAAGGGTATGTTTGCGGACCGAATCGATATAGCGGCCGCCCCAATATTTTAGTAATGAAAAGTTTACCCAATAAATCCATTAAATTTTACGCGGTTGATATAAGAACAGGAGAACAGCCAAAAAATTCTTTTTCGGGAGAGCTGTCGATAAAAGACCAAAAAGACACCGTCAAAAAAACCGAACAAAACAGAGATTCTTTAAAAAATGCTATTGCGGAAAATCCGCAATTTAATGAAATCCGCAAAGCTGGACAAACCCTAAGCGACAATTTTGGCCCAATGGTTCAGCTATTAGCCGCAGCCAAAGACTCAAATAAACCGGCGGCGCTTGTAGACTACGTAAAAGGCTTGGCTCAAAACCTGCAAAATTCTCCGGAAATAAAAAACTTAAAACAAAACGTTGCGGCCGCAAGAGCGGAAATCGACAAATTAAGAGGGCTCTCAGCGGGCATTAAAGATGAATTTGAAAAACAAATAATAGAGCTGGAAGACAATCTCGATAAAGTGGTTACTATTGTTGATAGCGGCGCGATAGACAACTTTTGCAAATTTGTTTCCAATCCTGCAAATTGGGATGAAAGCACTTTTAAAAACTGGTTCACAAAAGACGGAATTGTTATGCTCGCATCAATAGCAACAGCGGTAGTGGCAATAGCCGCTATTACAGCAATTTCAGGAGGTGCGCTAACCTTGCCCGCAATAGCCGCAATGACAACATTGGCTGGAATGGCGGGCGGAGAAGTGGGCTATGCTCTTTCCGATAGCGTAGGGAAAGCAACCAAGGGAAAAAATTATTCCAACAAATCTTTAGCGGGACAATATGCAACAAAAGAGGGAATTTTCAATCCGGAAACAGGAAAGTACGAGCAAGTAAAAGGATCAGATGTTGCAAAAAATTATACGCAGCAATTTGCGATAGGATTTGCAACAACATTCGCAGCAATGGGCTTGGGAAAAGCACTTGGAGAATCTATTTCCGTGTACTTATCAAAGCCGGCTACCGGCCCTGCGAGCAAAATTACCCAAAACCTATTAAGGGCACTGCCAAAGATTGGTCCAAAAGAAGCGGAGGCCGTAAGAAAGGCGGGATTAACAGGCGTGGTAAAAGATGTATTTAGGCAAGTGGCGGAAGAATGTGGAGAGGAAACTTTTGAACAAACGGCCGACAGTATAAATCCGGTTTTGGGATTTATTGCCACGGTTATTGATTCCATGAACGGAGGAGTTCAGGCAAAATTCGGCAAATATGATTTGCAAGCCACGGCTGATGTTGCAGTCTCGAGCCCGACAAACATCAGTAATACATTTGAGATCGGCGCGGGAGACTTTAACACTTTCTCAACAGATGCCACATCATACTTTTTAGAGAGAGGCTACAAGTGTCAAATGGGAGAAGGCGGATCATTAATCGCAACAATTGAAGCCAAAACAGAAAACAACGGAACAATAAAACACACAATAGAATTCAAGGCAAAGCCAGCCACGGAATCAACCGCCAAACCGGCGGACGCATCCACGAAGCCAACTGTGGAACCTGAAGCCGCAAAAAAAGACCCCAAAATGGAAAAAGCAGAAAAAACAGCCGCAGGAATAAGAGATGGGACTATAAAAGGATTTGATAATTACGAAGGAATCAGAGATCTCGCGAAGTCGGCCAAGATAGACTCCGAAGGTCAATTACAATTGGCAAAACAATTCCTCGAAAATAGCGGTCAAAAAATCGAAAGTCTGATAAACATGGACGAAACGGTTGGCCACATGAAAGACGTAAAAATCGAAGGAGCGGCTGACGTAATCATAAAAGGAGGCGAAGGAGTGGAAAAAGTTTTAGCAAAACTTGATAACGCCAAATCATTAACAGATATGGACGCAATAATTTCGGAAGTGGCGAATCCGGCAGAAAAACAAATGCTGGAAAACTTGGCAAACGACCTAAAAGAGATGAAAGAAATCGCAATAGACGAAGGAGAGAAAGTGGCAATATTAAAAGAGTCCACGAGGTATTTAAAAGACTACAAGGCCGCAATGAAAGAAGGAGGAATGGGCTCGGTAAAATCTTCTCAAGAAATCTTCAATTTAATAAGAGACAATCAAGTGAAGCTGGCTCACCAAACAATAGTTGATAGAAAATATTTCACAGGCAGCGATCACGGAGTAACTCATATTTTGGACGCAAACATGGCAATGGCGGACAAAATATTCGCCGACATGGGAGGGAAACTCAGCGCGATGGACAAGGTTTTGGTAAGACAAGCTATTTTGGATCACGACATGGGCTATACAATCAGCGCTTTGGAAGGAGCCAAAGGCGGAAAATATTTTGCGATGACAAAAGATCATCCTCTGTATTCAACAATTTTGGCCGAAAGCAAAAAGGCTGAATACGTTAAACATTTTGGAGAGCAGGGATACGAAACGATACGCGAAGCCATTCTTGACCATAGCGACGTAAGCAAACTCGACCTCACGGTAAAAGGAAGCGAATTGGTAAAAAATATAGTCTCAGGAGTGGATTGTTTGGGAACCACAGCAGACATAAAAATGATGAAATTATTCAGAGAGCCGGAAATGATGGCGGACTTGCTTGAGTTGCAGGAGCTATCGGAGGAACTAAAAACCACCGAATCACCGGAAGAAAAAGTCAAAATAATTGAAAACATGAAAACAGTGCACAGCTCAATGATGGATTTTGTTGAGCAAAGTAAAATCAGCAAATCACTAAAAGAAAGTTACTTAAAGGCTTTGGCTAATAATTTTGATCCGACAGATCCGGAATTCGCATTCAAAAGAGATTTTGGCAGTCATAGTGCGGGCTTTGAAGGAATACAAGTGGCCGAAGATGGCTCAATAACGGTCAATATGAGTATAACTGAAAACTTTAAACTGATTCGCGAAATGTTCGCAAAAGGAGATGAGGTAAGCACAAGCGCTTTGGCAAAAGCCATGGACGAGTACGGATTGAAGATAGGAAAAAGTGAAGCTACCGTAACCAAGGACGGAAAAACATTCACGGGGGCATACTCGGAAGCCCAATTCGCGGAAGATTTGGCCGCGGTTGAGCGCGGCGAGATAAAAAGCTTCTCGGTAAAAACACCAAAAGCTACTTTCAATTTTACAAAAAATGCGGAAAAAGGAAAAGAGTTAAGCAGCGTATTGAGAAGAGAGCAAGCGCTCAAAAAAGCGGTGGAAAGCCTAAAAAATCCGGAGACATCGCCCGCAGAGATGAGGGAGGCGCTGGAAGGATTAAAACGAAATCATAATCTGGAAGGGTATGTTATGGGAGACAGACCGGCAAGCGGCGTAATAGAAGAAGTACATGATCTTATAGGACAAGGGAAGCAAAATCAGGCGGTGGAACTACTGGAGCAATTAAGATTAAGAGGAACCAGGCCTTCGGGCTGAGGTGATATATCAAAATAATTTATAACAACAAAATATATGAATAAAGAAGAAATAAAAGAAGGCGCGAACACATTGTTTGATAATAAAGAACAAATTCTTGCCACAAAAAAACTTTTCCAGATTCACCAAATGGATCCGTCATTATCGCCAAAAGAAGCCTTGGCCACCGAAAGAATAATTGTGGGAAATTTTAATTACCTCACCGAAAAAGGAAAAATGAGCAGAGATGAATATTATAGTCTTTTTCAAAAGTGCGAAGATAAAAAAGATTTCGCGGAACTTGCCTTGGCAACACGGGATTTTCTAGTAGAGACTGCGCAAAAATACATAGAGGAACACCCGGACTTGCCGGAAAATGGAGACTCGTTAAATCCGGGAAAAGGAAATATAAGAACAGGAATAATGTGGGATGAAGCAGGAAAGAAGTCTATTTTAAAAAGAAGTGGAAGAGGAGAAAAAATATTAGTAATAGACATGGGCGGTCCTGCTTTAGACGAAACCCCGGAATGGCTACTGGTTATTAAAGAAAACGAAATGAAGATGAGTGATGTATACGCGATGCTGGAAGAAGGAGCGAACAAGGGGGCAAAAGAGTCACCAAAAGACGAAGCCATAGGCAACGGAAGAGAAGGAATCCATAAAGGCGTAGAGGCGATTATGGACTCAAAAAACAGCTAATTGGCATATTGCCAGACAGGTATTTAAATGGTATAATATACAAAAGTAAAACAAAAACAAAAATGGATAAAGCTCAGATACAATGGGAACTTAAAGAATTTATCGCAAGAAGTCATTCTCTGGACGAGAAGAAAAAGCGTACATATTTGGCGATGATTAGAGTTGCGCCGGAAGCAAGGCTTGCACAGCTTCACGAGATTTTTTCAAAAGAAAATACAGCAATTATAGCGGCCGAAAAAACACAACTCGAGGAACAAATTAGGGTGACAAAAATATGCGATGAAAAGTTAAAGGTTTTCTTCCCTCAGGAGGCCGGCCCGATATTCAAAAAAGCGGAAGAGTCAGAGAAGAAAGGCGAAGAGCAAAAATCCGAAGATTTACTAAAATCAATATAAAAAATAACCAATAAAAATATGGCAGGAGAATCACCATCAGGAATCCCATCAACGCAAAACGCTCAGACGGAAATACAGAATCAGATAGATGAAAAAACAAAGCAGGCTGAAAAGTTGGGAAAAGAGGTCGATGAAATAAGCAAAAAAGAGCAAGAAAAATTAGATAAAGCAGCATCTGCTGAGAAGGTGGATATTTTTGTCTCCAGCAAGGAAATAGATGAAAAAAACGCCACTAAGTCGACCATTGAGCTCGAAATAACAGATCTAAACAACAAAAAAGCTCAGCTTGAGCAGTTCGACAAGGACATTGCCACTCAGTACGGCGTGATGCAGGCAAAAATAGAACAAGTAGCGGCAAATACTCAGGGCGCAGAAGGCGATACAAAAGTCGAAGACATAAAAAAAGACCTAATGGCCCATTTAGATGAAATCGTGGCGGAAAAAGTGGCACAGGTTAATGTGGCCGCAACAAAAAGTGCCGCAGAAGTTGAAGCGGCTATCGTGTCAACAAGCGAACTTCTATCGAAATTTGAAAACGATGACAAAGTCCAAGAACAACTTGAGGCCATATCTTTCATAGTAGAGAATCAGGCAAAATTTATGGAAGTATTGGGAAAAGTAAAAAGCTATGAGAAAGGTGGATGGGAGGATATAGAGGAACAATTGTTAGATAAATTGGGCGATGAACTGGATAAAGAGTTAAGCGAAGAAGAAAAAAATAACCCGAAGGCAAGGGAGACTCTTTTGAGGAAAAAAATAGAAGCATTTCAGGAATTCGTGGGATTTACAAAAAACGACAAGGACGGAAAAATAGGAGATAAAACCTCGAACAAAATGTTTGACCTCTTGGCAATAGTGGACGAGAAGGGGAACACCAGAGAAATGGGGCATGGAAAGTGGGAGGAGGACGAACAGATTGATCCAAAAATTACAGACCAAATAAACGCAAAAGATGCGCAAAAACAAGGAATAGCAACGGTGGATCCAAACAATCCGGAAGCAACAAACCAAGAGACAAAAGAAGGGGCTGCAACTCCAGTGGAAACCGGAGATGTTACGGCAGAAGGTCAGACAGCGGTGGCAAACGAAGGGGTAAAGCAAGAATTGCCGAAACAATTGGCGGGAAAATTAATTGTAGACGAAAATGGATATCTTAAAACAAAAGGATATAAAGATATGGGCAGAGGAAAAATGGTGAATGGAAAAATATACTGGGAGCAAGACGGAAATGTATATAAATTTGATAAATATGCATTAAATAACTGGCCTAATGTTAGATTTACAAAAGACGATAGGGCAGATAGTAAGAAAAAACTTTTCACAGCGGAGCAAAAAAAGGAATCAGCGCCGGTAGTTCAGGTGGCAAAAAACGAAGAAGCGCCTGCCAAAGGGTATGCGTCTTTACCGCAGAAAAACAATCAAAGCGATCGTAAGGATAAAATGATATAAATAATGAGGCGTGCAGAAAGATTATTTTTTCACTCTGTCTATAAACAGTATTCCATCCAAGTGATCCACCTCGTGTTGGACGATGCGAGCATTGAGCATGCTGAGTTTTAGTTTGCGTTTCTCGCCCGCCGGGTCTTTGTATTCTACGATAATTTCTTTGAATCTTTCAACTTCTTTAAAAAGATCGGGGAGGCTTAAGCAGCCTTCTTCTGCGACATAAACGTCGTTACCTTTCCAGATAATTACAGGATTTATCATCAAAACTACGCTGCGGTTTGCGGTTCCGGAATTCATGTTCACGGCGATGGCGCGGATGTTCTCTCCAACTTGGGGCGAGGCAAGGCCGAGCCCATCGGATTCCAGCATTGTGTCTTTTAAATCCTTCAAAAACTTTTTAATTTTGCCGGTAACTTTAACAATTTCCACGGATTTTTTCCGAAGAATAGGATTTTTTTCACCTGTTTGTATTTTTAGGATTGTCATATCAACATTTATAAATGTCGTGAGTGCCTACCGCCATCAGGACTACTTCTGTATTAGATAAGTACGCAAAAATAACCCTGTGACTATAGTTTACAGAAAAACCATATCTGTCCGCAAATTTACCTTTCAGCTTGTGAACTTTAAGAAGAGGATTTTTTGGATCTTTCTTGAATAGAGCTATTTTTTCGTCAATTTCCTCCTGTAAAGCGGAAGAAAACTTTTTATACTGCCTGATAAAGACAGGAAGATATGCTACATTCATATTTTTTTTGCTAACTCTTTTAAATCACCTCTAAGAATACGTCCTTCTTTTAATTCTTTTTCAGCCTGAAGAACTTCATTTACGGCTTGCTCTTCGGCAAAAAATTCAATAGCTTTTCTCACAAGCGCGGCCTTATTTGAGGCAACGCCATCTTTTACAAGTCTATTGATAGTTTGTTCCAGCTCCGGCGTTAAAGGTACTGATAGTAAGCTCATGTTGTAATAGTTATTCATATGATATTATCATATTACATTATAATATTGGCAAAATCAACAGCAAGAATCAAATTAATTAAAACACACCAACATTAAAATATTCCTAAAAAAACTCTAAAATCCGTAGCGAATAAACTACTCCTTTATCTTCTTCAATTCCGCCTCAATAAAGCCATCAATATCTCCATCCAAAACTTTATCAGGCTGGCTTTCTTCGTAGCCGGTACGATGATCTTTCACCATTTTATATGGATGAAGAACATAAGATCTTATCTGATTTCCCCAAGACATTTCAACATGTTTGCCTTTCAAATCGCGCAATTCTTTGGCTTTTTCTTTTTCCATAATGGCGGCCAAACGCGCATGTAAAATTTTTAAAGCTTGGATACGATTTTGCTGCTGACTACGTTCATTTTGGCATTGAACGACAATGCCGGTTGGAATGTGAGTCATTCGCACGGCGGAATCAGTTTTGTTTACTCCTTGGCCTCCGTGGCCGCCGGACCTATACACATCAACCCTGATGTCATCAGGATTTATCTCTACTTCTCCGGCGGACGTTTCAGGAATTACTTCGACTAACGCGAAGGATGTTTCGCGGGTGCTGCCCGAATTGAACGGCGAAAGCCGTACGAGGCGATGTACACCCGCTTCTCCTTTTAGATATCCATAAGCAAACTGACCTTTAATTATAAAGGTTGTGCTTTTTATTCCGGCTTCTTCTCCGTCGGATTTATCCATTATCTGAGCCTCAAACTCCATTCTTTCGGCGTAGCGCAGGTACATTCTCATTAGCATTTCGGCAAAGTCCTGAGCGTCTGTGCCACCGGTTCCGGAATGAACGGAAACGATTGCGTTGTTCGCGTCATATTTACCACTCAAAAAAGTTTGGATTTCAAGTTTTCGCCAATTTGCTACGAGAGAGGAGACCATTCCTTTAAATTCTTTGTAGCCTTTTTCATCTTTTTCAGGGGAAATTTCCGGCATCATTTCGATGAGCTCATCGCACTCCCCTTTTATTTTATCCCACGTTTTCACAGTCTTTGATAAATGAGCGGCTCGAGTTGTAACTTCCTGGGCATGCTCGTTATTCTCCCAAAAATTGGTCGTGCCCATTTCTTTTGTAAGATCTTCCAATTCTTTTTTCTTCGCGGCTAAATCAACGTTTTTCAAGCCTTGTTTTATCAAGCCCTTTATTTCCTCCAACTGCGCCTTTATTTCATGCATAAAAGAATGTAAATTATCGCTTGTTAATATCATTAGAACGTCAGCATATTACCACATGTCTATTGCCCGAAAAATTCTATCGAACACGCTAGCCCAAATTTTAGGAAAAGCCGGTGTAGCGCTTTTTGGCTTGATGGTGGTAAAAATCGCCACAACTTACCTTTCCGTGGAAGGCTACGGAGAATACGTTCTTGTGTATGATTTTTTATCGTTTTTTGGAATAGCGGCGGACCTGGGACTTTATACAATCGCTGTCAGAGATATGGCCGAGAATGAAGATCGCATGCCGCAAATAATCGGGAACATTCTTTCTTTGAGAACAATTTTGATGACATTAATGATGGCCGTATCGATTGCGGCAGCCTTTCTAATTCCTGCATACGCAAACACAAGAATTCCACTTGGCGTAATTTTCGCGACATTCACGGTTTGGGGCACGCTTTTAAACGGAACAATTACAAGTGTTCTGCAGGTTAAATTAAAAATGCACTTGGCTTCCATTGCCACAGTTTTTGGAAAAGCGGTTTCAGTTGGATGCATGGCTTACATAATTTTTATAGGATTTCCAGAAGATAATATAATGGGCTTTTATTGGCTTATAGTAGCGGGAAATATTGGTACGCTCGCAATGCTTTTGCCAACAATTTACTGGGCCAAAAAAATTACAAAGATTGAATATAAATTCGATTGGAACTTATGGAAAGATATAATGAAGAGATCGCTTCCGTATGGAATTGCACTGATTTTAAGCACGGTTTATTTCAGAATGAATTCAATTTTAATTTCATTGTTTCGAGGACAGGCGGAGGTTGGAATTTACGCGGTTGCGATGAGAATGCTGGAGCAGCTTATTGTTATCCCATTGTATTTTATGAATTCGGTTTTGCCGATTTTAACAAAAGCTTTGAAGGAAAAATCCGATAAATACAAAAAAATTATCAGCTACTCGTTTGATTTTTTGGTTTCATTATCGTTTCCGATGGTGGTGGGCGGCGTACTTTTAGCTTATCCAATAATATTTATAGTGAGCACGCCGGATTATTTAAGTAGGATTTCAGACGGCTTTTATGGTTCGGATATAGCCTTTCAGATATTGATTGTCGCTCTGCTTTTCCAGTTTTTGAATATGCTTTCAAACTTCATTCTCGTGGCGCTAAACAAACAAGCGAAACTTTTGTATATCAATGGAGGCTGCGTGCTTTTTAACATTATTTTGAATGTAATTTTTATACCAAGATTTGGTTTTCGCGGAGCTTGCATGACGGCTGTGTTTAGCGAAGCCTTTATTTTTGTAGCAAGCATGTCCACATCAAGACATTACTTAAAATTTTCGATAAATTACTGGAACGTTGTAAAAATAGCTTTCTCGGCTTTAGTTATGGGCGCGGTAATTTATTTGCTCCAGCCAACGACTTATTCGCTTATGCAAAACTGGGGAGTTTTGTTGTTAGTGGTGATAGGAACCATTGTATACGTGGCAATGCTTTTTGCCACAAAAGTTGTCAGCAAAGACATGTTAAAGCTTCTTAAAAACGTCGAAGAAAATCCAGGTCCGGAAATCGTTGATCAGGGGCAGCTCTAGTTTGGCACAGCGTCGACTTTTCATCGTTTTCATGCTAAAATAGCAAGATATATAAAACACTTGTATGTTATTCAACAAGGAACAAGACGCCTTAAAATACCTCCAGGACACTGTGCCTGCGCCGGAAAGATTAAAAGAAGTGGATATAGCTCCACTTAAAGAGCAACTTTTTAATATTCCGGAAAATTTAGCCCCGGGCCACCATGAATTCGAGGGCAAAAACGGATTAAAAATCTCATTTGATCTTGTCGGTTCAGACTATTCATTCGATCGTTGTTATATGATTTTCAAAGACGATGAGCACGTCGAAGGTAATTACCATCCCATATATTCAATCTGCAATCTGAAAATAGAGTCGAATCATTTTTCTTACAAAATAGACTCCTTTACCGATATTAAATGGCTACCTAATTTAAAAAGTCCGGACTCGGATTTATCGCACAAATACGTAGATGTTGGGCCGAGACGTATGTACATTATTGGCCAAGACGGATATTTGAGCAGACCGATAGATCTATTGGGATATTTTCATGAATTAGGCCATCTCGAGACACGATCCCCGGATCAACTTAATGCGGAATATGCCACTATAAAAACGACAATATCTGCAGATGGCTACAAAACAGAACATCTAAAAAAAAGCTGCGTACGAATTGCAGCGCGAAATAGATGCGAATGACTGGATGATCAAAAATACTGCAAAATTTTTTGAAGATTTAGGAATTTCATCAGAACTCATACAAGATTATACCGGCCATGTTCAATTAAAATCGTATTACGAAGTAAACCGAAAAAGAATATTCAAAGCATTGGAAGGCTAGGGGGCAGCTTCTGGCAAAAGTCTGCGCGCGCAGACTTTTACGACCAATTTTTTGGAGCAGAAAGCCGTCCCGATTCGGACTCGCCGACCCAGGTCGTTCGAAACCACTAAATTTCAGCAACGGTAAGCCATTTCGCTTTTTACTCGATTAGGCGCCTCATTAAAAAATTTTTATCTTTGGCTTCCACAAGCCATTTTATAACGGACTCCCCGCCCCGGGGCGGCCAATGGCCCTTTTTTCGGGGCGCAATGGGTCATTCTTTTTTAGAAAGCGTAAAATTTTCCAAAAACCAAATTTTCCAAAAACCAAATTTTCCGATTTTTTTACTTTTGGACAGATTTCAAAAAAGACAACATCTTCCGGCGCCCCTCGATCCTATTGCCAAAGTGTGCCCGGGCACAGATTCGTCGGACTCCCCGCTCCGTGGCGGCTAATCACGCTTATCTTTATTTCAAAACTCTCGTCAACTGTCTGAATTTTTCGCCGCGCTCCTTGTAATTTCGGAACTGATCAAAGCTTGCCGCGGCGGGAGACATAACAACAACCCAGCCGGGCTCCGTTTCGGCGTAAGCCTCCAAAACGGCTTCATCAAGGTCTTTTCGACGGATGATTTTTGTTGGCGTAGGAAGGACTGAGGGTTTCCAAAGCCTCAGCCCTGGGTTAGGCCTCAGCCTTTGCTCGGCGTCGACCAACGCCGCCTCCATTTTCCCAGCCGTGTTTCCAATCAAAATAACTATTCGCAAACTTTCCTTCGTGAGGATTTTTAAAGCCCAGTCGTCATAATTTAAACCTTTGTCATGGCCGCCGGCAATCAAGATCGTTGGAACATCAAAGCTGTCCACGGCGGCCATTGATGTTTCCGGAGTTGTGGAAAAAGAATCATTATAATATTTAACACCGCCAACCTCTCTTACAAATTCCAAGCGGTGCGGCAATCCCATAAAAGTTTTTATAACATCTTTTATTCCATTAGTATCAACTCCCAATTCTTTTGCGATAACAACCGCGGGCATAACATTTTCTAAATTGTGAGAACCAATCAAAGCCACCTCATTTGTCTTTGCAATTTCTTCGATTTTTCCGTTTTTAGCGTAAAAAATCGCCCCATCTTTAACAAATGAGCCATCTTTAACTTTTCCTTTAGTACTAACGAGTTTCACACGCCCCTTTGTCAAAGGAATATAATATTTACTATATTCATAATCCTTATTAAAAACCGCCACGGATTTTTTATTTTGGAAAGATAAAATCTGTTCTTTTGCCTCCATATATTCTTCTCTGTCGGCATGATAATCCAAATGATCCGTCGTCGTATTCAAAAAGACAACATAGTGAGGACTTTTTCGAACATCTTGTAATTGAAAACTGGAAAGTTCCAGAACAACCAAGTCTTTTCCTGTAAGTTTATCCAAAAAATTAACCGTCGGCTCTCCAATATTTCCACCAAGATAAACATTCTTAAATTTCTTCTTAAGCATAAGATGAATCAGAGTGGAAGTAGTGCCTTTTCCTTTTGTACCTGTAACACCGATAATCGGACATGGGCATTGATCGATAAAATAATCTATGGCGCTTGTGACAAATGTGCCCGCCCGAGCCGCAGCCTGAACCTGCGGTTCCAAAAACTTTATCCCCGGGCTCCTAAACACCACCTCAAATTTATCCAAATCATTCAAATAATCTTTCCCTAAATTTACAGACACGCCCTGTGGCATCTGCGAGCGGATATTAATATCTTTATCGCACACGGTTACGTTCAAAAACTTGTGCTTTTTCAGGTACTTCAAAACGGCTTTACCTTCATCCCCGAAACCTAGAATGGCAATTTTGCTTCGTTTATCCACGCGGACAACATACCAGAACCATTGATTATTTTGAATTAAAAGTATACAATTAACCTCTAGGCGTAATAACAAAAAACAATGTCGATAAATGATATCAATAAAGGCCTGAACGGAACGGACGAAGGAGTCGGTAATCCCATAGTTGAGCCTTCGGAGGTCGTCCTTCCGGCGGAAGGATCCCCCATCACCGAGGCAGCTCAAGTCGTGGAAGCAGCAACAGAAGTACGGGCTAATGCCGTGCTGGACGAATCAGAAAGACTAAAAGGAGTAACCATAGTTTTTGTAGATGACGATAGTTCAATACCCACTCTTGGCAGAATACATGGAGAAGAAAGCGGAGCAACAGTACTTACATTTTCATCAGGAGTGGCATTCCTAGAGGCAATAGTGAAAAAAGAAATTCCGGAAGACGCAGTTATAGTTACGGACAATAATATGCCGGAGAAAAACGGAATTACATGTGTGCGAGAGGTTAGAGAAATGGGATACAAAGATTTACTAATAATAATGTGCAGTTCAATGCAAGACGGCGATGAAGAAGAAGTAGATAAAGCATTAAAGGATGGCACATTAGATGATTTTTTACATAAACCGTTTAGATTCAAGAATTTAATTAACGATATAGCTTTCTATAAGGGTAGATATGGGAGCAGATAGTGTGCTATAATACGAGTGTACAAGGATAAAAAAGAGTACTGATATGGACAAAATAGACGAATGGATGAACAGATACGGAGTGAGCGACGCGAGCGGAGTATCAAAAAAAAATCTGACAGGAGAACAAAACCTCAAAGATAAAAAGAAATTCCAACAAAGCGACGATCAAAAGAAAAGCTTTTCTAAAAAGCCACAAAATTTCCAGCAACAAAATCCGCAGCCGCAGCGTCCGAATAACAACAGGCCAAGCCAAGCTAGGCCGCAGCAACCTCGACCAAACCAGCCGAGGATGATGCAGCAAAGACCTCAGCAGCCGAGACCTCAGCAGCCACGCCCAATGCCGCCAAAGCGACCGCAACCGCCACGCCAAAACCAGCCACAAGTTCAAAAATCCAAACCTCAGAACGCTCCAAAACATCCTTTTGCAAAACAAAATTATCAAAAAATTAATCAAAAACAGAATTTGAAAAAGAAAGAAAAATTTACGCCCATAATTAAGGGCAAATTAAAGATAATCCCCCTTGGCGGCTTAAATGAAGTTGGCAAGAATATGATGGTCTTTGAATATGAAAACGACATAATAATTGTTGACATGGGATTGGAATTCCCAAGTGAGGATCTACTCGGAATTGATTATGTCATTCCGGACGTAAGCTACCTCGAAGAAAATAAAAAACGCATAAGAGGCGTATTTATAACTCATGGACATTTGGATCACATAGGCGGTATTCCTTATATCCTACCAAAATTGGATTTCCCGCCCGTATACGGCACAAAACTTACAATGGGTCTTATCCAAAAAAGAGTCGAAGAATTTAATCAGGAAAAAGTTGCCGAGCTAAGAGTGATAGACCCAAACGATGTAATTAAGCTCGGCGCATTCACGATAAGATTTTTCCGGGTGGTTCATTCCATTCCGGATTCCGTAGGCATCATTATCGAAACTCCGATTGGGAAAGTCGTTCACACCGGAGATTTTAAATTTGATGATGATCCATCGGGAGATCAAAAACCGGCGGAACTCCAAAAGCTAAAAGCGCTAGGATTTCAGAATGTTTTGGCGCTATTCGCGGACTCAACAAACGCGCTAAAACCGGGACACACAATGTCGGAAAATCAGGTGGGCCGAACACTGGAAGAAATAGTAAAAAAGACTTCAGGAAGGCTTATTATAGCCTCTTTCTCAAGCCTTATCGGACGTATCCAGCAAATAATCGAATATGCGAAAAAATACAACCGCAAAATTTTCGTAAGTGGAAAAAGCATGCAAGATAATATGAACATTGCCAGAAATCTCGGCTTCTTAAAATTTCAAAACGAAGAAGTAAAAGACATTAGAAAATATAAAAATGTTAAAGATGAAGATGCGCTGATTTTAACAACCGGTTCGCAAGGAGAATCAATGTCTGCACTTACAAGAATTGCAAATGGAGAACATTCTCACATTAAGGTTAAAAAAGGCGACACAATTGTGTTATCGGCCAGCCCAATAATCGGGAATGAGCGCGCGATATTCAATGTAATAAACAAGTTATGCATGCTCGGCGCGCGCGTCGTAAATAATCAAATGATGGACGTTCACACATCCGGTCATGCTTATCAGGAAGAGCTAAAACAGATGATTGATTATGTAAAACCAAAATATTTCATTCCGATTCACGGCGAATATTTTATGAGACAGGCGCATGCGGTTTTGGCGCAGGAAAAATGCAAAATTCCGCCAAGCGATGTGCTTTTGATCCAAAACGGAGATGTGCTTTTGGCGGAAAGAGGAAGAGTCACAAAATCAGATGAAACAGTTGATACGAAATACATTTTGATAGACGGACTTGGCGAGGGGCAAATGGGCTCACAGGTTCAAGTCGATAGAACAATCATGTCAGAGAACGGAGCTTTAATTGTTCTTATCCACGTTTCCAAAAAAGGCCATAAGTTAATAAGAACTCCGGATATAGTTTCCCGCGGATTCACATACATGAAGGAATCCGAAGAAGTTACAATGGAAATTGCGAAAATTGCAGGCGATGCATTCCGAAGGATTCGTGAAAAAAATCCGGGCGCGGATAGAAAAGATGTTAAAAGATATGTTCAGCAAACGATAGACAAGTACACGCACAACAAGTTGGAAAGGAGACCATTAATAATCCCTCTGATTATCGAAAGCTAATCATGAAAGAACTGATTATTTCTTCAATTTATTTTATTTTACCGGCGTACATAGCAAACATGTCGCCGGTTCTTGCGGCAAAATTACATTTGCCGTTTGATGTTCCAATAAATAAAAAACACCTCGGAGACCACAAAACATGGAGAGGCGTTTATTCCGCTTACATATGCGCGCTCGCTTCGCTCGCGCTGCAATGGTATCTGCAAAAAACCGGAACATTTTCCGCGTATAATCTTCTCGATTATGAAAAAATAAACCTTTTTCTATACGCGTTTTTATTCGGAGTGGGTGCAATCACGGGCGATACGGTGAAATCATTCTTTAAAAGGAAACTTGGACGAAGCCCCGGAAGCAGCTGGTTTCCTTTTGATCAATTGGACTTCATCGCCGGGGCCCTCCTTTTCCTCCTCCCCTTCTTCATCGTCTCATGGCAAACAGCCCTCGTCCTCATAATAGCCACACCGCTGCTGCACTTCCTGGCCAATCTTTTTGCCTATTTGCTGCGTTTTAAAAAGGTTTGGTGGTAAGACACGACCCGCCGCAGGCGGGGAAGTGTCCCGTCCGGCGCCGAGCGAAGCGAGGACATACGCCGGACATTATAAAAATCGTCCCGCAACGCGGGACACCTTATTGCATAAGTTTAGGCTCGGCGCTTTAGGCCTTTTAAAAAACTATAAGCATAATCCCCAACCGACCAAATCGACAAAACAAAGATAGCCAACGCCAACGGATAATAAATCTCCGATTTTTCCAACATGAGAATTAAAAGAAATCCAAACTGAAAAATTGTAAGAATTTTTCCAGACCATCTTGCTTTAAAAGAAGTTTTTTTTGCGACTTTCAAAATAAAAAGAACAATCGCGGCCAAAACAATAAAAATCTCTCTCAAAAAAACCAGCGGCACATAATATAGCGGTAAATTCAGCCTCAAAAATAGCGCCACAAAAATCGATATAAAAAATATTTTATCTACAAAGCCATCAATAAAGGCACCTTCTTTTGAGGTTAATTTATACTTTCTGGAAAGGGTTCCATCCAAAAAGTCCGAGAAAATTCCAATTCCCAAAAATAAAAAACTTAACCATGTTCCAAGAAACATAATCGCCAATCCCGCCCAAACAACTCTGGACGCAGAAAGTAAATTGATAGGGGTAAAGTACATGCGCACATCTTAGTGCAAATTCACGCATTAGTGCAAATTAAACCTTGTCATAAAGTTTAACCCAAGCACTGTGGGCGGCCTTAAGATTGAGAAGAGCGTCCTTAATGTTAACGTCTTTGTTAAGCGTAAATGTGGCGGTGTTGCCATTCTCAACTTTGTGAATATCTTTCTGCGCGGAATCGTTTTTCGGAACACCCTCAGTAAGAATTTTTAAAGCTTCGCCTTTAGCTAAAACCTGAGCATTGTCTTCGGAGGAACCAAGAGTGTTTGACGCAGCAGTTAACTTTTTCGCGTAATCTTTAGGGTCTTGAGTTGCACCTCTAACAGTAACAGACATTGTTACAGCGCCAGAGTCGTTATCTCTAATAAGAGTAATTTGCGGATCGTCCTCGCCGGCTCCGGAGTCGGCTCCTTCCCAATCCAATCCAAAAGAAATTTTTCCTCCGGTTTTAAAATCAATAAGATCTTGATCCGAAAGTTCAATTTCGCTGCCAAACATTTCATTAAGTTCTTTATTTTCAATTTTTCCATCAGCAGAATAGTTCAAAGATTCTCTGATAATGCGTCTGTATTCATTCTCATCAATTTTTTTATCTCCCATTTTTCTTGCAACAAGTTCATATGCAACAACCCTTTGCTGAAACTCGGGAAGATCTTTAAAATCATCGGTAAGTACATTTCCCGCCTTGAGATTATTGGCTATCTTGTCATCTAAATCATTGATTGTATAGGCTTTGCCATTAACATCGAACGTAATAGTATTTGTTGTTTTGCCGTCTTTTGTTTCTTTCGTAAGAACGATTTTATCAAAAGTTAAAGGGCCAACTTCTGTTTCGTGAAGTTCCAGTTTTTCGGTTTTTGCTTCCGGTTCTACTTTTTTCTCTGGAGTTTTACTTTCGCCAGATCTTCCTTCTTCATCCATGGCTTTATCCCAAACCTCCAATACTTTTGTAGTAGCCTTCCCCAATTTTCCATCGGAAATAAGCTTGTATTTATCCCCAACCTTTTCAACGCCCTTTTTATCTCTGCTGGCCAAAAGATCCTGTATCTCTTTTTTATAACCCTCAATTTCTTTTACGTCCCAAGTCTTTTTTGCGTCTTCGGTGTCCAAACGATCAATAAAAGCATTTAGTTTATCCTGCATCGCTTTAACATTCGCGTCAGTATTATTATCCTCAATATTTTTGTCGTATTTTACGCCCAAAGCTAAGCAAGCTCCGGATATGGCGGTAGAATCTCCATAAAGAACCTTACCATCATCCGTGGCTGTCTTCATTGCTCCTATAACGCTTTTCATATTATCTTTGTCGTCCGCTCCGGGAATTGCTCGCAAACACCAAGCGTTAATGTCATCCGCGGTTACGCCAAGGTCTTTATAAGTTGGATAAACATCCTCCGCCGCTTTCTGAATAGCCTTAATTGCAGCCGTTTGCTGACCTTCATCAAGGGCATTAACAAATTCTCCGAGTGATTTTAGAGCGGTATCAATCTGTTCTTCGTATTTTTCATTTTTTGGATCCAAGTCTGCTCCAATCGCTTCCACTTTTTTATCGGCAGCATCGTCAGTTTCATTTAAACCCATTACCGCCTTTTTGGCTTTTTCCAAAACATCTTTTTTTACGTCACTTTTTTGCTTCGAATTTTGATCGGAACCTAAAATTTCGCCCATATTTTTATTTGTTATTTTTTATTTTTTAAAAAAATTTAGTATTTATTTAACTCATCTAATTTTTTATTCGCATCTTCTTTATCTTTCTCTGCGGAAATATTTTGAAAATTTTTCTTAGCAAGTCTTCCAACTTCCAAAATAATTTCCAATTTGATTTTCGGTGTTAGGTTAGCCATAAATTTATAGTTATGATATCCACTAATTATACCAAAAATTTAAACATTTTTCAAGACTCATCAATAAAAATACTTTTTACATGAAAAAATAACTGTAATAAAATTTGACATTGTACCGCATAGGCAATATATTAAACTCAGTTTGAAATTCTTTTTAAAGCACCCTCATGCCGGTAAAGAAAAAAGTTAAGAAAGTCGCAAAGAAAAAAGCAGGAAAAAAGCCAATGAAAAAAGGTAGCTGCTGCTGTTCATGCTGCTCGTAAAGCACATGTCTGCAATTTACATAAATTTCTATAGTCATTAACAACACACCCTCATGCCTAAGAAGAAAAAAGTAAAAAAGGTAAAAAAGGTTAAGAAAGTGAAGAAGACAAAGAAGAAAGGAAAGAAGAAATAATACCTTTGAAAAAGTCCTCGCCTCGGCGGGGACTTTTTTTGTATCACGATTTATATTAGAATGTCTTCCAGTTCGTTCATCGGGGTGTAGCGCAGTTGGCTAGCGCGCGTCGTTCGGGACGACGAGGTCGTGGGTTCAAGTCCCGCCACCCCGACCATAGACACGAGCGAAGCGAGTGTCCCGCCCGCCCAAAGCGGGCATTATAAAAATGTTTTGCAAAGCAAAACACGTTGAAGTATTACGTATAATAAGCATATGGGTCTAAACACATTAGGTGAAAACAAGGTCGTGCGCGCAGGAGTTTTTGTTGCGTCGATGGTAAGCGGTCTTTTAACCGGATGCAGCGATAAGGTTAATTCTAAACCGGAGCCTCCAAGTTTTCCGCAATGTGGCCCTAGTGCCGAAAAAGTAGAAATTTCACACGGAATGGGAAGATTTGGCACCAGATATACTCATGCTCCGGACTCAGTTCCATTTGAAGTGGAGGGGTGTGTGGAAGACGCGATTTTTGATAGAAACTGTTCCGGTGTTAGGGAAGAAGCAAGAAGGAGGCTTAATTTAGCTCAGGGATTATTCAAATGCGAAGATGACAAACCTATATTTGTAGGAAAATCGGATAAAGAAATACCGATACCGTTTACAACCATCCCCGAAAGATTAAAAGAAGAAAAAGGCGACTGCAAAGATGTCAGATCGGATATGGTAAGTAGAATTCGTAGAGCCATGAGCACAGAAGGCATGGAGTGTGATGAAAACGGGAACCCGCATATTAAACCAATAAATCATATATAATGGCGGCATGAGTAATAAAAATCCCATCAAAATCGCCATTGTTTCTCTCGGATGTCCAAAAAATCTTGCCGACATGGAAGGCGTTTTGGCCTATTTGAAGGGAATTTCCATTGTTAATGAAAATGAGGCAAAAATAGTTTTCTTAAACACCTGCGGATTTCTAAAAGCCGCAAGAAACGAAGTTTTTGAGAATATTAAAAAGCTAAAAAATAAAAAAATAATAATTTTGGGGTGTCTTGCCGGACAATTTAAAAAAGAAGATTTTGAAAAATATCCACAAATTTATGCAGTTGTAAGTAGCGTGAATTATTTGAAGATGCAAAAAATTATGGAAAAAGTCGCGGCCGGAAAAAAGGTTTACAAAATTTCCAAAGAGCCTACAAAGTTTGAATCTTTTGCGGGAAAAAGTCTCCTGACTCCGCAATCATACGCATATGTAAAAATCGCAGAGGGATGCGATAACCGTTGCAGCTACTGTTTGATTCCACACTTGAAAGGAAAATACAGAAGCAGAAAAATCGAAGAAATTTTAGAGGAGGTAAAAGATCTCGTAAAACTCGGAGTAAAAGAAATTATTTTGGTGGCGCAAGATTGTGGATGCTATGGAAAAGATTTATACGGCACAAATTCACTTGCGAATTTGCTACAAAAAATGGAAAAAATCACCGGCGATTTTTGGATTAGGACTCTCTATATTTATCCGGAAAGAATTGATGACGAATTATTAAAAACTATAGCGAAATCAAAGAAAATCTGTAAATATCTGGATATCCCTTTGCAGCATGGGGATGCGGAAATCTTAAAGAAGATGGCAAGACCGAGCAACATAAAAAATATAATGGAAAAAATCAGAAAAATCAGAAAAATAATTCCGGAAATAACTTTGCGCACGAGTTTAATTGTAGGATTTCCGGGAGAGACGGAGAAGGCTTTTAAAAATCTTCAAAAATTTGTTAGAGAAATAAAATTTGATCATGTTGGGGTTTTTGAATATTCGCGCGAACCAAACACCGCGGCATATGGAATGCCAAACCAAATCTCCGCGCGAACCAAATCTATTCGCCGCGGAAAAATCATGCTTATCCAGCAAAAAATTTCATGGGCCAATAATAAAAAAGTTGTAGGAAAACGCACGCGCGTACTTGTTGAAAAACATGATTCGCAAGCCAATATTTATGTAGGCAGGTCGCAGCGCTTCGTGCCGGAAATAGACGGCGAAATCATAGTAAAACCGAAAAAAGTGCCACACTCATTGCTGTTCTCCGGCTCGTGCAAGCCGCTCAACGAATTTTATGATGTGGAAATTTTGGTTTCAAAAGAATATGATTTGTACGGTAAGTTTCTATAACCTCATTCTAAATGAAATTTAAAGAAAACTATGCGGTAATTCCGCTAATTACCGTTGTGACCGCAATCGCGGGAAGCTTATTGACAAGCGGAGGAATGGCTTGGTACGACATGCTTGTTAAACCGGAATTGACTCCACCAAAATGGATATTTCCGGTTGCGTGGAATATAATTTTCATTTGTACAACAATTGCGGCGATAATAGTTTGGAATAAAGACAAAGATTGCAAAATCGGTCGTTCGGCATGTTTTAGGATTTTCGGTTTATTTTTATTAAACGCGATATTAAATGTTTTATGGAGCGCACTGTTTTTCAGAATGCACATTTTGATGACAGCGTTTGCGGAAATGATAGTTTTGGAACTTACAACAATTTTATTGGCCGCCATAGTTTGGAAAACATCAAAATTAGCCTCGGTTTTGCTGCTCCCATATGTTATTTGGGGCGGATTCGCCGTGTATTTGACCTACCAGATAGTACTGCTAAACTAATTCCCGAATTATCGGGGTGTGGCGCAGTTGGCTAGCGCGCAAGGCTGGGGGTCTTGAGGCCGCGGGTTCAAGTCCCGCCACCCCGACCAAACTTGTGAGGTAGGCGATCCGCAGGCGCAGGCGAAGCGAGCTTGCGAGACTTTGCCGTAGCCGAAGGAAAACTTTCGAGAAAAATTACGACGGTCAGGAGTAAAATTTTTCGACGAAAGTTTAGCCGGACCCTAGTGAAACAATAGTGAAAAACCCTTTCCCAAGCCACTTTTTACCACTTGACAAGCTCTTTTCCTCATTTCATAGCCCTTTTTAACCGTTTCTATTTCCCCTTCCCTTTTTTCAAATTTCATACTACAATCCCTTACACTCATTTTCGATAAAACAAGCAAACATGAGCGCTTCAGAAAGAAGCTTAGAGGGAGAACAATTGGAGCCTGGCGGGAAAAACGACATATTACCATTACTGGAAAGGCTAAAAGGTGCCATCTGGGTAAGAAGGCCGATTTTGGGCGAAATTATGGTTAGACGGGGTCAAAAAGCCCTATACTCATACGCCGAGGACTTCTTTGACGTAAATCCATCACCACTTCTGGATCAGCGCAAAGACGAGCTGATAGAAATTGTTTACAACCTTTTAAATGAGCGTCTTGGAACACACGTTGCAGAAGGCGTAAAAGATCAGTTGGAAAAATTACCACTGGTTTCAACAGCAGATCACCACGGCCCGATAAATCATCCGTTTTTCGTAAATTCAAATATTATTACAGCGCTTCCGTATTTTGAGACCGCTGATCGCGACATAAAGTATCTTATAGATTTTTCATTCGCCAGCATTTCCGCAAATAACAGCAGTTTCCCAAGAGGAATTTTATTCCACGGTGGCGAGCAGGGAACGGGCGAGCTTATTCGTGTCCCGATTCTTCCGGACAAATTAAAGATGAGCGTTGTATATCAATTAAGGGCTTTTAATAAAGAAGATTTAGACAAAGCGGTTTCCGAAATAGACAAGAGTACAAGAGCCGGGAAAATTCATAACGGCCGCGGAGAAAGAGTTAAAAAATTCTTAAAAACATTTTTTGGTAACGAAGAAGTTTTGGCGGCCAAAGATTTGAGTACGCAAATTACGAAAATAAATTTTGATATGTGGCCGAATCTTTTTCACGCAGAAAAAGCCTCAAAAGAAGAGATAAGCGCAAAGAAGAAAAGTAAAAAAATTCCGGATTTAATTTATTTGGAGATAGAAACAATAGTGAAAGAATTGCTCATAAAGCATCATTTTTTCAACAAGCAATCGCTGGTAAACAGGTTCCTTTTCCATCCGGATTCTCAACGTCTTGTTTACAAATATTTTGATAAACTTCCGGGATCATTTAATTTAAAAGATGGTTGGGGAACTTATATTTTCTGGGGATTGGATGATAAAATGCACAGGGTAAGATTGGCTTTGGACAAAGGAAAATTACATTCCGCAGACAACAAAATAGTTATTAAATGGGATCCGGAAAATTTACAAAAAGCGTTGGATAATAAACAAATTTTTCCGAACATGGCGCTATGCTATACGTTGGTTGCCTTATACTACGGCTTCAAATGCTTAGGCGGATTTTCGCAGGTAAACGATCTTACTCTTACAAAAGATGCGTGGAAAAAATATCTCGTATCAATCGGTGAATTTACTGAGGCAGAAGCCTTAAATCCTGTGCAGACAAAAGAGCTTGGCGGAGATGGAATGATTGTTGCGTTTATGGAAACTCCGGGAGGAACACTTGTGCCTGCGATGGGCATTGATATGATTTTGGAGAAACAGGATACTTCATACAAAAAGTACATTGAAATTTCAAAAAAATTAATGCTAAAAGATACAATGGCTCCTATGCTTCCGGACATTTATAGCGTGGTATATTCGTCTTATGAGAGAGATCCGAGCTTGACTGTAATTACAGCTGATGAAATAGTAAACGCGAAAGGTTTTTATGACGAAATAAAAAGCAAAGAAAAGGAAGGACGTAGCAGTAAAGTTGGAATACGCCAGAAAGATGCAATTGATTATAAATTGATAACCTCACAAGTATGAAAATAAACGCTTTAGATTGGATGGCCTTATTAGTAGTTTTGATTGGAGCGCTCAATTGGGGGCTTGTTGGACTTTTGGATTGGAATTTAATCGATTGGTTGTTCATAGGTATTTTCGGCCTAAACATTATCGCCAGAATTATTTATATCGTAGTGGCCATCGCGGGCGCGTATCTTTTTGCCTCTATGCTAATGAAAAAGCCGGAGGTTCCACCAGCCGCCTAGGAAACTAATAAAATATACAAAAAAGAGTTTCCAAAGACGGAAGCTCCTCTTTAGGCTAATAAAACTCCATATATTGACAAAACATAACAAAATGATACAATAACCGCTCTGTATAAATGGAAAAAATGGAAAAAACGATAGAAACAAGACCCGACCAAGTACCACCATTATTCGCCGCTCTTGGAATAAAAAAGAACACAATGTTTCCGGTTGTTGACGAAGACGGAAACCCCTCAAGCAATTTTACCAGAGATTACATAGAGAAGTTTACAAACAGATTTCCGAACCAAAAGGGCGATCTGCATCTTCTTGTGGGAATGATAGAAACAATAATTGGAACCGGATTGGAGAATATAGAAGGCTTGGTTAAAGAGTCATCCAAAAACGCCCAAATAATAACCAAAATAAGGGAAAAAATCTTTTCATTGGCGCCCATGCAAATAGAAGGCATATTTGATCTTCCGGAAAGATCCAAAAAAATATTATTGGATGACATTGAACACGCTCTGGCCGAACAGGCGGACGAATTTATAGAAGGAATTGTTAAAAATACATTTCAACAACAGACGCATACACTGTCATTAAAAGAAGAGGTAAAAAATTGTAATAATTCCGCAAAATTACTTATCATGGTTTTGGATGAAGATTTGGACCCCAGAGTAAGATTTGAAGCCAGAAGAAAATTGGCGTTTATGTATTATTTTGCAAAACTAAAAACTACAAGAGCACAAGAGCATTATGATGAAAAACTGGATCATAAGGAGGGGCTGGAATGGCTTATGCACGTCATAAATAGGCAAATGTCGCCGATATGTGTGGGAGAAGTCGGAAAAAGTGAAACATATGTAATAGATTCGGTTCACAATCCAAAAGATAATATGGCCGCGATTCAGGAGTTAACAAAAATAAGGCCAAAAAGAGGCGCGGAAGATTTTAATAAAAAGAACGGAAAAAGAACTGAGGTAGAAATGAGGACGACCAAATTGGAAACAGCCACAGGCGAACCAATATCGTTTCATATAAGCTCAAGAGATAAAACAAACGCAAGTATTTTGGATAAAAATATAAGAAGTGGAGAAGAAATAGGTACAGGCCACACGGAAAAAGATGATCGAAGCGGAATCAGATTTATGCTTAAAACAAAAGAAGAATGGGAAATTTTTTACAAAGGACTTAAAAATGCAATCAACACCGAAGTGAATAAAGAGATAAGTAAGACACTGGAAAGATTGCGAACGGAAGACGATACTCAGGCGCTTATCTTGATGGAAGACATAGAAAACGGAGTATACAAAGATTGCGTTAAAGAATTAAAAACAAGGGAAAAAGGATCAATAGAAGGAGGAATAGTTGGCGGAACCAGCAGGGCATCCGCGGGATTTAAAGGATTTAAGATTGATGTGGAGGTGGTGAAACCGGACGAAAATGGAGAAAGAAAAAAACACACGTTTGAAATACAGGCATTTTTGCCACACAACTTTGTGGACTATCTTAGTGAACTCGGCCACACATGGGAGGAGTACAACATAAACAGAGTTTTTTATCCGGTGAGCGTGGACACAAAAGACAAAAAAGGAATAATAGAGTATTGCAGCATGGTGGAACTTTTGTTCCCGAAGGAGATATACAAAGGAATTGATTACGAAAAACTTAGAGAAGAATCAATAAAAAGAGTAATAGGTGCGATTTGGCCGGATCTTGATAAAGAGATAGCCGTTAGACCTTTAAGGAAAGAGGAGCCAAGAAAAAAAGAGGAAAAGAAAAATCCTGCAAAAAAGGGAGAAGGTGTTAGTGCGTATAGAGCACAACACGCGGGGAACAAAGGTGGTGCAAAAAAACGAAAAGACATTAAGCCGCTATTGGGGAAAAACATGCATAATGAATAGGTTTTCCTTTGCTCATCCACTTCTGTTCGTAGTAGGTGGTGATTTTTAGGAGTGGAGGGGCGGATTTCCGTCCGTGCACGTCATTAATGCGCTTTTGCAGCTTAAATCCGCCGGCTGTAAGGGTTTTTATCGAATACTCAAACAAAGTTAAATTGTCCGTTTTTAAGTGAACTTTGCCACCTTTTTTAAGAAGAAGTTTGTAAACAGGGGTAAATTTGTGGGAAGTGAGCCGGTGGCCCGCCCTCGATGGCTTTGGATATGGATCGGGAAAAGTAATCCAGATTTCACCAACCTCGGATTTTTTGAAATATCTTTCCAAATGTTCTGCGCGGGCCTGCATAAAAAATACATTTTTAAGTTTTAACTCCATAGCTTTTTTTGCGCCGCGCCAGATTCTATCCCCTTTTCTATCTATTCCGATAAAATTTTTCTTAGGATATTTTTGCGCTAGAGAAATTGTGTAATGTCCTGCGCCGCAGCCAAGTTCGAGTACCACGCGCGCTTTAGCGCGCGCTATCTTTCCAAGAGAACCATCTTTAAAAAATTCCCGCCAATTACCTTTGCTCGAATCGCCGGGTTTTCCCATGAGCCCATCCAAATCCGCAAAAACATTTTCCATCTTCGCAGCTTCTTTTATTCGTTTTAGTTTTTTTCGCATTAAAAAATGGTAAGATAACTGCCCATATCATAATGAAAAAATATGCGAAGAGGAATAGCCACATTTACGCTTGATTATGGCAAATGCCCTTCTTGGCTATATGAAAGAATGGTGAAATTAGGCCGGGAAATGGTTCAGGTCTTGGTGGCAGAGCTCGGGCCGGATGAATTTATCGAAAGAATTGCGGATCCTGTCTGGTTTCAATCGCTCGGCACGGTTTTGGCTTTTGACTGGAACGCCAGCGGCCTCACAACAATCCTTACCGCCGCCTTAAAAGAGGCAATCTATGGCATGGAACGTGACCTCGGAATTTTTATATGCGGAGGAAAAGGAAAAACATCTTTAAAAACTCCCGAGCAAATTACAAACTGGGCTGCTCGCTTATCTCTGCCAAATTCTTACGGTCGCTCATTGGTCTATAATTCGAAAATGAGCGCAAAAGTTGATAGTTCGCTTATCCAAGACGGTTACGATTTATATCATCACGCATTTTTCTTTTCAAAAAATGGGGCATGGGCGGTGGTGCAACAAGGAATGAACAAAGAGAAAAGGTCGGCACGTCGCTATCATTGGTTTTCAAAAAATGTTAAGGATTTAATCGAGGAGCCTCACAGTGGAATTATCTCCGATCAAATTACAAAAGCCGCCACGCTAAACATGACCGCGAAAGACAGTGCCGGCAATAAAAAAGTGGCTCTGGAACTGGTAAATTCCAGCTACATGAAGGTGATGAAAGACGTGGAAATTCTGCGCCGCCATTCGTCATCTCTTTCGCAAATGGTAAGCATGAAAGTCCACAAAGATCAGCTCACGCTTTTAAATTTGGAAAACACGGAATTCAAAACTCATCCGATGATTTTGGAAGATTTTTCGCGCAGCAAATATTTGGAAAAAATTATGTGGAAAATTTGCGACCGCAAACCGGAGAATTATGAAAAAATGCTTTCAATGGAAGGAGTCGGCCCAAAAACAATTCGCGCTTTATCGCTTGTCTCTGAGGTTATTTACGGCGCGCCCGCTTCATACAAAGACCCAGCTCGGTACAGTTTCGCTCACGGTGGAAAAGACGCCACTCCATATCCGGTAGATCTAAAAACATACGACAAAAGCATAGAAATTCTAAAAAAAGCCGTCCTAAAATCGCACATAAGCCAAACGGAAAAACGTAACGCGTTAAACAGGCTGGAATCTTAATGGTGGGCAGGGAGGGATTTCCCGCCTTGCGGGATAAACTTCTCATCCGCTCTCAGCCCAATATATTAAAAACCATCCCTACCTTCGGCAGGGCTGCTTTTTAATGGTGGGCAGGGAGGGATTCGAACCCCCGTAGGCGTTAGCCGTTAGATTTACAGTCTAATCCATTTGACCGCTCTGGTACCTGCCCCTAAAAACTATCAAGTGTCAAAAAAGCAGAGGAATTATATACAAACAACGGCTTTATGCAAAGCCATCTTTTAAGGAAGATCCCAATGAAATTCTATAAGGTATTCAATGTCCAAGATCATGTCATCAACGGACATTTTAGCCTGAGGTCTTAGTTTCGGCGACAAAACCCTTAAAGCCAGGATTTTTTTCATGGCCTCTCTGCAATCAATTAAATTCCCATCTTCTTTCAAATCTAAAACATGGGTTAACACATAAGCATAAACACCAAAATGGGATGCATTAGGCCCATTTAGAAGCGCGGCATAAATAGATAATAATTTTTCCACAACATTTTTACGATTTATTAGAAGATCCTCTATTGAAGATGGATTACAAGCAATGGAGTTTGAAATTGATCCAAGTAGCGCATTAAGCCTGAATATATCTCCATAAAGCACATCAACTTCCGGATGGGAAATTTCAGGCTCTTTGTCATCAGAAATTTTATGATGAAGTTCTTCAATCAGCTCTGCGGTATTTTTTTCGCATAAAATGAACCCATAAGTCTTAGCCTCCTCAATAATACCATCCAAAACTACTTCGGCACTTTCACCTGACGAATTCAAAGTATCAGCAAAAACCTTAACGGCAGCTTCAAAATCTGTGTCTGTGTCATGATCGACAGTTTGCTCTGCGGGAGCATTGGGATTTTCGAGAACCTCCTTAAGCACAATTTTCATTTCTGCCAGAATTCTATTGGCTTTGATTTCATTTTTAACATTTTTCTTTAAACTCTTCCTGCGTTTCGCCCCTTCGGTATCGCCAAATTTAGGGCCGATAAGTAAAACAATTTCATCATGGAAAATTTGAATTAAATCGGTTAAAATACTACGAATAGTGGCATTTTCCAGAAGCTGTTTATAATTTGTCCTAAATTTATCGTCGACCGCATGGCCACTTTCCAGCTTATTCATATTATTTTTTACAAAAGGAGACGGATTCTACTCCACAGCAATAAATAGTCAATAACTTGTAAACAAAGCTCTTAAATAGTAGAATTCCGACAGTTAAAAGTAACCCTCGTTCCATGTTCACAAAAGAAAAAAAGTTTCTATTCGAAATTGAAGAGATTATTGTAGGGATTTCGGCGATAGCTTTGGTGTTTAGTGCGTTTTTGCCATGGGGTGTGGCGGAGGGATATTCCGCAAGTGGGCTTGGCGGAGACGGAAAAATAATAATAGGCCTCGGAGCAATAGCACTTACAATATTGATGATAGATGTGTTTATTCGTGAAATATCCGCAGTGGTTCCGCTGGTTTTGGGAGTGGCGGCATGCGCAATAGGAATAATAGATTATGCGGCAATGTATAACGCGGTTTCGGATTTCGCAGGGCAGGTTGGAATTGGCTTACATTTGGTAATAACAGCTTCAATTGGAATAGTTTTTGGAGCGATAGTGGACTTCGTTAGGAATAGAAAAAAATAAACAATCATATGGAAAAAAAATACCAATATGCATTTATACGCGGGAAAGTTTGCAAAATGAGCGAGGCGGTCGTTCCTGTTCAATGCAAAGCGATTCAGTACGGACTTGGGATTTTCACCGGCATTCGCGGCCACTACAACGCGAGCAGGAAAAATCTATATCTTTTCAGGCTGAAAGATCATTTTAAGAGATTGCAGGAATCAGCGAAAATTACAGGCATGAAATTTAATTTTTCATGGGAAAAATTTGAAAAAACAATCATCGAATTGGTAAAGAAAAATAAAGCCAGAGAAGACATGTATCTCCGGGTTACGCTTTACGCTTCATCAACAAAACTAACTCCACGATTTGATAATGAAGACGACGATTTGGCGATTTACATGATTTCATTAAAAGATTATTTTCACACAACCGGCGGCCTTAATGTGTGCGTTTCGTCGTGGCGCCGCGTGGACGATGATGTAATATCAACAAAGGCCAAAATCACCGGAGCGTACGCAAACTCCGCGCTTGCAAAGACCGAAGCGGTCAGCAACGGCTATGACGAGGCCATATTCTTAAATCGTGATGGCAAAGTTTGTGAGGCCAGCGGCGCCAACATTTTCGGCGTAAAAAATGGCGTGGTCTATACTCCTCCGCTTTCTGCAAATAACCTCGGAGGAATTACAAGACGAAGCATAATAGAAATCATAGAAAATGATATGGGCATGAAAATAAAAGAAGAAGAGATAGACAGGTCCACATTGTACGTATTTGACGAACTATTTTTTACTGGAACGGCGGCCAAGATCACCCAAATAAAATCCGTTGATAAGAGGATTGTAAGTGATGGAAAAATGGGAAAAACCACAAAACTTTTGATTGATAAATTCAACCAAATAAATATCGGAGAGAATCCAAAATACTTCCACTGGCTTACACCTGTTTATTAAGAAGATACAAACCAACGATTACGCCGGCCAGAGCCAAAACAGCCCCAACGTTCCAGATCCAAGAATAAATAGATTTATTTTTAGGGCTGACAAAAGACGTTGCATGTTTGTGAAAAGGCTTTTTTGCTTCCCCCATCGTAAGTTCTCTTTTTTCTATGACATGATTCCTGTCTAATTTTTCATGGGCGCGAAGTTTTACGTTGTCATCGTAATTCAAATCCAACCCGATATATTCCGAACAATTTTTACACTTCGTTGCGCCTGCAGAGATACTTTCTCCGCAAAATGGACAATTCATAATTTATAATATTTATTTTGCCAAGCTGGCTTTTGAAATTTTTGATTGCTTTGCACTGCTCATTTTTTTACCGGTTGTATCAGCAGAATATCCAATCAAAGAATGGTCTCCGCCGGCAACATCAAAGTCTTTATCATAAACTTTAAGTTCAAAATTTCCTTTTGCATCAGCCAAAACGACAGACGAGAAGACGACACTCTTCATAGAAATATATACCGGGCTTAAAGGCGTAGACTTGCCCTTGATAGTGTAAACCTTATCCCCTTTTGGCGTACTGGCGGCGATGAATTCGGAAGAATTAAAGCCGGCATTTTTAAATATATTTTGATCAATTTCCAAAACAAAAGTTATAAATGATCCCAAAGTTGCAGAGCAAGAATCAGGCAGTCTTTCGGCCGCGTATTTAGTTGTGCTAAATCCGCCGTTCGCGTTAATTTCGGTTTGAACATCAAGTACGTACTTGGTTGTAGCTCCAAGTGCTACCCCGCAGTAGCCGTCTTTAGTTGTGTACGCCGAGATTTTTTTGTTGATAGGAGTGCTTTTTAAGTCGATAAATTCAGGAGACACCACTTCCTTATCCACGGCTTTGCTTACAGTAAATTTCGATACCGTTCCAAATTTCGCATCAGCTTTTGGTATCAAGTAATAATTTCCATCGGAAAGTTTATATTGAGTGGTAAATTCAGCCTTTCTATCCGTTCCAACAAAAGATTTTCCAAGACTCATTTGTTGAATATTTTCATCATTAACTCCTCTGTAATTTTTTGCAGGAACCAAAATTACTTCAAGTGTATCTCCGGGATTTCCAACGCATCTAAAAGATGGAGAAGCCCCCAAAGTTTCACCGTTAACGTTTAGACAAGCGATAGGCATTTCTTTATTTGGCGTCATCGGATCTGTTCCCATATAAATTTCATCACGAGTCGAAATTTCATCTTTGTCCGGATCTTGATTGCAAATTTCGCCTTTTCCGGAAAGCAAAGTAAACATATCAGAAACATACGATCCGCAAACATCAGAATTCTCATCTATAATGACAGGCGTTTTTCCGCTATCCAGAGCCTCTTTCTTGGCAGCCGCCAACTCTTCGTCGCTATACAAAATACCAACGATAATTTCCAAATTTTTTGTATCCGTAACTTCTTTGCATCCTGTCTCGTCACAAAGCGTAACATTATTTTGCGCGGCTATTCCGTCGGTAATTCCTTTTGTGACAGTTTCTACAACATCTTTTTCAAGAGCTTTTTGCTGAGTGAAAGTTACAGGTCCTTCTTTTAACACCCTCGCAATATACGGAGCAGAGTATACATATCCACCGGATCTTGGGGCTGATGGAGCTCCCACTCCGGTATCTATAGATGTGAAAGAGATCATTGACATAAAAGGAGAGTTTCCATAAGAAATCACGGCCTTTGCAATAGGATTTTCCGGAGGAGCAGAATAAAGCTGCTTGGTAACCTGCCCTACATCTTGAATAACATCTTGTGTAACATCAGCAGTCCCGTCGGTAACAGTGTTTATTGCATTATTAATAGTGTCTTGCACAACATCGGGGTCGTGTGTCGGAGGAACAACGTCTTCGACAACATCATCAATAACATCATCAACAACATCATCAGTAATTATTTCATCGACAGGCACAACGGCGCAAGCGGTATCCTCATTATCATCCGTGGAAGCAGAACATCCACAATCATTATTTGCATCTGTTCCGTAATCAATCAGTCCATCGACATCATTATCTATGCCATCATTACATTGATAGGTTGGAGCCGTTACATTGGATTCGCTATTGTCACTGGAACTGGAACATCCTGGGTCATTATTAGGCCCTGTTCCGAAATCAATAAAACCATCATTATCATTATCGATACTATCGTTACACTGAGTATATTGATGAACAACTTCGTCATAGGTATCACTATTTTGGACAGGATTGTCAGCCTCCAATATTGTAACTGTTATGGTGTCGCTATTTTGCGCTGCATTAATTATCGTACCGGCGGTAACAACTACAGTTTTGTTTGTATCGGAATAAGCTCCATTATGAACTCCTGTGATGACAGCGGTTCCGGTAGTAGAGCCTGCGGTAATAGTTATCGAAGCTGTGCTCCTTGTATAGTCGGTAACATTTGTAGCGGTTCCGGCAAAAGAAAGAGGAACAGTAACGTTTTTTGTCTCAACTCCGGAAAGAGTTGCAGTAACAGTCGCGGTACCAGCACTCTCGGCAATTGAAGCCGCGCTTGTAGATAAGGCTATAGTTCGTTCAGGGCCATTTCCATAAGTCAAATATCCCGGGTCAGCTGTTCCTGTTGTTACAGAAACGGTCGTTCCAAATCCAGGTATTGTAAATGAATAGTTATTTGTAAATCCATTGACTGCGACATCGGCCGTACCGCCATTCAAAGTATAATAATCGACCGTGTATACTCCAGGCCCAAATTGGGCGTTTCCCCATGTATTTACAGAGGCCAAATTGGCAAAATTATCAGTTCTGAAAAGCAAAGTATATCTGCCAAGCCCGGTTATATTCATAAGTACAAAGTCGAAACCGCTTATACCGTTAGCCACGCCTATACGATCATTAGCATTAACCATAGTATATCCGGGATCCTCCGAATTTCCCACATAAACAAGACCGGTATCATAATCCACCCCATCTACCGTCAGAGTTGTCTTACTGGCTTTAAAGTTGCTATTACTGTAATTCAAAAATCCGGGAGATGTTGCCCCGGCAACTACGGTAGTGGTACCGGGAATACTATAAGAATAATCTGTAACACTGCCCTGAGCCATAATCGTTGCATCGCTAACTCCGTACCAAGAATTGTTCATGTCGAGTGGAGCGTAATTTCCGACGCCAACGCCAGAAACGCCTGCGTCATTAAGCCATGTCTGCAAATTAACAGCCGCAGGAAACATATCCTGTCTTGTAACAACGGTCCATTTTTCACCGCTATGGGCGCCACCCGTAATACTTATCAAAGCATAATCCCATCCATCGGTAGGATCACCATTTCCGTTATCAATTCCGTCAGCGCCGGAAATAAATGTGTAATCAGCACTCACGGTAGCCTGAGCTGAAGCATCGGTCACATCCCAAACATAAACAAGTTTATCATTATAGTTGGTTGCAGTGGCAGTAAGACGTAAAGGTGAATAACTTGCATAAAATCCATCAACAAATTCAGATGAATCAAAATTTGTCATAGCCAAATTAAGATTTGTTAAACTGAGAGTTGTGGCGGCAACTGTTGCGGCTCCCTGCGTAGGACTGGTGCCGGCAAATGAATAACTGTTCGGAGTAGTCAATGTGCTGGCGCTCGTAAGCGAATAAGTAACAGCCGCGGTTGCGTAACCTCCGGCATTTGTAGTTCCAAGAGAAGTGGCAGTAGAAGTTTCGACTTGTGTTGCAGTAACGGTAGCATCAGTTATGCCATACCCATTATAGGTGGCTCGAACATTAGGATTAAAAGTAACATCAATAATTCCAAGACTCGTTACGTCATATGTAGTAAAAGTCGTATCAACAATGTCCAAAGTGTCTGCTCCGGGGCTTATATGATAAAGGTCATACGACCCGGAAGTGGTTATTGCAGAATCGGAGAGAGTGTTATTGGTGGTACCACTGGAATCTCCAATAGAGAATCCATATAAATTCCCAGTCAAAGTCTCACTGGTAAAAGTATTTCCCGTACAAGCGTATGCTGGATTTGTAGATCCGCCCAATTGAATTCCTGTTCCGGCAACTGATCCGGTAATGGTATTTCCGGAAGAAGTATTGCTGTCAGAATTAAGAAATAGCATCCCTCCCGCAATCGGAGCGGTAACGGTATTTCCAGAAATCGTATTAGAATTACTGTCGGCAAGATAGACGCCGTATGTTACGTTTGTAATAGTATTGGTGGAAATTGTATTTGTGGTTGAAGTAGCTCCGGAAATCACTGCTCCGCCGTAAGCAGCATTAATAGTGTTTCCGGAAATCGTACTTCCTGTAGCTCCGCTCTGCAAAGAAGCAGCAGTTCCATTTACTGCACTCAAATCATGAATACTATTTCCAGAAATAGAAGAACCAGTAGAAACGGCATTCATTAAAACACCATGTTTACCGCCGGTAATATTTGTATTATTTGTAACATCGATATTTGCTCCATTTGTTTGTATCGCGACCACGGTTCCGGTCAACCTGCCAGTTAAATCATTCGAGTCAATCGTAACATTAGAAATGGTATACCCGGCATCATCATCCCAAAGATCAATTGTATTAATTGTGGACTCAGTTCCACTCATTCCAATGTCGGAAATAGTGTTCCCGGAAATGTTGATATCGCTTATGTTTTGGCTATTGCCTGTAGCTAGCATAATGCCTTCGCTCTGAGTATTGCTAATCGTATTATTCTGAATATCTACATAGCTAACGGGAGATCCAAATGGTGTTATTGAAACACCAAACTGTCCGCAGTTATTAACCACACTGTTTTTTATCCATGAATGCGTGCCGGCATTGCCACCCGAGTCAAAATCTATACAGGACGCGCTTGCCCCCGTTAATGTTACATCGGTAATTCTTTCATACGCACCGGCAAACGTAATCCCGGAAAAGCTATTAAAATTAATGGTTAAACTTCCGGATCCAGGTCCGGTAACTGTTGTGTACGCAGTAAAATTTGGTAAAGCGCTTCCCAAAGTAATAGTCCCGGAGACACCGGTCAAATCAATAGAATTAGTAACAGGTCCCTGCAAGTTTGCAACAGTTACAGCCGATCTAAAAGAACAGTCAGCTGGAATAGCATCATCGCATGCTCCGGCTCCGGCATCATCAATCGTTTGATCAACCACCAGCGAACTGTCCACGGCATACGCCACCAGAGATTCAAAGCTAAAAACACCTGTTAAGAGTTGCGTTATAACAAGCGCAAACGCCGTAACGATAGACGCGGCAGAGTGCATAAAACTAGAGTGTAACTTTTTCATGTTTTTTTGTTTTTATTTATTTATTTCCATCAATTATACCAAAAAATGAGGCAAAAAACAACGCTAAAACCCCTAAAACCAGACGAACACATTGCAAATGACTGCCCGGTATAATAACATTCACAACCAATCAAATAATCAAAAGCAGCATGACAAATGCCATAAACACAGAAGATATAGAAAGAGCACTGGAAGAAATAACTCCGGACATAACAGCGGAACAGAGAGCGGATTTGCAAAAAAGGGTATGCAGAATAAGCAGGATAGGAGAAGAAGGATGTACACCAGAAAAAATAGAAGAAGCACTGAATGCGGCAGGAGCATACACTCTCGCTTTTAGACTAATGAAAGTCTTAACGGCGAAAGAATAAAAAACTTCACATAAAATGAATAGGGACGACACGGATGTTATGTAGGAGGCAGAAATCAGCAGGGTTGGAAAAATTAAAGAGCATCAAACTGATCCCTTGTGTATGAATGCGAATGCTCTTCTCCGTCAGTAGTATAAATTATCTCAACATTTTCAACGTCGCCTTGGCCGGTCAAGCGCGCGCCAAGCACTTCGTCAACTGGATTATCGCCAATATCTTTTAGTCTGGCACATTTATCTTTCACGCCAGCTATCACGGGAGCAATTCTTCCGGCTATTTCTCTTGTTTCAGCCGCTACTGCCAATTTATCTGTACCTGGGCTTGTTTCCAATCTCCCAGGGACGCATGCTGTTAAAGTGAAGTTGTCGGAAAGTTTCATACATTATGTTAACAATAGGCTGAAATCATAATATAACAAAAAAAGCATTTTGTCAACGAACAGGAGAGCATAGAGAAAAGACGAATTGTGAAGGATTTAGGTAGCCGCAAAAGATGTGTGGACGAGGTTTACATACGAGAGGTTCTTGACCGAGAGACAGGCGTTTTTACCTCGTAAACGCTATCTTTCTAACGGAATTTCAGGTATAATTCAAAGATATTTTACGAAATTAATCATCGCTCATGTCGGTACAAGGAAATTCACCAAATTTAAATAAAGAGTTCGCTGACCTTGTTGAAGCACAGAACGAAAAAGTTAAAACCCAACATGAAAAGTTTGAGGATTTAGGAAAAGCTGATCAAAAAGTCAGGAAAGAAACTGAGTACATTTTACAGGTGGTCCAGAAACATGCTCCCGACAATCAGAACCAACTAATTTTAGAAGCGCTGGAGGAATATGCCAAATTGAAAAAAATTTCACTATTGGCGGCGAAAACAAAGGTTTTACAATACCTTTCTCCCGAATGGAAAGAAAAAGTTGACACAGAAGTAAAAGAATATTTTTTAAAATTTAACCTCTCAGATTTTGCCAAACTTCCTGCCGGGAGCGAAGAAAGTAATGAAGCGATAGATACTTTGAAAATCCTTTGCAATGAAGGTTATATGCCTTATTTTGTGATAGCCGTTCGTTATGATGGCGATCCAGAAAAAGAGGATACGCTTCAAAGGTATGAAACATTTACAAAAACCATCAAAACCACACTCAAAGAAGGAGAACAAGAGGCATTGGAAGCAAAAGAAAAAGAGGTACTAAGCCCCGAAAATACTTTCCCTGAAGCAAGAAAATATATAGAAAACTTAAAGACCTCGCAAAAAAAAGGAGAGTATAAACACATAATCGAGCTCGCTTATAGATATTTAATATTGGGGATAGGAATTAGGCGAGAATTTGCAGGTTGCGATTGTAATGACAGTACATTGCTTCTCCAAAAAACAGCATTGGATGAAGGTCTAGAAATAGGCAATTACATGAAAACCGATGGGCATGCTGTTTTAAGACTGGATGGATTTCCATTGGTTTTAGATACTTTTGATATGGTAATTCGTACAGTTGAAGAATGCGCAAAACAAGAAGGATACGGGGAAAATTCTCATGGCAGTTACTTCTGGAAAGACAAAAAAGAGGAACATCTTGCTCAATATGAAGATGGAGGCAACTTACCCAAAAAAATAATAGGATATAAAAAAATAGAGAATAATCCTTGTTTAATCAAACAGGATGAGGACATATCACAACTGATAATTGATAGAGTATTGTTTTTGAAATCCCAAGGGAGAAATGAAGAAATCGGGATCTATTACGAGAAAGTATTGGAAATAAATCCGAATAGTACTGAAGCACACTGCAATTTTGCAGTTTTACTGAAATCCCAAGGGAGAAATGAAGAGGCCGAACTTCATTACGAAAAGGCGCTACAAATAAATCCAAATAATGCTGGGAACCATTGCAATCTTGCGAATTTACTGAAATCCCAAGGGAGAAATGAAGAGGCCGAACTTCATTACGAAAAGGCGCTACAAATAAATCCAAATAATGCTGAAGCCCATAACAATTTCGCAAATTTACTAGACTCGGTAGGTGAAAAGAGAAAAGCAATTACTCATTACGAAGCCGCACTAGAAATAAATCCAAATCAGGTTAAAGCGCATTATAATATTGCAGTTTTACTATACGACATAGGAGATTTTGCAAATTCCCGCAAGCATTTAACGGCATTTGATGGACTAAGAAAAGGACGACATGAAGATTATTTCAAAGATCTAGATGAAAGGTTGAGAAGAAGAAGATACTAACCATAAAATATGAAAGACCACTACTTATTAGACCAAAAATTAAAAAGAAAAAAAGACAAACTGGAAAGTTTGGTTGATTTTGAGAAAATTTTAATTGCAAAAATCGAAAAAGACGAAAAAGATAAGACAAAAGATAAAGTAAACAACCTTTAGTTATAGCAATGGACAGGGACGTCACGGAAGTTACACAGTTTTCTATTTCCCTTTGAGCATAGAGAAAAGACGAATTGCGAAGGATTTAGGCGACCGCAAAAGGTGTGTTGACGAAGTTTACATACGAGAAATTGTGTCATGTTCATGAAGTGCAAAGATATAAACTATAGTCCATGTCGCTTTTGCTGTCTTTTTGCTGTACATTCGGACATGCAAACAAAAACTAACTATTCGTAAGAACCGAACAGTCTTAGGCGTTCTTGGCATATTGGGGAGAGGGAGGGGGTATAACTTCAAGAGTTACGCCTAATTAACAATGTTATGGATTCGGATCTTAGGTTTTCTCTGGCATCTATTCTCTCAAATAAGTCCTCATACTTTTCTAATTTGGGGTGATGTCCCCAGGCCATCCAATCAAGATCCTTGATATACAAAAGACCGCCAGGTTTAATAATCCTAAATAATTCTGGGAAGATTTTATCATCATCATTGTTATACAAAAATCTATCAAAAATACCGTCAATAATTGCGATATCAAATTCTCCATCAGGAAAAGTGGTATTTTCTGCATCCATATGGAAAATTTTCCCAGGGACAATTCCAACACGTCGTGGATCAGTATCTATACCAACAGCATCAATTTTTTGCCCCAATAAATAACGCAATAATTGCGCCTCAAAACATCCAACTTCTAAAACCTTTGGATTTTCTAAAAGATATTCTCTGCCTATAGCCTGAAGTCCAAGCACTACTTTTTTCCAAATTCTGTCTCCAGCTTTTTCAGGAGAACTAGAAAGTCTATGCATCTCATCAAAACGATCTAGCCTTTTCGCAAACGCATCTCGTCTATCAGGCGAGCTTTCAGGATCAATTATAACCGCAATGTCTTCTTCAACACCATATTCTGGTTTGTATCCACCCATAAGTAAAATTAACGGAAGGATACGATACTCAAAAAAGACAGTTTTGTCAATGGAGCCACCTGTCGGATTTGAACCGACGACCCACTGTTTACAAGACAGTAGCTCTACCACTGAGCTAAGGTGGCCCAATACCTCCAATACGAAATAGAGATTTGCAAGCAAGCGGCATTCTATTTTAAATGAATTTTGAAGTCAATTTGTTTTATAAAAGCCAAGAAAGTGATATTCTGTGTTTAGGCGAAATAAAACGATTGCCATGGAAAAGAAAATCGCAAAGAAAAGCGTAAAAGAACAGCTAAAAGAAATTTTCCCGAATATGCTTTTTGATGAAGACTTAAGAAGACATTGCACATTTTTAATTGGTGGAAAAGCGGACTTTTTTTGTTCGATAAAAGAAACCAAGGAGCTTCAGAAATTGGTTAAATTTGCGAAAGAAAATAAACTAAACTGGCTTATAATAGGGAAAGGAAGCAATATTTTATTTTCTGACAAAGGGTTTAGAGGTCTCATAATTCA